>Ga0214921_10001124_pt1 | contig 46439 bp, 45 predicted proteins | sample LL1505_MetaG_FD_177992 | JGI IMG/M metagenome (GOLD analysis project Ga0214921, IMG submission 177992) | Freshwater microbial communities from Lake Lanier, Atlanta, Georgia, United States - LL-1505 | ecosystem: Environmental > Aquatic > Freshwater > Lake | place: USA: Georgia | collected... | reverse complement strand
AAGTTTTTAATTAGGTTTTTAAGTTTTTAATTAAGTTTGTTAAAAACTTAAATTAAGTTAAACAATATAAAGAAAAAATGATAAACATACAATAACATGAGCATAAATGGAAATGAGTTTGTTATTACTATAAATAATAAGAGGATATGGGATTACTATAATGAAAATAAAAATATTTCTATAGAAACAGCTAATGTTATGCTAATAGATTTTATGGAGAACATATTTAATAAGATGTCAAGTGACATTAATACAAATATAAATTCACAGTTGTTATCTTTTATGAAGGAGAGCAATATGCAGTTAGATAATTTAAAACAAAATATAAATAATATTAACGAGAACCTGACCAAAATTAATTCAGAAATGACTAATAATATGGTTTTACAATTTATGAATTTGAAAAAAGAATACATCGATGATGTTAGACAGGTTATTCATAATAGCACTCTGACTACGAGTGAGAAATTAACATCTCTTATGGATAAAAATAATACTCATCTTATTGATAAAACTACTCTTATTTTAAATGAAGTAATACCAAAGAATCAAGAGAACCTAGGTTCTCAAATCCAATTATGTATAAAGCAAATGCATTCTCAAATTATAGAAGATACTAATAAATTAGTAAAGAATAACAATAATGAAAAATCATTAAATGAGTATATTGGTAATATAGAAACTAAATACAACACGATGATGCAGACAATTCAACAGCCTCTATATGCTTTTTTTACTGCAAGTGAGAATCGAATCACTCAAAATATAGATGTTCTTAAAGAAACTACTGCTAATTCATTATCATCTCAAACTAAGTTACAAGAAGAACTCACTGAATTCCTTAGTAAATATAATGTTTCATCTAATAAAGGAAAGTATGGAGAGCAAAACCTTTGTAATATATTAAATACAGTATATCCTAATGCTGAAGTTAGAGATACTACTGGTGTTAAATCTTCTGGTGATTTTATTATGGAGAGATTAGATAAACCTACGATCTTATTCGAGAACAAGGATTATAAGCAGAACATTAATAAGGATGAGATTGCAAAGTTTATTGTTGATGTTGATAACCAAAACACTCATGGTATCTTCTTATCACAGTATTCTGGTATTTCATTCAAGCAAAATTATCAAATAGATGTTCATAAAGGTAAGGTTCTCGTTTATGTGCAATATTGTGAGTATTCTATTGATAAAATTCGTATTGCTGTTGATATCATTGATAATTTATCTGGAAAATTAGAAGATGTAACCCAACATGATGAGAACAATAGTATATCCAAAGAAATATTAGATATTATCAATGACGAATATCAAAGATATATTTCTCAAAAAGAAGCTATGATTGTAACTTTGAGAGATTTTCAGAAAAAAATGTCTACACAAATAGATGATATCAAGTTTCCAGAATTGGATAAATATCTATCTCATAAGTATGCTTATGTAAAAAGCTCATGTTTTGCGTGTGATTTATGTAATAATTTTACTGCTTCAAGTAAACAAAGTTTATCCGCACATAAACGTGGTTGTCAAAAAAGAAATAAGGTTTTTGATAATTCCATTGTTAAAAACAAATAATTTGAGAAGGTTGGAGAACTTTTACATAAAAAATTGAAACAATTTATATGTATAATTATGTAATAACAAAATGCCACCAACTATTTATCTTTTAAATGATGCAATACATAAGAGAAAAATGGCAGCATTTGATTATGATTGGACACTTGTTAAACCAAAAAATGGTAAGAAATTTCCGTCTAATATACATGATTGGCAATGGTTAAATCCTAATATTCCTGAACAAATTAAAAAATATTATGAAGACGGTTATATGATTGTTATTTTTACAAATCAATCTAAGTTATGGAAACATGAGCAGATAAAACTAGTAGCAAAAACATTGGATATTCCTATTTTTATAGTTATTGCAACAGATAAATGCGAATACAAACCCAATACTATATTATTGGATGCTTTAATTGGAGATAATAAAATAAACAAAGATGAATCTTTCTTTGTAGGAGATGCTCTTGGAAGACTATCTGATTTTTCAGACAGTGATAAAGTATTTGCTGAAAATATAGGCATTTGTTATTACAGTCCTGAAAATTTATTTCATTTGTAAAAGAAGCAACAAATTGGATGGTTAATTTAGTTCGGAATGTTTATTATAAACTTCAGAGTAGAAATATTATGGATTTAGATTATTGATAATAAAATAATTTATTTTAATTATTTTATTAAAGATAATAGTGATAAAAAATGTCTTATTATCCATATTATTACGATTGTACTATTAACTAAGAAATTTTACGCAAAACTAATTACAAAATCACAAATGTGTAATTTGTGATTTTGTTGTAACTACAAACTTCTAAATTTGTAATTACAAATTGTAATTTTGTAATATTTACTACTTTTTTTATCTATAAAATAGAATTACTGTAATAATTCTTGAGAACCCTTGATATTTAGAAAATGTTTAATTCTAGTATAGATGTCTATTGATTTTAATGAATTAAACGTAATAAATGAAAATGTACGAATATCTGAAATAATAGATACAACCTATGATACAAGTATTCCCGACGGTCCAATAGGTCCTCAAAATATTGTAGAAGAACCGTCTGGACCAACCATTTATACATGTCCTACATTTATTAATGTATATAGCATATCCGAGCAAAAAATAGCGGAAAATGGATGTATACTATTTGATAACACAAATTCATTATATGGTAATTGTTCACATATTCCAAACACATCTGAGATATATATTTGGAAACCTGGATTTTACTCTGTTTATATTAGTATTTTTCTCGCTAATTCCTGCCAATTTTCTTTATTAAAAAATTCACTATATACTTCACCAGCCAGTGTTGTTGGTTCATTTCATTCATCTTCTCAAAATACAAATTATTTTATTATACAATTGAAGGATGATGATATGATAATACCTACTGAATTATCTAGTACTGGTTATGCATGCAAGTTACAATTAGTAAATAATACAATTAATAATCCATATGTTAGTATTGGTTCATATAATTATGGTAATAAAATACCACAAATTTCTGCTTCAATTACTATTCAATCTATATTATAATAAAAATATACAGAAAACATATTTTTATTTTATTACTTATTCACTGCCAAAAAATGCACCTTTCCCTAGACTAAAATCACTTAGTCTGGTAATTGTTTCATTCTTCTCCTTCATAATTTCCTTGATTAAATCCTTAATAGATATCATACCAATGAACTCCTCATTCTTATCATCTATAACCAATAAATGACGAATATCCTTGAACATCATCTTACTCATACAAGTCTCCAGCGAATCTTCCTTCTTTGCAATAATAATCTTTGGACCATATGTGCAAATATCCTTCACTTTCATAACTTCATAATCCTTACCTAATGATGCTACCTTGGTAATAAAATCACGTTCTGAACAAACCCCTACTACCTTATCTGTGCTGTCAGTAACTGCCAAGCAACCAACATTAAATGCAGTAAAACGGGTTACTGCCTCCTTAGCACTCTTTTCCTCATTGATTTTAAAATCTATCTTATGATAACAACTATTCTGGAAAACATTCAATGCCGAAACTGGCATTTTTAATGTTGAAAAACATCTTGATTTTTGCAAAAATCTACTAGTAAGCATGCTTGTTATTATATATAAAAAAATTTTTTTATATTTATTTATTATAATTATTATTTCAGTTTGGCGTTTTAGATAACCCATTAATAATAATAGTTATATATAATGATACCAATATAGCTAGTGTTGTTCCTTGTATATAATTACTACTAATTTTATGCTTTATAATTTTCCAATCTATATTTTTCTCCTCTTCAAAATATTTTCCATTTTTACCACATCTAGATTCATCATCTCTACATGAATCTACAAAATCATATTTTATTTCATCAGTAATTATGTCTTTACTACCAAATTTCTCGCATCTATTTAGTCTTGATGAGAAATCATTATAAGCAGCAGGTTTATAATGAATACAATTTCTACAAGAAGGTATATCTATGTTTTTTATTATTTTATCAGATTCGGATAATGATAATAATAAATAACGACTTCTCATTATTTATTATTAATATTATTATGTTTTTAAACTATTTGTATTTGTTTTATTAGTCGGACCGCTAATACTGTTTTATATTACACTCAATCAATCATCTCTACCAGGTGGACCTGTTGCTCCAGCATCACCTTGTAAACCTTGAAGACCTTGAATACCTGGTCTACCTTGATTACCAGTTGGACCTGTTACTCCAGTATCACCTTGTAATCCTTGAGGACCTGTTGCACCAGTATCACCTTGTAATCCTTGAGGACCTGTTGCACCAGTATCACCTTGTAATCCTTGAGGACCTGTTTCACCAGTATCACCTTGTAATCCTTGAGGACCTGTTGCACCAGTATCACCTTGTAATCCTTGAACTCCAGTGGGTCCGGTATCACCTAATCCTTGTGGACCGGTGTCACCTTGTGGACCAGTTATACCTGGAACACCTGGGTCTCCTTTTGGTCCAGTAGGACCCTGTACCTTAACAATAATTACTTTTCTATCTCCCCTTGAACGAGAATGTCTTGATGATCTTGAACTGGAGGATGAATTCGAATATGATGAATCACTATCTGATGATTTACTTCTGCTACGACTTCTTTGTTGATGTCCTTCTTGAGCTTCTCGCGATCCTTTAAACCTTCAACGTCTTCCAGGAGATCTGGAACGTGATCCACGTCCACGACCTCCATAGCCATATCCACGCCCATATCCACCACCAAGTCCTCCAAACTCAAGGATTTTGAGAACATTGTTATCCTCTCTGGAAACAATAAGATTATCACGAAGTCTATCACGGTCAATAACATCCATCTTTTCCTTGACTGAGCAGCAGCACTCACCAATCTTATCAGTGAGGTACTGTTGGCTCTTGAGTGCCTCGTATCTAGCCTCGGCCAAATCCTTTTGGATAGCCTCACGGTTCTTGTGGGCCTCCAATAATGCAACGGCATTGTAGTTGGATGCTTGGCATGCAAGTCCCTCCTTTACCTTTTGTAATTCAAGTTGGGCATCGGCATGCTGCATAGCAGATTGGGCAGCAAGTCCCTCCTTTACCTTTTGTAGTTCAAGAGTGGTGGAAGCAAAGTGACCATCAGCCTTGGCACTCATAAAGTGTCCTAATTTCTGTTGCTCCAAAAGAAGAGATGAATAGTGGGCATCCGTGCCTTTTACAATTTCAAACTTGGTACGGAGGTGCTCCTCAGCTAGGTTCTGGAATCCAGCAGCACTAGCTGTTCGTTGTTCCCATGCTCCATCAGTAATAGCCTTGTTAAGAACATTAAATGTCTGAACATTAGATGCATTCAAATCATTTCCAACACGGTTAACATCACTCAATATAGAGTAACGAACATCTCTTAAAGAGTTATCAAGAATACCAGATGATGTAAGGGTTTGGATACGACCCTCACCGGCATTACGTTCAACTGCTGATAATACGCCATTGTATGCATCCTTGGTGCTGGAAACAGCTTCTAATCCAGTTCTATCAACAGCCTTCATAATATCACGAGCAGTATCATTTGCTGCTTGGCGGCTAGCAGCATCAGCAATAACAGTTGTTAAACGAGCCTCGCCGGTTGTGCGTTCAATAGCAGACATGTTTGCAGCACCATTTCTCTCAACAGCAGCAGCTAATTGAGAGTTAACACGTTCGGTAGTGGTCATTCCTTGAGAACCATTGCGTTCAATAGCAGCAGTAACTTGAGCAGCATTTATCTCAGTAATATGGGAATTACGAGCACTTCCATGGTCAACTGCACGTAAGATATCACGGGCGATATCATTGGCAGCCTGTTGCTTGGTACGTTCAGCATTACCAGATACGGTAGCATAAATCTGGTCGTGCATTGTTACAGGTTGGGTGTCATAACCAAAACCATAAGGTCCAGGTCCAGAAGATGGGTAGAAGTTTTGCCACTGGTTGAAGGGGGCTTGCGGAGTCGTCTGAGAAGACATATAATATTGAGCTAGAATTTATTTTACGAATTATTTCTAAATCTTCCTTACCATACTACGAGCCATTTTTTTGTAATTACAAATCACAATTTGTAATTCACAGTAAATTACAAAAATCACAATTCTAGTTAATAGTCACAAATGTAATTTTTTGTAATTTCTACCTTACCATATATGCTTTGTTATTAGAAAACTTTAGGAAAAATATAAAAATAGTATATATCCAATGAAACGTAATAATTATATGCTCCAATTATCACTTGAAAACTACGCATTAAAAATGAAATGCAGTGAATTACAAAATGAAATACAAGAATTGAAAAAAAAACAAGAAGATCAATATCGTAATCACGCTAATCTTGTTCTATTTTTACAAAGTAAAAATCTTAATTTTGATCAAATCCCTATCTTCCATTTTTCCAAAAATGAATAATATGTCTTCCTTCAACCGGACGAAAACCAACTTCAAATGCAATTTGAAAAAACTTATGATAATCCATTTATTATAAGTTTAAATAGCTTAAACAATTTCTAATAAAACATTATAATACTAGCGTATTCCAATTTCATGGCACTTGAAATCACAAATAATCGCATACTCAAATTCTATGAGAATAACCCTTCTATTAATTTCGAGGCAATTAATATTGCATTCATAGATCTCTTTGAAAAACTCCTTTTAAATGACCCCTATTCGCAAAGCATTTCAAACTTTTCTAACACCCCCGTTATGCAAAATACACAAACAAAATTCATGAATGAACTAGGTGATGTGTTCAATAAATTCCGTGATAACAATACATCTGAAAAGCATAATGATAAACAATTATCAACTATTCTTACTAAAATATATAATAGTGCTGAAGTTCATAATCCTAATCGTTCAAATCCTATAAATGGTCTGATTCTATTAAAACGTCAGCGTAAATCAAATATTTTGATTGATAATAAGAACAGTGAAGAGAATATTAGTATTGATGATGTTCAAACTTTTTTAACCGCTATTGATGAACAAAACTGTAATGGTATTTTTATTTCTCAACGAACTGGAATTTGTGGTAAGAAGAACTATCAAATTGAAATTCATAATAATAATATTATTGTTTATGTTCATAATGGTGAATATTGCCCATCTAAAATTGAAGCTGCGGTTGATATTATAGACCAATTATCTTCGAAACTACAAACTTTCAAACATCAAAATGATAATGATTGTACTATTCCAAAAGATATGTTGGATACTATTAATAATGAATATCAACTCTTTTTATCGCAGAAAACTGCGGTAGTAGATGTCTTTAAAGAGAGCCAGAAAAAAGTTCTCTCTCAAATAGATGAAATTCGTTTTCCTACTTTGGATAAATATTTGGCTACCAAATATTCCGCCCCCATTCAAAAACCCGGCCTAAAATGCGATATATGCAAGAGCTTTTCAGCTAATAACTTGAAAGCATTAGCTGCACATAAGCGTGGATGTATTCGTAAATTAACTCCTTCAGTTGTATCTATTTCTCCCATTACTGTTCCTGTTTCTATTAAATAGTTCTGCGTTATATCATTATAATCGCATTACTACATGTTTGTAAATTCTTATTAAAACAGACACCTCTTTACTTTATGTTTTCAATGTTCTCTATGTGTACTTCTTTATGAAGAATTCTATTTTTCAAAAATCTAATAAAAAATTTGTAGATGTGTTTTCTCTCTGCCTTCTCTTTTTTTTATTTTACAATTCTAATTAAATAATTAGAATTGTAAAATTTGCTTACCATATATGCGTTTATTTAGATAAATTATTTAATATTTTCGCATATTTTTTATTATGTTTAAATAATATATTTGATGCCTCCATCAAATGATGACCATGACAGTGACCACGAGCACGAGAACAATTCTAGCGGAAACAACAATAACAATAATTCCAATGGAAACAACGGACAATCAGACATTAGTTTTAATATAACTTATAATGTTAATAGTAACCAAACCTATGTATCCAATATTGTTGACATAAGTTCTAATCAAGTATTTTCGGCAGTATGTGATGATCTTACTGATATGCCTGTTCCTGTTCCTATTGTTTCTGACCTTTCTAGTAACGTATTCCATGGACCTGGTTATGACATTACTAACCAAACTGGCAAATCAGTAGATGGTTCAAATATTATTCGTGAAATATTTACATCTTCTACTGATCCTAGTAATAATGATGTCAATATAAATTTGAACCTAACTGAAATTGTTACTACTTATACAGATGCATCTAATAATAACCAAGCCGATATATTATTAAAACAAATTAAAACATATGCATCTGAGATTAATTGCTCTGATTTCCATGGAAAAGGTACTATTGATGATTATGCTAATCTTTTCCAAGCAGCTGGTAGAATTGCTAATGAATCCAAACATATGGAACTTGATATTGATATTGAAGGGTTCTCTGAATTTGGTAAAGCCGCTGATGATTTAAGTGAATTATTCGAGAGTTTTATTACTAAATTGCAGAATGTTAATATAATCAGTGACATTGGCTTCTTAACAACAATTTCTATTGCTCTTGGTAAGATTGTTAATTTATCCAAAATTTTCGGTAAATTCAAGGAGACCATCTTTACTACTACCACTGTTCAAGTACCTAAATCTGCTCATGATACAAAGGTTGTTTTACAAGGTGTTATGGATGAGGTAAACTGTGCTATGCAATATATAAATTACTTTGTTTCACCTACCGATGCATCTTTAAATGGTGCACAATTAAGTGCTGTTGAAAAGAATATTATTGCTCAATCTATTAATACTATTGATAGCTGGAATGTTCTATGCGAACAAGGTGTTAGTATTGCTATGGCAACTAACCCCGATGTTCAATATATACAACAAGCAAGTTCTCAATTAAAGAATACTACTTCAAACTTAAAATTAGCTACTAATGCATTAAAAAATAAATTAGCTGCTTATAATATTACTTGTTAGAGGTTGTTATTTAGAATATTGTATTTTACTAATATAATTATTTTATCAATTATATGTATATGTCCACACAATGTGCTATTGAAAAACTTGGTTCTAATGAAATTTTGAAAGAATTAAGTGATGGAAAAAACCATCCGTATTGTTTTGAAGAAAACGGAAATAACATACCGGTGATGGCATTTGAAGGAGATAATACTATTTGTGAAGGAATGTTTGTTTTAAAGATTCTATATTTCATAAAACAATAAGGGATAATAGCATTGGTAAAGATGATGAAAAAAATGATTATATTGGCGGAAAAAATTAATAAAAAGAGAACTATTACACTTTTTCTCATTTAAAACGCCGATTTTAAAATCCATGTTGATGTTTTACATAAAACATTGTATTCTGGTGAGGACAATCACCATATATTTCATTATTAGGTAATGTAAATGGTATTATATTAGTTTTTTGACAAACATAAGGAAATCCAATTTGATCTTGGGTTGTATATTTTAAAGTTTGTGAATACCATAAGTCTAAAAAGTGTTTAACTTCGTTATCTTTATGGAGAAAAGCAACAAAGCAAGTAATCCATACACCAAAATGAGGTGTATGTGAATTAAGATTTTTAAAAAATAAATCATTGTACCCATCATCTAAATAACATTTATATTGATTATTTACATCTTGATAGGGTTGAGATTGATTGTTCCAATTTGTGGAAGTATATCTGTAAAAATTAGAGGCGGCTACCTCATCACTCAAAATCCCATTACGATCTTCATGATGCCACCCAATTATTTTTTTTATATAAATATTATTTAATATATATTCACTTGTTTTATCATATATAATTTCAATGGTTCCGTCTATCCATACGATGACATCATATTTGTCTAATATCGGTATATTGACAAATGATTGCTTGTAATATTTTGCAATATTAAAAGTATGTTTATTATTAAATAAAGAATTTATAAAAGTGTCATCATCTAATTTGCTTTTATTAACTAAATGATATGGTATTGTATCAATAGACCATCCATTATTAATTATATTATTATTATCTGTAAAACAAATAAAGTCGGTATCAATGGTTTGTTTTACAAATTTTTTACAAGATGTTTCGTAATTACCATAAATTGCTGTAATAAAACATATTTTAGCCATAATATATATATGTATATATTATGGCTAAAATAAACGTATTTTTGCGTTTTATACATTTTTTTCATTTTAAATGCCGATTTTCACAGCAAAAATAAAAAGTATAAAATAAATATAGTAGAAATTTCAACTACGATTGTCTTACTATTTCCTCTTCTTTTTTGTAATTTGAAGAGGTGAAACACGAAATATGGAAACATAATTGTCGTTCTTGTTTTTCTATCCAAGTCCTTGTTATGTTCATTATGTTTATTGAGGAATTTACATTTCTTGTTCTAAATACGATTTTTTTGTTTTCGCAACTCACGCAGTTAGAACAAGCTAAAAGAAGAATGTGGTAAATGACCATTTCTATTAAAGTCTTTCCGTGTTTTTGTATTCATATGGATACTAAAGAGTTGATAAACCATATCCTATTTGTGCATAAATACATTTATGCACGAATAAAGATTAACCTTTCTATAGGCGTTTTACACCTTTTCTCATTTAAACCGCCCATTTTATGTATTTATTGTATTAACAATATTTTTGTAATTATCTAGATATTTTGTATTAATATATCCGCCAAATGCGTAATGAACAACTGTAAAAAATAAACAAATTTCATTTTGTCTTTCTAATAATTTGGGTATCGTGTGACATAACCTCCATTCATCATTAGAACCAACGCCATTTGAAAATTCTTTATTTATATATTTCAAATCTTTTCCTAAAAAAGAAACAAAGTTTATTGATAATCTTTTTTCGTTTGAAAACATTTCACTATTTTTTAAATTATTTTTTTTTAAAATATTATCATAATTATGTATAAAGTCATTGTGCAAATAATCAAAATCGCCAGGAGCAAGATAATTATTATTAATTACATTAGCGGAATACAAAAATGAGTTGCTTTTTATTCTACCATCTACAAATTTTTCAAAATTATTAGTATCAATAAAACAAATATCATCATCTAATTTTATAAAAATATAATCACTATATGTTTCAAAATTATAATAGTCGCATAAATAATAAGAAAATTGTTTTGATGCTATTTCTCCTGCTCTTAAAGCATTTGTGTAAGGTGAATATTTTATCTTTATTTTTGGATGAATATTATTCAATTGTGAAATATAATCACTATCTTCTACTGACCATGAAAAATCCCATATGTGATATTCAAATACAATATCTAAATCTAATATCTTTACCATATTAAGTAATTGAATAATTAATATATTTTTCTTCCTCCTGGACAAAATAATATTACTTTGTTCATTTAAAATATTATATTATATTTTTTACTAGAATTATGCGTAAAATGGGCGGTTTAAATGAGAAAAGGTGTAAATTAAAACGTGCTTTTAAGAAAAAAAAGATCTAATCGATATTCTAAATCTATTCCTGGGATAGTAATGAAAAAAATAAATATTAAGCATTAACAATATAAATATTTGCTATTAATAATAATATATGCTTTTAAAATTCAATATATTATTATTCATTGGAGTAGTAAATGCTTTTATTTTTCCCAAAATTTTTAGAAAAACTAGAGAACCTATAACAGCATTATATTTTAGTCAATATCCTAGAAAACAACCATCCTATCCTCTTTCTAGAATATATCATGAACAATATTTAAAAAGAATACAATCTAGAAATAATACTGATCCATTAAACAATCCTCCTTTAAGAAAAATTAAACGTGATAGAGAATTTAAAAGTAACTATTATGCGGATGAAAACAACGAAGAAGATGAAGATGAAGAAGAAGATGATTTAGAAATGGATGAAGAAGAAATAGCTATTTTTGAAAAGCTAATGAATAATGATATCAATGAAAATAAAAATAATACTTTACCACCTCCAGCACCAGGTACAGTAAGGATTTTTATTAATAAAAAAATGTTACAAAATGGGTTTATTAATACAGAACCTGATGAAGATGGAATTGAAAGAGATATTTGGGGTAAGCCTATTCGATCTACTCTAACAAATAAAAATAAAAAATCCGAGAACTTTGAGGTTATATCAAAATCGCCTTATAATTTCTCTAGTATTGGAGGTTATGATAATATTAAACTAGAGCTTGAACAATGTATTGATTTATTATCTAATTTTACCAAATATTCGAGGTACAATGTACGTGTACCCAAAGGTCTTATTTTAGAGGGTCCACCTGGTAATGGTAAAACTTTACTTGCTAAAGCACTTGCTGGTGAAGCTAAAACTGGATTTATTGCTGTCTCTGGTTCTCAATTCCAAGAAAAATATGTTGGAGTTGGTTCATCCAGAATAAGAGAACTTTTTGAATTAGCAAAGAAAAATATACCATGTATTATTTTTATTGATGAAATTGATGCTGTTGGTAGAAAACGTTCTGGTGATGGAGAAACTGCTGGTGGTGAACGTGATAGTACCCTTAATGAATTATTAGTGGCATTAGATGGTTTTAAGAATACATCAGGAATTTTTGTTATTGGTGCAACAAATCGTGCTGATTTATTAGATGATGCCCTCTTACGCCCAGGCAGAATAGATAAACGTATTTTTATTAGTAATCCTGATGCAAAAACTAGAAAGGCTATTTTAGATATTCATTCCAAAGGCAAACCTTTTGAACGTTCTGTAGTAATCGATGATTTAGTTGAAACTACAAATGGTCTTTCTGGAGCTCAATTAGAGAACCTATTAAATGAAGCTATGTTAAATGCCCTACGCCAAAATCGTGATAAATTTACTGATGTAGATATTGATATGGTTCTCAATAAAATGATGGTAGGATGGCAGCCTAATGAGCATCAATTTACCTCTGATATTATTGACCATATTGCTATTCATGAACTTGGACATGCAGTAGCAGGACTTGTTTCTAAACATCACTCTAAAATGACCAAGGTTGTTATTAATTTATCTGCTCCAAAAAGCCCTGCATATACTATCTTTGAGAGTTCTGCCTCTAATATTCTTACTCGTGAAGCTCTATTAGAACATCTAATGATCTTATTATCGGGTAGAATTGCAGAAGAAGTTGTCTACGGAGTCTCTGTTACAACAGGTGCTATTAATGATTTTGAAGAAGCCCTTAAATTAGCACAGCGTATGATATGTTATTATGGTATGGGAAAACAACCTATCTATCCTAGTATGAGTGAGAAATATAAGGAAAAAATAGATTGTGAAGTATCTAAATTGATTAATGATGCATATGCTTATGGAGAATTTCTAATTCGTAATTCAAAAGGGCTATTGATTGAGGGTGCTGAAATATTAAAAAAGCAAAAGGTAATGAAAGCAGAAGAATTAGTAGAACTCATGAATTCAAAGTATAATAATATCTTTAATTTGAAAATATAACCGAATAAATTATGCATAATACTTATTATGCATAATAAAAAATTGATTAAAGTATACATTAAATAAAACTATTAATAATAAAATGAGTGAAATACCTAATGATATTGAAACAATGCAAGAATCAAGTAAAAATAGTTTAACAGCTAAATCCGGATTTAAAGCTGAAGATATTTTTAGATCAGATCCTTTAATTAAATCACAATTAGAATCATATTTTGGAAAAAAAATAGTATCATTAAATAAAATTCACGGAAAAAAATATGATACCAAAATCTATTTTGAAGATGGTATTAGTATTAATATACAAAATAAAAAAATAGAAAATTTAGGTGGTAGGGGTGATTCTTTTGATAGACGACATATTAAAGATACATTTATTAATCAACTCATTAGAAAGTATTTAACAGTATTAACACTGATACGAAAAACAAAAACAGAGACATTAATGAATGAATGTCAAAAAATAGATTTTATAAAATTATGCAATGATAATTTACAAGACATAAAACAGTATATTAAAAAAACATTAATAGGAGAAGAACCAGAAATGAATCAATATTGGGTTATTATGAAAACAAACAAGGAGTTTGCTAATAAGGAAATATACGTCATATCAAGTACAAAATTATTTGAATTTATAGAAAGCACTATTAAGATAGATATCAAACTTAAAAAAAATGGCACTTGTCTTCATTTATCTCCACACATAGCCCTACAACGAAAAGGGGGTGGTGATACAGATAACTCACCTAATCATATACAAGCAAAGCTTAAATTTACACAAGAAATATTAAATTTATGTGATAAGATACTATAAATTAGATATTAATGATTTTACAATATTGACAATAATAGAATTACCAAGATAATATAACATATCTTCATCCCTAACAATAGTATTCCATTTATAATTTTCATCAAATCCAAACATCTTTAATACTTCACCCACATTTAACCTCCTTATTTTTTCATTAATATAATATAACCCAGTTTTAGCACCCGGACCACCCGATGTTGCACAAATAGTAGGACCACAAAAATCAATAGAATAAACTCTCTCCCCTTGTCTTCCTCCTTTATTTGATACTTTATGTACCAACTTATATAACATTTTGCATTTATTTTCAACATCAGCATCCTTACATTTTTCTAATTTATATTTATCTTCATACTTTAAAAATGTTGTTTCATTTACATCTACTATACTCGAAACTGGTGTGACTTTATTAGTTGGTTCTAATGGAAATTTATATTGTTTTACCTTATCGCAAATAATAAATAGTCTCTGTCGTGATTGAGGAGAATTATAATACTTGGAATCAATAATCTTATAGCTAACAAGATATCCTCTTTTCTGTAATTCCGAATTTATTGTATTAAATGTTTCACCGCCATTAATAGTTAATAAATTTTTTACATTTTCTAATATTATTGTTTTTGGTATTTTAATATCGATAATTTTTAAGATAGAATAAAATAAATTACCCTTATCCTTATCATCAAACCCCTCTTTTTTACCAGCTATTGAGAATGGTTGACATGGAAAACCAGCACATAAAATATCAAAATCCGGGATAGTTTCAATATTTATTTTATTAATATCACCTTCAGGTTTTAATCCATAATTTTCCGCGTATATGTTTCTAACATTTTCATCTATATCGCATGCAAATACACATTTATATTTTGTACTTTTGTTTTGCAATGAATTAAATGCGTAATGAAATGCACCTAATCCACAAAACAAATCAGCATATTTTATTTCATTTTGTGTGATTTCTAAATCATCTATAGGTGAATAATGATTAGTTAATATATCACCTTTTTCACAATTATATTTTACCATTCTTTTCATTAATATTCTTTTTTATTTTTATAAAAATCAATTTTTTTATTACGATTATGAAAAAAATAATATTAGAACAAGTCCTAATATTATTTCCACCCGATGAGGGACTTGAACCCTCGGCCACCAGCTTAAAAGGCTGGCGCTCTACCGACTGAGCTAACCGGGTGAATTACTATAATATTTTTATGGTTTTTTAATATTTATTTTTTATTCTTCTACACTTTGCTATCTATTTAATATTCGCAGTTATTCTTTATATTATTTTATAATTTAACAAAGGGATATTCCGAGTCCATGTTCACTCCTCATCATCTGATGATTCACAATCAGCCCAGTTTCTAATAAACTTGGACTTTCTACGAACCGTCACATTTGGATGAGGTGCTTCTTCTGCATCAGAGCCCTCATCAAGATTTTCAAATACGTTTGTTTGTACTGCTTGTGCATCTGCTTTCTTCTTATTATCCTTTGCTTTCACAATGACAACAGCCAAGCGAACAGGTTGTTGTTTTTTAGGTTCTTTGCATTGGTTTGAAAAATGGTTTCCTGATTTTCCGCATTCAGTACATGTATGCGAACGGAGGTTATCCAGAAAGCGTTTGCAGCATATTTTTCCTTTGTGATCTCTGAAATTATGGTTTTCATACAAGGTTCTAGGTACTCCTGCCTTTTCACATACATGACAAAAGGCAGAGGAATACATAACGACCTTCTGATTACTGCTGATACGACGAGACATTATTCTTGTTCTGTTATTGGTTTCTTGTTGATACTTATTATATTATTTGGTAAAAAGTTTTCAATTTTTTATGTTTTTCTGGCATAAAGATATATCATCACAAACATATTTTCCATAAAAAAATTCTTATTAGGTTCAATTCTATATATAAAGGTAATAAATAGCTTTTTTTGATATAATATAATATTAATATTATTTATATAGTTTCTCAATAACATGGACGATAAAATTAAAATAAAGGGTGATAAAGGTACAAAGGGAAGGAAAGATAAATTATTAGAAGAAGAATTAATTCATTCCCAAACAGCATCTTAATATTTATTCAATGAAAAAATAAAAATATTATGAAAAAGGTATAAAGTTATAACTAATTCTATTTTAAAAAAATGTTTATTATAAAGGAAAAATCGTTTCATTCGGAAAATCCAATATACCAAAAAATACAAACAACCGATGAACTAATGTTTATACCTGAAGCACGGGTTGCTAAAGATTATTTTAATACCGGTTTCTATGAAACGGGTTATATTGATTGGTGTTGTGATAATTTTATAAAATCTGAACATAATGTATTAGATATTGGGGCACATATTGGTTGGTATTCTGTTAAATTCTCTAAACATGCAAAACACGTTTATTCATTCGAATGTTCCCCCAAATCGTTTAATTATCTATGTGCAAACATCGCACTAAATTCCAAGGATTACAAAATTACGAAATATAATTGTGCTTTAAGTAATGAAAATGGTTTTACGAATTACTATATCAGAGACCCAAGAGACGGTGGAGGTAATGGTATTTCAAAGTTTGACTATGATGTTATTCATAATACACCATATATAGAAGTTCCCACAAAAACATTAGATTCGTTTGAAATAAAAAATGTAAATTTTATAAAAATTGATGTGGAAGGACATGAAAAACAGGTTTTACAAGGAGGTATAAATACGATTACTGAAAATAATTATCCTAAAATTTTATTTGAATCGTGGGATGAAAAACAGGAACAAAATAATTATCCAGCAATAAAACTAAGAGAGGAATTATTTGATTTTTTTCATTCTCTAGAATATAAAACGGTGAGAATTGGTAACGATATGTACATAGCAGAACGACAATAACTTATTTGAAATTATGTATTCAAAGAGTAAAAGGAATAAATAGCTTTTTTTGATATAATATAATATTAATAATATTTATATAGTTTCTCAATAACATGGACGATAAAATTAAAATAAAGGGTGATAAAGGTACCAAGGGAAGGAAAGATAAAAATAAAAAAAACATTTATAGTAGTAAACATATTAGAAATCAAATAAAAAATAAAACAACAAATACTCCTTGTACTTCTAGTACAGATAAGGTAAATATTGTTGAAAAGATTTCAACAAATACAAATAAAAATCAGAAAAACACATAAAAAATTGAATATAATATTACAAATATTAGTTATTACATAAAACACCACTAACATATAACAATGTTTCTCCTAAGTTCTCTATTAGTTGCTATGTTCTACATATTTGTAATTGTAGCATGTAATGATGTTTCATTACGCAATATGACTTCAAATCTTCGGGGAAGTGATGATCTATCCGAGGAAAAAATAGAAAATTACACAAATGCTGTATCATTTGATGAACCTGCCCCAAATTTAAGAGGAGATGATGATATCAATCAACCTGAATTTGTTACGATTTCAGGAATTTTCTCGAATACTGACGATAAATTTCCTGATAATTTTAATCTTCAGGAATATTTGGTAGAAAGAAATTGGAAAAATATGATCGGGAATCATCTAAATACTGCTATTATTATGGAAAATCAGGTTCTCATTGAGTAACAAAAATAAAAATTTACATATTTATGAAAAAATAAAAAACCATGTATGTAGATGTTTTTTTATTTTTATTTTACAATACGATTTATACATATATTTTTATAAAATTCTAAAAACAACAAACTGGCTATCTGGGTTGAATTCATGTCCAGTGACAGTAACCTCTTCTGCAGTAACAATTACATTCCTTTCAATAATTAACTTACCAATATCACAAAGTTTATTATTTAATAAAACCATTTCCTTATCTCTCATATTTTTTCCTGCCAATGTTCCATTTGTATCCAATACTAATCCAACTGATTGTATTATCATGCACATACTTAATTTGCTGCTAATATAAGTATGAGCAGCATTAAATCGAACTACTTTCAAAATCATCTTTGCGATAATATCCATATCCTGTGTTGGAAAAGTACTTGGCACTGTCCCATATTTTGGTACCATTTTTTCTAATAATTCATTTAAAACTTGCTCTTCCTCCTCATCATGTATTTCATTACTATATACATCCGCTAAAGTTTGCCCATCTTTTGCGAATCTCAATAACATTCCTAGAAGTCTTGAAAACGCAGGAGCACGTAACTGAACTTCGGTAGTAACATCAATTGCTGACATTGTGTTTTAATTTGAAACTTGGTTAATTGTTATAAGTACAATTCATATATTTCATATATGGTATTCAATTTTTTATGAAAATATAAAGAAATCACAAAATTAATATCTGTATTTAGAAAAATGAAATGTTCTCAAATCCTTAAGAAAATTTCCGAATGCCCAAAACGTTCTATTATTTATAATATAATAAATCCACAACTATTCGATGTTTCTTTACGTGATGGTATTCAAAATGCTAAAGTCGAGAACTTTACTACAAATAAAAAAATGATATTATTTAATAATATATTGAGAACTTATAGCCCACCTAAATTAGAGATAGGTTCTCTCACCAATGCACCAAATTTAGTGCCAATAATGAGCGATACACTTATTTTACATGATTATGCAAAAAATAATGTTCTACCCGATTTCTCTAATAACCCCGATATCTATCTTCTAATACCCTCTATTAAAAAACTAGAAACCGCTATCGCCAATAATATTACGAATTTCTCTTTTTTAACTTCGGTATCTGATAGATTTCAACAAAAAAATGTTAAAAAGAATATTAATGAAACAAAATTTGAATTTGATTTAATGTTTTCTAGATGGTTTCGAGAACCTTGTTCGTACAAAACAAAACTATATATTTCATGCTTTAATTATTGTCCTATTATTGGTAAAATAGATAATGATTTTATTATTAATGAAGTTCTCCAGTATAATGAAAAATTTGATTTTAATGAACTCTGTCTTTCTGATACCATGGGAAATATTTCATATGATGATTTTGAATACATAATAGATACATGTTTATATTTCGGATTACCAAAATCTAAATTATCCTTTCATTTTCATGTCTCAGAGGAGAATTATGAGAACCTGGAAAAGATATTATTTTACTGTTTTTCTAAGAATCTTAATAATTTTGATGTATCTATGTTAGAAACCGGTGGATGTTCAGTTACTATGGGTCCAAATAAATTACTCCCAAATATGAGTTACGATTTATTTTATTCTTTTTTATATAAATATATTAATAGATATATTACTTTTGAGAACCTTTATGGTAAGGATTTTGATAAAAAATTGATTCCTTTCAGTTAGTATAATAAATATGGTAACAAATTCACCAAATAAAATGCCAAAACCTAGTCGTGATCAGCAATTCCAAAAATCTTTTGAAGTTTTTTTCGAAGACCTTACTGATAATTACCCGAATTTAACAGAATATACCCTTACAAATACTACTGAAAATAAGACTTGTTGTGACCATACTTATACTCTACATATTCCTAGACAAATTGTAGCTTACCATCTTGATTTAACAATGATTGATAGAGATGGTATTGAAATTGGTCCTGGTCCAGTTATGAAAAATCAAGAAATACCAAATAAAAAAGAATTTAAAAAACATTATAATGATTATTTTAAAGATTACCAGTTAGAAATTGGTAAAATTCTGGTATCTTATACTGAAATTTATGACTTTTGGTATGAAAAAGAAGATGTCCGTATTACCAATGATGAGATCAGAAATGGTATTATTCATAGCGATTTATCCGAATATGATGTTTTTATGAAAATATTGGTTGTGTACCATAAAACACATTTTCCCTTCCCTATTCCTTTAACAAATGAGGAAAAATTAGAAAAAAGATGCAGACAACTCCAGACCAGAAATAACGAATTAGTACTTAATTTAAATGGTCTAACTAATATGTATCAAGAGAAAGAAGAACAAAACACCTATTTGCGACACAGATTAAGGGTTGAACGCAGAATCGCTAATAACAAATATAAAGCAATGATTGAAAAAATGCAGAAAAAGTTCTCCGAGTATTATGATAAACTAGTAGAAAAAGATGAATGTCCAGTTTGTTATGAAGAAATTATTGCGGAAAAACTAAAAGTTCCTGGATGTTGCCATAGTATTTGCAAAGGATGTGCTGAAAAATGTGATAAATGTCCTATTTGCAGAGAATCTTATCTTTAGACCCATAGCCTATTTACAAAAACATAAATATGTTTTTTCAAAAAAGTCCCTGTTTTTTATTTAGCACATATAAAAAATCATTATTTTCTTCGAATAATATATAATGGATTCGGTTAATAAAACAGAAGAGAAAAAAAATAGTGTGACAGAAGAAAACACAGTATCGCCAACAGAAGAACAACCTACTACTACACCTGATTCAACTCCTCCTGATGCTGATCAAAAAATATTAAATGATGAACAATTTACTCCCGAATCAACACCAGAAACAAGCACCAATGCAACACCTGAACCTACTTCAGAGGCAACATCTGAACCTGGTACACCAGCAACATCAGAAGATAATAGCGAATTAGTTTATTCTCAACCAACTAAAAAAAGAAGAAGTCGAAGAAGAAAAAGTTGTCCAAAAAATTGTATTAAAAGAACTCGCTGTAAACTAAAAAAACGAAGAAGATCGAAAAAGACAGCTGTTGTTAGCCCTCCAAGTGAAATATCAGGAGGAAAACGTAAAAGAAGATCGAGAAAATCTAGAAAATAAAAAATTGAATAATAAATTATTTATATTATTTTAGGAAATAATATGATAACTCGTAGTAAATCAACCCAACAACAAGAGCTTCTTGAAGTCAATATCGATTTCAATGAGGCATCTAATTTATGGAATGCAAATAAAAAAAAAATCAAAAATTGCTGTTATAACTATGTATGTGGAAAGGAATTATCCAATGGCTGTTATTGTAAAAAATCAATATATAAATTCGACAGATGTCGAATTCATCAAATAAATAAATAATAAATAAAACACATATAAATATTAATCTTTTTTTATATTATAATGGAAAACATTACTATGACCGAAGAGCCTCCTGTTCCACCTCCTTCTCCTGAAACTACACAAAAAGAGGTTCGCCTTATTGATGTTGAAATTACAAACGAAAACATGGCCTTTAATGTTCTTGTATCTTTTTTAGGTGTTGCCCAACAAAGGGGGACCTTTAGTATTGCAGAATCTGCAAAAATATACGAATGCATTCAAAAGTTTGTATCCACAAAACAAGAATAAAAAATTATAACTTTTTAAGATAATCTTTACATTCCGCAATAAATACTTCATCAACCTTCAGTTCAGGTATTTGAAATTTCCCTTTTATTAGTGCTAACATTATAGTATCTAATTCCTCCATTGTTGCATTTAATTTTAATAATTCATTTGTTTTTATATTAAATAATTTAAATTCTTTTTCATCCGATTTATTTTCATCGGATGAAGATCTCATTTTCCACAACCATGCATAAATAACAACCTGTATCATGTGATCTATCGAAATATTACTAGTACATTTTATTTCCCATACAGCAATGTCTGTAATTAAATCTGTTCTTGCTGTGAATCGGAATTTCACATCCTTTGAATAATTTTTTGAAAAAAATTCATCTATTCTTACATGTGCTTTATCATCACTTTGACTAATTATTGTCTCCTCTATTCTTGGTATATGTTCCTTACATTCATGTCCCAATACACTATCCAATCTATCTGTGCATTTAGTAATTATCTCCCTCGATAACCAAGTATACTCATCCCGTTCAATTTGTTTTAATTTAAAATAAAATTTTTCTTGTATAGCTACGCTTACATTAGCCAAAAACAAATAATCATTTATTTTCTCGATATGTTCAGGTAATTCGCTAACTATGTTTTTCAAGTAAATATGTTCATTTGGCTTCATATTATCTACCGAATTACCTATTATATTTAATAAAATATTTGAATTATTATGAGAACCATACCATTTTTCATATAAATAATCATAATAAATACACGGTATGGTTATACCATTTAAATCACTTACTTCCTCAAAATAACCTTGTTTTGTCTCAATAATGTTCGGAATATCCAGTTCTAATATTTCCCTATTTTCTGAAATAAATATACGGTCTAATATAGGTGAAATATCTTCTATAATTGACTCGGGTACAAATTTAATAAGTTCAGTTGGTGTTAAATTATGTTTATTTACATATAAAAGATCACGAACCTCATCGTCATCAAAAAATATTGTTTGATGATGTCCTCTAAAATCGACATAATCACTTTTCTTCATTTCTATATGATTCCTTTTCAAAAATTCCAATGGTCTATCTGATGGATAATTATTACTTTCAATTAAATAAAGTCCATGTGTTGCTCTTGTACAAGCAACATAAAGCGTATTTGGACATTTATCTCTTGGTAAATTTCGAGCATAAAATTTAAAATAAGAATTATCAAAACCTACTACAAATACAAATCTACGTTGTCTTCCTTTTATACTATGAAATGATGAAAAGGCTATCTTCTTTTCAATAACACGTTCATCTATCTTATCCTTCTCTATCATTGGAACATAACATGGTATACCACGTTCTACTAACATATTCTCTAATTGACGCACATTACTATTCACACCTTTTACTGATGATGCTAATATAAATATATCATCTGGGGAATATTTCTCTAATATTTTACTTATTTCCGCTGCAATAATACGTTCAGTATTATATTTAGTATTACGTATATATAATACAGGCATATCATCTCTACATGCCTCTAGTCGATTTGATCCGATCATTGCCTCATTGACAAATTTACACATTTGATTTGTTATTCTATAGGACATTTTCATTGTACAATAACGAAATTCATTTGATTTTAAATATTTAAATTCATCCCATAATATATCTGCAAATGTTAAAAATCGAATATCTGATCCTTTAAATTCATAAAGTCCCTGCATATAATCACCCAAAATTAATAATTGAATAGGATTACCCATATCTCTTGCATATTTTGCCATTAGTTGGAAATATAAAAAGGTCATATCTTGTGCTTCATCTAATACTATTAAATCAACCTTTGGTAATTTTTCTACAGGTTTTGTATCATTTAATATAACATAACGCAATACAGTATCTGTATAGGAAGTAGGTAGGTAATATCTTACTGCCAGACTATGAAATGTATGTACCTTCATATTTGTTATACCCAACTTTTTTACGCGATCTTTCACTTCAAATCGTAGCATTGAGTTATATGTCATCTGTAATATTTTCTTATTAGCTAATGCCTTTGCTACTGATAAAATTAGCGTTGTTTTTCCGGTACCAGCACAAGAATCTACAATTACATTATGTCCTTCAATTACATTATTTAATATATTCTGTTGTTCCTCACTCAATACATTCATATGAAATATAAAATAACAATAAATTATATTGATATTTTATATTTATATTACTTTTTTAAGGTCTAATTTGATATTACTTCATAAAGATACATTAGCTAACATCGAAAGGAAAATGCAAAAGTACCTACTGCTAATAGTCCTAATACAAGTCCTGTGTGATAATATACTTGCATCCCTCGATACATAGCTAGCCATGCTTGATTTTGTTCTGGCGTTTTAATATGATTTAACATCCAATCTGATTTTGGAGATAAAATATAATAAAAATAATTTGTTAAAAATGAAATAGCAATTACAATACAAACAAGAGAACCCGTACCAAAACGATTTTTCTTGATTTGTACATTATAAAAAATGACTAATAATGAAAGAATAAAGCCTAAAATATACCCAAAATAATATATTCGTAATCTTTCATCCACTATTTTTTTATATGTTTTTTGTAAATTTTCTGGTAACTGATTTTTGTATTTATTCATGATATCACTTTGATAGGTAGCATAGCTCATATAAACCATTCCACTTAAAAAAATAGCTGATATTCCACAACTAATTTGACAAGGCATTCAAGTTCTCGATATATAAATAATTGATAAAATAATATACAAATTTTTAAAGATAAAATATTCTAGGTTCTCTCAACTAAAAGAAAAAAATCCATGGCGATTTTAAAAATGGACAAAGAAATCCTTGTCCAAAATTTATTTTATGGAAAAAGTTTTGCAAAAAGGGTGATTTACATTGACATGCTGTAAAATCCCCAAAATAGTCGAAAAATACCACTGCATAATTTCTTACCATAATTCGGTTGTCCAAGTCGGCACAGAAGTACAGAAGTTGAGACTGAAACTTCTGTGCCAGGTTTCCCAATGATTTATTGTTAGCATTATGATAACAAAAATTTTTATTATCAGCAATCCTTATCGAGTAGCACAGATTAACTTCTGTGCTTCTGTGCCGGAATATTTAGCGTAAAATTCATATAAAAAAATGGTACAATAGACTATATGGATAATAAAAGAACAAGAATTTTTACCTATTTTCATGAATATTGGGATGATATATTAATCGCAAAATTAAAATTAATTAAATGCAGATATCATATTCTTGGAATTGATAAGGATACAAATGTTCTCAAAGGATGTATTTATTTTAATAATCCACGGTCAATAAATGCAATAATGAAATTAATTGGTATTAATTTAACAGCAGAAATATCAGATGATAACTATGATCAATACAAAGTACTTATTAATAAATGGGAATATGGAGAACGTCCTACACAGGGTAAGAAAAAAGTAAAGACAAGTAATGAAATAATCCCACTCACCAATACAATAATAGAACAAAACACATCGCTTATAGAACATAGTAAGGAAATATGCAACTATCTAATGAAACAAAACCAGCAGCTATTAGAAGAAAACAAACAATTGAAACAGACTACAATGATTACAAATAATATTGAGAAAATGGAGAACACAATAAATGAAAACAAAACCTTTAACATTAATGTATTTTTGAATGAAGACTGTAAGAATGCAATTACTATGGGTGAATTTATAAATTCACTTAAAATAGAAGATTCCGATTTGTTTTGTGCAAAGGAACATGGACTAGTAGAAGCAATTACTAATATTTTTCAAAGAGGACTAGAGAATTGTGATATTAATTCAAGACCTGTGCATTGCACAGATACGAAACGAGAAACATTACATATTAAGGATGCAGAAGGTTGGGTTAGAGAGACAGGTTCAGAGTCAAAAAGAATGAAACATGCAATTAATACAATATCTAATAAGAAAATTAAAAAACTATCTGAGTATATAAAGGAACATCCAGAATATAATAGTGTTTATTCTCCACAATATGAAGATTGCTTACAAATGATGCGAAATGTAATGGGTGCATCAGAAGATTCAGATAAAACAGAAAAAAAAGTTCTCAAAAATATTGCAAAATCAGTTTATATTACACCTAACGAAATGAAATAATATTACCTTCTTCTATGTACTGCTACTATAATGATCTACTCTTTATGAAACTCCTTTCAATATCAGGTTTCAATGTATCGATTTTTTGTATTCATTTGGAAACAATTCTACGGATAGATCTTAAGGTCTATCCGTGTTTTTGTATCCATTTGGATACAAAAGACATGATAACCCATATCCTATTCGTGCATAAATACATTTATGCACGAATAGAGATTAATCAATTTTTATTTTCTTGGTTTTATTTTTGGATGAATTAGGTATAAACTTTTTATTAAATTGCAAAGCACGTAATAAACGCATTTGTTTTGCTGCATTTTCTTTCGATGTACATTTTGCAAAAACCTTTTTATTTTCCTTATTAGTAACTCTATAGCAAGGTTTTCCACGTACCTTTCGACTTTTATATGGCATATATAATAACAAAATATTTTTATAAGTCATACAAGAGTTTAAAATCTAAACAAAAAGAATAATTAGCATTATTCATATTTAAAATACGACCATATTCATCATACAATTGTATACGTAATCTTTGTATATCTACAGGACCAAAGTATTTTCTAGGTTCAGTTATGATAGTATAATTATTTTCTTTTATAGAACTGAAAGATGTTCCCTTAATTGATATTCTAGCTAGTATATTTGGATTTAAAATAGATTTATTAAATAAACTTACAAATTGATTATTTACATTGTTATTAAAATCATCAACTGCTAAATAAATATATTTTATAGTTGACATCTCAAAGACTGTATCTGATATATACTGTTTACTACCTGCATATTGTGGTTTAATAAATCCAAGATTCCACCCAATTTTTGAAAAAAGAGATGTAGTATCCGATGTTCCATTCAGATTTTTTGTAAAATCAAGAGTAATAGAATTTACATATTTTAAATGAGTTTTCGAAGGTTTAATAACAACCTTTCCTGTCCCTGAATTATGTTCATCTATGTCTAATGATAATTCTATATAAGAAAAAATGCTATTCGGATTCATAAGATTTCCATCTTCATCTATTGGTGAAAGTAAATTATTGATTGTATTAATTAATCCATGTGAATTATAATTTCCATCTGGAATAATAATAAATATCTCATCTTCAAGTCCTTTTATTAAATCCTTTTCATTTTCATTTATAGTTTCCATCATTTCTTCATCAATCATTGTAGTTATTCTATTATCATTTATAGCGTCTTCTATTAAATTATCTCTTTTTTTAAATTTTTTCGCCTCAATTTTTTTAATTCTTATACGTTTTTTCAATTCATTTTTTTTAGTTCTTTTACATTTTTTTACCTGAAGCTTGTTAAGTTTTTTAAATTTTTTTACCTGAAGCCTTTTAAGTTTTTTACATTTTTTCGCTTGACGCTTTTTAAGCTTTTTAAGTTTTTTACATTTTTTCTTTTCTCTTTTTTTATTTTTTTCGAACCTTTTTTCCTCGAAATTTTTAATTTTTTCAAATCGTTTCTCCTCGAAATTTTTAATTTTTTCGAATTTTTTCTCCTCATTTTTTTTAATTTTTTCGAACTGTTTCTCTTGTAGTTGTTTAAGTATTTCATATTTTTCCTGTTCAATTTTTATAAGTTTTTTAAAATTTTCTTCTTCTATTTTATTTTGCATTTTTTCATATTGTACAATGTGTTTTATTTCATCTTTTTCATTTTTTATATCTAATTCTTCATCTATTAGTATTATTTTTTCTTCATCATTTAAAAGATCATTGTTTAAATATGTATCTATATTATTATTAGTTATTTGTTCATCTATAATATCAGTAATAGATTCAATATCTTCATTACTTGATTTATCATCTTCATCAGTTGTATTATTAAAATTATTATATTCATATTCATCATTTTCAATACTATCGTCACTATCAATAATTAGAGCGTTATAACTATCAATACTTAGAAAATCATCACTTTCATCACTATCGCTATCAATACTTATACTATCATCACTATAATCACTATAATCACTATCAATGCTTATACTATCATCACTATCAATACTTATACTATCATCACTTGATGTATAATTCAATGAATTATTTAATTTTTTTTGATTTTCTAATAATTTTATTAAACAATTATTTTGGAAAGGAAATGTATTATAGTTAACCTTTATGTATAAATAATTATTACCAAAACTTTCGGATATATTATAAAAAACAATAGGTAATTCTATTGATGATAATTGCATTGATACAACCTTGTTTAATTTATTTTGAATATTCATATTAAAATCAGAACATTGTGTAGTATATAAATTATCACGAAAACGGGTATCTATATTTAATGTTTTTGTAATTACCCGTGTGTTAAGTGGGTTTAAAGTTCCTTGAAAGAATTCACTAGGATTTGCGTAAATAAATTGTCGTTCAGGATGATTAATTAATTCATCAGTTCTTGATGGATGTTCTTTAGAAATAGGTGTATCTAAAGTATCTAATTTATAATTTTTTGGTATTGCAGATGGTTGTTTTTCAGCTATAGTTTTACCACATTTAACAAAAGTAAGCCATTGTTTTGCCTTTGTTAAAAATTCTATTAAATCTGATTTAAAACGTTTATTTATATGACCGCTTTTTAATAATTGTTCTCGTATTTCATACTCTTTTAATTCAATATCAGATGCATTATATTTTTGATTCGGTTTCAACCTAAAAAATTTTTCTATATCTTTAATATTATAATTATTTATATCTAAATCAAGAGTATCCATATAGTAAAATGTTATATAATTTATATCTTATTTAAACATTTATTATTAAAATTTATTTTCGTTATATTTATTATAGTAATAATGCCCTCTCAAAATGATTTAACTAATTTACGTAGACTTGCTCAATTAAATGCTTTATATAGCAGACAACCTGCTTATTGGACTGATATAAATGGACCAAATGATATTAACTGTAATTGTCCACCCCCTCATCCTCATCCTCATCCTCATCCTCATCCTCCTTGTCCTTCTCCTCCTCCTCCTCCTCCTCATTGTCACTCTAATAGTAATAATAATCCAATTGTTCAATATGTTCCAGTATATTATGGTGGAGATAATGATTGTTTACCTAGTTCAAATAACTCAACTGGATATACAGGGACATGCGGACCTATTGTTTCTTGTGGGCCAAATAGCATTCAAGGCCCAACAGGCCCACAAGGTATTCCTGGTCCAACTGGCCCTGCAGGACAATCTGGTAATAATAATAGCGATAATTCTTCTCAATCATTCTTAATTAAAGCATATTATTTAGTAAATAGCGGTTCACCTCCTAATACTGAAGTTGAATCAGTTGCATACCCTACTCCTATTTTAGTAGATGTAGTTCATAACCTACCACCATCATTCACTGTTTATTTTGATGATAATACATCATTAATTCTCGATACTACTGGTGCTACTGCTAATGATAATCCTGATAATATTGGTGGAAATATTTATATTAAAAATAATAATATTTCAATCACTAAACCATATACGTTTTCAACTGGTTCAGAGATACAATTTGCTGTAACAAATAGTTCTTTAAATATTGACGAAAATCAAAATACAATTAATCCTTTTATTACATGGCATTATAATCAAACATGGGCAAACAAAGTAATTACTGATAAAAATATAGTTGAAGATTTTTTTATAACAGGCACAAATAAATCAATCTCACCAGTAGTTGTTTCATTGCCACATAGTTCAACTAACTATACTTTGACTTCAATTGCATCTGGATCACCTAGTTTACTTCTTAATAATGTTTTAAATCAAACATATAACTACAACAGTATACCTGAAGGAAGTATTAATCCAGTTAGTCTAAATAATCCATTTAATGTCATTAAATTTGATCTAACTTACCCTCCTACTCCTGCCGAATTATATGATATTTGCGTTAACACTACTGGACCAAAAGCAGAACTTGGTAGCAATGAAACTGGTGGACGTAATACATATTTGAATTTAGTAAATCTACATATCACCTTTCCTTCAAATATATGTTAGAGACATAACCTATTCATGAATAAATATATTTTACTAATATATAAATGTCAATTGCAACATTAAAAAGAAAAACAAAAACCCAATATAATAATATAAGTGTAGGACAGCCCGCATTTTCTTTAAATGGTACAAGACGTAGTCAAGGATATGTTGGGCAAACCTCTTTATCTAGGTCCTTACCAAGAACATTAATGAATGGACCTACTCCACGAGGACATGGCGGTTGTTGTGGTAAATATCCTACCACAGCAATAGTTCAATCTGCTGTTACATCATTAAATAATCCAAATGTTGTTAAAACTTCAGTTATAACCACAAATGGAATGATCGAAGAAAGAATGAATAATATTTCAAATATTAATCAAAAATATTTTATCACATGTGGACCATCTACAACAACATACAATCAATGGAAAGCTGATAACAATCAAAACCTAAATAACCAGGATGATTATATTAGAAACAAGGCAAAAAAGACTATACAGAAATCAAATTTAGCCTGCAATATTAAGAATACTTCAAAACCATGCAATAATGCATGTGCTATATATTATAAAAATTTATTTAGTAATATAAAATTTTTTAGTAGATCATCCTATGTTAATTATGTAAAACCTAAAAGCGATTATGTAGCAATTAGTCAAGGTGAACATTTAATTAATAAAACAAATAATTGCACATCACATGACATAACCGCAACTGTACCTAGGTTTAATCCTAATATTAGAAAAACACCCTTTGCATGCTGATTATAAAAAATTGATTTAAGGTTTATCTTATGTTTAACAAATAATTAAAGATTAATAATATACTTAAATAATAATATTATTAATATGAATCAACCAGATTTAGAAAAACTTCAAAAACAATATCTAGAAACTCTTTCAGAAAAAGAGAGAAAATCTTATGAAATTGCAAAGGAACATTTGGGTATGTCATTTCAATTGAATATAAGCAATGGATTTTTAAAATGGCTTAAAAAACAAGGTACTAACTCTAATTCTTCTTCATAAACAATTCTTTAAATTTACTATAATTAAATACCTGATTTTGTAACTCACCTTCGCTGGTTACACCATCTAATAATTTTGAATAAAAACCATTTAATTTATTTTTTCTTTCTGGTTTCTGTAAAGGTTTAAAATTAGTAATCCTACCCAAGTTTATAAAAATATTTCGATTATATTCCTTTTCAGGTTTTTTATTTTCATTCGCATCATTTAGTTTATTATCAGATTCCGGTTCTAATTTATAATTTTTTAATTTTGCAAATGCAGAATTATCTAATTTACGTAATGTTTTTTTCTCTATTTCTGTTTTTTCTTTTTCCTCTTCCAAATAAAGTTTAATCAAAGGTGATTCTTTATCTTCTTCCAACTTCTCATTATCCATATAAAAATCTCGACAATTATATACTATAACATATTTCATTGCAACCGCATTCAAAATAAAATAGGGTATTCCGGTCATATCAGAATAATAAGCAAATCCATTCTTATAAACATCATAATGCATAATTATATTACCACGAGGAGTATTTTCAATTAATATTCGGGTTCTCCAAATTTTCTCTAATTGATTATTTGTATCTATCAATGTTTTTTGTAATTCTTTTTTATTATAAAATACCGGTTCAATATTAGTATTCATATTTCTAATACATTGAAAACTATTTATGAATTTTTTTTTATTTTTTTCTATATATTTTTCTGTAGGATTAGCTATTTGGATAGTTTTAATTGGAAATAGCTTATAATAACTATAATATACGTAATAAAAAAACCATCTATACAAATAAGTTAAAAAAAAAACGATAGGGTTTTTTGGAATATTTTGTTGAAAATTATTACGTATTGTAGATATGTTGTTATATAATAGTTGATTTTTTCTAATATTTACTTCTTGTTTCATTATTATATTTAATTATCAAATGTTTTTATGCTGTTTTTATTTTTTGTATATTTTTTATTTGATTTAATCTGTATTCAATGAGATCTCTCATCTCATTTTCAAGTACAGGTACTTGGATTCGCTGATAATTCTTATAAACATTATCCGGGTGAATACAAATCAAATACAAATCAGTTACTTTTTTTCCATATTTATGTTCCAAAATCATTTTATAGGTATTTAATTGTAAGGCATAATGCCAAAAATTAGTATCAGGTAGATGAGAAATGCATGTAGTTAATGCATATTTACCAAATTCTACTTCATGTTTAATTTCTTGACATCTCTTCCAATCATATATTTGAATTGTTCCATCAGGGTTCTCAAAAACCATATCAATTGATCCTGATAATTTTAGTTCTTCATAATAAACCATCCATTCTGTTCGATATGGTTTTAATTCAGGGAAATCTTTAAGAAAATTCTGAAAATACTGATATTCAATACTTGTATTGGTAACATCCATACCATTGAAATAACATTCAATATCATAATGCATCTTTGTTCCTGCACTAGAAGCTGCATCACGGTTCTTATCCCAATCGGCCTTAATTTGCTCTTTAGTCATACCATAATATTTATATTTTGGATCATTCATTTTCTTACTACGCAACATATTACCAATTATTGCGTCAGCATTAAAATGTGAGAAATGACTATGATTGAAAGTTGTCACAGAAGTATATGTGCCTCGTTCACCACAAACTGTGTATATATGTGGTCCTTCCTCGAAAGAAATAAACTCATCACGTGGATGAGCATTTATAGTTGCGAGATATTGGGGGTTTCCTGGTTGGTCTGACATTTTAATAGTTTTTATTTATAACAAATAAAAAATATTATAATCAATTTTTCATAAATTTCATGAATTTATTTCTATGCACTGAGAACGTATATTTCTCTTCAATTTATTATAAATAAAATTTCGTACTCGGGTATTTCGTTTTTCATCATTCATGCGGTCTCCACCTAAAATTTTTAAATAATAATTCATATACATTAATTTATATTTTTCATCGTGCTCTATTTTATCTTTATTAACCAAATACCAGCAACGATTAAATTCAACCAAAAATCTATGTGATATAGATGCTATTAATTTATCAATATCACTATTGGAAAGTAATATCCATTTTTGATTAGTATCATAAATATAAAACTTATTTGGTTTTACATCATATGATCGTATGGGTAGTTTATCATCATATTTTTCTATAAAATGAGTAAATAGATCATAAATACCCTTTAATAAATCTGTATTAAATACAATATCCAAATAATTTTCCACTGAATTTAGTAACAATTCTATAAATTCATTATAAGTAATATCAGGTTTCGATGACTCATTTAAAATATCATTAAAATTTCGTTTTATTTTTACTCTTACTGAATTCTTTAAATCCGCATTTTCTTTTTCTATTTTTCCAATACGTAATGATAACTCCTGTATTAGTAAAAACATCTCCTTTTGAGTTGGTAATTTTTCATATGAATCAATTTCATTATCCTGTTCACGTTTACTTTTACTTAAAAACTCACAAGTTTGTACATGACGATCAAGATTAAATTTTTGTTTATACCCTCTATTGCAATATTTGCAAATATTTGTTGAATTATGGTACATTTTTTATTATTTCTATTATAATATAGGAAAAAATCAATTTTTTACTATGAAAATGTTATTTAGTATAAATAAACCCAAAATTCAAAATCAAGAAAATAAAAATGCAATTATTCAAAAATCAGTAGATCAGCAAAATATTTATCAAGCAACTGTTTATACATTAAGATATGGAATGTTTGCAAGAATGCAAAATACTAACTGCTCAAGTTGTGATAAATAAAATATATTCATATTCTATAAGCAAATGAAAAAATTCTTTAATTTAAAAAATATAATATTAATATTATTGATATTATTTATTTTAGTTATTTTTGCAAATGGATTAAATTTTTATGAAGGTTATGATAGTAGTATTCAAAATTACTCGGATAACGTAAACTACCATGGTGCCGGAGTAAGAAAAGATATGCCAAAATTTATAAACGATATGATACCACAGGGCTCTAAAGCAAAATATAAAAATGGTGTAGCAGTAAATGGTTATGATGCAGATGGAATACCAATTATTGAATTTAAGGACGGTAAGCCAGTAATTGATTATGTTAATAATAATCCAATATTTGGGAAAGTTATTAGTGACGATAATAATAATGATAATAATAACAATAATAATGAAATTTCATTTAGTACTAGTCAAACAAAAATTGAACAGTATCCATTTTAGAGAATAATCTCTATTATGCAATAGCAGTTATAATTAGTTATCGATTTATATAATATATCCTCAATATATTATATAAATGAGTCAATTTAAAAATACAAATGATCTTTTTTTAGAACCTAAAACAACGCAATACGGGAGTCATATGATTATGACTAATGTTACTAAACAAACAAAAACAAAATATATTAATATTGATACAAGATTTAGAGATGAATATAATTATTTACAAATAGCAAATTATAATATTACTTTACCAGAACGTATAGCAGATGTTAGTAAAATGACTGTAAAATCAGTTGAAATACCTATTAGTTTTCATAATATTTCATCTAATATTGGGAATAATTGTTTCAATGTTACTATAAGTGGAACTACAACAAAAATTACTATTCCCGATGGTAATTATAATACTACGTCATTAACATCAGCATTAAATACAGCTCTAACTGGTTATAATTTAACCTATAATAATTCATCGTCTAAATCAACACTAACATCAACTTCAGGTACAGTTACAGTGAATTTTGCAATTGGGTCCACCGGTGGTTCTGACAAATATAATTTTAAATCTAAATTAGGTTGGTTAATGGGATTTCGTAATTCAACATATTCTATTACATCTACAATAACTACTTCAGAATCATTTATTGATTTAAATGGTCCTAGATATTTATATCTAGCGATAGATGAATTCAATAAAGGTAATCAACACTCGTTTTATTCACCATTATACACATCAATAATCAATAAAAATATTATTGCACGCATAAGTTTAGATCCATCAAATCATAGTTTTGGAAGTGTATTACCCGTAAATTATTCAAATGGATTATTATTAAGTGATACTAGAAGTTATACTGGAAAAATAGATTTACTTAAATTAAATGTGCAACTACTAGATGAAAATGGTAATAATATTGCATTAAATGGACTTGATTTCTCTTTTTGTTTGGAAGTAGAACATGAATAAAGGGAACCTACGGTTCCCTTTTGAACCCTCCCTTATTTAAAGTATTCTACGGTTCCCTTTTAAACCCTCCCTTATTTAAAATATTCTATGGTTCCCTTTTGAACCCTCCCTTATTTAAAATATTCTATGGTTCCCTTTTGAACCCTCCCTTATTTAAAATATTCTATGGTTCCCTTTTGAACCCTCCCTTATTTAAAGTATTCTATTTTTATTATTTTTTATGCCGTAAAATCGGCGTTTTAAGGTATATCCTCTCTTTTGTAATCATTTGGATACAAAAACACGGATAGACCTTAACTTGTAAAAAAATAAAATAAAATATAAATATAAAATGAATAAAACCCTGAAAAGTGGAGTGAATGATATTAAATATTTAATAGTAGGAATTATGTTATTTTCGTTAACTATGGCAACAATCTTTATATTATATGCGTTAATAAAAACACCAAAGGGTAATAAAGTGATACAGGATACATGGAGGTGGTGGTGGAATAGGACATGGTGGAATAGGACGCAGAAACGGATTCGGAGGGAACGGATTTAGGGGGTTATGGTTTAGGGTATGGTGGACATAGTTATTATGGAGGAGGTTATGGTTATCCTTTATATATTTACAACGACTATGAATACCCATATTGCATATATTATAGGGCAAACCTTATTAATTTTTTTGGGATTTTGTCCTATTTTAAATCTTCAAGGGTTTAAACAATTGAATATTTAAGGTTTATCCGTGGATAAATATGTTTATCCAAGAATAGAGATTAAATCGTGTAAAAATCAACTATATATTCAAAACCTTTAAAAATTACCATTTACATAATGATGTATTAAAAAACTTATTAATCCAATTAAAACATCCACCAATAAAAATATCCAAGATTGTTTGTTACCTTTAATAGCATTATAAGCAAATAAAAAATATAAAATAGAATGTACGGGTCTTAAATTATTCCACCATATTTTCTCTCCAAATGTTTCTGCACCAGTTTTTCTGGATCCTGTTAAATATATGTAAATAAAACCTATAGCCGGCAGTAAAGCTACATAACCTAAATATTTCAAATATTTAGTATCTATATATTTAGCAATAATAACAAATAAAGTACGAGTTCCAATGCAACCGATTAAAAACAATAAAAACCTTTGCTGTAAATGATTCATTATATATTATTATAAAGAAAAATTGATTTTACTGGAAAATAAAATATGATATGTAAATAATCACATTAAATATCATATCATGAAAAAGGTATCACTACATAATTCGGAATTACAAACAGAATTATCTGGTCACTCCAACAATATAAATATAAATACTAATGAATTATCAAATGAACAAAAATATGCATATTATAAATTTATTAATGGAGAGAACCTATTTATTACTGGTCCAGGTGGAACTGGTAAAACACGGTTAATTAAACATCTAGTTGAACATGCTAAATCAGTTAATAAAAAAATACAAGTTTGTGCTATGACTGGATGTGCAACCATATTGCTTCAATGTAATGCAAGAACTTTACATTCATGGAGTGGTATAAAATTAGCAAAAGGTTCTAAAACCAAGGTTATTGAAAGTGTATTAAGAAATCGCAACGCAGCAAAAGCATGGAGATCTGCAAAAATTCTTATTATAGATGAAATAAGTATGCTTTCCAAGAAAATATTTGAGATAATCGAAGAGATAGGACGCCTAACCCGTAAATCATCACTACCATTCGGTGGATTACAAGTTATTCTTGTTGGAGATTTCTTCCAGTTACCACCAATTGGTAGTGATGAAGAACCTGATACCGAACAATTTTGTTTTGAATCACCTGTTTGGAATACTGTATTTAAATCAGAAAACCATATTGAATTAAAAACTATTTTTAGACAAACTGATCCTACCTATATTAATATTCTAATGGAAATCCGTAAAGGTGATATTAGTGAGGAAAATAAAAAAATACTTCAACAATGTTTAACACGCGAACATAATACTGAAAAAAACAATGGTTGTATACCAACAAAACTATTTGCTATACGTTCAAAAGTAGACTATGTAAACACACAAATGTTCTCAAAGATTCAAGAAAAAGAATATGTACTAGAATATACTTTCAAAAATGATTGTCTAACCTATTTAGATTCAGGTAAGATTATTTCTCCCGAATTACTAAAATTATGCAACTCATTATCAAGTATAGATAAAGAATATGAACTAGAGCAAATATTAAATAATTGTCAATGTAATAAATTATTACGTATTAAAAAAGGTGCTGCAGTAATGTGTACAATAAATCTAGATATGGATAATGAAATTTGCAATGGTTCTCAAGGTATTATTATTGATATCATTGAAAATGGATCAAATATTATACCTGTTGTTAAATTTTCAAATGGAATTATAAAACGTATATCTCCCCATTTTTGGCAATCAGAAGAATATCCTACTCTTGCAGTTGGTCAATATCCATTATGTTTAGCATGGGCATTAACTATTCATAAAATTCAAGGTGCCACACTAGCAATGGCTGAAATTGATATTGGTAGAACGATATTTGAATATGGTCAAACATATGTTGCATTATCTAGAATACAGTCATTGGATGGGCTTTATTTATCTGCATTTGAACCAAATAAAATTAGGGCTAATCCTAATGTTATTGCGTTTTATAATAGAATAAAACAACAGGAATGTATGGATAATTACTCAGTATTATTAGAAAATGCTATTAAAAATTATATTTATGCCTCTAATAGAGAACCTTCAGAAGAAAAAACAAATACAAAAATCATAAAATTATAATATATTAATATTTATATATGGTAGCCGGCAGTATTTTACCAGTTACAATTCATAAAAATAAACTATATTTTTTATTTGGTAAAGAAAATGCAATGGAAGATAGTGCAAAGGGATGGTCTGATTTTGGTGGTAGAATGGATAATGGTGAAACTCCTTTCACAGCTGCATTGCGAGAGGGTAGTGAGGAATTAACTGGGTTTTTGGGTGATAAAAATGAATTAAAAAAACTTATTAATAAAGGGGGTGGTGTTTATAAACTAACATATAATACTTATCATGTACATATATTTTTTATGGAATATGATGAGAACCTGCCCAAATATTATAATCAAAATCATCGATTTTTATGGAATAAAATGGATAAAAAGTTATTAAATGATACCAAATTATTTGAAAAAATAGAAATTGATTGGTTCTCGATTGATGATATGAAAAAAAGGAAACATGAATTCAGAAATTTTTATCAAGAAATCGTAGATCTTTTTTTAAAAGATATTGAGAACATCCATCGATTTTTGGATAAAAAGAAAAACTATCGAAAAACCAAGAAAACCTATACATAAATAGCATTTTTAGAATAATTATATATATTCATGATAATATAGTAAAATATGGATATATAGTGAGAATCTATAAAATAAAAATACATAGTAATTGTATAATAATTACTATGTCTTGGAGACAATATGGAGGTACAAATAAAACATTAATAAATTCAGTAAATGTTGGTTCCATTGTAGCAAATCAATTTTTATCCAGAAGTACTGCCGCAAATATTAACTATTTTGATAATTTAAATGTTAGAGGACAATTGCAATCACAAGATTTTATTTTGAGTGGAACATATATTAAAGGATTAGGACAATTAGTAACTTCTGGTAATTTAATAGTTAAAAATCAACAATTTTTTGGAACAGATGCATCATTTGTTGATCATTTACCATGGTCGTATATTTTTGGTAATTCATATGGAATAAGTATTAATAATAAAAATCCACAGGCGGTTTTTCATATTACTGGATTAAGCTACGAGGTACTTAAAATAGATACAAGCATGAATGTTATACGTAATATTATTGGGCAAAATGTAAATGCAAAGGGTATTGTAATTGAAGCAAATGATACTTCATCAAATATCTTTTTTTATAATGATATTAGTACAAATAAATTAAATATTCCAGATTCATTTATTAAAAATAACAATGGCTTATCACATGGTTCCGGTAATTCAATCTTTTATTTACAAAAAAACGGAAATATTTTATTAGATGCATCCTCTCAAATTTTTATTAATGCGAATAAATCTCCAGGAACATTAGGTAGTATTTTTATTAACAGTAATTATACTTCTTTTTCATCCAAATCCAAATTTTATTCAAGAAATCCAACAATTAATAATACTTATAATAATACTTATAATGAAACAGTTGTTATTTATGATAATTCAAATTCAACCTATTTATATGATAAATATAATGTAAGTTCAGCATTAACAGGTAATGCATTAACATTAATTTCATATGATAATAATTCCAATACCTTTTTAAGATTAATAGATCCAAGTAGTAAAGGGTTTGCATTTGGAGGTGGTGCATTTGCATTTGATACAACCAGGTCTTTTGGAACTATCGGATTAAATGATGTTAATGGTAATTATATACCAACACAAAATATTGTTTTGGGAAATAATAATACCAAATATTCATCTACAATAGGTATTAATACATTTGCACCAAAAACAGAGAATTATGTATTAGATATTAATGGTACTACACGAATAGGTAATGGTGAATTTAAAAATATTTTTAATTCAAATTTTGAAATTAAAAAGGTTAGTTTTTCGAAAAATAGTAATTATGTATTAGCAATTGGATCATCATCATCAACTGGTGATATATCAAATAATTCTATTATTTATCCGCAATATTTTTCTTATTCTAATAATAGCGGTTTAACTTGGAATACATTACCAATCAATATTCCCTTTGGAGATTTTCTGAAAAATTCAAATAATGCATTCATTTCTGTTTCTGCGTATAATCAAAATTTTGTAATTATAGGTACTATTAATAATATTTTATATTGGACAAATAATAGTGGAATAACATGGAGTTTATTATTGTATAATTCGGGTAGTAATAATTCATTATTTAGAAATACTACTGATATTTATATTCAACAATATAATAGTGTTTATCGTGTTTTTTTATCATTTGAGTATCCAAACACTGATAAAATACCAAAATATAATACTAGTTATTTTACATTTGATCCAAATAATCCATCGGATATTAATTATTCTGTATCTGATTCAACTAAAAATATTCAAAACTATTTTACATTAACAAATATTGATGCTATACCAAATAACCCACCTTATTATTCTAATCCTGGTACAAGTAACTTTAATTATAAAATAAACGCAAGTGACTGTAGCGGGCAATATGTATATTTTGTCGGTGATGGTATTATTAAAATAGACGGAACTGTTTTATCTCCTTCTTCAATTTATAATCGTAAAAATACTTATAATTTATCATATAATTCTGTCTATGTGTATAATGATAATAATATAATTGCGGTAGGTAATAACATAATATCTTGGACTTCAAATGGAAGTACTGATACTACAGGTAGTAGTTGGAATGATATCCAATTAAGCTCTACAAATATTGGAAATGTTAATTTACAAAGCATTTTTATTTATGACCTTTCAAATGCAATTGCCGTTGGTAATAATGGTATAATTATTTACAGTAATAATTGGAAAAGCTCTAACCCTGTATGGAGTATTGTATCAAATACTTTATTAAATAGTTCGGGAATAGCTAGTCGTATTAATAGTACTAATAATAAATTAATTAATATTCGTATGCCAAGCATTGATACTTTTATTATTTTAAATGTTAATAGCACTTATGTGCCAAATACGTATACGTTCGGAACAACAAATTTATTAACAACCGGAACTTATGGTTCTAGTAAAGTATTTTATGCATTTTATCCAAATATTTTTAATAGAATTAATAACACAGTTTTTGAACTTTCCGGAAATATGGTTATATCAGGTGATATTAACATAAACGATGGAGGGCAACTTATATCTAATAATAATACATTTTATATATTGAATAATAATGTTAAAAATATATACATCGGTAATGCATATAGTACTACTATTATACCTGGGTCAACATATATTGGAAATGATTTATCAGTAAATTCTAGAATATATGTTATTAATGATGTTTGCATGAATTCTCGTTTATTTGTTTCTAATGATGTTTCGCTAAATAGTAATTTTTATGTCAATGGGAGAACAATTCTTAATGGTGATGTTTCATTAAATAGACGGTTGTTTGTTGCAGGTGATGTTTCGTTTAATAGTCGGTTATTTATTGCATCAGACGTATCTATGAGTTCTCGACTTTTTGTATCTAATGATACTTCTTTAAATAGTAATCTATTTACCTTTGGACGAACTATTCTTAATGGTGATGTATCATTAAATTCCTCATTATTTGTTAATGGTGATGTATCATTTAATTCCCGTTTATTTATTAATCGAGATGTATCATTAAATTCTAATTTATTTGTTGGAAATGATGTTACAGTTTATGGTAGACTTAATGTTTTTCAATATAACTCAACAAATATTTTATATACAAATGTATCCACAAGTAATTATACACTCATAGTTGCAGAAGATATGTCATTAAATGGCCGTTTAACTGTTAATTATGATGTATCTATGAATTCTCGCTTATTTGTAGGTTCAGATTCTTCATTTAATGGTAATTTATATACACGTGGATGTACAATCAATCAAGGAGATGTCTCAATGAATTCCCGGTTATTTGTTGCAGGAGATGTCTCAATGAATTCCCGGTTATTTGTTGCAGGAGATGTCTCAATGAATTCCCGGTTATTTGTTGCAGGAGATGCATCTTTTAATAGGAATTTATTTGTTCGGGAAAAAACTATTCTCCAAGGTGATGTTTCTATGAATACTCGCATGTTTATACCATTAATCGCAAGTGATGTTTCTGTAAATGGTAATTTGCAATTATTGCAAAATATCTATATTGTAGGTAGAACAATATTAAATGGTGATGTATCTATGAATTCAAGATTATTTATTAGTAATGATGTCTCTATGAATTCTCGATTATTTGTAAGTTCAGATGCTTCGTTTAATGGAAATACATTTACATTCGGAAGAAGTATTATGAGAGGTGATATTTCATTAAATAATAGGTTATTTGTAAATGCGGATGCATCTTTTAACAGTAATATAGGTATTACCGGAAATATTACAGCATATAATAAAATTTTTAGTACCTATTACGATACATGTACAAATTTATTTACTAGTAATCCTAATGGTAATGGTGGATTAAGCTATCTTAATAGTATTTATGTAGGTGATAGTGCTAGTAGTATAAATATAGGAAGCAGTCAAGGAGTTGTTACTAATCGAACAATCTCTATTGGATCTGGAAATATCCCTATTAATACTACAACAAATACGATTTATATTGGAGGTGCGAATGATAGGCTTTTTATTGGCGGATTTGCTACAACTCAAAACTTTAATTTATTATCTATTTCTATTCCAGTATTCATATTAAACAGTACTCAAAATGATATTAATGGTTCAGCTATGGCGGGAACTCCGGCTGGCACAAGTTATGGATCATCATTCAGTAAAATTAATAACCCAAACATATCTAGTTTATCTGATATAAGTAATAATGTTGGATATATGGGAGCTGGATTTGCTGTACGAGATGCTAGTTTAAATACATCGGGATTTTTTACTGTTTCATGCAATGGCGATGGATACTATATGAAAGGACCTACTTCATCAAATATTATAGAATTTTACCTTGAAGGATTAAAATATAGCACAAATACTAATTTTGGTAATCAAAGTGTTATTAAAAATGGAATAATGGTTTTAACCACAGATCGCAAAATAACATCATCGCAAAATAATCCAATTGTTACATATAGTGTTAGTGTTAAACCCATAGATATTAGTAATATATTCTTACGTGATGATTTAGTTAATGACCCATCCTTTCAACGAATATTAACTTCTGTTTGTGTTGTTGGTGATTTATCATTAAATAAACGATTATTTGTATCAGGTGATGCATCATTCAATTCTCGAATATTTATTACATCGGATGTTTCTATGAATTCTCGTTTATTTGTTTCAAACGATGTTTCTTTCAATTCGAATATGTTCACATTAGGGCGTACGATTCTTCAAGGGGATGTTTCTATGAATATTCGATTATTTGTTTCTAATGATGTTTCTTTCAATGCTAATATGTTCACACAAGGAAGAACTGTTCTACAAGGCGATGTCTCTATGAATACTCGTTTGTTTGTAGCTGGTGATGTATCATTAAATGGACGTCTTTCTATATTAGGTGATCTTTCTATGACTGGAAATATCGTTACAATAGGTAGAACAACTAAAATTGGAGATGTTTCCATGAATAATCGTTTATTTGTTTCGAATGATGTTTCATTCAATGCTAATATGTTCACATTAGGGCGTACGATTCTTCAAGGGGATGTTTCTATGAATACTCGATTATTTGTTTCCAATGATGTTTCATTCAATGCTAATATGTTCACACAAGGAAGAACTATTTTACAAGGCGATGTTTCAATGATTAGTCGCTTATTTGTTTCATCTATTGTTAGTGATGTTTCAATGGGCAACCGTTTATTTGTTTCAGGTGATGTATCTTTGAATGGCCGTCTCTCTATTTTGGGTGATCTTTCAATGACTGGAAATATTGTTACAATTGGAAGAACAATCAAAATTAGTGATGTTTCCATGAATAATCGCTTGTTTGTTTCGAATGATGTTTCTTTCAATGCAAATATGTTTACACAAGGAAGAACAATTTTAAATGGAGATGTATCAATGAATAATCGTTTATTTGTTGGAAATGATGTTACTATTAATGGTAGATTGAATGTTTTTCAATACCAATCAACTAATATATTGTATACTAATGTTACTTCAGCAAATTATACATTAATCGTTGCTGAAGATATGTCATTAAATGGTAGATTAACAGTAACATCTGATGTATCAATGAATAGTCGTTTATTTGTTTCCAGCGATGTTTCATTCAATGCAAATATGTTCACACAAGGAAGAACGATCTTACAAGGCGATGTTTCCATGATTAATCGATTATTTGTTTCATCAATAGTAAGTGATGTCTCCATGGGTAATCGTTTATTTGTTGCAGGTGATGTATCTTTGAATGGCCGTCTTTCTATTTTGGGTGATCTTTCAATGACAGGAAATCTTGTTACAATCGGAAGAACAATCAAAATTAGTGATGTTTCTATGAATAATCGCTTGTTTGTTTCTAATGATGTTTCATTCAATGCAAATATGTTCACACAAGGAAGAACTATTCTACAAGGTGATGTCTCCATGAATACTCGTTTGTTTGTTGCTGGTGATGTATCATTAAATGGACGTCTTTCTATATTAGGTGACCTTTCTATGAGCGGAAATGTTGTTACATTAGGTAGAACGGTTCAACAAGGAGATGTTTCTATGAATACCCGTCTATTTGTAGGTGGCGATGCATCATTTAATTCCCGAGTATTTATTACATCAGATGTTTCTATGAATGCACGTTTATTTGTTTCTAATGATGTATCATTCAATTCAAACTTTTTTACACTGGGTCGCACGGTTCATCAAGGAGATGTTTCTATGAATACTCGTCTATTTGTGGGTGGCGATGCATCATTTAATTCCCGAGTATTTATTACATCAGATGTTTCTATGAATGCACGTTTATTTGTTGGTGGTGATGTATCATTCAATGCAAACTTTTTTACACTAGGTCGTACGGTTCATCAAGGAGATGTTTCTATGAATACTCGTCTATTTGTGGGTGGCGATGCATCATTTAATTCCCGAGTATTTATTACATCAGATGTTTCTATGAATTCACGTCTATTTGTTTCAAATGATGTATCATTTGGTAGAAATTTATTTGTCTCTGATTCTGTCTTTATTGGTGTTTCTGGAAACTTATTTAAATTAGACGTAAATGGTACGAGTAATTTTCGCGGAGCAGTAAATCCGATATCATTGATTGATAATTCGGTATTATTATCTAATGCACCAAATCTTGATTTATCTAGTAACTTTGGATCATCATGGAATCCAATATTCACTGTTCCTAGTGAAACCTTATCTGCAATTGCAATGTCAGCTACTGGACAATATCAATCTGCTACAACTGGAAGTAGCGGAACTATCTATACATCTAATAATTATGGTTTTACCTGGACTAGAAACAATAATGCTGCAATTACCGGAAAATTTTGGATAACTATATCTGTTTCATCTAATGGACAATATCAATCTGCAGGTGTTTATGGTGGGAATATATATGTATCTACTAATTATGGTATAACTTGGGGAGATCGCGGTGGTGTTTATAATTCAATTATAGGCGGTACATCCACTTCGTTATCAACACAATACTGGATTTCAATCTCAATGTCATCTACAGGACAATATCAAGCTGCTGTTACTAATAGTGGTCCGCCAAACTTTCGTGGAGATATTTATAATTCTAGCAATTATGGAAATACATGGAATCTTATTACAAATGGATTATCAAGTCAAAATAATGCACCATCTGGAGCTCCAGGAAATCAATCATACATTGGAATAGCTATATCATCCACCGGACAATATTTAGCAGCATGTATTAATAGAAATTTTATATATGTTTCTAATAGTTATGGTATTTTTTGGACACAAGTTACTACTATTGGACAACCATATACTGCTATTAGTATGTCTTCATCAGGACAATATATTACCGCGGTTACGTCAACTACAGCTTATGGTACAACTTATGGTACTATTTTTATATCATCAAATTATGGAATTACCTGGTCTGATACTAATACTATCTATGCAAAACAATTATGGAATGGCGTTTCTATTTCATCTAGTGGACAATATCAATCTGTTATCTCAAATAATGGACCTACAAACTATGATTTAACATATTCTAGTGGAGCAACAATAATTACATCAGCATTATCATCATCTACTTATCCATTTATTGTTCTTGGTGCAAATGTTTCTGGATCAGGTATTACTCCTGGTACAATAGTTATATCTGCACCAAATAGTACTAGTGGAAATACTAGTTTTACAATTAGTAGTCCTACAACATCTAACGGTACATCATTAACATTTCAATCTGGTGCTATATATTCATCAAACAATTATGGAGTAACCTGGTTTGATAATACTGCCAAAAATAGTAATAATACAAATAACACCATGTCCCAAATATGGAATGGTATTGCTATGAATACAAATGGTCAATATCAAACCGCTGTTGCTGCTGGAGTAGGTGGATCTATATTTACTAGCATTACTCCATATCAACAAATGGCAATTAGCAATAATTTAACAGTTATTAATGGTGATACAATGCTTTTAACGAGGTTATTTGTAACTAATGATGTTTCTTTTAATAGTAATATGTTCACACAAGGACGTTCTATAAAACAAGGTGATGTATCCATGAATAATCGTTTATTTGTTTCGAGTGATGTTTCTTTTAATAGTAATATGTTCA
>Ga0214921_10001122_pt1 | contig 46474 bp, 47 predicted proteins | sample LL1505_MetaG_FD_177992 | JGI IMG/M metagenome (GOLD analysis project Ga0214921, IMG submission 177992) | Freshwater microbial communities from Lake Lanier, Atlanta, Georgia, United States - LL-1505 | ecosystem: Environmental > Aquatic > Freshwater > Lake | place: USA: Georgia | collected... | reverse complement strand
CTTCGACGTGTCTGTCTTGCCGCTCGCGCAATTTTTGTTTTTCGGATGTCCTGTCGCCACCCAGCGGTAAATTTTCATGAGCCAGACACTTTGGGCGCCCTCGCGCACCACTAGCCAGATAATCTTTCAGCAATGTACCCCGAATTAGGTTTTCATCTAACGAACGCGTCTGTGTGAGGTAAACAAACACAGCGTCGACCAGCGCTTCTGGGGTGAGCCCATAGGTCTTTTGAGTTTGGTGCCATAGATCATCTGAGAATGCCATGAAAGCCCAGAATGGCGAATGATGCGGTGAATGTGCTTGCAACACGTAGGGCATCGTGTGTTTGAATCTCCCCGAATTGGCTACCAAATCCCAGTACTTGGCCAGTCTTGTAAATCGCTTCAGTGTTTCACTGTCAATGTCGTTGTTTTGCTGAATGACGTAGGGCGGTAGTTCGTCGTAGACCATGCCAAATGCTTGGGTGTGCCTTGCGATCGGGGTTCCTCTTAAGCGTTTCAAGATGCCCAATTGAATTTCTTGTGGGCCAATCTTCAGAAGTCGATCAAAGCCTTCTGCAAAACTTTGAAGTGTCTCGCCTGGCAAGCCAAAAATCAAATCAGTGTGCAAATGGGCATTCGACTCGGTAAGAAGCCATCGCAAATTGGCTTCTGTTTTGACATTGTCTTGTCGCCTTGAAATGCGCTGCTGAACCTCTTCATTGAAGGACTGAATGCCCACTTCAAATTGCAAAACGCCAGGTGGAAACTGAACAATCAGGTCTTTCAGGCGATCGGGCAGATGGTCTGGCACCACCTCAAAGTGCACTAGCAAAGCAGGTGTCGAGTCATGGCGCAGTCGATCTAGAAAAAATTGCAAAATTTGTGCTGAGGCCTCTATTTTCAAATTGAAGGTGCGATCGACAAACTTGAAATTTCGTGCCCCACGTTGGTACAGCGTATCAAGTTCTTGTAAAAAAGGTGACAAGTCAAAAGCCCATGCTGTTTTGTCTAGGGCACTCAAACAAAATTCACACTTGAAGGGGCAACCTCTTGATGCCTCGACATACAGCACCCTGTTGGCCAAATCTGTGTCGCTGAATTCGCGATACGGCAATTCAATGTCACTGAGCGGCGGTTGCTCGCCCTGAATCATCTTCATCAAAGGCTTGGGGCCTTGAGTCAACGCAAGGCACAACTTGGGAAAGCTGACGTCGCCCCAGCCAGAAATGACGAAGTCAGACAAGCGCACAATTTCTTGCGTCTCTGTTTCATGACTCACCTCAGGCCCACCCAAAACAATTTTCAGTTCGGGTCTTTGACTTTTGAGTGCTCGCACCAATTCTGTGGTTTGAATCACATTCCAAATGTAAACACCAAAGCCAATGATTTGCGCTTGGTCTGCCCTCAAAGGGCCCAGCTGCTGAAGCAGTTCATTCACCATGTCCTGGGTTTGCCGAGCCAGCGTAAACTCAAGCAAGGCAGTGCGCCGCGCCAATTGTGGGCTTCCGTGTCGAGCCATGTTGGCCATGAGATAGCGCAAGCCCAATGAAGCATGAATAAACTTTGCGTTCAGTGTGCAAAGAATGATGGATGGCGGGGCCTCAGTTTGGGACATCCTCACATTATCCAACGAGACCAGGCCTTAGAGGGAACTGAGACTTGTGTGTGTGCATTTAGAAACGATGAGGGTAAGATAAGCGATCGGAAATCTACATATTGACTGAAGTGGTCGACACGCCACAAAGCAAGGGAAAACGCTCATCATTCTCGCAAGGTCATTCAACAATGCACAACGACATCCCTCAGTTAAGGCAGATATTGAAGTCTGCCAAAACCATTGCGGTGGTAGGCTTATCGGCTCAGTGGAATCGTCCTAGCTACTTTGCCGCCAAGTACATGCAAGAGCATGGCTACAAAATCATCCCTGTCAACCCGCGCTATGCAGGTCAGGGGCAGTTTCCAGCCGAAAACGTGTTGGGAGAAAAGTGTTACGCAAGCCTTCTTGACATTCCAGAGCCCGTCGACATGGTGGATGTCTTTCGCAAAACCGAAGACGTGCTACCCATTGCTCAAGAGGCTCTTCAAATTGGCGCTGCCTGTTTGTGGCAACAACTGGGGGTTGAAAACCATGAAGCCAGTGACTTGTTTTTAAGACACGGCAAGCATTCTGTGTTCAACCGTTGCGTCAAAATTGAGCATGCCCGAATATTTGGTGGTTTGAACTGGGTTGGGGTCAACACTGGCGTGATCTCGGCAAAACGTCTGATTGATTGAGCCATACCATGAGTGACCATCACTATCGCCCAGAAACACTTGCAATTCATGCCGGTCAAATTCCAGATGCGGCCACTGGCGCACGTGCCTTGCCCATTTATCAAACCAGCAGCTTTGTGTTTGACAGCGCAGACCATGCTGCCTCATTGTTCAATCTTCAAACCTTCGGTAATATTTACTCTAGACTGAGCAACCCCACGGTGGCCGTTCTGGAAGAGCGTGTTGCAGCCCTAGAGGGCGGCAGAGCAGGTGTTGCCTCTGCATCGGGTATGGCCGCAGAGTCCATGGCCCTCATGACCATTTTGCAATCGGGCGATCATGTGGTTGCCGCCAGTGCTTTGTATGGCGGCTCTGTGACTCTGTTGGCCGTCAACTTGGCCAAGTTTGGCATCCAAACCACCTTTGTTGATGCCAGCAAGCCCGAAGCTTTTGCCGCTGCCATTCAACCCAACACCCGCGCCATCTATGCCGAAAGTTTGGGCAATCCCAGTATGTTGGTTCTGGACATAGCCGCCATTGCCGATGTCGCGCATGCGCATGGCTTGCCTTTGATCATTGACAACACCGTACCCAGCCCCTTTTTGTGCAATCCAATAGCCTTTGGGGCCGATGTGGTGGTGCACTCAGCTACCAAATATTTAGCAGGTCATGGCACCACTTTGGGAGGTGTCATTGTCGAAAGTGGCAAGTTTCCTTGGGACAATGGCAAATATCCAGGCATGACCGAACCTTCACCTGGCTATCACGGCGTGAAGTTCTACGAAACTTTTGGCGACTTTGGCTTCACCATGCGCTGTCGCATGGAGTGCTTGCGGGTCTATGGCGCATCTCTTAGCCCCATGAGTGCTTGGCAAATTTTGCAGGGCGTTGAAACCCTGCCCTTGCGCATGGAAAGGCATTGCAGCAACGCCTTGGCCGTGGCTCAATTTTTGCAAAATGATTCTCGTGTTGCTTGGGTCAACTACCCAGGTTTGCCCAACCATCCTCAACATGCACTCCTTCAAAAACAAATGCGCGGCGCCTCTGGCTTGCTGGCTTTTGGTGTGAAAGGTGGTCTAGAGCAAGGCGTGAAGTTCATTGAAGCGGCTCGCTTTATGAGCCATCTGGTGAATATTGGCGATACCCGAACACTCATTAGCCATCCGGCCAGCACCACACACCGTCAGCTCAATGGCGAACAACAATTAGCCGCAGGTGTAGGCCCCGACATGATTCGGATTTCGGTGGGCTTGGAACACATTGATGATATTTTGTGGGACATCGATCAAGCGCTGAATGCGACCAGTCCAATATCTGTTCATGGAATTTCAAAATGACCAACATATTTGAGCAAGATCTGGATCCCAATCCAGCCAATTTCACGGCGCTTTCGCCAGTCAGTTTTGTAGAACGAAGTGCCGAAATTTTTGGTGATTTAAACGCTGTTGTGCATGGCAACCGACGCTACACATGGGCTCAAACGCGAGACAGATCGGCACGCCTTGCAGCGGCGCTTCGATCACTGGGCGTGGGCCGCGGCAGCACCGTCAGCGCCATGCTGCCCAACACCCCCGAAATGGTTGAAGTTCACTATGCCGTGCCTGCTCTGAACGCTGTGTTAAACCCACTCAATACTCGACTAGATGCCGCCCTCATTGCCTGGCAGCTCAACCACTGCGAGTGCACTGTGCTGATCACTGACAGAGAGTTTTCACCTGTCATGGCCAAAGCCTTGGACATTTTGAAAAGCCAATTTGGCAGGTCTGTTGTGGTGGTCGATGTTTGCGACTCTGAATACACAGGCCCTGGCGAACAGCTGGGTCAATTTGAATACGAAGCCTGGCTAACTTCTCATCAGCCACTGACCACACTAGAAGGCCCACAAAACGAGTGGGATGCGATTGCCGTGAGCTATACCAGCGGAACCACGGGCGACCCCAAAGGCGTCGTCACGCATCACCGCGGCGCCTACCTCAATGCCGTGAGCAACGTGGCCACTTGGACCATGCCGCACTTTCCCACTTATTTGTGGACCCTGCCCATGTTCCATTGCAATGGTTGGTGCTTCCCCTGGACGGTGGCCATGCTGGCCGGCACGCATGTGTGCTTGCGGCGTGTTGAAGCAGGTCCTATCCTTGAAGCCATGCGAGAGCACCGCGTGAACCATTACTGCGCTGCCCCCATCGTTCACAGCCTCATTTACAACGCACCCGAAAGTATGCGCGCTGGCATTGATCAACAGGTGCGAGGCATGGTGGCAGGTGCCGCGCCACCCGCGGCCATGATTGAAGGCATGGCCAAAATAGGTTTTGACATCACCCATGTTTATGGTCTGACTGAAGTTTATGGTCCTGCCAGTGTGGCCGTGAAACGGCAGTCTTGGTCTGAGGAAAGCCTCTCAGAACAAACACGCTTGAACGGCAGACAAGGTGTTCGCTATGTCCTGCAAGAAGGCATGACTGTGATGGATCCTGAAAACATGACCGAATGCCCCGCCGATGGCAGCACCATGGGTGAGATCATGTTCAAGGGCAACATTGTGATGAAGGGCTATTTAAAAAATCCACGTGCCACCCAAGAAGCTTTTGCAGGTGGTTGGTTTCACACGGGTGATCTGGCCGTGATGGAGCCCGACCATTACGTGAAAATCAAAGACCGAAGCAAAGACATCATCATCTCTGGCGGTGAGAACATCAGCTCTCTGGAAGTAGAAGACGCGCTGTATCGCCATCCGTCTGTGTTGGCATGCGCCGTGGTTGCCAAACCAGACCTCAAATGGGGCGAAACGCCCTTGGCATTTGTCGAGCTCAAGTCGGGTACCAACGTGACACAAGCAGAGTTGATTGCACACTGCAAAAACTTATTGGCCAGCTACAAAGTACCCAAAGAAATTCGCTTTGAAGAAATCCCAAAGACCTCGACAGGCAAAATACAAAAATTCCAATTGCGTGAACGCGCCAAATTAACCCACTAAATTGAGACGCACATGAATATGACACAAACAGACGAACCCTTGATCATTCGCCACGATGACGATCGTGGTGTGTGCACCCTCACCCTGAATCGCCCTGCCGCTTTCAATGCATTGAGCGAAGAATTGCTCACCGCCTTGCAAACAGAACTCGACAATTTGACTACCAGTCAAAAACTTCGGGTTCTAATCATTGCGGCTGCTGGCAAGGCTTTTTGTGCAGGCCATGATTTGCGTCAAATGCGCGCTGAGCCGTCTATGGATTACTACCAAAAGCTTTTTTCTCAGTGCGGGCAAATGATGCTCAGCATTCAAAAATTACAAGTACCGGTCATTGCCAAAGTGCAAGGGATTGCCACTGCCGCAGGTTGCCAATTGGTTGCGCAGTGTGATTTGGCGGTGGCGTCTTCTGAAGCCAAGTTTGCCGTCAGTGGTGTCAATCTAGGCCTGTTTTGCGCCACACCCAGCGTTGCTTTGTCGCGCAATGTGTCGCGCAAAGCGGCCTTCGAGATGTTGGTCACTGGCGACTTCTTAAGTGCTGAAGATGCGTTGAAGCAAGGCTTGATCAACCAAATTGCCGAGCCGGAAAATCTCGACGCCTGCGTGGAGACATTGGTTGCCAAAATTCTTTCAAAACCTCAAGTGGCATTGGCCATGGGCAAAGAATTGTTTTACATGCAACTTGAAACTGGCATTGAGAAAGCCTATGAATATGCTTCTCAAACCATGGCTTGCAACATGATGGACAACACGGCTTTAGAGGGCGTACAGGCCTTCATCGAAAAACGAAAGCCCAATTGGTCTGCAAGTTAAAAATCAAACTTTAAACTTGGGCTGCCAAATCTAAAAATACGCGCCCGTTTTCAATTTTGACGGGCCACGCTTTGGCGGGCTCTGTGGCGGGACCGCATCCCACCGAACCGTCTCGCACATCAAAAAGTGCTTGGTGAAATGGGCACTCTACAAAATTGCCTTCCACAAAACCATCACACAGTTTGGCATTGCCATGGGTACATTCATTGTTGATGGCAAATACGCCATCATCGACTTTGAAAATGGCAATGTCGTGATCAAGTGGCGTCACCGCAATGCCCGCCCCTTCAAACAAATCGGTCTCAGCCGCTACGTCAATCCAGTTGCTCATGATTAGATAGGGTAAATGATGGAGTTGGGAATCATCTCACTGTCGTAGATGCACAGTCGCTCTTCAAATTTTAGGCCCTCTGGTGTTTGCACCAGGATGTCGAGGTAGCGACCCACATTGAACACGGTTGACTCTTTGTCATATTTGGTTCGAAACACGGCGTAGTTGGCTTCGCTGTGGATCCGGCCATTTTCTACTTGACGCACGACGGGTGCACCCACCACATGGCGTTGGTAATAGGGGTCGTGGTACAAAGTTTCTGTGATGCCGTAGACCCTGTCTTTGAGCATGCCCTTGCTAGTAAGTGACAAAGTGGCCAAAGGAAAGCCTCGCTCGTAATTCTCACGCGGCTGCAATTTGTAGACACATTTTTCAGTGAAAAATTCGGGCCACAAGTCCCATTTGCCACTGTCCACTGCACTAGCGTAATCGGCGTAGAGCTGCTGTATGGCAAACCAAGTTTGCATGTCCACCATCATGATTTCTCCATGACTTTGCGCCAGTATTCATACATACCGCGTATGAGCGTTTCTGTGACCATGTGATCTGTATCACCCACATCGCGGCCGCCCAACTCAGCCAAGGTGCGATGCTGAGGTTTGCTCTCAAAGGCTGTTTGAGAAAACTCAATCACCTCGCCATCATCGGCCGACACAAAGCCTGCAGGTCCAAACAGGTTGGCTTGCCGCAAACGACGTTCAGTCATCTCTTGGGTGTCATCCTCATAGCCAAAGTGCGTCCAAACAAAATCGAATGCACCATGACCATCCGGCTGAATGTGGCGCGTCGAAACGCTGTTCACTTGCTGCTGAAAAATAACACTCGGAAAAAGCGTCATCATGACCGCAGTGGGCCCACCCCACCAGGCCTCTGGCACGATGTCGAGAAAACTAGAGTCATGCAATTGCATGCTGGCTTTGAAGCTACTCACTTGCGTCACATCCGACGCCTGGCCTGTAGCTTGACCTGCCGAACCACGTGTGGAAATCATGGCTGCATGCCGATGGTGCTTGTCCATGCGCAACTCGCTTTTGTTGTCTGCGCGCCAAAGACCAAAGGTCACAAACCAAGTATGCAACAAACCGGGGTGATATGGGTCTTTGATATTTTCTTGCATGAGTTTCCAGTTGCCTGGAATACGTTGCCTGTTGTAGCCCAGAATTTTGAGTTGTCGCCCATTGAACATGCGATCAAAGTACTCAAGGATGGCAGGCCCCATGAAATCTTCCAAGGACTCAACTTCAGGGTCAAAAGAAGCAAACACCACCCCGCCCCGTGAGGCCACTTTCAGGGCTTTGAGCCCATGGTCTTTGGGATCGAAATCTGCTGGCATACCACCATTGATCTTGCCGTCTTGACGTACACCGCGTCTAAAGGGCACACCTTGCAACTTGCCATCTAAGGCATAACTCCATTGGTGGTAAGGGCAAACCAGTTCTTTTTTATTGCCGTGGCGCTCACGACAAAAAGCCATACCGCGGTGCGCACACACATTCTCCACCACATGAATGTGACCATCTTGACCGCGGGTCATGATGACGGATCGCTCTCCAATGGTTGTTCGTTTGAAGTCTCCTGCATTGGGAATTTCCGCCTCTAGGCCCACATAACTCCAATGCGCTTTGTAAAAAAAGCGCTCAAGCTCTTTGGCATGGTTGTCTTCTTGGGTGTAAACCGCAAAAGGAATGCGACTGGTTCCGCTGGTTTCCCATTGAATGGGGTGCTCGCTCATGGGTGAATTTCTCCGCTTCTTGGCTTGATTCGAATCAAGCACACTGAATCATTGCTTGATCTTAAGTGACACCAAGTGCCAAATTCATTGTCATGTGCGGGATCACAAGGCTTGAAAATCATGACCAATGCATAATTTTCACAATGCAAAATTTCATCCCATTTTTTATAGGATCAGGACTTTCAGCAGGGTGTCAGGGGCAACTTTTAAGATCTAATACGGGCTGCACCAATTTCTCATGCAGTTATAAAAAAAGAGGACGCAAATGGCTAACCAAAAATCCAAAATCATTTATACCCTGACCGACGAAGCGCCATATTTGGCTACCGCGGCCTTTTTGCCCGTCATTCAAACCTTCACTCAGCCCGCTGACATCGAAGTTGAAACCAGCGACATCTCAGTTGCCGGTCGCATTTTGGGTGAATTTCCAGACTACCTAACCCCCCAGCAAAAAGTACCCGACAACCTGTCAGATCTGGGCAAGCGCACTCTTCTTCCAGAAACCAACATCATCAAGTTGCCCAACATCAGCGCTCCGGTGTACCAGCTGGTCAGTGCCATTAAAGAATTGCAGTCCAAGGGATATCACATTCCTGATTACCCAGAAGACCCCAAAACCGATGCTGAAAAAGCCATCCGCGCTCGCTACTCCAAATGCCTAGGCAGCGCCGTCAATCCCGTTTTGCGGGAAGGCAACTCTGACCGCCGCGCACCCTTGGCTGTGAAGAACTATGCCCGGAAAAATCCGCACAGCATGGGCGAATGGAGCATGGCTTCACGCACTCACGTGGCACACATGAAACACGGCGATTTCTACCATGGCGAAAAATCCATGACCGTCGACAAGGCGCGCGAAGTTCGCATGGAACTGACCACCAAGTCGGGCCAAAAGACAGTTTTGAAACCCAAAGTTTCCTTGCAGGCTGGTGAGATTGTCGACAGCATGTTCATGAGCAAGAAAGCGCTTTGCGAGTTTTACGAAGAGCAGATGGAAGATGCACGCAAATCTGGCGTGATGTTCTCGTTGCACGTCAAAGCCACCATGATGAAAGTGTCACACCCCATTGTGTTTGGTCATGCTGTTCGCATTTTCTACAAAGATGCTTTCAAAAAGCACGGAAAATTGTTTGACGAGCTGGGTGTCAATGTCAACAACGGCATGGTCAATTTGTATGAAAAGATTGAATCTTTGCCGCACTCTTTGCACGACGAAATCATCCGTGATTTGCATGCGTGTCACGAGCACCGCCCCGATTTGGCCATGGTCGACTCGGCCAAGGGCATCACCAACTTGCACGCCCCCAATGACGTGATTGTGGATGCCTCTATGCCCGCCATGATTCGCATTGGCGGCAAAATGTGGGGCGCAGATGGCAAACCCAAAGACACCAAAGCGGTTATTCCTGAATCTACCTTTGCCCGCATCTACCAAGAAGTCATCAATTTCTGCAAGACCAATGGCAACTTCGATCCACGCACCATGGGCACTGTGCCCAACGTCGGTTTGATGGCGCAACAAGCAGAAGAGTACGGCTCACACGACAAAACATTTGAAATTTCAGAAGATGGCGTGGCCGACATTGTGGACAACGCCACTGGCGAAGTTTTGTTGTCGCAAAACGTCGAAACCGGCGATATCTGGCGCATGTGCCAGGTCAAAGATGCGCCTATTCGCGACTGGGTCAAGTTGGCTGTGACCCGTGCACGCAACTCTGGTATGACCACTCTGTTCTGGCTTGATCCCTACCGCCCTCACGAAGCGGAAATGATCAAAAAAGTCGAAAAGTATTTGAAAGAGCACGACACCAAAGGCTTGGACATTCAAATCATGTCGCAAGTGAGAGCAATGCGTTACACGCTGGAGCGCGTGGTTCGCGGCTTGGACACCATCTCTGTCACAGGCAACATTCTGCGCGACTATCTGACCGACTTGTTCCCCATCATGGAGCTCGGTACCAGCGCCAAAATGCTGTCCATCGTGCCACTCATGGCTGGTGGTGGCATGTATGAAACAGGCGCAGGTGGCTCAGCACCCAAGCACGTCAAACAATTGGTTGAAGAAAATCACTTGCGTTGGGACTCACTGGGTGAATTCTTGGCTTTGGCAGTGTCCCTCGAAGATTTGGGTATCAAAACTGGCAACAGCAAAGCCAAAGTTTTGGCCAAAACGCTGGATGCGGCCACAGGCAGTCTGTTGGCCAACAACAAAAACCCATCTTCCAAAACTGGCGAACTGGACAACCGTGGCAGTCAGTTCTACTTGGCAATGTACTGGGCCCAGGAGCTGGCAGCACAAACCGAAGACAAAGAATTGCAAGCCAAGTTTGCAGGTTTGGCCAAATCATTGACCGAGAATGAAACGAAAATTGTGGATGAGTTGAAAGCGGTACAAGGAAAGCCCGTTGACATTGGTGGCTACTACAAGCCTTCAGACGAATTGGTCCAAAAGGTCATGCGTCCAAGTGCCACTTTCAATGCCATTTTGAAAGCTGCACAGGCATAAATCGACCTGCTACCTGACGAAAAAGGCCGCATCCTTCACGATGCGGCTTTTTCTTTTCCACTATTCAAAAAGATCTGTTTGATTGGCAGGCGCAGAGTATGCCCGCCCTGATGACTTTTTGGATTTCTCTACTTTTCCGTCTTTTTTGACTGGCGACAACTCCAATATTGCGGGTGTCTTTTGATTATTTGCTGCCAAATTTTTCGTTGTAGGATCTGGCGTCTTGTTGGTTAGTTCTGCAGGCCATCTCTTCAAGCGCTTCAACTCACCTCGGTTCATGCAACGGTAAAGCGCCAACAACTCTTGAGCAGACTCTGTCTCCAGTGCCACATAGTCTTTGCCAAGGTAATGAATCTCCCGGCCTTGGATCGACAACTGTCCTTCGCTGCCTTTGAGATCTGTTCTAGAAAAGGCCGTAATGGCTCGCAAAATAATCTTGTTCATATTTGGTCTAGTTGATGAACTTAATGTTAACAAACAAATAGTTGAATAACCAATAGTTTTTTAACAGCGGGTTATATAACAAGCTTCTTTCTGCGTTGAAGCAGCCTTTTAAATTTATTCATACAGTTTGGGATACTTCAAGATGCGCCAGCAGCTGTAAGTGGCCAAGGCCGAAATACCCAGCGTGATCCAAATCACAAGGGTGTAACTTTGAGTGACGTCAAATACCTGCCCAGCCAAAACTGGACCCAGCAAATTACCCAAGGCGGCACCGGTGTAAAGCGTGCCAATGACCGCCGAGACAGCTCGCCCCCCAAACAAATCCATGCAAATGGCAGGCAGCAGTGACACGATGCTGCCGTAACTAAGCCCGAACCACAGCGCAAACAGGGCAAACATCCACCACTCTTGAGCGCCAGCCCATACCAAATAAGACAGCCCCATAAGGCTCTGCATGAGCATGAGTGTTTTAACCCGACCCAAGCGATCGGCCAGCCAGCCAATGGCAAATCGCCCTACCAAACTGCCGATGCCAATCAACCCCACCAAACCTACAGCCTGTGCGTCCGCCACACCAGCATCCCTGGCAGCTGCCGAGATGTGAGCGAATGGGATGAACATGACTGGCGCGCCCAACAAGGTACCAACATAAAGCCAGCGGAAAGAAGCTGTTTTCAAAGCCTCAGGCAAGCTCAAGCCAGAGAGTTGCCCGCCTTGCTGACCTGGCAAGGAAGGCGCTCTTTCCAACAAAAATGCGGCCGTCAAGCCAAGCATCAGCACGCCCATTGCCATCATTTGTAGCGCACTTCGCCAATCTACAGAGCCAAGCAAGTAACTCACAAGCACTGGCAATATCAGCGTGCCGGCACCCACACCCGAACTGGCAATGCCAGAAGCCAAGCCACGTCGCTTGGTGAACCAGGGCTGAACCGAAGCAATGGAAGGTGTGTAAACAAAGGCAATCCCCAGCCCCACCAACAGGCCATAGCTCAAATACACGGTGGTTAAATCTTGAGCCAAGCTGGTTAAAAACAGGCCAAGGGCCATGAAGCCCATGCCGGCCATGCAAACAAGCCGAGGCCCCCACCGATCTGCCAACATGCCGCCAAGAGCACCCAACACAAAGTACACCAACCCACAAAGTCCAAAGATCCAAGACACATCGGCTCTTTGGGCAGAAAACTCCTCGGCAAAACTTTCAAAAAACGCTGCAAAAGAATATGACACGCCAAAGATAAGCGCCAAACAGACAAATGTTGCCCAGACAACCACCCAAGCTTTGCGGGATTCCATGTGCCATTAACCTCGGCAAAAGATAGCAACAGATCGGGTCATGAAGTTGAATGGCATGAAATGTCTTTCGGAGTTCAAACAGCTTGCGGTCTAGTTTAGTATTTTTTCAAAAGTGCCTGAATTTTTCTCTACGATCTGCCGCCAAGACCATCAAGTCAATTTATGCTCTAGCTTCAATCTTCATGTATCCGATTTAGAAAGCACATCGCATGAGTTCCCCCATTACCCCAAGGCTTCCTGGCATCCGATTTGTGCACTCCCCTGGCCCCACGCACGTGCCCGATGAAGTCATGCATGCCATGCAAAGACCCATGACGGATTTGGCCGATCCTCGGGTTGCCGCGCTCATTTCAGCCTGCGAAACAGGCTTGAAGGACTTGCTAAATTCTCCAGCCTCAGAAGTGTTCTTTTATGCCAGCAATGGCCATGGTGTTTGGGAAGCAGCATCCGCCAATTTGGGATCAGACCAACACAGCCTGTTGATTGCTGGATCAGGCCACTTCTCTGACCAGTGGGCCATTCAGACCACTGCCTTGGGTTTATCCGTCATCCGAACACCGCACACCGAAGGTCAGCCAATTGATGTTGCGGCCATAGAAGCCGCACTGCGCGCGGACACCCAACATCACATTGCGGCCGTCATGGTGGTTCACACCGACACAGCCAGCGGCATCACCAGCGATCTGCAAGCCATTCGCAAAGCCATGACCCGCACAGGTCACCCAGCGCTTTATGTGGTGGATGTGGTCGCCTCCCTTGGCGCAGCCCCCTTTGACATGGATGCGCTGGGTGCCGATGTGTGTCTGGGCAGCTCCCAAAAAGGGTTGATGATGCCGCCTGGACTTGGCTTTGTGGCGGCCAATGCCAAAGCATTTGCTTGGTCCAAGGCGCACGCCAAACCCCGCTTCTATTGGAGTTGGCTAGAGCGAAAAACCGACAACCAATCCGCCAAGTTTTGTGGCACGCCCCCTTTGGCGCATCTGGCAGGTTTGGAGGTTTCTTTGGGCCTGCTCAAAGCAGAGGGCTTGCCTGCAGTTTATGCAAGGCACCAGCGCTTAGGCGGTGCCGTGAGAGCGGCAGTCAATTGTTGGGCCACGGCTGGCAGCATCAATCTTCACTGCCAAGACCCCAACGGGTTTTCCTCTTCAGTCACGGCCATCGAGGTTGCTGCTGGCATAGACCCCGAGGCCTTGCGCGTGGTGGCACGTGAAAAGTTCCAGGTTGCCATGGCTGGTGGCTTAGGGCCTTTGGCAGGCCGTGTCTTTCGGATTGGCCACCTGGGCGACATGAATGAACCCATGATTTTGGGCGCTCTGGCCGGCATTGAAGCAGCCATGACAGTCCAAAAAATTCCTTACGGGCCCAACGGCATGGCAGCTGCCATAGCTTATTTGGCAGAACACACCCCCTGAAACGCTAGCCCAGAAATAACGCCCTGACTTATTCGTCGTGAGGGGGAATTTCCAACGCCTGATACAAAGGCAAGATGTCTGCACGAATGCGCTGGAAGAAATAGGCATAGACAAGCGCCGCAATCAAGCCAATGCTGCCAAAAAGCGCCAAGGCGGACGGACTGCCAATGTGGTCTGCCAACCAGCCAGAACAAAGTGACCCGACGGGCGACATGCCAAGGAACGACATGACATACAAAGCAGCCACGCGCCCCCGCAATTCATCTGGCACGATGCTTTGAAGCACGGTGTTGGTAGAGGCCGCAGTGAGCATCATGCAAAGGGCCGATACAAACAGCATGGGAAGCGCCAGCCACAAACTCTCAGCGAAAGAAAAGGCAACCAGCATCAGTCCTGCGACGCCGGCATTCCATCCAATGACTTTGAACAAACCTCGGATATTGGTTCTCGAGGCTAGGTAGAGCATGCCGCAAACTGCGCCAAGCCCGGCTGAACTGTAAAGCAGCCCCAAGGTTCTAGAGTCGCCATGAAATCGCTCGCTGGCAAACCAAGGCATGAGCGAGGCGTAGGACTGCAAACAAAAACTGCTCACGGCCAACAAGAGCAATGCACAGCGGCTTGGGAAAAATCCGTAGGCGTATTCAATGCCCGCCATCAGTTGCCTGAAAAGTCCCGTAGAGGCGGGTCGGTTGACATGAGGTGCGATTTGACTGGCCCGCAAAGCGGAAATGACCGCCACGCGCATCACGCAATTGGTGGCAAAACTCCAGACTTCACCAAAGGCTGCAGTGATCAAACCACCCAACATCGGACCAATGAATCTGGCGCCATTCATCACCGTTGAGTTGAGCGCAATGGCATTGGTCAGTTCTTGTCTGTTGGGCAAGAGTTTGGAAATGAGGGCCTGCCTGGCGGGTGCGTCAAAGGCGTTGCCTAAACCCAGAACAGCATTCCCCACGACGATGTGCCAAGCCTCAATGCGCCCGCTCACGACAAGGCTTAGCATGACCACCGATTGCAGCATGGCCAAGGTATTGGTTGCAAACAAAACACGGCGCACATCTAAGCGGTCTAGTAAGACCCCTGCAAATGGCGTGATCAACAACATGGGAATCTGCAAACTAAAGGCAGACAAACCCAACATCAAGGTTGAGCCTGACAGGCTGTAAACCAACCAACTGGTGGCAATCAACTGCACCCAGTTGCCAATTTGAGAGGTGCCCTGCCCCATGATAAACAACCGAAAATTCCGGTGCTGAAGCGCACGCAGACTGTTCGGTAGTTTCATGGCTAAATTCCTGGTCAAACGGCTGGCAAAACTTGAACCTGATTCTAGTGTCTGTCGCAATGGCAAAATAGACTTGGCAATCTCCAAATTCTCACAAGACAAGGATGTCAACATGATTCAACGGTTTGACGTGGGCACGAGGCTCTCGGAAATGGCCATTCACAACGGCGTGGTGTATCTGGCAGGTCAGATTCCCGAAGATCCGAATTTGGACATTGAAGGTCAAACGCGTGAGGTCTTGCAGGCCATTGACAGATTGCTCGCTCGCGCTGGCACTGACAAAAGCAAACTGTTGATGGTTCAAATTTTCTTGGTCGACTTGGCCGATTTTGAGGGCATGAACCGGGTTTGGGATGCCTGGGTGGTACCGGGCCATACTCCGCCCAGAGCCACTGTTCAAGCCAGTTTGGCTTCCCCAAAATGGCGCATCGAGGTGGTTGCGACCGCGGCTTTGTAATTGAAGTGATGGCCTGCAGATTTATTTCAAATGGGCATTCATTTGGGCTTCATTGGGCAGAAAAAGCACAATCAAGGCACCCAAGGCTGCCACCACGGACAATGCCACCATCAACTGCGTAAAGCCAGCAGCCTTCACCACAGGGCCTAGCAAGTAGACAGCCATGGAACTGATGCCAAACGAGATGGCAATCCGTGTGCCACTCACCCGCGATCGCATGGCATCGTCAATATAACGAACCACCATGGTGTCGCTAAATGGAATGGAGGCAAAGACCATCACCATGTAGAAAATGGCGGCTGCGTACCAAACCCAACCGGTCGTTTGCGAGGCCGCGCCAAAGGCCAGGATTTGCAAAAACAAGATTGAAAAAAACAAAGGCTTCACAGGCCACATATCCAGCAAACGCCCCACCACCAATTGTGCCAATGAGGCCACCGCATAAATAGCTGCAAGCAACATGCCTAAACGCGAAGGATCGCTGACCAAGCCATCAAGGCGCTCCGCCAACAGCTGTGCATTGCCATTGGTTGTGATGTTGAACAACAAGCTGGTGGTGGTGGCTGTGGCAACCATGACCACAAAAGTCCGCCAAGCCAAGTGCTTAGGCAATTGAACTGAACTGGCTTTCTTTTTGGCCGGAGCCCCGGATTCATGCGGGGCCGTCATGGCAAACGCCACACCACAGACAATGGAGACCAATCCAGGCACCACAAAAGCCACCCGCCAACCCTGCCAAGCCACCAGGAAGCCCGTTGAGAGCGCCGCCAGTGCAATGCCTAAATTGCCTGCTAGCCCATTGACGCCAATGGTCAGGCCTGGACGCACTGATTTTTGAACCAACATGGGAATGCCCACGGGGTGGTAGATGGCTGAAAAAATACCCAAAACTGTAAGGGCCATGCCCATTTGCAAGGGCGTTTGAGTGAATGCAACCGCAATGGCCGACAAACCCATGCCAAAAAAGAACACCAGCATCATCTGCCTGCGGCCCCACAAATCGCCCAAACGGCCAGCAGGGATGGAGCCCAAACCAAACATCAAGAAGGCGCCCACGGTGTAAGGCATCATGTCTTCCCACCTGCCCACACCAAAATCCAAGGCAATGGCACTGACCGCAGTGGCAAAAATCAATAAAAACAAATGATCAAGCGCGTGGCCTAAATTCAAAAGGAGTGACGGTATGGCTGGCATGCAAACTGGTTGGAACTGTTGACAATTCGAGGGGGGTATTTTGATTGCCCCTATTAAACCTCGGATTTACAAACATTTGTTGTGAGAACAGTTCACAGAATCAAGGGAATATCCTGTGCTCAAAAAGCCAAAAGTCAAATAGGCTTGGAATTCAATTTCGATCATTAGGAGCTTTACATGGCATCTTTCAAGTTACGCCCATCCTTCTCTTGGGTCTCTACTTTGGCACTTTCAGTGGGAATGGCAGGTGCTTTGCTTTCTGCGCCCGTCGCTTTGGCGCAAGCTTTTCCAAATAAAGCCATTCGCTTAGTTTGTCCTTTCCCCCCCGGCGGTGCTGTTGACATCGCGTCGCGCGCCATTGCGCAAGAATTGTCCAAAAACTTGGGCCAACCCGTCACGGTTGACAACAAGCCAGGTGCCGGAGGCAACATTGGCGGTGCCGATGTGGCCCGTGCGGCACCCGATGGCTACACCATCTTCATGACCACCAGCGGTATCCAAGCCATTAACCCTGCACTGTATGCCAAGATGCCCTTTGATCCCAACAAAGATCTGGCACCTGTTTCGGCCTTGGTCTCTCTGAACAATGTGTTGGTATTGCATCCTTCAGTCAAAGCCAATTCAGTTGCCGAAGTCATTGCTCTGGCCAAAGCACAACCGGTCAATTACGCGTCCAGCGGCAGTGGCACCAGCATTCACATGTCGGGCGAAATGTTCAGATCGCTCACCAATATCAACATGACCCATATCCCCTACAAAGGCAGTGCACCTGCACTCAACGATCTTTTGGGCGGCCAAGTCATGATGATGTTTGACAACATCCCTTCAGCCATTCCTCACATCAAGTCTGGCAAGCTCAAAGCGCTGGCCACTACTGGCGCAAAGCGCGACCCTTTGTTGCCCGACTTGCCTACCCTCTCTGAGGCGGGCGTGGCCGGCTATGAATCTGGCGTCTGGTTTGGCTTGGCAGTGCCAGCCAACACACCGCGCGATGTGGTCATGAGACTCAATGCAGAGGCCATTAAAGGCACCAAATCGCCGGAGTTTGTCAAACGAATGACCGATTTGGGTTACATCATCATGGGCACCAGCCCAGAGACCATGGCCGAAATGAGCAAAGCTGAAGTGCAACGCTGGGGTCCTATTGTCAAAGCCTCTGGCGCCAAGGCTGACTGAATCTGAAATTCGCAGTGAATTTCTGAACAGGCATTGAAGGACCGCTTCACAGGACCCACCTGTGGCGCCTTCATTGCCAAGTCTGCTCAACTTCCCCAAACTTCATGCCAACAGACCACTACTCTCTTCGCATCATCGTGATGGGCGTTTCTGGGTCTGGCAAATCTACGCTAGCAGAGGGACTTTCAAAGTCTCTGAGCTTGCCCATGATAGATGGCGACGAATTGCACCTGCCAGAGAGCATCGCCAAAATGAGCGCGGGCATTGCCCTCGAAGACGCCGATCGCTGGCCTTGGTTGGACCGCATTGCCAGTTACCTGGCTGGCACAGATGCAAACCAATACCGCCCACAGGGCGATCCAACCCAACACCGCCCAGAGGGCGGTTCAGGCGCCATCGTCTCTTGTTCAGCGCTCAAGCGAATTTACCGAGATCGAATCAGACAGCAAGCAGATCCTGTAGTGTTTCTATTTTTAGATGGCAGCCCGGAATTGATCAGACAGCGCATGCAAGAACGCAAGGGCCATTACATGCAGGCTGGCTTGTTAGACAGCCAATTGCAAACTTTAGAAAAACCTGCCGATGATGAAAACGATGTCATCACGCTTCAAATCGATCAAACGGTCGCGACGCTTATAGCAAATTCCATGGTGAAGTTAGATGCTTACCTCAAAAATTTGCAAAACCATCCTGAGCCTTAGTACCAACCACACCCACAAACTTTAGGATTTCCATGTTCATTCGATGTGCATTTTTTCAAGGCAAAGTCAAACCCGGTATGGAGCAAGCCTTCAACAACTACATTCGCAAAGAGTTAGTGCCTTTGTGGACACGCTTTCCTGGCGCGCAAGAGGTGCGTGTTTTAAGGCAAGTCGAAAGTGATGTGGCCGATCCCCACTTCGGCATGGTGCTTTCAGTGCGCTACCCTACGCGTGAATCAATAGAGATTGCTTTGGCCTCAGAAGTGCGTCTCCAAAGTCGGGAAGTATCCAAGGATCTGATTGCCATGTTTGACGGCAACGTGTTTCACACAGTGTTTAGCACCGATGAATATGCGCTTCCAACCGATTAATTTTTCAACCACGTTAAAACCACAGGAGACTCCATCATGAAAATTTCTCGCATTCTCGTTGCTTGCCTCATCGCCAGCATGGGCTCCGCAGCCTTTGCTGCCAAGTTCAATCTCAGAATGGGACACGCGGTAAATACCACAGACGGCCAGCACGCAGCCGCTATGAAACTGGCTGAGCTGGTCAAGCAACGCACCAATGGTGATGTTGAAATTACCATTTTTCCCGCCAACCAATTGGGCAATGACGCGGCCATGATCAATGGGGTGCGGGGCGGCACCATCGACATCGTTTCAAGTGGCGCCTCCAATTACAACGGCATTGTGCCCAATACGGCAGCCATGGAATTGCCTTTTGTCTTTCGCAGCGCTCAGCACGCTTATACCGTTTTGGATGGCTCGATTGGCACAGGCGTTCTGAATGAGCTGGCACCCCACGGCATGAAGGGTTTGGCTTATTGGGAAAACGGCTGGCGTGCATTCACCAACAACAAGCGCCCAGTCAACAAGCCTGAGGACTTGAAGGGTTTGAAAATTCGCTCGACGCCCAACCCTTATCACATTCAAGCTTTCAGATTGTTGGGCATGAACCCCTCACCCATGCCCATTGCAGAGTTGTATACGGCTTTGGAAACAGGGACCTTTGATGCGCAAGAACATCCCATCAATGTCACTTGGTCCTCCAAGTTTTACGAAGTTCAAAAGCACTTGACGGTCAGCAACCATGTCTACTCACCTTTGATTGTGGCTATGAACAAAGGCAAATTTGATTCACTGCCGCCCAACTACCAAACCATTGTGGTGGAAGCTGCGCGCGAAGCTGCCAGGTTCCAGCGCAGCTTGAATGCATCGAATGCCGGCAAAGTGGTTGCAGACTTGAAAAAATCGGGCATGCAAGTCATTGAAAACGTCGACATGGCACCCTTCCAAAAAATTGTTTCGGCAGAAATTGCCAAAACCTTTGGTGAAAAGAACGGTCCCGCTTTGTTGCAAGCCATCGAAAACACCAAGTAACTTGTGATTCCAAAGCCCTCCTCCTAGGCGGAGGGCTTTTTCAGTGTGTGTTTCTATGAAAAAAATCAACGATCTTTTCTTTCGCCTGGCCGAGTTGACTTTGGTCGTCATGTTGTCTGCCATGGTCATCATGGTGTTTGGCAATGTGGTTTTGCGATACGGCTTTAACGATGGCATCATCAGTTCGGAAGAGTTGTCGCGCTTCTTATTCATTTGGATCACATTTTTGGGCGCCATCGTGACCATGCGGGACAACGCTCACTTAGGGCTTGACTCTGTGGTTCGCAAGCTCAACTTGACTGGTAAAAAAATTGCCTTCGGTATTTCAAATTTGTTGATGCTGATGTGCTGTGTGCTCATGTTCTATGGCACATTCAAACAACACGGGATCAATGCCACCACACGATCGGGAGTCACTGAGCTGCCCATGAGTTGGGTTTATGGCGTGGGCTACATCACCAGCATTGCCATGGGGCTCATGATCATGGGTAAATTGTTGCGCTTGGTCAAAGGCGAGTTCAATGAAGCCGATCTTATTCAAGTGACCGACTCCGAAGAAGACGCCAAACCGCACATCCAAGAGGCCGCCAAATGACCGTCCTTGTGTTCATTGGCTCATTATTGGCCGCCATGGCTTTGGGCATGCCATTGGCTTTTTCACTCATCGTCTCGGGTGTCGCACTCATGCTGCATCTGGACAACTTCGACACGCAAATCGTGTCCCAAAATTTAATCAATGGTGCAGACAATTTTCCTTTGATGGCCGTGCCATTCTTCATGCTCGCCGGTGAACTCATGAACGCTGGTGGAATGAGTCGCCGTATCGTCAACTCAGCCTTGGTATGGGTGGGTCACTTCAGGGGTGGTTTGGGCTATGTGGCTGTTTTTGCAGCCCTCATCATGGCCAGCCTGTCTGGCTCTGCCGTAGCCGACACCGCAGCTTTGGCCGCTGTGCTCATGCCCATGATGCGAGAAGCAGGCTATCGCATGGACAGGTCTGCGGGTTTGATTGCGGCGGGAGGCATCATTGCCCCGGTTATTCCGCCCTCCATTGGTTTCATTTTGTTTGGTGTGATTGGCGGCGTCTCTATTTCCAAACTTTTTTTGGCGGGTATTTTCCCCGGCATATTGATGGGGCTTGCATTGCTCATCACATGGTGGATTGTGGCGCGCAATGACAATGTCAAAGTCTCGCCGCGGGTACCGATGAAAGAAAAAATTCGTGTCACTGTCGATGCGTTTTGGTGCTACCTCTTGGCTTTCACCATCATTGGCGGCATGAAAATGGGTATTTTCACCCCCACCGAAGCAGCGGTGGTGGCGGTGGTTTACGCACTGATCATCGGTTTATTTGTCTACCGTGAAATCAAGTTCAAAGACTTGTACCGCATCATATTGGCAGCGGCCAAAACGTCGTCCGTTGTGATGTTCTTGGTGGCTGCCGCATTGGTTTCGGCTTGGCTCATTACCATTGCCAACATTCCAGCTCAAGTCGTTGAAATGATGCGCCCTTTCATCGACAACCCCATGCTTTTGATGGTCATGCTGATGCTTTTGGTGCTGGTTGTCGGTACGGCGCTCGATTTTGCACCCACAGTTCTCATTTTGACACCCGTACTCATGCCCTTGGTTCGGGAAGCAGGTATCAACCCCGTTTACTTTGGCGTCTTGTTCATCATCAACAATGCCATTGGCTTGCTCACTCCTCCTGTAGGTACGGTCCTCAACGTGGTATGTGGTGTGGGCCGTATCCCCATGCACGAAGTGATTCGGGGCGTCATGCCCTTCTTATTCTCCCAAGTGATTGTCATGGGCTTGCTCATTGCATTTCCGATCTTGGTGCTAGGCCCGCTTAAATGGCTTTCGAGTTAAATTCAATCCATCATGACCATACTTCAAACATTTCAGTTACAGGGCAAGCTGGCCTTGATCACAGGCTCATCAGCGGGGATCGGATTCGCACTGGCCCGAGCTTTGGGTCAAGCAGGCGCCCATGTCATTCTCAATGGGCGCCATGCTGACAAAGTTGCGGCGGCTGCAACCACTCTTCAAGCGGAAGGCTTGAAAGTGAGCCAATCTGTTTTTGATGTCACCCAAGCGCAAGATGTGGCTAAGGCAATTCACCAAATTGAATCTGATGTGGGTTCGATTGAAATTTTGATCAACAACGCAGGTATGCAAATTCGAGGCCCATTGCATGAGTACAAGGACGAAGATTGGCACACCCTCATGCGTACCAACCTCGACAGCGTCTACTTTGTTGGTAAAACGGTTGCACAGAAAATGATTCCTCGCGGCCGCGGCAAGATCATCAACATTTGCTCCGTGCAGAGCGAACTCGGACGTCCCGGCATTGCCCCCTACACGGCCACCAAGGGCGCTGTCAAAATGCTCACCAAGGGCATGGCCATCGATTGGGGACAGTTTGGCATCAACGTCAATGGCATTGGCCCAGGCTATTTCAAAACCGAGCTGAACCAAAAATTGGTGGACGATCCCCAGTTTTCTTCTTGGCTGGTGGGCCGAACCCCTAGCCGCCGCTGGGGGGATGTGGAGGATTTAGGGGGCGCTGCTGTCTTTTTGGCCAGCGATGCTTCCAAATTTGTCAATGGCCATATTCTCTATGTCGATGGCGGCGTCACCGCTACACTCTAAAGATTGCAACTCAAGGTTAATTTCATGCGCGCGCTCATTTGCCACTCTGCCAAAGATTTGAGAATCGAAACCACCGAGCTCCCCCCCATGGGCCCCGATCAGGTTCGGGTGAATGTCGCCTTTGGTGGCATTTGCGGTTCGGATTTGCATTACTACCAACACGGTGGCTTTGGCGCTGTGCGAATCAAGCAACCCATGGCATTGGGACACGAAATTTCTGGCGTGATCAGTGCTTTAGGCGCCAATATCAAACACCTTGAAGTAGGCCAACGCATTGCCATCTCGCCTTCTCGCCCTTGTGGCACCTGCCGATACTGCCAACTGGGTCAACACAACCATTGCCTGAACATGCGATTTTTCGGCAGCGCCATGCCCTTCCCTCATGTTCAAGGTGCATTTGCTGAGCAGCTCATCATTGAGGCCTATCAAGCCCATGCCATTGGCAAGCACTTAAGCCTCTCAGAAGCGGCATTGGCCGAACCCCTGTCTGTTGGCTTGCATGCCATTCAACGCGCTGGCGGTGTGCTGGGTAAGCAGGTATTTGTGACTGGTTGCGGCCCCATTGGTTCGCTCCTCATTGGCGCGTTGCGCCGCGCCGGTGCAGCCCGCATTGTGGCCGCCGACATTGCAGACCTGCCTTTGAAGTGCGCCAAAGAGATGGGCGCCGACGAAACCATCAACCTCAAAACACAGCCAGAGTTGCTCGACAAATACAAAGTCGATAAAGGCCAATTTGAATCGGTGTTTGAAGCTTCCGGCAGCGAGCCTGCATTGCGCGCTGGCCTCGATGTCATCATGCCGCGCGGCGTGTTGGTCACCGTGGGTATGGGGGGAGACATGAGTTTGCCCATGACCCAATTGGTTGCCAAGGAAGTTGATATGCGCGGCACCTTCCGCTTTCATGCAGAATTTGCCACAGCTGTTCAGTTTTTGAATGAAGGCTTGGTCAATGGCAAGCCTGTGATCACCGGCATTTTGCCAATGGACAAAGCCATCGAAGCTTTCGAGTTGGCTTGCGACAAATCGCAATCACTGAAAGTTCAAATCGAATTTGAAGCCGCTTGATGAAAAGCCAAATTGACCATTTGGTGGTGGCCGCGCACAGCTTGCAGCAAGGTGTTGAATGGTGCGAAGCCACACTGGGCATCACACCTGCTGCCGGTGGTGAGCATGAAAAATACGGCACCCACAATCGACTTTTCAAAATTGCCACACCTGCATTTCCTGTGGCCTATTTCGAAATCATTGCTATCAACCCTGATGCTGTGATCGAGAAAAAGCCACCACCTACGCGTTGGTTTGATTTGGACAGCCCACAAATCCAAGCTGAGTTGGCCAAGTCACCTCGATTGGTTCACTTCGTGGCCAATACCGACAGCATTCAAGACGCGCGGCATGCCTGGAAAAACCAAGGCATTGACCGCGGCCCCATCATTCATGCCAGCCGCAAAACCCCCAAGGGCTTGCTGCAATGGCAAATCACTGTGAGGCCAGATGGCGACAGGCTGTTCAATGGCACGCTGCCAACCCTGATTCAATGGGGCAAGCCTGAAGCGGCAGACCCGATGCAATTGCATCCGCGCAATCATTTGCCGCGGTCTGGTGTGTCCTTGAAATCTTTGACGGTTTCGCACCCGAGTGCGAGCAAGATCAAAGCGGCTTACGACGCCATCATGCTGGATAACATCGATGTGATGGAGGGTCCTGCCAACATCGTCGCCACGCTGCAAACACCCAAAGGTCTGGTCACTCTTCAAAGCTTGGGCGTTTGACCATGAACGCTTTGCCTCAAACCGCCATGGCCAGTGGCGCTAATGACCACCCCATCATCGATGTCGTGATTGTGGGAGCTGGCTTGTCTGGCATTGGTGCTGCCAAACATTTGCAAATGCACAGTCCCCAAAGCAGTTGGTGCATTTTGGAATCAAGAGATGCCATAGGCGGCACATGGGACTTGTTTCGATATCCGGGCATTCGCTCAGATTCGGACATGTACACCTTGGGCTACTCTTTCAAACCTTGGGTCGATCACAAAGCCATTGCAGATGGCAGCACCATTCGGCAATACATTCAAAAGACGGCCGACGAAAATGGCATCACGCAGCACATTCGCCATGGTCACTCGGTCACCCACGCCTCATGGTCAAGCCATGAAGCATGCTGGACCCTGACAGTCAACCAAAAAAACAATGATCAGCCCGTCGTCTTGAAAGCCCGATTTCTTTATCTGTGTTGCGGCTATTACAGCTACAAGAATGGCTACCAGCCCCATTTTCCAGGTCAAGCCAATTTCAAGGGCGAATGGGTTCATCCTCAATTTTGGCCCGAGAAACTCAACTACGAACAGAAAAAAGTAGTGGTCATTGGCAGCGGCGCTACGGCAGTGACGCTGGTGCCAGAGATGGCCAAAAAAGCCGCGCATGTCACCATGCTGCAACGCTCTCCAACCTATGTCATTTCTCGCCCTGCTGAAGATGGCTTTTCACTCACTCTGCAAAAGTTCTTGCCCATCAAGTGGGCCTATCAAATCACTCGCGCCAAAAATGTGATCTTGGGCATGCTTTCGTATCAGCTGGCCCGCAGCCAACCCGAATTTGTCAAACGCTACTTAGTCAAAATCGCTGCCAAGCAATTGCGCTCAGACGAACAGGCCCAGCATTTCTCGCCAGACTACAAACCTTGGGATCAAAGGCTGTGCCTCATTCCCGACGGCGACTTGTTCAAGCAAATCAGACGCGGTCATGCCAGCGTGGTCACAGACACCATTCAATCGGTTACCGAAAATGGACTTCAACTGAGCAGCGGTCAGTTTCTGGAAGCCGACATCATTGTGTCGGCCACAGGCCTGTCTTTGAACATGCTGGGGGATATTCAAGTGACGGTCGATGGGCAGGCTTTCAAACCCTCGCAAGCCATGGCCTACCGCGGCATGTGTTTGTCTGGCTTGCCCAATGCCATCATGACCTTTGGCTACACCAACGCCTCATGGACCTTGAAGGCCGATCTCACGGCCGTCTATGCCTGCAGGCTATTGAATTACATGCGTCAACATGGCTATCAAAAAGTGGTGCCCGTGCGCGATGCTTCTGTCTCAGAACAAGACTATTTGTCATTCACCTCTGGCTACGTTCAACGTGCCAGTAGCATCCTGCCCAAGCAAGGCTCTCGCGCACCCTGGCAGGTAAATCAAAACTACATCAAAGATATTTTTCTGATCAAATATGCCCGTCTGAACGATGGTGTCATGCAGTTCAGTTAATTGGCACATTCACCTCGAGGTTTCGCCATGTTGGTTCTCTGGATCTTGGTTTTGCTCGCCACAAGTGTGATTGGCTTGATTGGATTTGCCGCTTTTTCAAACAAAAAAGCAGAAGATCTTTTGCCCCCTGCAGGTACTTTTGTTCAACTGGGCGATACGCGTTTGCATTACGTCGATCAAGGACAAGGTCCCGCCATTGTGATGATTCACGGCTTGGCTGGCAATTTGCAAAATTTCACCTATGGCTTGGCGACACCCTTGGCCCAAACCCACCGGGTGATTTGTATAGACCGCCCTGCTTGTGGTTACTCCAAACGCGCATCCCATGCCGATGCCAGCCTTGAAGCTCAAGCCGACACCATTGTGAGTTTGCTAGACCATTTAGGAATAGAGACTGCTGTTCTCGTCGGTCACTCTTTGGGTGGTGCTATTTCATTGGCCGCGGCGCAACGACATCCTGAGAAGATCAAGGCACTGGCACTCATCGCACCCCTGACGCATCTACCCGACGAACCCTCACCTGTGTTCAAGCCCCTCAAAATCGCATCGCCCACCATGAGAAGCATTCTCGGTTGGACCCTCGCCGTTCCTGGCACGATTTTCAGAATGTCAGTGAGTTTGAAAGTGATTTTCGGACCTGAAAAATTTCCTTCAGACTTTGCAATTCGAGGTGGCGGCATCTTGTCACTCAAACCTCAAACCTTCATCAGCGCATCAAGTGACTTGCAAAATGCAGAGTGGAGCATGCCGCAAATTGAAGCCGCCTATGCCAGCATGACAACACCGGTTCACGTGCTGTTTGCCAAGGAAGATCGCATCTTGGATTGCAAACTCAATGGCGAGGACTTAAGGTCTCGCATTCCGGGTACACAGGTCACAGTGGTGAGCGGAGGTCATATGCTGCCGGTGACTCAAATCGAAACTTGCGTTCAATTCATTCAAGGCGTGGCTGGATAAGACACCGGTTTAGCGCCTTGGTGCCACACTTTGTATTTGTGCATCACCACCGCAAAGGCGTCTGAGTTTTCAAAATGGGTCAACCAATTTTGCAGAGGCACCCATGATTGCGCATCAAACCACGCACGGTCTGTTCTGGCAAACTGCCGCACAAAGGGTGCGATGGCCGCATCCACCCAGCACCATTGGGCGCCCATCAAACCTTCTGTTTTGCTCAATCTGTTATTGAGAAGCTCAAGAAATTCTGATCCCCCTTGCCTGTGAGCCAAACCATCTGGTAAGTCGTATCGGCTGGGGTATTTGTAACGGTCTAAATGCTGCTTGAATTCGCCGTCACATTGTTGCACCAAGGCCATGGCATCTGCATGTTGAGGGGAGCTTGCTGTTGACCATGAGGCGGGGTCATTTTGCTGCAATGCCCAATGAACAATGTCCAGGCTCTGTTCAAGCACTTGATCTTTGAGCACCAACACAGGCACCGTGCCTTTGGGGGACACGGCCAACATGCTTTCCGGTTTTTGCGACAGGGCAATCTCGCGAATTTCACATCGAATGCCGCAGGACAACAGCACCAATCTAGCGCGCATGGCGTAGGGGCAGCGACGGAATGAATACAAAACAGGGGCATCAACAGGTAACAAAGCGGCCACCCTTTCTTGTTTTTGAGGCGTCCCAATGTGATTGATTTGGCGTGCCTTGGCTATTTCCCATTGTTTTTGCCTCTCGCGAGCACTTTGCTTTTGCTCTTCGCTGGTATGGCCATGGCACCTTGGACAACTTACACCCAGCTCAAACATCGGCGTTTCTTTGGCGCCAGGTGGCAAGGGTTCGCGACAGCAACGGCACAGCTCGTGCTGGCCTGGCAGCAGACCATGCCCCACACTGACACGTTCGTCAAAAACAAAACACTCACCCTCCCACAAGCTTTTCTCTGGTGGAACAAGCTCTAAGTATTTGAGAATACCGCCCTGCAAATGGTAGACATCTTCAAAGCCATGTTCCAACATCAAAGAGGTGGATTTCTCACACCGAATACCACCCGTACAAAACATGGCCACCCGCGGCTTGCGACCATTCTGAGCTTCGAGTGATTTGGCTTTTTCAACCCAACTTGGCAACTGTGAAAAGCTTTGAATTTGTGGATCGATGGCACCCTTGAATGTCCCAATTTCAACTTCGTAATCGTTGCGAGTATCAATCAGCACCACATCGGGTGATGAGATCAGGTCGTTCCAGTCTTCAGGCTTGACATACTGCCCCACCCGCTTGATGGGGCTGATGCCCTCCACCCCCAAGGTCACAATTTCTTTTTTCAACCGTACTTTCATGCGGTGAAACGGCGCTTTGGATGTCCAAGATTCTTTGTGTTCAAGATTAGCCAGCTGGGGGGCTTGTCGCAAATAAGCCAGTACGGCATGCACGTCTTGTGGCATGCCTGCTATGGTGCTGTTGATGCCCTCACGCGCCAACAAAATCAAACCCTTGACGTTGTGTGCTTCGCAAAAGGCCAACAAGGGTGCTCGCAGGTCTGCAAAGTCTGGTAAGTCAACAAACTTGTAAAAAGCAGCCGTGAGGTACTTGGTTTCAGTCTCAATCGAAGTCATGCCTGTATTTTGCCTCGAGTCAGGCGCCACTTGAAGGTTCAACCCCAAACCTGGGGAAACAAGTCGCCGCTCATCTGAGCCCCATCAGCCAAGCTTTTCTCCAAGTCGGCAAAGGGTGGCGAGGTGACCCAAGGGCGCACGGCATGGCGCGCGTCGTCACCTAGGTATCTGGCAGAAAAAACTCGCCTTCTACTTTGAGGTCCCACGCCACTTGAAGCATGAAGTGACAACATTTGAAACGCCACGCAGTCGCCTGGCTCAAGAGCCCAGCCCAGCTGTTGAAACTGTTCGGGTTTTTCGTCAATGGCCGGCAACTCTGCCAAGCTGCCTTCTGGAAACCATTTGGCTTGCTGGTCTCTGAAAGTTCGGGGCATGTACCAAGTCCCTCGATGCGATTGGGCAACAAACCGAAGTGTGCTGGCCAAGGGGACCGGATCAACAGGAATCCAAAAACTCACATTCTGCCGACCACTCACGTTGTAATAGGGTTGGTCTTGGTGCCATGGCGTGGGTTGTTTGGTGCCAGGTTCTTTGACCAACAAATGGTCGTGATAAAGCCGCACAGTTTGTGATTGCATGAGTTGCGCAGCCAGGTGAGGCAAGGCCGACTCCAACAAAATGTGTTGGTAGTCTGGATTGCTGGTCCAGGTACAAAAATCTTCGATAAAACGGCCAGGATCATCAGGCTGGCTGGCCTCTTGTGCCAACTCACTCAAATGCGCCAAGTTGTGTTCGATGCCACTCTCAAGGGTTTTCAATTCTTGGGAGTTGAATACACCGCGCAACACCACTGCCCCTAGGGCTTGATAATCTGCAATAGTCTGCGGCGGCAACAGATGTTTTTTTGGCATGCGCGTGGATGTTAAAGTTTTTTCAACAACTCAGCCGTTTCAAAAATCGGCAGTCCCATGATGCCGGTATAAGAGCCCTGAATGGCTGAGATATGGCGAGCAGCTGCACCTTGAATGCCATATGCGCCGGCTTTGCCAAATGGCTCACCTGTCGCCACATAGGCTTTTATTTCTGACAGCGTCATGGGCGCAAAAGTCACTTTAGAAACGGACACGCTCAAAAGTCGAAGACGGCCTGAAGCCACCGCCACAGCTGTTAAAACGCGGTGGGTTTGACCCGACAAGGTTTTGAGAATGCGCAAGGCATCCTGCTCATTTTCAGGCTTGCCCAAAATGTTTCGGCCTATGGCCACAGTGGTATCTGCGCACAACACAGGCGCAGGCGACAGTTGACGTTTTCGCATGCGCAAAACGGCAGCTTCCAGTTTCAATTGCGTCACCCTCTTCACGTAAGTGAGGGGCGCTTCACCGGGCATGACACGCTCCAACAATTCGGCATCCTCATCTGGCGCTGCCAACAACAGCTCATAGCGGACACCCATCTGCTCGAGCAATTGTCTGCGTCTAGGGCTTTGAGATGCCAAGTAAACAAAGTCTTTCATCAGCGCTTCATTCTCGGTGGTAAGGGTGGTTGGCATTGATCGACCAAGCGCGGTACAACTGCTCTATCAGCAACACGCGCGCCATGGCATGCGGCAATGTGAGGTCAGACAAACGAATGCGTTCATGGGCAGCTTCGCGAAAGGCAGGCTCTAGTCCATCTGGACCGCCAATGATCAGCGCCACATCGTCACCGCTCAATTGCCAATCTTTCAAACGCTGAGCCAATGCAGTGGTGCGCAAGGAGGTACCGCGTTCATCCAACACCACCACGCGGGTGCCGCGCGGAATGACAGCCTCGATGCGTTGACGCTCAGCAGCCACCAAGGTGTCGTATGTTTTGGAGCCACGGGGCTCAGTCTTGACCGCCTTCAGCTCCACTTTGAGTTCAGGGGGAAAACGCTTGGCGTAATCATCCCAAGCCGTTTGCGCCCAATCGGGGACTCGCTGTCCCACTGCCACAATCAGCAGCTTCATGGAATTCAGGCCTTGGGCTTGACCTTGGCGCTAGATTTGGCTGCAGGTTTAGAAGCTGTTTTAGCGGCTGTTTTACCAGCAGGTTTGGCCACCGATTTTCCAGAAGATGGCGAGGCCTTGCTGGCTGTTTTACTGGCCACTTTGGCGGCGGGCTTGCCTGCAGACTTTCCGGGTGCTTTGCGCGTTGGCTTCAAAGCTTCAGAACCCATGGGGCCCACGGGTACTGAGTCGCGGCGAGTTGGCGTGCGGCCAGCGCTGACGTTGGCTTTCTTTTTAGCCACAGGCTTGCGCACAGGCTCGGCAGGCTTGGGGGCACCCAACTTGAGTCGAACCGGCTTGTCGCCCCAAATTTCTTCAAGGTTGTAGTAGGACCGAATGGTGGGCTGCATGATGTGTGCCACGGCACTGCCGCAATCGACAATGATCCACTCGCCATTGTCCTCGCCTTCAATGCGGGGCTTGGGATAACCCGCTTCACGCACCTTGTCGCGCACACTGGCAGCCAATGCCTTGGTTTGACGGTTGGATGTGCCGGAGGCAATGATGACACGCTCAAAAAGAGCTGACATCTCTTCCGTATCGAACACCACAATTTCTTGTGCTTTCACATCTTCCAGCGCGTCCACAATGACGCGTTGAAGTTTTTGGGTGTCTTTTTTGGCAGAGGTTTCGGTCATCGGTCAGGCAGGTAAAGGTGATGGCGTTGAATATACAGCGCAACGGGCTCAGGGACCAAATGGTCAATGGCTTGCCCTTGGGCCACCCTTTCTCGAACTTGCGTTGCACTGTGAGGCAAATGGGGCAGTTTCAGGACTTGGGTGGGAATATGGTGGCTTGGAACCTCAAGCCCAGGCAAACCTGGCATCTCGCGTTCAGCGACGCAAATTATAGCTCTCTGTGCAATTTCTTCGATTTCACGCCACGTTCCGAGTGCTTTGCCCTGATCTTCACCAATGAATAGGAAGAATTGCGCCTCAGGTGCTTCCTGGCTCAGCGCTTTGAGGGTGTCGATGGTGTAGCTGGGACCCTGACGAAGCAATTCAATCTCTTCAATACTGACTTTGCTCAGATGACCAAAGGCCAGTCTCGCCATTTCGGCCCTGTGAACTCCGCTGCTCAAGTCTCTGGGTTTGTGCCATGCGTCTCCCGTAGGGATGACACGCAAGGCATCCAAGTTAAATTGTGCAATAGCCGCTTCAGCCATGGCCACATGGGCATTGTGAGGGGGATCAAAAGCCCCCCCAAAGATGCCAATGCGGTGTGGCATCAAACCCAATCCCTTGGCTTCAAAAAGTGACGGGTCAACTGAGCTTCAGCAGAATCGGGTGCATCCACTCGGTTGTAGGACCAGGTGACCAGCGAGGGCATCGACAACAAAATCGATTCGGTGCGACCACCCGATTGCAAACCAAAATGGGTGCCCCTGTCCCAGACCAAATTGAACTCCACATAGCGACCTCTGCGGTACAACTGGAAGTCTCTTTCACGCTCGCCGTAAGGGGTGTCTTTGCGTCGCATCACCAGTGGCAGATAGGCTTTGAGCAAACCATTGCCCACATCTTGCATCATGGCAAAGCCTTTTTCAAATCCGAGTTCTGAAAAGTCATCGTAAAAAATGCCACCCACACCGCGAGCTTCATTGCGGTGTTTTAAATAGAAATACTCATCACACCATTTTTTAAACTTGGGGTGCAAGTCAGCGCCGTAAGGCTCAACCGCAGCCTTGCAGACTTTGTGAAAGTGCACTGCATCCTCTTCAAATCCATAGTAAGGCGTCAGGTCCATGCCCCCGCCAAACCAAGCCACTGGAGCTTGCCCCTCAGGCTTGGCCACAATCATTCGCACATTCATGTGAACCGTGGGCACGTAGGGGTTGCGCGGGTGAAAAACCAGGGACAAGCCCATGGCCTCAAAGGGAGCGCCCGACAATTCGGGGCGATGTTGGGTGGCTGAGGGAGGCAGCTTGGGGCCAGTGACATGCGAAAAACCACATCCTGCCCTTTCAAACACTGGCCCACCCTCCAAAATTTGAGTGATGCCGTCGCCCTGCAACATCTCACCTTCAGGCTTGCGCCAGGCATCCACCACAAACGACGTGCCGTCCAGGTCGTGCAGTGCTTGGGTGATTTGCGATTGCAGTTGGATTAAATACTCTCGAACAGTGTGTGCTTGACTAACTTGCATGCTGCTTCTTTCTGTCTGTCGCATTGATACCTGTCATTGAGCGCATCATTGAGCCGTTTTGGTGCTGGGCTCTTTGGCGGGCAATGGTCTGATAGGTGCTGCGTTGTCGATGTGGAAGCCCTCAACGCCTTCATACATTTTTCGAAGATAGGCGTAATCGATTTCGACATCACCAGTGAGCTGAATAAAACCTTCAAATTTAAGCTCTTTCTTTTTGTAATCTAGCCTCACGACTCCCAAAGGCAATTTGGATTTGAGCGCAAGTTGGTAAAAACCACTCTTCCAACCCTCAGTGCGTTTTCGCGTTCCTTCAGGGGACAAGCCCAACCACATGAATTTGTTGGTGCGTTGATGCTCGGCAAAAACCTCAAGCATCTCGCCCACCACACCCCGAGCGGATGAGCGATCGATGGGCACGCCACCGATCCAGCTGACCCAGCGGCCAAAAAGTGGAATTTTGAACAAAGAATCTTTGCCCCAGAAGTGCACAGGCAGTCCCATGGTCCACTTGCACAACATGGCCGTCATGAAATCCCAATTGCTGGTGTGGGGGTAAACAATGGCCACACCTTGTAGCGTCGGAAGGCCCTGAAAATCAACGCGCCACCCAATGAGTTTGAGCACCCAAGAGGCCCAAGCCTGCCCTTTGAACTGCACTGGAAAGGGCCCTGGAATTAACACAGGTTCGGAAAGCTTTTGATCAACAACAGGGTTCACGATTTGATCGCCCTAAAACCAATATCTCTTCGATACTGTTGTCCATCAAAATGAATGCCTTTGGCCACTTCATAAGCCTTTTGCTGAGCTTGCTTCACAGAATCGGCTAACACCGTGACGCAAAGCACTCGCCCACCCGATGTCAGTGTTTGTCCGTCCTTGGCTTCGGTGCCCGCATGAAAGACCATCGCATCGAGTTCATCTTTGGGTAAACCGGAAACAACATCGCCTTTGCGCGGACTCACAGGATAGCCCGCAGCAGCCATCACAACACCGAGTGCGGTTCGGCGGTCCCACTCCAGCTCAATGGTGTCCAACTTTTCGCTGGTTGCAGCCAGCATCACTTCTACCAAATCGCTCTTCAAGCGCATCATGATGGGTTGTGTTTCGGGATCTCCCATTCGGCAGTTGAACTCCAATGTTTTGGGATGACCCTTCTCGTCAATCATCAAGCCAGCGTATAGAAAGCCAGTGTAGGGAATGCCATCTTTTTCCATGCCCTTGATGGTGGGCATGATCACTTCGCGCATCGCTCGGGCGTGGACCTGAGCGCTGACCACCGGAGCTGGCGAGTAGGCGCCCATGCCACCCGTGTTGGGGCCTTCGTCTTTGTCCAGCAATCGTTTGTGGTCTTGGCTGGTGGCCAAGGCCAGCACATTTTTGCCATCGCACATCACAATGAAACTGGCCTCTTCACCCTGCAAAAATTCTTCAATGACCACACGGGGCAACGCGGCACCGTCCGCCCCTGCGTTGTGAATCACGCCCAAGGTGTTGTCTAACAGCATAAAGTCGATGGCCGCATGCGCCTCTTCAGCGCTCATGGCCACCACCACACCTTTGCCAGCAGCCAAACCATCTGCCTTGACCACAATGGGGGCTCCCATTTTGTCAATATAGGCATGCGCCAAAGCAGGGTCTGTGAAGGTTTCATAGATGGCCGTGGGAATGCCATGCCGCTTCATGAAAGCTTTTGAAAATGCTTTGGAACTTTCCAATTGCGCAGCAGCCTGGGTGGGTCCAAAGATTCGCATGCCATGCGCTCTGAACACATCGACCACACCTGCGGCCAATGGCGCTTCAGGCCCCACCACTGTGAGATCAATTTTTTCTTGTTGCGCCCACTGAAGCAGCGCATTCACATCTGTGATGGGCACATCTATCAAGTTGGGATCACGCGCTGTGCCGCCATTGCCTGGGGCCACAAACACTTTCTGAATGCGTTCAGATTGCGACAACTTCCAGGCCAACGCATGTTCGCGTCCACCCCCACCTACAACCAATACTTTCATCGATCAAACCTTATTCAGAAATGCTTGCGTTGTGGAAAACGTTTTGCACATCGTCTAAATCTTCCAAAACATCTAAGAGCTTTTGCATTCTGGCGGCATCGTCGGCTGCCAAGTCAATGCTGTTTTCTGCACGCATGGTCACTTCAGCCATGTCAGCTGTCAAGCCTGCCGCTTCGAGGGCATTTTTAACTGCTTCAAAGTCTGCTGGTGCTGTGAGCACTTCAATGGCGCCTTCGTCATCCGTCACCACATCTTCAGCGCCGGCTTCCAGGGCCACCTCCATCACTTTGTCTTCCGAAGTGCCTGGTGCAAAGATCAATTGACCGCAATGCTTGAACTGAAAAGCCACGGAGCCTTCGGTGCCCATGTTGCCACCATGCTTGCTGAAGGCATGGCGCACTTCGGCCACAGTTCGCACACGGTTGTCGGTCATGGTGTCGACAATGATGGCGGCGCCGCCAATGCCATAGCCTTCGTATCGAATTTCTTCGTAGGTCACGCCTTCCAAGTTACCCGTGGCCTTGTCGATGTTACGTTTGACGGTGTCAGCCGGCATGTTGGCCGCTTTGGCTTTCTCGATGGCCAAGCGCAAACGAGGATTGGCTGAGGGATCGCCACCGCCAGTTCTGGCTGCCACCATGATTTCTCGGACCACCCGGGTCCAAATGCGCTGGCGTTTTTCGTCTTGCCTGCCCTTGCGGTGCTGAATATTTGCCCATTTACTGTGGCCAGCCATCTGAAAATCCTTGTTGTTGATTTAATCTACTGGGTGAGATTTTACTTTTCTAGTTGGGGGGACCCTTTTTCATGCCAAATCAACTCTTGATTGCCCGCAATCAAACCACAGATTGCCACATTTTGATGGGGATGGCCAACCGCCACGGCCTGATCACAGGCGCCACTGGCACAGGAAAAACGGTCAGTTTGCAAACTTTGGCCGAGAATTTCTCCAATCAAGGGGTTCCTGTCTTCATGGCCGACGTCAAAGGTGATTTGGTCGGCATTAGCCAAACTGGCCACCTGAGCGACAAAATCAAGGGCATTTTGAAAGAGCGCAGGCTCGATGAACCCAGTGCCCAAAGCTGCCCCACCACCCTGTGGGACGTGTTTGGCAAACAAGGGCACCCTGTCAGAGCCACTATTTCAGACATGGGGCCATTGCTATTGGGTCGCATGCTGAACCTCAATGAAACCCAAGCCGGTGTCTTGAATTTGGTCTTCAAAATTGCAGATGACCAAGGTTTGCTGCTTTTAGACCTCAAAGACCTGCGCGCCATTCTTCAGCATGTCGGCGAAAACGCAAGGCAATTCACCACCGAGTACGGCAATGTGAGTGCCGCCAGCGTGGGGGCCATTCAGCGGGGTTTGCTTGAAATTGAGAGCCAAGGCGCCGATAAGTTTTTTGGCGAGCCCATGCTCAACATCCAAGACTTTTTACAAACGGATGCCAAGGGCAAAGGCGTGATCAACTTGCTGTGTGCCAGTGAACTCATGAACGCACCCCGGCTTTATGGCACTTTTTTGCTTTGGCTTTTGTCTGAACTTTTCGAGCAGTTGCCAGAAATTGGCGATCCCGAGAAACCCAAACTTGTCTTTTTCTTTGATGAAGCGCACTTGCTGTTCAATGAGGCGCCCAAGATCCTGATTGAACGAATGGAGTTGTTGGTCCGCCTCATTCGTTCCAAAGGCGTGGGGGTTTATTTCGTCACGCAAAACCCGCTGGATGTGCCCGAAACGGTCTTGGGTCAATTGGGCAATCGGGTACAGCATGCGCTCAGAGCGTTCACACCACGCGATCAAAAAGCCGTCAAGGCCAGCGCTCAAACCATGCGTGCCAATCCGACTTTGGACATTGAGAAGGCCATCACTGAATTGGCTGTGGGAGAAGCCTTGGTCAGTTTTCTTGATGAGAAAGGCCGACCTGGCATCACCCAGCAGGCTTTTGTCATGTTGCCCGGAAGCCAACTGGGCCCCATCACTCCCGAGCAGCGAAAAGCCTTGCTCGACAACTCCTTGGTGGCAGGTGTTTATGAAAAAGCCATTGACCGTGAGTCTGCTTACGAGAGTCTCAAGGGTGCGCAGCCAAATTCAGCCGCAAACGCAAATGGCACACCATCTGCCGACAACAGTGCCGCGCCCTCATCCAATGAAACAGGCGATAACGCCCTTTTAAGCGGCCTTGGCGATGTTTTATTTGGCCGCACGGGCCCAAGGGGTGCCAAACAAGACGGCTTGGCACAAGCCATGGTCAAGTCAGCAGTTCGCACCATAGGCTCCAGTGTGGGGCGAGAAATTGTTCGAGGGGTCTTGGGCGGTATTTTGGGCGGCCGTCGGCGATAAAAAAAGCCGGATCAATCCGGCTTTTTTTGTTGAGTTGCCTTAGTTGGCTGTGGCCTCTTCAGGCTCGTGCGGTTCAGACTTGGAGTTACGACCCTCCTTCTTGGGCAAAGGCTGGATGTCGAGCAACACCTCGTCTTTGTCGTCCAAGTCAACGCTCAATCGACCGCCATCGATCAATCGACCAAACAACAATTCGTCGGCCAAGGCCTTGCGAATGGTGTCTTGGATCAAACGCTGCATAGGGCGAGCGCCCATAAGCGGGTCGAAACCTTTTTTGGCCAAGAACTTGCGCAATGTGTCGCTGAAGGTGACGTCCACTTTCTTCTCTGACAACTGTGTTTCGAGTTGCAGCAAGAACTTGTCAACCACGCGCATGATGATTTGTTCGTCCAAAGCCTTGAAGCTCACCATGGCATCCAAACGGTTGCGGAACTCAGGTGTGAACAAGCGCTTGATATCGCCCATTTCATCGCCGGCTTGACGGGGGTTGGTAAAGCCAATGGTGGCCTTGTTCATGGTCTCTGCACCCGCATTGGTGGTCATGATGATGATCACGTTGCGGAAGTCGGCTTTGCGGCCGTTGTTGTCCGTCAATGTTCCGTGGTCCATCACCTGCAGCAACACATTGAAGATGTCGGGGTGAGCTTTTTCAATTTCATCGAGCAGCAACACGCAATGGGGCTTCTTGGTCACCGCTTCAGTCAGCAAACCACCTTGGTCAAAGCCCACGTAGCCTGGAGGCGCGCCAATGAGGCGACTCACCGCATGACGCTCCATGTACTCGGACATGTCAAAGCGAATGAGGTCGATGCCCATGATGTAGGCCAACTGTTTGGCGGCTTCGGTTTTGCCAACGCCGGTAGGACCACTGAACAAGAATGAACCAATAGGCTTGTCGGTTTTACCCAAACCAGATCGCGCCATTTTGACAGCGGAGGCCAGCACTTCAAGTGCTTTGTCTTGACCAAACACCACACTCTTCAAATCGCGCTCAATGGTTTGCAATTTGCTGCGGTCGTCGTTGGACACATTGGCAGGCGGAATGCGTGCAATCTTGGCCACGATGTCTTCAATCTCGGCTTTGCCAATGGTCTTCTTGCGCTTGGAAGGCGGCAAGATGCGCTGGGCAGCGCCGGCTTCGTCAATCACGTCAATGGCTTTATCGGGCAACTGACGATCGTTGATGAACTTGGCAGACAACTCAGCAGCGGCTTGCAGCGCCGCATTGGCGTACTTCACACTGTGATGTTCTTCGAAACGAGACTTCAAGCCCTTCAGAATGTCCACAGTCTCAGCCACTGTGGGTTCAACCACATCGACCTTTTGGAAGCGGCGAGACAAGGCAGCGTCTTTTTCGAAGATGCCGCGGTATTCCGTAAAGGTGGTTGCACCAATGCACTTCAATTGGCCACTAGACAACGCAGGCTTGAGCAAATTGGAAGCATCCAAAGTACCACCTGAAGCAGCACCTGCACCAATCAAGGTGTGAATTTCGTCGATGAACAAGACAGCATGGGGTTTGTCCTTTAAGGCTTTCAAGACGCCCTTCAAGCGTTGCTCGAAATCACCACGGTATTTGGTGCCTGCCAACAATGCACCCATGTCGAGTGAATAGACCACGGCCTCAGTCAAAATTTCGGGCACGCTGCCTTGCGTGATGCGCCATGCTAAACCTTCAGCAATGGCGGTTTTACCCACACCGGCTTCGCCCACCAGCAAAGGATTGTTTTTACGGCGACGGCACAAAATTTGAATGGTGCGCTCAACTTCGTATTCACGGCCGATGAGCGGATCGATCTTGCCTTCTTTGGCCATCTGGTTCAGGTTCTGTGTGAACTGCTCCAGAGGAGATGCTTTTTCATTGCGCTCGCCACCGCCACTGCTTTCTTCGCCCTCGGGGGCTGGCGCTGCATCGCTGCCTTTGGAGGCTTCGGGTGGGTCGCTCTTGCGAATGCCATGCGCAATGAAGTTCACCACATCCAAACGCGTGATGCCCTGCTGGTGCAGGTAGTAAACAGCATGCGAATCTTTTTCGCCAAAAATGGCCACCAGCACATTGGCACCGGTCACTTCTTTCTTGCCACTGCCAGTCGATTGAACATGCATGATGGCGCGCTGAATGACTCGCTGAAAACCCAGTGTCGGCTGAGTATCAACCTCTTCCGTGCCTGCTACTTGAGGTGTGTTGTCTTTGATAAACGACGACAGAGATTGGCGCAGATCGTCGACTTGCGCTGAGCAAGCACGCAACACTTCTGCAGCGCTAGGGTTGTCTAGCAATGCCAACAGCAAATGTTCAACGGTAATGAACTCGTGACGCTGCTGACGCGCCTCAACGAAGGCCATGTGCAAACTGACTTCCAATTCTTGGGCAATCATGTGATTTCCTTAAATGCCTTGCGGAGGTGAAAAATAATAGGTTGGGCAAATTTGTTGAATTTCAACTGCTTTATGCCACATTCTTGCTTGTTCATTGTGCGATTCATGCCACAGGCTCACTCACACACTGAAGTGGGTGACCCGCTTGGTTGGCTGCATCTAGTACCTGGTCCACCTTGGTGGCCGCTACATCACGAGTGAATACGCCGCAAACGCCTTTGCCGTCCAAGTGGATTTTTAGCATGATTTGAGTGGCGGCTTCGCGGTCCTTGTTGAAAAACTCTTGAAGAACCAAAACAACGAATTCCATGGGAGTGTAGTCGTCGTTCAACATCACCACCTGGTACATCTGGGGCGGCCCAACTTTGGCGGGACGTCTTTCTAAAACCACAGAATCGCTATTTCCTGGTGAACGTCCGGGTTCACCAACAGATCCTGGTGGTTTGGGTAAATTAGGTTTTGGAGGTTTCTCTGTTGCCATGTTTTCATTCTATAGAGGCTGAGCCCTCTTCTGCTTGCCACGCTTTAAAAGTCCTTATGACGCAATGCAGCAATTTATCATCAGTCGGGTAAACCTTGAATTGACAACTGACATTTCAGTGAATTAAATGTTCTATACAGAACATAACTGATGGAGACAGGCATGCCCAGTGGAACAGTCAAATGGTTCAACGACGCTAAGGGATTTGGGTTTATTCAACCCGATGGTGGCGGGCCAGACGCTTTTGCGCACTTTTCAGCCATCACCATGGAAGGCTTTAAAAGTCTCAAGGAAGGTTCGAGAGTGAGTTTTGAATTGGCTGAGGGCCCCAAAGGCCCCATGGCCATCAACATACAGGCCGAACAAAGTACCGAACCAAGTTCTTGAAAGCCCAGATAGGCTTCAGAGCACCCAGAAAAAAGCTCCTGAGAATAAATTCTCAAGAGCTTGCTTCAAATTGATTGGTCGGCGTGGCGGGATTCGAACTCGCGACCCCTTGCACCCCATGCAAGTGCGCTACCAGGCTGCGCTACACGCCGACAAGCTTTAAATTATAGCCCGAGAATCTGGTCAATTTGAGAGTAAATCTCGAATATCCATCAATTCGCGTCGAAGCGTTGGCAAGCTGCTGGTGACTTGAAGGCTGCTGGCTCTTTGTGCACTTTCCATGGCCATGGAAGCAGTGTCAAGGGCTTCAGAAGGTGCGCCCTCTTCATCAAAATCATCCAACAGTTCATCATCCAATGCACCGTTTTCAAGGACGTCTTTTTTCAGACCTTTTTGAGCTTGCGCAAGCTCCTGCATTTTGTTGCGAGCGCCACTGATGGTGAAGCCCTGCTCGTATAGCAAATCACGAATTCTGCGAATCATGAGCACTTCATGGTGCTGATAGTAACGGCGATTGCCACGCCGCTTGATGGGCCGCAGTTGCGTGAACTCCTGCTCCCAATAGCGAAGCACGTGTGGCTTCACACCACAAAGCTCGCCAACCTCACCAATGGTGAAGTAGCGCTTGGCTGGAATTGATGGGAGGGAGTTCTCCATTGAAATCACTAACTTGCTAGGGGAACCTACAAGCTTACTCTAAGCACGGGGGCTTCGTAAAGACCCATTTAACAAAATTTCAGAAATGTAGAAAATTCAAAAACTGAAGAATCAGTCATCGATTTTCTCATCGCCTTGAATCACAGCCTTGAGCTTGTGACTGGCGTGGAATGTTGCAACACGCCTTGCTTCGATGGGAATTAACTCACCTGTGCGGGGGTTGCGTCCAGGTCTGGGCGCCTTTTCGCGAATTTGGAAATTTCCAAATCCAGAAATTTTGACATCGGTGCCTTGAACCAATTGCGTCGCGATCAAGTCAAAGAAAGAGTCAACCATGTCCTTTGACTCGCGTTTGTTCAAACCAATTTGTTCAAACAACAAATCTGCCAAATGCGCTTTGGTCAGCGCAGGCGTTTCTAGGCTTTCTACAGAAAAATCCATATCAACTTTCGTGGGTCATCAAGCACGCAAACGCGCAGACAGCTTCTTGGACAAATGGTCCAGAACGGCTTTGACTGTGGATTCAATTTGAATGTCTGTCAATGTGGCCTCATCGCTGTACAAGCTCAATCTGACAGCCAAACTCTTCTCAACACCCAACGTCGCCTGAGGACGGAAAACGTCAAACAAGACCGCATTGCGGAGCAAACCAGCCGTGGGAGCCTCATGAACAGCAGCCATCAAATCGGCATGTGTGACTTTCTCAGCGACCACCACAGCGATGTCACGCTCAACGACTTGAAAGCGCGCCACACCTTGAGCGACAGGAACTTCACGTTGCAATACAGCCTCTAAATCGAGCTCAAATAGGATGGGGGCTTGCTGCAAATCCCACGACTGACGCCAGCGGGGGTGCAACTCTCCGATATAACCCACCACATGACCATTTAACTTCACGCTGGCGCAACGGCCGGGGTGCATGGCGGGGTGCTCAGACGCTTCAAAATCAGGCTTGGCAGGCGCCATCAGCGCTTCTATTTCACCTTTGATATCAAAGAAGTCAACATGGCGAACTTTGCCGCCCCAAGATATAGAGGTCACAGGGCCGTAGGCCACCCCAGACACACGCATCGGTTGGCTCAAACCTTCAACTGTGGTGTCGGTGTTTTTGACAGATGAATCGCGTAAGAAAACCCGACCCAATTCAAACACACGCACGCGATCGGCTTTGCGATCGAGATTGAACTTCACCACCTGCAAAAGCGAACCCAACAAACTGGTGCGCATCACACTCATCTGGCTGGCAATGGGATTCAACAATTGAATTGGGTTGGGATTGCCCACCAACTGGTGCTCCCAGCTTTCCTCGACAAAGCTGAAGTTGATTGTTTCTTGGTAGCCCAGTGCCGCCAAACTGCGGCGCACAGCAAACGGTCCGCGCAGACTTTCTTTTCGGATCTTGGCCGTGATTGGGGCCAACGGTGGTGTGGTGGGCAACTGGGTATACCCCACCATGCGTGCCACTTCTTCAATCAAGTCTTCTTCAATTTCCAAATCGAATCGCCAACTTGGTGGATTGACTGTGATCAAGCCTTCCGCTTCTGTCACTTCAAAACCCAAACCGCGCAAGGCATCGGCGCACTGTGTTTGTGAAAGTGACATGCCGATCACTTTGACCGCACGCGCCACCCGAAGTGTGACGGGCTTGCGAATGGGCATGTTGAGTTTTTGATCGTCAACTGGGCCAATTTGGGTGGCAGGCGTGCCACAAATGTCAATCACCAATTGGGTGATTCGTTCAATGTGCTCAACCGTGCTGTCAGGGTCAACGCCGCGTTCAAAACGATGGCCAGCATCTGTCGAGAAGTTGTATCGGCGTGAACGACCCGCAATGGCTTTGGGCCACCAGAACGCAGCTTCGATGTAAATATTTTGAGTGTCATCAGACACGGCTGTGGCGTCGCCGCCCATGATGCCTGCCAATGACTCCACTTGCGCATCGTCAGCAATCACCCCCACTTTGTCATCGACGGTGACTGTGTTGCCATTGAGCAACTTCAAGGATTCCTCAGCACGACCCCAGCGGACTTGCAACCCGCCATGAATTTTGTCAAGGTCAAAAATATGCGAAGGCCGACCCAATTCAAACATCACATAGTTTGATATATCCACCAATGGGCTGACGCTTCTTTGGCCACATCGAGCCAGGCGGTCGACCATCCAAGCCGGTGTTTGTGCTTTGGGATTGACGCCTTTCACCACGCGGCCACTGAAGCGACCACACAAATCGGTGGCTTCCACCTTAACGGCCAATGTGTCTTGCACCTGGGCCGTCAATGCCTTGAACACAGGCGCCTTCAAAGGTGTGCCTGTTAAAGCAGAGACTTCACGCGCAATGCCATACACACTCAAGCAATGCGCCAAATTGGGCGTGAGTTTGAGTGTGAACAAAGTGTCGTCTAGTTTCAAATAGGTGCGAATGCTTTGGCCCAAGGGCGCGTCAGCGGGCAACTCAAGCAGGCCGCCATGATCGTCAGCAATTTTCAATTCTTTGGCAGAGCACAACATGCCTTGGCTTTCGACGCCGCGCAACTTGCCAACCTTAATGAGGAAGGATTTGCCATCTTCGCCAGGGGGCAACTCTGCGCCCACCATGGCGCAAGGAATGCGAATGCCAACGCGAGCGTTGGGCGCGCCACACACGATGTTGAGCAATGTCGCTTGACCCACATCCACTTGGCACACGCGCAAGCGGTCTGCATTGGGGTGCTGCTCTGCACTTTTAATTTCACCAATCACCACATTGGAAAAAGGTGGTGCCACTGGTTGAAGTTCTTCAACCTCTAAGCCCGCCATGGTGAGTGTCTCGGCGAGTTGTTCGGTGTTCAGGGGTGGGTTGCAAAACTCACGCAGCCAAGATTCAGGAAATTGCATGGTCTTTAATTATTGAAATTGACTCAAGAAGCGAACGTCGCCGTCGAAGAACAAGCGCAAATCATTCACGCCATATCGGAGCATGGTGAGGCGATCAGGGCCCATGCCGAAGGCAAAGCCAATGAATTTTTCGGGATCGAGGCCCATGTTGCGAACCACGTTGGGGTGGACCTGACCCGAGCCTGCCACTTCCAACCATCGACCCGCCAAAGGACCCGTTTGAAATTGAATGTCAATTTCGGCGCTGGGTTCAGTGAACGGGAAAAAACTGGGACGGAAGCGCAAAACCAAGTCGTCGCTTTCAAAAAACGTGCGGCAAAAATCGGTGAACACCACTTTCAAATCTTTGAAGCTGACGTTCTCGCCAATCCACAGGCCTTCGCACTGATGGAACATGGGCGAGTGCGTGGCATCGCTGTCAACGCGGTACGTACGGCCTGGTGCAATGACGCGAATTTCAGGCATGCCCTGCCCTGCATCCAATTGCGCTTTGTAACGCTTGACGTGTTGCACCGCATGGCGAATTTGCATGGGGCTGGTGTGAGTGCGCAGCAGATGACCGCCTTCCACATAGAAGGTGTCGTGCATGGATCGCGCTGGGTGATCTTCGGGTGTGTTGAGGGCCGTGAAGTTGAACCAGTCGGTTTCAATTTCGGGGCCTTGTGCCACTTCAAAACCCATGGAGCCAAAAATTTGCTCAATGCGCTCTAGGGTAAGAGACACAGGATGCAGACCGCCTTGCGTCAGGGGGCGACCTGGTAAGGTGACATCAAAAGCTTCCGCTTTCAGTTGGACAGCCAACTCGGCATCGGCCAAAGCTTGGCGGCGCGCTGTGAGCGCTGCTTCAATGCCCTGTTTGGCAAGGTTCACCGCTGCGCCGAATGTTTTTTTCTCTTCAACGCTCAATGCGGCCATGCCCTTCATCATTTCGGTGATGCGGCCTGATTTGCCCAAGTACAGGGCTTTGGCGTTCTCAAGATCGGCGGGGGTTTGGGCCTGCGCAAAACTGGCGCGGGCCGCTTCAACCAAACTGTCCAACTCGGTCATGGTGGAAACTTTAAAAGGAACTTAAATTCAAAATGAAAAAAGGATTGAAGCCTTCGCAAGCCTCAACCCCTTTGATTGACTGCGTGAGTACTTAAGCTGCGGCCAACTTGGCCTTGACTTGGTTCACGATGCCAGCAAAAGCGGCCTTGTCGTGCACGGCGATATCCGCCAACACTTTACGGTCGATCTCGATGGCAGCCTTTTTCAGGCCATTGGCAAATTGGCTGTAGGTGAGGCCGCATTCACGGGCCGCTGCGTTGATACGCGCGATCCACAACTGACGGAATACACGTTTCTTGGCACGACGGTCACGGTAGGCATACTGACCGGCCTTCATCACCGCTTGTTTAGCGATGCGGAAGACATTACCGCGGCGACCGCGGAAACCTTTGGCCAGGGCCAATACTTTTTTGTGACGGGCTCGTGCCGTAACACCACGTTTTACGCGAGGCATATTTTCTCCTTGTTCGTCAGTGAATTACAGGCCAGCCGATGGCAGCATTTGTGCCATGTGACCCATGTTGGTCTCATGCACGCCTACTGGGCCACGGAGGTGACGTTTGTTCTTGGTTGTCTTCTTCGTCAAGATGTGACGCTTGAAGGCTTGACCGCGTTTAACGGTACCACCAGGACGAACACGGAAGCGCTTTTTGGCGCTACTTTTGGTCTTCATTTTGGGCATTTGACTGCTCCTTATTTTGTGCTCGTGAGGCGTCTGCAAACTCCTTGCAGCCTTGTTGGCCCCGAGCCACTTTTAATCAGCAATTCACCGAAGTGTTGTGCTGTTTGAGGTTTTTAACAACCTCATTTGTAAGAGCTCCCGAGGGAACTCTTCAAACTCACTCTGAAGCTGCCGGAGCGGCTTCGTTGGCTGTTTTACCAGCCGGTTTTTTTCGACCTGGTGCAATCATCATGATCATTTGGCGGCCTTCCAACTTTGGAAACTGCTCCACCACAATCAGATCACCCAAGTCATCGCGAATGCGCTGCAACAATGCCATACCCAACTCTTGGTGGGTAATTTCGCGACCGCGAAAACGCAAGGTCACTTTGCACTTGTCACCATCGGCCAAAAAACGGCGGATGTTGCGCATCTTGATGTTGTAGTCACCGTCATCGGTACCGGGTCGGAATTTGATTTCCTTGATCTCAATGACCGTCTGCTTGGCTTTGGCTTCGGCAGCACGCTTTTGTTCTTGGTATTTGAACTTGCCGTAGTCCATCAAACGACAAACCGGAGGGGTGGCTGTGGCTGCAATTTCAACCAAGTCAACATCCAACTCTCCCGCCATGCGCAATGCATCAGCCAAAGACACGATACCTAGGGGTTCGTTCTCGGGTCCGGACAAACGGACCTCAGGGAAAGTGATTTCACGGTTCAGGCGATGCTTACGCTCCTCGCGCTGACGGCGGTCACGAAATTCGGTGGTAGCGATGGTTCAAATCCTTTAATCAATAACTGCACAAGGCAGCCCAAACTGACGAGCAAGCGTCAAGCTAAAGCAATCGGAAAAATTCTTCAAACTTTAGATTCAATGTCTGATTGGATGAGTTCAATGAACGCATCAACAGACATGACACCGAGGTCTTTGTTACCTCGGGCGCGTACTGCGACAGTACCCGCAGCCTTTTCTTTGTCGCCAGCGACAAGGATGTAAGGCGGCTTCTGCAATGAATGCTCGCGTATTTTATACGTGATTTTCTCGTTCCGGAGGTCTAAATCGACCCTAAGGCCTTGATTTCCCGCCAGTTTTTGCATTTTTTGGGCAATTTCGCGACAG
>Ga0214921_10001121_pt1 | contig 46482 bp, 37 predicted proteins | sample LL1505_MetaG_FD_177992 | JGI IMG/M metagenome (GOLD analysis project Ga0214921, IMG submission 177992) | Freshwater microbial communities from Lake Lanier, Atlanta, Georgia, United States - LL-1505 | ecosystem: Environmental > Aquatic > Freshwater > Lake | place: USA: Georgia | collected... | reverse complement strand
ACCACCGCGAAGTTCTTGCCCTCGCCCGGCTTGAGGTATTCCACCCGAGTCAGCAGGACGCCGGCGTTGCCCACCAGCGAGCGCCCGGGCTCGACCATCAGCGTCTCCGAGCGTCCGGCGAACTTGCGCGTCAGCGCACCGCAGTAGGCGGCCAGATCGATCGGCGTCTCGTCGCGGTAGACGATGCCGACCCCGCCGCCGAGGTCGATGTGCTCGAGCTCGATGCCCTCGCGGTTGAGCCGGTCGACCAGCGCCAGCACGCGGTCAGCGGCCTCGAGCAGCGGCGACGCGTCGGTCAGTTGCGAGCCGATGTGGCAGTCGATGCCCGTCACTTCGAGGTAGGCCATATCCGCCGCACGGCAGTACAGGTCGAAGGCGTCTGCGTGCGCCACGCCGAACTTGTTCTCTTTGAGTCCGGTGGAGATGTAGGGGTGCGTCTGCGCATCGACATCCGGGTTGACACGGAACGAGACCGGCGCCGGCGCACCGTGCGCCTCGGCCACCTCGTGGATGCGCGCGAGTTCGGCTGCCGACTCAATGTTGAAGCACTGGATGTCGGCCTCGAGCGCCTGCTCGATCTCGGCGAGGGTCTTGCCCACACCGGAGAACACCACCTTGCCCGGGTCTCCCCCGGCCGCGAGCACGCGTGCCAGTTCTCCGCCCGAGACGATGTCGAAACCCGCGCCCAGTTTCGCGAAAACGCCCAGAACCGCCAGATTGCTGTTGGCTTTGACCGCGTAGCAGACCTGATGCGGATGCCCTGCCAGCGCCTGGTCGTAGGCTTGAAACGCCGCCACTAGCGCCGCGCGCGAGTAGACGAAGGTCGGCGTGCCGTAGCGTGCGGCGATGTCGGCCAGCCCCGCGCCGTCGGCGAAGCGCTTCCCGTCGCGCAGCGCGAACCAGGTGTCAGGGAGGGCAGCAGCGTTCATCGCGACGCCCCGCCGGATGTCGGGGCCGGAGCAGGTGCCTGCGGGGCGGGCTTCTGCGCGCCCTTCTTGCTCGGCTCTTGTCCGGGCAGATACAGGGCCCCTTTGTAACCACAGCCCGCCAGAAACAGTCCGGCGATACACACGACAGCCATCACACGCATCACAATCTGTCTCCCAGACTTTCCGATCGGGGCCACCGCGCCCCGCCCTGCCATGAACTCACACGCACTCGACGACTCCCGCTACCACACCCTCGCCGACGCTACTTTTGCCCGCATCGAACAGCGGCTCGACGACGCCGACCTCGACTTCGAAGTCAGCGGGGGCGTGCTCACCATCGAGATGGACGATGGCAGCAAAATCATCCTCAACCGCCAGCCGCCAGTCCATGAGATCTGGCTCGCCGCCAAAAGTGGCGGCTTTCACTTCGCTTGGGACGGCGAGCGGTGGTTTTCCAAGCGCGAAAGCGCCAGCCTCGACGAACTGCTGCACCGTTGCATCCGTCTCCAGGGTGGACCCGAACTCGGCGCCCCGTGAAGGACCGCGCTCAGAGCTCGATCAGCTCGAACTCATCTTTGCGGGCGCCGCATTCGGGGCAGGTCCAATTGGGCGGCACGTCTTCCCACTTGGTTCCGGGCGCAATGCCCTCGTCCGGCACCCCCTTGGCCTCGTCGTAGATCCAGCCGCAAATCACGCACATATAGGTCTTCATCGACTCCGCCTGCCCTCTGGTTGCGCCGGTCGAAACGGTCAGCCGGCTTTGACATAAACTGGCAGATTCTAACGTGCCCAATTGACGACAGCCGATGCAAGGCTGCCGACGGACCCCGATGCCCAGACCCTCGCCCCCCGCCATACTCTGTTTTGCTGCAACCGACCCGAGCGGCGGCGCCGGACTTGCCGCCGACATCCTCGCCATCGCTGCCATGGGTGGACACGCGTTGCCAGTGGTCACGGGTGTCACCGTGCAGGACACTCTCGGGGTCGAGGACATGCACGTACTCGACGCCGAATGGGTGGCCGACCAGGCGCGCTGCGTGCTCGAAGACATGCCGGTCGCTGCGTTCAAGATCGGTGTGGTGGGGAGCGTCGAGAGCGTCGCGGCGATCGCCGAAGTGGCCTCCGACTACCCGGACATCCCGCTCATTCTCGACCCAGTGCTGGCCTCGGAAGGCGGTGACAGCTTTGCCGATGAGCAGGTGATTCTCGCCATCCGCGAGCTGCTGCTGCCGCAAACCACCGTGCTCACGCCGAATGTGATGGAGGCGCGCCGCTTGGCCAGCGAAGACGGTGACGAGGATGACCTCTCGCTCGACGAATGCGCCGGACGACTGATCGGCATGGGCTGTGAGTTCGTGCTGATCACCGGTACCCACGAGTCCGGCCCGCAGGTCACCAATCGCCTCTACGGCAGCGAGGGGCTGATTCAGGCCCTGCACTGGGACCGCCTGCCGGGTAGCTACCACGGCTCCGGCTGCACACTGGCGTCGGCGCTGGCGGCGGCACTGGCCAGCGGACTCGACTTGCCGCAAGCCAGTCAGGATGCACAGGCCTTCACCTGGAACACGCTGGCCAACGGCTACCGGCCGGGCATGGGTCAGGTGATTCCGGACCGGCTGTTCTGGGCACATGAACCCGAAGACGAAGACGACGCCTCCGACACCTGAGGGGCTCTACCTAATTACGCCGGAGCGGCTCACCGGCATCGCTCTACTGGCATCAGTGGAGGATGCGCTGGTGGCTGGCGTACGCTGGCTCCAATACCGCGACAAACAGAATGACTCGAGCCTGCGCAGGGCGACAGCGGTCGCGCTGGCGCGGCTGTGTCGCCAACACTCGGCACAATTGGTGATCAACGACGATCTCGAGCTGGCGCTGTCGCTCGACGACGCCGGCCTGCACCTCGGCCGCGACGATGGCAGCGTCGCCGACGCGCGCGCGCAGCTGGGCCCCGATCGCGTATTGGGCGCCTCGTGCTACGGCGACCTCGAGCGCGCGCACGATGCGCTCGCTGCCGGCGCATCCTACGTGGCGTTTGGCGCCATCTATGCCTCTGCCAGCAAACCTGCGGCGCCGCCCATCGGTACCGCCGTGCTGGGCGATGCACGCGCCGCCGGACTTGGCCCGCGGGTCGCCATAGGCGGCATCACGCTCGAACGTGCTGCGGATACACTGTCAGCTGGCGCTGACGCTGTTGCCGTCATCGGCGATGTGTTCGACGCGCCCGACATTGGCCGGCGGGTGCGCGAATGGTGCGCACTGACCGGCCAGCCGCACACTTGACACGCCCTACCGAACACGTCTGACCGAACGAGACCCTCATGAGCCGCAACGACACCCTCTTCGCCCGCTCGCAAGCCCACATCCCGGGCGGCGTCAACTCGCCGGTGCGCGCCTTCCGCTCGGTCGGCGGCACGCCCCGCTTCTTCGAACGCGGACAGGGTGCCCACGTCTGGGACGCTGATGGCCAGCGCTACATCGACTACATCGGCTCCTGGGGCCCGCTGATCCTCGGCCACGCCCACCCGGACATCGTCGAGGCTGTCTGCGAGACCGCTCGCACTGGCATGAGCTACGGCGCGCCCACCGAGCGCGAGGCTGAAATGGCCGAGACGCTATGCCGGCTGGTGCCGAGCCTGGAGATGGTGCGCCTGACCAGCAGTGGCACCGAGGCGACCATGAGCGCCATCCGCCTGGCGCGCGGCTTCACCGGCCGCTCGCGCATCGTCAAGTTCGAGGGCTGCTATCACGGCCATAGCGACAGCCTGCTGGTGAAGGCCGGCTCCGGCATGCTCACGTTCGGCCACCCTGACTCGGCTGGCGTACCGGCTGAACTCGCCGCGCACACACTGGTGCTGCAGTACAACGACATCGAAGGCGTCAAGAAGGTGTTTGCCGAGATGGGTGACACCATCGCCGCCATCATCGTCGAGCCAGTGGTCGGCAACATGAACCTGGTCGCACCCGAACCCGGTTTTCTCGAGACGCTGCGCGAAGTCTGCACCCAGCACGGCTCAGTCCTGATTTTCGACGAGGTCATGACTGGCTTTCGCGTCGCCTTGGGCGGCGCTCAGGCCCACTATGGCGTCACGCCCGATCTATCCACCTTCGGCAAAGTGGTCGGCGGCGGCTTGCCACTCGCAGTGTTCGGTGGCCGTGCCGACATCATGAAGTGTCTTGCTCCGCTCGGCCCGGTGTACCAGGCCGGCACCTTGAGCGGCAACCCGGTCGCGGTTGCGGCCGGCCTCGCTCAACTCAAACACCTGCAACAACCGGGCTTTCACGATGCCCTCGCCGCCAAGACCCGCGCCCTGGTCGAGGGCGTGGTCACTGCCGCCCGCGACGCAGGCGTGCCATTCAGCGGCCAGTCGGTCGGCGGCATGTTCGGCCTTTACTTCAGCGCCACCGTCCCGAAGAGCTATCCCGAGGTCATGACCGCCGACCGCGAGCGCTTCAACCGCTTCTTCCACGCCATGCTGGGCGCCGGCATCTACCTGGCACCGAGCGCCTTCGAGGCCGGCTTTGTCTCGGCCGCACACAGCGAGCAGGACATCGCTGATACTGTCGTTGCAGCCCGTCAGGCGTTTGCCGCCTGACCCGACCGGAGACCGCCCATGAACCGTCTGACCGTCGCAATAATCTGTGCCCTGAGTGGCCTGATGGCCACCCCGTCATGGGCCGACTCCTACACCGTCGACCCGAAGCACACGTTCCCGAGCTTCGAGATCGGCCACTTGGGCTTCTCAACCCAGCGCGGACGCTTCAACACGAGCAGCGGCAGCATCACCCTGGACCGCGCGGCCCACACCCTCAGTGCTGACATCCGCATCGACGCAGCCAGCATCGATACCGGGCTTGCCGCACTCGAGGAGCATCTGCGCGGCCCGGATTTTTTCAACGTTGAGATGTTCCCCGAGCTGCGTTTTGTCGGTGCGACCGCCAAGTTCGACGGCGACCGTCCGGTGGTACTCAATGGCGAGCTCACTCTCCTCGGCGTGAGCCGGCCGGTGCTGCTTCTGCTCAACAACTTCAAGTGCGGGCCACACCCGAAGACGCAAAAAGAGCACTGTGGCGCCGACGCCAGCGCGGTGATCAAGCGCTCCGACTTCGGCATGAACTACGCGCTGCCGGCGATCGCCGACAGCGTTCGCCTGCTAATCCAGGTCGAGGCCGTTCGCAACGACGCGCCGTAAACGTCGTCGGGCTTGCCGGCGCGCACACGAGCCGTATACTGCGCGGTTTTCCGGCTGTGGCCGGCAGCGGAGACATCCGATGGGCAAGCCCCTGGTAGGCGTGGTGATGGGCAGCGACAGTGACTGGCCGGTGATGCAACACGCCGTCCTCCGCCTCGAATCGTTGGGTGTGGCACATGAGGCCCGCGTGGTGTCGGCGCACCGAACGCCCGACCTGCTGTTCGACTACGCCGCCAGCGCCGCCGCGCGCGGACTGCGCTGCATCATCGCGGGCGCGGGTGGTGCTGCCCATCTGCCGGGCATGCTTGCTGCCAAGACCACCGTCCCGGTGCTCGGTGTCCCGGTGCCAAGCAAACACCTGCAGGGTCTCGATTCGCTGTTGTCGATCGTGCAGATGCCCAAGGGTATTCCAGTAGCCACCTTTGCCATCGGTGACGCTGGCGCCGCCAACGCCGGACTGTTTGCGGCTGCCCTGCTGGCCGGCACAGACCCGGAACTGGCCGCACGCCTCGACGCGTTCCGCCAGCAGCAAAGCGATTCAGTTTTAGGCATGACCCTGCCGCCATCGGCATGACCGCTGTCCTGCCGATCCTTCCCGGCGCGACGCTGGGCGTGATGGGTGGCGGTCAGCTTGGCCGCATGTTCGTCCACGCCGCGCAGGCCATGGGCTATCGCGTGGTGGTGCTGGACCCCGCTGCCGACGCGCCCGCCGCCGCTGCCGCCGACGAACACCTGTGCGCCGCCTACGACGACCCCGCCGCGCTGGACGAGCTCGCGCGCCGCTGTGCGGCCGTCACCACCGAATTCGAGAACGTACCGGCAGAGTCGCTGCGCCGGCTGGCGCGGCAGATTCGCGTTGCACCGTCAGCCGACGCGGTGGCCGTGGCCCAAGACCGCATCCTCGAAAAAACCTTTATTCGCGACGCCGGTCTCGGCGTGGTGCCGTTCACTGTGCTGCGCACTGCCGCCGACATCACGGCAGATGCGTGTGGCAATGCACTCCCCGGTATCCTCAAGACCGCGCGTCTGGGATACGACGGCAAGGGCCAAGTGGAGGTGAACAGCCTCGATGCCGTACGCGAGGCTTTTGCCGGCCTGCAAGGCGTCCCCTGCATCCTTGAACAACGCGTCGACCTCGCCTGCGAAGTTTCGGTAGTCCTCGCCCGCGGCAGTGACGGCGCGGTGCGCTGCTTTCCGGTCGGCGAGAACCGCCACGTCGGCGGAATCCTCGACATCACGGTTGTCCCAGCGCGAGTGTCGGCCGCCACTGCAGCAACCGCCGTCGACATGGCGACCCAGCTGGCCACTGCGCTGGACTACGTTGGCACGCTCGGGGTCGAGCTGTTCGTCCTGCGCGACGGGCGGGTGCTGGTCAACGAGATCGCTCCGCGTCCGCACAACAGCGGCCACTTTACGCAGGACGCCACCGTCTGCAGTCAGTTCGATCAACAGGTGCGGGCGCTCTGCGGCTTGCCGCTGGGAAGTCCGGCGCTGCTAAGCCCGGTGACCATGCTGAACCTGATGGGCGATCTGTGGGCGCGGGGCACGCCCAACTGGCCCGCGGCGCTGGCCCAAGACGGAGCGCGCCTGCATCTCTACGGCAAAAAGGACGCCCGTCCCGGCCGAAAAATGGGCCACGTCAACGTATTGGCGGCGGATGCCGACGCCGCGCTGGCAGCAGCCGAAACCGTGCGCGCCGTACTGGCGGGCGACTGATGGACGCACTCTGGGTCGTCGCGCTGATTCTGGGCGCACTCGAAGGGCTGACCGAGTTTCTGCCGGTGTCGTCCACCGGCCACCTGATCATTGCTGGCCATCTTCTGGGCTGGACCGATGACACCAGCAAGGTGTTCAAGATCGTGATCCAGCTCGGCGCCGTACTGGCAGTCTGCTGGGCCTACCGTCGGCGCCTCTTGCACCTGCTAACCCACGTGCGCACGGACCCGGTCGAGCGGCGACTCGCCATCAACCTGCTGATCGCATTCGTTCCCGCCGCGGTGCTGGGCGTGCTGCTGCACCACACCATCAAAGCGCTGCTATTCGGCCCGATCACTGTCGCGGCGGCGCTGGTGGCTGGCGGCGTGCTGATTCTGCTGATCGAGCGCCGCCCGCAAGCGCCAAGCGTCGGCTCGATCGACGCCATCGATGCGCGACTCGCGCTCAAACTCGGCCTGGCACAGGCGGCGGCGCTATTTCCCGGCGTGTCGCGGTCAGGCGCGACCATCGTCGGTGGACTCTGGCTCGGCCTGTCGCGCACAGCAGCCGCGGAGTTCTCGTTCTTCCTCGCCATGCCAACCATGTTCGCGGCCACGGCCTACGACCTGCTGAAGAGCCGCGAGCTGCTGCACGCCGCCGACCTACCGGTGTTCGCCGTCGGCTTTGTCACCGCTTTCGTCACTGGTCTGTTGGCGGTGCGATTGTTTCTCGCCTGGGTGTCGCGCAACAGTTTCGCCGTCTTTGCCTGGTACCGCATCGGCTTCGGCCTGGTGGTGCTACTCAGCTGGCAGTTGGGTTGGGTCGACTGGGCTACCAGCCCCTCGTGATCTCCCTCGAGCCCTACCGCCGGGTCTTTGCCGAAACCGGGTTCCGCCGCTCGGTCTGGCCATCCATCCTGGCCCGTCTGCCGCTGGGCATCGCCAGTCTGTCGCTGCTGTTGGGCGCGCAGGCGCGCACCGGCGATACGGCGCTGGCTGGTCTCATGGGCGGCCTCTATGTGCTCGGACTGGGACTGGTCGCACCGCTAGCGGGGCGCTGCATCGACCGTTTCGGACCACGACCACTGCTGCTTGTTACCGGCATCGCCTACCCGAGCGTGATGCTGACCCTGGCCTGGGCCATCGATAGCGGTCTGCCGAGCTGGATCTGGCTCGGACTCTCGATACTGGCCGGCATGAGCCTGCCGCATGTAACCGCGCAAATGCGCAGCGCCATCCCGCGCCTACTGGCGGGCAAGGCTGAACAGCAGGTGGCCTTCACGGTCGACACGCTGATCATCGAGCTGGTGTTCATCATCGGACCGCCACTGACCGCCTTCTGTCTCGCGCTGGGACGACCGCTCTGGGCAACCCTGCTGGCGGCTGCATGCGGTGGCGCCGGAGCCTTGTGGTTCTATCGCTCGCCAGCGGTGGCGTGTTGGTTGCCGCACCCCGGGCGAGCCGGCGAGCGCTCGATGCTGGGCGCCCTGCGCGAACGCGGACTGCGCGCCATTCTGCTCAGCTGTCTGTTCTACAGCTTGTGTTTCGGCTTGTTCGAAGTGGGTATCGCTGGTTTCTGCCAAAGCCTCGGGGCCAGCGAACACACCGGTTGGTTGCTCGGCCTCACCAGCATCGGCAGCGCGAGCGGCGTGCTGTGGTACGGCAGCCGTGACTGGCCGGGTCACCTCGGCCAGCATTACCGAGCGGGCATGCTGTTGACCGGCCTTTTGCTGCTGGGCTGCAGCCTCGCCCGCGACCTGCCATGGCTTTACCTTCTGGCAACGCTCGCGGCCACACCCATGGCCACGGTCCTGGCGGCGCAAAACATGCTGGTGGTCAAGGTGGCGCCGGCGGGCCGGGTGGCGGAGAGCTACACCTGGGTCGGCACTGCCCTGTTGTTCGGCGTGTCTGCCGGCCTCGCCGCGGGTGGCGCACTGAGCGCCGGGCTCTCGGCAGCGCATGCGATCGGAGCCGCCGGGCTGTGCGCACTTGCAGCAGCCGCCGTCTCCGGCCGGGTCAGCCGGCACGCCGGCGCCTGACAGAAATGCACTATATTGGTGCGCATACGCAGCGCCCGCTCCGTTATGGTGCGCATCGTCTTGGGCAAGCGCCTTGTGGCACAATCGCGGGCCCAACGCGCGGGCATGGAACGGTTTCTGCTTTTGTTGCTTTGGTCGCATCCGTGAAATGCGAATCCCTAATAGACACCTGAATTTTTAAGGAGCCCAGTATGGCGGTCGCCAATGTCATGACCCTGATCAAGGAGAACGAAGTCCGCTTCGTCGACTTCCGTTTCACCGACACCCGCGGCAAGGAGCAGCACGTCGGCGTGCCGATCTCGGCCTTCTCCGAAGACAAGTTCACCGAAGGTCATGCATTCGACGGCTCGTCGATTGCCGGCTGGAAGGGCATCCAAGCCTCCGACATGCTGCTGATGCCGGACGCCGACTCGGCCTTCATCGACCCGTTCATGGACGAGACCACCCTGGTCCTGACCTGTGACGTCATCGAGCCGTCCGACGGCAAGGGCTACGACCGCGACCCGCGCTCGATCGCCAAGCGCGCCGAGGCCTACCTCAAGAGCAGCGGCATTGGCGACACCGCCTACTTCGGCCCGGAACCCGAGTTCTTCATCTTCGACAGCGTCGAGTGGAAAGTCGACATGTCGGGTTCGTACTGCAAGGTCTTCTCCGAAGAAGCCGCCTGGTCCACTGGCGACAAATTCGAAGGCGGTAACCTCGGCCACCGTCCGACCGTCAAGGGCGGCTACTTCCCGGTCCCGCCGGTTGACAGCCTGAACGACATCCGCGCTGCCATGTGCATCGCGCTGGAAGAGATCGGCGTGCCGGTTGAAGTGCATCACCACGAAGTTGCAACCGCCGGCCAGTGCGAGATCGGCACCATGTTCTCGAGCCTGACCAAGCGTGCGGACTGGACGCAACGGCTCAAGTACGTCGTGCACAACACCGCCGCCGCCTACGGCAAGACCGCAACCTTCATGCCGAAGCCCATCGTTGGTGACAACGGCTCCGGCATGCACGTCCACCAGTCGATCTGGAAGGACGGCAAGAACCTGTTCGCGGGCAACGGTTACGCCGGTCTGAGCGAGTTCGCCCTGTACTACATCGGCGGCATCATCAAGCACGCGAAGGCGCTCAACGCCATCACCAACCCCGGCACCAACAGCTACAAGCGTCTGGTCCCCGGCTTCGAAGCCCCGGTGAAGCTGGCCTACTCGGCGCGCAACCGCTCGGCCTCGATCCGCATCCCCTACGTGCAAAGCGACAAGGCCCGCCGCATCGAAGTGCGCTTCCCGGATCCGACCGCCAACCCGTATCTGGCCTTCGCCGCACTGATGATGGCCGGCCTCGACGGCGTGCAGAACAAGATTCACCCGGGCGACGCGTCGGACAAGAACCTGTACGACCTGCCGCCGGAAGAGGACGCAAAGATCCCGACCGTCTGCTCGAGCCTCGACGAAGCTCTGGCGGCGCTGGACAAGGATCGCGACTTCCTGACCCGCGGCGGTGTGTTCAGCAACGAGATGATCGACGCCTACATCGAACTCAAGATGGAAGAGGTCACCAAGTTCCGCATGACCACCCATCCGGTCGAGTACGACATGTACTACAGCCTGTAAGGCGATCCGTCAGATGGCCGACTGCAATCGGCCAATTGACCGGGGCGGAGCGATCCGCCCCGTTTTCTTTGGCGAAGCGGCGGGTAGCACGGCTTACACTGCAGCCATGCATCGTCACCTCCGCTCTCGTTTGCTGCCCCTTGTGCTTATGGCCGGAAGCAGCCCGACCTTGGCCGAGCCCCCGCACGAGTCCGGCGCGCCTACGCCACCCCGAGCTGGGCTCTACCGTTACATCGACCTGCAGGGCCGAACGGTCTATGGCAACCAGCCCCCAAATGGGGCAAGCCACTCGCGCCAGCTGTTCTACACACCCTCACGACCCAGCCCACCGCGCCCGCCTCAGGCCCCACGTGTCGCCAATGCTGCCTCGGGCGCCGGTGCAGCCAACAGCGCCAGCCCGCCGCGCCGCGAAGCGCAACAGGTGGTGCTGGAGGAATTGGCGCGTCAGCAAGCAGCCCTGCAAACTGCCCGCAATGCACTAAAAGAGGGCGAGGCCGTTCGGCTCGGCGATGAACGCAACTACCAAAAGTACCTCGACCGCATCGAGCCGCTGCGCGGCACGGTCAACCGGCTCGAAGGTTCGGTCGAGTCTTTGCAAGGTCAACTGCGCTTGCTCGGCACCGCCACACTGGAACCGTGAGGCTCGCTCCGGACTTACGAAGCTGGTCGGCTTGATTCTTGCTAATCGAGCGTGTGACCACATTTGACCCCATGCCTCCGACCCAACACCTTCCGCTCGACATGCTCGCCACGGCGGTGGTGTTCGTCGATGGTGAGCTGCGGATCCGCTACGCCAACGCTGCCGCCGAGAACCTGCTGCGGACTAGCGCCAAGACCTTGCACGGCCAACCACTGCCCAAACTGTTCCTGGACTGCGGGCGGGTGCGTCAGGTCGCCGAGCGGGCTCTGGCCGAGGTGTGCCCACACACCGAACACGAACTGATGCTGGCTCGCAACGACAGCGACGCCGCGGTGTCACTCACCATCAGCCCGATGCAAAGCGTACTCGGTCGTTTCGCCGTCGAATTGCGCCCTCAGGATCAGCACTTGCGGGTCGAACGCGAAGCGCGGCAACACAGCCAGCAGGAGGCAAACCGCGTCCTGCTGCGCAACCTCGCGCACGAGATCAAGAATCCGCTAGGCGGAATCCGGGGCGCCGCGCAACTGCTGCAGCGCGAGCTCAACGACCCCGACCAGCGCGAATACACGCAGGTGATCATCGCCGAAGCCGACCGGCTGCAATCGCTGATGGACCGCATGCTCACCCCGCACCGTCTGCCAAAGATCGAGTCGATCAGCATCCACGAGGTGCTCGAGCGGGTGCGCGCCCTGCTGATCGCTGACAGCGGCGCGCTGCCGCCCGCCGACGCGGTGACGGTCGAACGCGACTACGACGTGAGTCTGCCGCCGCTGCTGGCCGACCGGGAACAGCTGATCCAGGTATTTCTAAACATCGGCCGCAACGCTCTGCAGGCTCTGGCCAGCCATGGCGGCGGCACCATCACGCTGCGCACCCGCGCCGCCCGCCAGGTGACGCTGGCACGCCAGCGTCACCGAGTCGCGCTCAAGGTGCAGGTGATCGACAACGGCCCCGGCATCCCGTCGGCACTTCGCGACCGCATCTTCTTCCCGCTGGTGTCGGGTCGTGAGGACGGCAGCGGCTTGGGTCTTTCGATCGCCCAGACCTATGTCCACCAGCACCACGGCCTGATCGACTGCGACAGTGCGCCGGGTCACACCAGTTTTACGGTGCTGCTGCCCTTTGCTCATCCACCCGCGCGACCCCAGAGTTAAACCATGCCCAACAAGACAGTCTGGATCGTCGACGACGACCGCTCGATCCGCTGGGTCTTCGAGAAGGCCTTGCAACGGGAAGGCATTGCTTGCCGACTGTTCGAGTCCGCCAACGAGGCGTTGGAGACGCTCGACGAAGACACCCCGCGGGTGGTGGTGAGTGACATCCGCATGCCAGGCCAGTCGGGCATCGACCTGTTGCAACAGGTCAAGACACGTCTGCCGCAGGTCCCCGTCATCATCATGACCGCGTACTCCGACTTGGAGAGCGCGGTCTCGGCGTTTCAAGGTGGCGCCTTCGAATACTTGCCGAAACCGTTTGACGTCGATACCGCGGTCGAGCTCATCCGCAAGGCACTCGAAGAGAGTCGTCGCAATGGCGAGGTCTCCGAGCCGGACGAGCCGGTGCCCGAGATGCTCGGGCAGGCCCCGGCCATGCAGGAGGTCTTCCGCGCCATCGGCCGACTGTCGCAGTCGCACGCCACGGTGCTCATCACCGGCGAGTCTGGTTCCGGCAAAGAACTGGTCGCGCGTGCCTTGCATCGCCATAGCCCGCGGTCCGGCAAACCGTTCATCGCCATCAATACTGCGGCGATCCCGCGCGACTTGCTCGAGTCCGAGTTGTTCGGCCACGAGCGCGGCGCCTTCACGGGCGCGCAGGCCGCGCGGCAGGGCCGCTTCGAGCAAGCCGAGGGCGGCACCCTGTTCCTCGACGAGATCGGCGACATGCCCGCCGAGCTGCAGACGCGCCTGCTGCGGGTGCTATCGGATGGCCACTTCTATCGCGTCGGCGGCATGCAACCGATCCGCTCCAACGTGCGGGTGATTGCAGCGACCCACCAGGACCTCGATCAGCGGGTCCGCGAAGGCTTATTCCGCGAAGACCTTTATCACCGGCTCAACGTCATCCGCCTGCGTCTGCCGGCGCTGCGCGAGCGGGCTCAGGACATTCCGCTGCTGGCACGCCACTTTTTGCAGCACAGCGCGCGCGAGCTCAAGGTGGAGGCCAAGCGTCTCTCGGAGACGGCCCTCCGCTTCCTCTCATCGCAACCGTTTCCCGGCAACGTCCGTCAACTCGAGAACCTATGCCACTGGTTGACCGTGATGGCGCCCGGGCAAACCGTCGAAATCGCCGACCTGCCGCCGGATGTCCGCTCGGCCAGCAGCACCCCGACCGACGGCGACTGGCTCACATTGCTGGACCAGCACGCCGACGAGGCGCTGCTGCGCGGTGAGCGCGGGATCATCGAGCGCCTAACCCGCGACTTCGAACGCACGCTGATTTTGCGGGCGCTGCAACACACCGGCGGACGCCGGATCGAAGCCGCGCAATTGCTGGGACTCGGTCGCAACACCCTGACCCGCAAAATCCAAGACATGGGGCTCGACGACGGCGCCGCAGAAGACTGACCCGGCAACTAGCTGATCGCGACGCCGAGCGCGCGGCCGATCAGCCAGGTGGTGCCGGCGGCGCCGAGTCCGATCAACAGCATCCGTAGTCCGCTGGCCAGAATGCCGCGACCGGAAAACATCGCCACCAAGGCGCCCATCAGCAACAGGCTGATCGAGGCGAGCACCGCACCGCCGAACATCGCCGCGCTGCCGCTGGCGAAACCGAATGGCAGCAGGGGAATCGCCGCACCCAGCGAGAAGGCCAAGAACGAAGCCACCGCAGCCCGCCACGGCGAGGCCAGACCCGACGGCTCGAGACCGAGCTCTTCACGGGCGAGGGTCAACAGGGCGTGATCCGGGTCGGCGATGAGGGCGTCCGCGGCCTGACGGGCAATCTCCGGGCTCATCCCGCGCGCCTGAAAGATGGTTGCGAGTTCGCCGGCCTCAGCTTCCGGGTATTGCTCCAGTTCGGCCCGCTCCAGGGCGATCTGCGAATCGAACAGGTCGCGCTGGGCGCGCACCGAGACGTATTCGCCCGAAGCCATCGACAGGCTCCCCGCCAGCAGTCCAGCGAACCCCGCCAGCAGCACCGAGGCATCGTCGGCGTTCGCACCAGCCACGCCAAACATCAGGCTCAGATTCGAGACCAGCCCGTCATTGAGGCCGAACACCGCAGCACGCAGGTCGTGTCCACTGGACAGCACCCGATGCGAGCGCTCGCTGGAGTGGTTGTGCGTATCGGTGTAGACCGACAGGCCCCGCACTTTGAGCGCAGCCAACAGCGGCCGCAGCGTCGCCGGACTGAAATGGCGCAGCAAGCGCACCACGGCGCGCGCCCGCAGCGACGGGCGAAATACCGGCGGGGCAAGTCCCACCTTAGCCATTTCGTCAGCCCACAGCCCACCCTGCCGCTCAGCCTCGGCGGCCAGTTCCAGGAACATCAGCTGCAGGGGAGTCCCCGATTCAGCGTCAGAGACATGCCGGTATAGCCAAGCCGATTGCTTCTCGTCGCGCCAGGACTCCAACAGGCTGGCACCCTCAACCGCCATCAAATCAGCTTCCAGAACATCCACCAGGCCGGATTGGTGTCGCGGCCCTCAAGGTACTTACTGGCTGGGAAGTTCTTTTCCAAGACACGCAGCGTGTCCTCTCGCAAGTCGGTCATGCCCATCTCGTTATAGGCCCGCACCATCAGCGCCAGGCCCTCCTCATTGGCCGGCGCCTGAGGAAAGTTTGTAAGTGCATACTTCGCGCGGTTGACCACCGCCACGTACGCCCCGCGACGGAAGTAATAGCGCGCCACGTGGATTTCGCCCGAGGCCATAGAGTTGACCAGATAGGTCATGCGTGCGGCGGCGTCCTCCGCGTATTTGCTTTGCGGATAGCGGGTGACCAGAACTTTGAGCGCCTCAAACGACTCGCGTGCCGATTTCGGATCGCGCTCGGTCGGGTCTTGACTACTGACCAGCTTGAAAATGCTGCGGTCGTCGATGAATTTGGCCAGCCCCTTGAGGTACTGGGCGTAATCAACATTCGGGTGGTTGGGATGCAAGCGAATAAAACGGTCGGCGGCGGCCAGGGTTTGCTCGGTCTCGCCCTTCTTGTAATACACGTAGATCAGCTCAAGCTGCGCCTGCTGCGCGTAGCGCCCGAACGGGTAACGGGACTCGAGCTGCTCGAACAACTGCGCCGCTTTGTCGTAGTTGCCGTCGGCCAACTCGGCGCGGGCCTCGGTGTAGAACTTCGACGCGGACCAGCCTTTGGTCTTGTCCTCATCCTGCTTGGACGACGAACACCCGACGAGCAGGGCCACGATGACGATTGCCAGTAGACTACGCTTCATGCGCGAAACCCCGGATGAGTGGGACGATTATAACGAAAGCGAAGACGCCCCCGGCCCCGCGTCCGCGACCCCGGTCACGCTGACGGTGCCGGCCGAGGCACTCGGCCAGCGGCTCGACCAGGTTCTGGCACGGGCGCTGCCCGATTACTCGCGCAACCGGCTGCAAACCTGGATCGAAGACGGCCGGGTCAGCGTCGACGGACTGGCGCGAGCGGGCAAATACCGCCTGTTCGGCGGCGAAACGCTGCAAGTGACACCGGCCACCGAGATCGGTGCGTTGGCTGATGCTGGCGAGGACATCCCGCTGGACGTGCTCCACGCCGACGCCGACATCGCCATCATCAACAAGCCGGCCGGCCTGGTGGTGCACCCGGGCAGCGGAGTCGCCAGCGGCACGCTGCTCAATGCGCTGCTCCACCATTTCCCGGAGACGGTCGCCGTGCCGCGTGCGGGCATCGTCCATCGGCTCGATCGCGACACCAGCGGCTTGCTCGTGGTGGGCCGCACCCTGCGCGCCCAGACCCGACTGGTCGAAGCCATGAAAGTGCGAGCCATCAGCCGCCGCTACACCGCACTAGCGACCGGTCGCATCGAGTCGACGCAGATTGTCGACGCGCCGGTCGGTCGCGACCCCAAGCACCGCACTCGCATGGCAGTCACCCCATCCGGCCGCGAAGCGCGCACCCACATCACGCCACTTGAGCAGCTCGACGGCGCGACCTTGATCGACTGCGAGCTCGACACCGGGCGCACCCACCAGATCCGAGTGCACTGTCGGTACATCGGCAACCCGCTGGTCGGCGATCCGGTTTACCTCAGCCGCGCACCGCGGCAAGCCCTACTGGCGGCGTTTCCGCGGCAGGCGCTGCACGCCCGCGAACTGGCGCTACAACACCCCATCAGTGGCAAGGCGCTGCGCTTCGAGTCGCCGCTTGCAACCGACTTTTCCACCTTGCTGCAACGTCTGCGCGAGGAGCAAGCACGGTGAACGGCGCCGGCCTCAGCGGCTGGCTGACGCCCGACTGGCCAGCACCAGCCCGGGTTCGAGCGCTCTGCACCACCCGCGCCGGCGGCGTCAGCGGGGGGCCGTGGGCGGGACTCAACCTCGCCGCCCACGTGGGTGACGACCCGCTGGCCGTCACCGCCAATCGCGCCGTTTTGCGCCCGCATCTGCCAGACAACCCGCTGTGGCTGACTCAGGTCCACGGTACGCGGGTGGTCGACCCGGCCACTGCACGCGAGCCGGTCGAAGCCGACGCGGCCTGCACCCGCAACGCCAACGTCCCCTGTGCGGTCATGACCGCCGACTGCCTGCCAGTCCTGCTGTGTGACGACACCGCCAGCGTCGTCGCTGCCGCACACGCCGGCTGGCGCGGACTCGCCGCCGGCGTCTTGGAGAGCACCGTCGCAGCCATGGGCGTCGACCCCGCGACGCTGCGAGCCTGGATCGGCCCCGCCATCGGCCCCAATGCTTTCGAATGCGGCGCCGATGTGCTGGCTGCCTTCAGTGCCGCCGATGCCGACGCAGCAACGGCATTCGTCCGCTGCGGCGAGGACACATGGCTCGGCGACTTGCCGCAGCTGGCGCAGCGCCGCCTTGTCGCCAGCGGCTTGCGCGCGGACCACGTCCACTTGAGCCATCTCTGCACGGTCACCGACCCGATACGGTTCTATTCGTATCGCCGCGATGGCGTCACCGGGCGCATGGCCAGTGTGATCTGGCTGAGCGACTAAGGCAGCGGCAGCGGCGGGGTACAATCTGCGCATGCTCGAATTTCAGGTGCCGGCACTGCAGGCCATCGTCATCGCCAGCCTGGTCGCCGGCGTGCTCAGCGTGCTGGCAGCGGTCAGCGTCGCACGCCTGCTGCATCCGTCGTCGCTACCCTTGCTGGTGAGCTACGCCGTCGGGGCCTTGCTAGGCGCCGCTTTTCTGGAGGTGCTGCCGCACGCTGTCGAGGGCGCCGCGCGTCCGGCAACCGTGATCATGACGGTGCTCGCCGGCATCCTCGGCTTTTTCGTGCTGGAAAAACTGGTGCTGTGGCGCCACTGCCACCACGAGCATTGCGAGGTGCACGAACTCACCCACCCGCCTGAGGGCCATGCCGGAGGCGTGTTGCTCATGCTCGGCGATACGGTGCACAACTTCATCGATGGCATCATCATCGCTGGCGCCTTTCTCACCGACACCACCCTCGGCACAGTGACCGCGCTGGCGATCATCGCCCACGAGATCCCGCAGGAGGCCGGTAACTATCTGGTGCTGCTGCACAGCGGTTATTCGCGACGCGAAGCCCTCGGCTTCAACCTGGTGTCGAGTCTTGGCACGCTGGTGGGTGGTCTTCTGGGTTACTGGCTGCTGGCTGAATTGGCCGCCGGCTTGCCCTACCTGTTGGCGATCGCTGCATCCAGCATGATTTACGTGGCGGTGGCCGACCTCATCCCAGGCCTCCACGAGAAGCGCGACATCGGCACCTCAGTGCGGCAGGTCGCCCTGATCGCGCTTGGCATCGCCTCCGTCCTGCTGACCGGCGAGCTGGTCTAGGCGACGGCGCTTTTTTCGTTGCCCGGTCCGGCCGATGTAGGCAATGATGGCCACTGGCAAGGCGCCGTAACATACGAAACTCATGATGGACCCCACCAGTGTTGGCTCGGTGGCGGCGACCAGCACGGCAAAGTAAAGCCAAGCAACGATGATGATGTGCATGCGTTCAGGATAGCCAAAGCCTGCCCTTCGCGCCGCAAGCAGCGACGGCAGCAGGCGTTGACAGGTGTTTTTGTGCATCGCACAATAAGCAGATAACCAATCGAAAGAGAGCGGGTTTCATGAGCGAGCAGGCCGGTCACAACGCCGAACAGTCCACCGGACACCATCGTCGCAGCACTGACAGTTTGCTCGACCAGTTGCAAGAGGCGCAGCAACGCTTCTTCCGCGATTTCATGGACACGGCCACGCCCACGCAGAATGCCGACATGGTCGGCATGTATCAGTTGCTGATGCGCGAGCTGATGCAGAGCCCCGAACAACTGTTGCAGCAACAGGCCCGCTACACCCAAGAGCAGTTTCAGTTGTGGCTCAACTGGGTGTCGCAGCAGGCCGGCAAAGAGACAGCCCCCTACATCGTGCCGGAACGCTCAGACCGCCGCTTCTCGGCGCCGGAGTGGACCAGCTACCCGGTGTTCGACTACCTCAAGCAGTCCTACCTGTTGGCCGCACGCTTCACCAATCAGGTGGTCGAGCAATCCGCGCTTGACGCCGAAACCAAGAAGCGTGTCGGCTTCTACACCCGTCAATTCGTCGACGCGTGGTCGCCTTCCAACTTCTTCGCCACCAACCCCGAGGCGCTAAAGGCCGCGGTGGACAGCAATGGCGAGACCTTGTCCAACGGGCTGCGCAACTTCCTGCACGACCTCGAGCAAGGTCGCATCTCGATGACCGACGAATCGCGGTTCGAAGTCGGCCGCAACTTGGCGATCACCCCCGGCGCCGTCGTCTACAAAAACGACCTCTTCGAGCTGATCCAGTACACCCCTAGCACTCCGCAGGTGAACGAGCGTCCGCTATTGATCGTGCCGCCCTGCATCAACAAGTACTACATCCTCGACCTGCAGCCGGAAAACTCCTTCGTCAAATATGCCGTTGATCAGGGCAACACCGTGTTCCTGATGTCGTGGCGCAACATTCCGGCCGAGCTGGGTAAAACCAGCTGGGACGATTACGTTGGCGAGGGCGTGTTCAAGGCGATGGACGCCGTGCAAGCCATCACCGGCGCCAAGCAGATGAACGCCTTGGGCTTCTGCATCGGCGGTGCACTGCTCAGCTGCGCGCTGGCCGTCGAAAAGGTCAAGCGCAAGAACCGCGTCGCCAGCCTCACCTTGCTCACCACCATGCTCGAGTACACCGATGTCGGCGAGATCGGTGTCTACCTCGACGAAAAATTCGTCGCCAACAAAGAGGCCGAGCTGCAGGGAGGCACGGTGATGGATGGCAAGGAACTCGCCACCACCTTCGCCAGCCTGCGCGCCAACGACCTGATCTGGTTCTTTGTCGTCAACAACTACCTCAAGGGCAAGACGCCGGACGCGTTCGACCTGCTCTACTGGAACAGCGACAGCACCAATCTGCCGGGCTGCATGTACGCCTGGTATCTGCGCAACACCTACTGGGAAGACAACCTGGTCAAACCGGGCAAGCTCGAGATCTGCGGGACGCCGCTCGACCTCGGTAAGGTGAGCCTGCCCACCTACATCCTCGCCGCCCGCGAAGACCATATCGTGCCGTGGCACACCGCCTTTGGCAGCCTCAAGCACCTCAAGGGCGACAACACGTTTGTGCTTGCAGCCTCCGGCCACATCGCCGGGGTGGTCAACCCGGTGTCGAAAAACAAGCGCAGCTACTGGATTGACGGTCCGCAAACGGGCAGCGCCCACGACTGGCTGGCCAGCGCCGAAGAACGGCCGGGCAGCTGGTGGAGTAACTGGTCGCAATGGCTTGCCGGACAAGGCGGCAAAGCCGTCGCGGCGCCGAGCGAGCTGGGCAACAACGGTCATCCGCCGATAGAAGCGGCGCCCGGTTCGTACGTCAAGGTCCGCGCCCACTAAGCACACAGAATCAAGACAACGGAGGAATCACCATGCAAGACGTAGTTATCGTCGCTGCGGGCCGTACTGCAGTCGGCAAGTTCGGCGGCAGTCTCGCCAAAATCGCCGCCCCCGAGCTCGGCGCCACAGTCATCAAGGGCCTGCTCGAGCGCACCGGCCTCACGCCGGACCAGATCAGTGAAGTCATCCTCGGCCAGGTGCTGACCGCAGGCTCAGGCCAAAACCCGGCCCGCCAGGCAGTCATCAAGGCTGGCCTGCCGAACACCGTTCCGGCCACCACGCTCAACGTCGTCTGCGGGTCTGGCTTGCGCGCCACCCATTTGGCCGCGCAAGCCATCGCGCTGGGCGACGCCGACATCATCATCGCCGGCGGTCAAGAGAATATGTCCGCCAGCCCGCACGTGCTGATGGGTTCGCGCGACGGCTTCCGCATGGGCCCGGCGACGCTGGTCGACACCATGGTCAACGACGGCCTGACCGACGCCTACGACGCCATCCACATGGGTGTCACGGCCGAGAACATCGCCAAGAAGTACGAGATTAGCCGCGACGAGCAGGACGCCTTCGCGCTGGCCAGCCAGCAGAAGGCCGCCGCAGCGCAGGACGCGGGCAAGTTCGTCGACGAAATCATCCCGGTCGTAATCCCCCAGAAAAAGGGTGACCCGGTGGTGTTCGCCGCCGACGAGTACATCAACCGCAAGACCGACGCTGCTGCACTGGCGGGCCTGCGTCCGGCCTTCGACAAGGCCGGTTCGGTCACCGCTGGCAACGCCTCGGGCCTCAATGACGGCGCCGCTGCCGTGGTGATGATGTCGGCCAAGCGCGCCGAAGCCCTCGGCCTCAAGCCGTTGGCCCGCATCGCCGGCTATGCACTGTCGGGCTGCGACCCGAAGATTATGGGCATGGGCCCGGTCGGCTCCACCCGCGGCGCACTGGCCAAGGCCGGCTGGAGCCTCGACCAACTCGACCTGATCGAGGCCAACGAAGCCTTTGCCGCGCAGGCGCTGGGCGTCGCCCGCGAACTGCAGTGGGACGCGAACAAGGTCAACGTCAACGGCGGTGCCATTGCGCTGGGTCACCCGATCGGCGCGTCGGGTTGCCGCGTGCTGGTCACGCTGCTGCACGAGATGGCTCGCCGCGACGCCAAGAAAGGCCTTGCCACGCTGTGCATCGGCGGCGGCATGGGCGTTGCCCTGGCGGTCGAGCGTTAAACCGTCCGCCATCCAACACTGTTCAAAACCAGGAGAATCGCATGAGCCAGAAAGTCGCAGTCGTCACTGGTGGTACCGGTGGCATCGGAACCGCCATCTGCAAGAAACTCGCCGCCGCCGGCCACAAGGTCTGGGCCGCTGACATCGCCGACGACGCCAAAGGCGCCGAATGGGTCGCCGCCCGCAAGGCCGAGGGCTTTGATTTCGGTTACGTTCGCGCGGATGTGACCGACACCGAAGGCTGCGCCGCCGCGCTCGCCTCGATCGGCCAGGTCGACATCCTTGTCAACAATGCCGGCATCACCCGCGACGCCGTGTTCAAGAAGCTGAGCAAGGTCGACTGGGACGCCGTCATGGGCACCAACCTCGACAGCGTCTTCAATATGACCAAGCCAGTCATCGACGGCATGCTCGAGCGCGGCTGGGGCCGCATCATCAACATCTCGTCGATCAACGGCCAAAAGGGTCAGTTCGGTCAGACCAACTACTCCGCCGCCAAGGCCGGCATGCATGGCTTCACCAAGGCCCTGGCGCAAGAAACGGCGAAGAAGGGCATCACCGTCAACACCATCAGCCCGGGCTACATCGGCACCGATATGGTCATGGCGATCAAGGAAGAGATCCGCGAGCAGATCATTGCCGGCATCCCGGTCGGCCGTCTGGGCAAGCCGGACGAAATCGCCGCGCTCGTGACCTACCTCGCATCAGACGACGCTGGCTTCATCACCGGCAGCAACGTCGCCATCAACGGCGGTCAGCACATGTTCTAAGCCCCGCCGGGCGGCATGCGAACGGGCGGCCTGCGGGCCGCCTTTTTGCTTGCGAATCGGGCACCTGGCGGACGGGAAGACCGTGGTCACGTGCTAATATTGAAGGCTATCCGCGACTTCCACCGCGACTTCTTTGTCAGCCGCCGCAGCCTGATCTGCGCCCCCTCCATGATCGAACGTTTCCTCAAAAAGATTTTTGGCAGCCGCAACGATCGGCTGATCAAGCAGTACGGCAAGACAGTCCGGACGATCAACGATCTCGAGCCGCAGATGCAGGCGCTCAGCGACGCCGACTTGCAGAGCCAGACTGCCCGTTTTCGCGAGCGACTGGCCGCCGGCACGACCCTCGATGCCCTGCTCCCGGAAGCATTTGCCACAGTGCGCGAAGCGTCGCGGCGCGTCATGGGGATGCGCCACTTCGATGTGCAATTGATCGGCGGCATGGTGCTGCACGATGGCCGCATCGCCGAGATGCGCACCGGCGAAGGCAAGACGCTCACCGCAACGCTGGCGGTCTACCTCAACGCGCTCGCCGGTAAGGGCGTGCATGTGGTCACCGTCAACGACTACCTGGCCGCCCGCGACGCCGAATGGATGGGCACGCTTTACAACTGGCTGGGCCTGAGCACCGGCGTGATCGTCAGTCAACAGGACGCCGAAACCAAGCAGGCTGCCTACGCCGCAGACATCACCTACGGCACCAATAACGAATTTGGCTTCGATTACCTGCGCGATAACATGGAGTTCCGCGTCGACCAACGCCGTCAGCGCGGGCTGGCCTACGCCATCGTCGACGAAGTCGACTCGATCCTGATCGACGAAGCACGCACGCCGCTCATCATCTCCGGGGCCGCCGACGGCAACACCGAGCTCTACCAGCGCATCAACGCCTTGGTGCCCAATCTGGTGCGCCAGCAGCAAGAGGATGGCGACGGCGATTACAGCGTCGACGAGAAGCAGCACCAGGTGCTGCTCACCGAATCCGGGCATCAAAAGGTGGAAGAGTTGCTCACCGGTGCCGGCCTTCTGCCGGAAGGTGCAAGCCTCTACGACCCGCATCACATCAGCTTGGTGCACCACTTCTACGCTGGACTCAAGGCGCACGCGCTCTATCACCGCGACCAGCAGTACGTGGTGCAAGACGGCGAAGTCATCATTGTCGACGAGTTCACTGGCCGCCTGATGGCGGGGCGCCGCTGGTCGGAGGGTCTGCACCAGGCGGTCGAGGCTAAGGAAGGCGTGGCGATTCAGCGTGAAAACCAGACGCTGGCCTCGATCACCTTTCAGAACTACTTCCGCATGTACGGCAAATTGTCCGGGATGACCGGCACCGCCGACACCGAGGCCTATGAGTTCCAGCAGATCTACGGCCTCGAAACCGTGATCATCCCGACGCATCGCAGCATGGTGCGCAAGGACGCGCTCGACCAGGTCTACAAGACGGCTGCGGCAAAATATCGCGCCGTCATCAATGACATCCGTGGTTGCCACGAACGCAGCCAGCCGGTGCTGGTCGGCACCACCAGCATCGAGACCAATGAGTTGCTATCGGGACTGCTGCGCAAAGAGAACCTTCCGCACCAAGTGCTCAACGCCAAACAACACGCGTCGGAAGCTCAGGTGATCGCCGAGGCCGGGCGCCCGGGGGTTATCACCATCGCCACCAATATGGCTGGCCGCGGCACTGACATCGTTCTCGGCGGCAATCCCAAGGCCGAGATCACCGCCATCGAAAACGACGAGACCCTGTCCGACAGCGACAAACGCGAGCGCATCAGCGCCATCGACGCCGACTGGCAGACGCGCCACGACGCTGTTCTGGCGGCCGGTGGCCTGCACATCATCGGTACGGAACGCCACGAGTCACGCCGGGTCGACAACCAACTGCGCGGGCGTGCTGGGCGTCAGGGCGACCCGGGCTCGAGCCGCTTCTACCTGTCGCTGGAAGACCCGCTGCTGCGCATCTTCGCCGCCGACCGCGTCGCCGCGATCATGGACCGCCTCAGCATCCCCGAAGACGAGGCGATCGAGCACCCGTGGGTGACGCGTTCGATCGAGAACGCACAACGCAAGGTCGAGGCGCGCAACTTCGACATCCGCAAACACCTGCTCGAATTCGATGACGTCGCCAATGACCAGCGCCGCGTCATCTACCAACAGCGCAACGAGATCATGGAGGCCGACGACCTGCGTGACATGGTTTCCGGCCTCCGCCGCAGCGTCACCGAGACCCTCGTGGGGCAGCACATGCCGCACGGTTCGGTCGAGGAACAGTGGGACCTCGCCGCGCTTGAGGGCGCGATCAGCCTTCAGTTCGGGATCGAACTCCCGGTGCAGGACTGGCTGCGCGCTGAACCCGAACTCGACGATAGCGGCGTGGTGCAACGCATCGCGGAAGCGGCCGACTCTGCTTACGCCGAAAAGATTGCACCAGTCGACCCGGAATCGATTCGCGACTTCGAGCGCTCGATCATGCTGCAGACGATCGATACACGTTGGCGGGAACACTTGGCAGCTATGGATTACCTGCGCCAAGGCATCCATCTGCGTGGCTATGCCCAGCAGAATCCCAAGCAAGAGTACAAGCGCGAGGCCTTTGAGTTGTTCGGTGACCTGCTCGATGCGGTCAAGGCCGAGGTCAGCCAAGCCCTGATGCTGTTCCGCGTCCGGCCGGCCGAGGTCGAGGCTGAAGAACCGACCGCGGCGGCCCCGGCGTCACAAACGGGTGCTCCGGCCGACGGCGCCGTGCTTCCTAAAGTCAGTCGCAACGATCCGTGCCCCTGTGGGTCCGGCAAGAAGTACAAGCAGTGCCACGGCCAGTTGAGCTGACCCTAGGCTGCCAGGAGTTCGCCATGCCCGTTCGTCTCGACACCCCTGACGCCGCGAGCCTTTACCCAGTTGCGGGCGTGCGCTTGGGGATTGCCATGGCCGGCATTCGCAAGGCCGATCGCCGCGACCTCTTGCTGGTCGAACTCGCCGAGGGCACTTCGGTGGCGGCCGTGTTCACGCAAAATCGCTTCTGTGCCGCACCAGTCACGGTCGCTCGCGAGCATCTGTCGGTGGGCTCGATTCGCGGCTTGGTCGTCAATACCGGCTGCGCCAACGCTGGCACCGGAGAGTCGGGCATGGTCAATGCACGGCGCATGGCCGCGGCGGCGGGTAGCGCTCTTGGCATACCCGCCAGCACCGTTTTGCCCTTCTCGACCGGCGTGATTCTCGAGCCGCTGCCGATCGAACGCGTCGAAGCCGGTCTCCCGGCGGCGACCGCCGACCTGCGCGAAGACAACTGGCACGCCGCCGCGCACGCGATCATGACCACGGACACGGTGGCCAAAGCGGCTTCCGAGCGACTGGATATCGCTGGAAACACAATTACGGTCACCGGCATCGCCAAGGGCGCCGGCATGATCAAACCGAACATGGCCACCATGCTCGGCTATGTCTGTACCGACGCCGCGGTCGAGCAGACCGTTTTGCAGGACATGCTCCGGCGCGCTGCCGATGTCTCCTTTAACAGCATCACTGTCGACGGCGACACTTCGACCAACGATTCGCTGGTGCTCGCCGCGACTGGACGCGCCGCACTACCCACCATTAACGCGGGCGACACACCGGCCGCTGTCGCGCTATACAGCGCCATCGAACGTGTCTGCATCCGACTGGCGCAGGCTATTGTTCGTGATGGTGAGGGCGCCACCAAGTTCATCAGCATCGCTGTCGCGGGCGGTCTCGACCGCGACGAGTGCCGCAAGGTCGCTTACGCCATCGGTCACTCTCCGCTGGTCAAAACCGCATTTTTCGCTTCCGACCCCAACTTGGGCCGCATCCTGGCCGCCATCGGCTACGCCGGAATCAGCGATCTGGACGTCAACCGCATCCGCGTTCATCTCGACGATGTGCTGGTCGCTGAACACGGCGGACGGGCGGCGAGCTACCGCGAGGCCGACGGCGCCAGGGTGATGCAACAGGACGAGATCACCATTTCGGTTGACCTCGCGCGCGGAGACGCCACAGCCACCATCTGGACCTGCGATCTCAGCTACGACTACGTCCGCATCAACGCTGACTACCGCAGCTGATTCCGGAACGAACCCATGGCTGCCTCTCCAGCCGACTTTGACGCACTAATCGCCCGCCTCGACCGCATCGCCGAAGCGCTGGAGGGCGTTGGCCCGACCCCCGCGGTCGACTGGGACCACGCTTCGGCATTTCGCTGGCGCGGCGGTCGCTGCCAGCCGGTCTTGCACCCACACCGCATCGCACTCAGCGACCTTCTGGGCATTGACGCTCACAAGCAGCAGATCGAGCAGAACACCGCGCAGTTCGTTGCGGGCCGTCCAGCCAATAATGTGCTGTTGACCGGCGCACGCGGTACCGGCAAATCGTCGTTGGTCAAGGCAGTTCTTCATCGATTTTCCGACGACGGATTGCGCTTGATCGAAGTCGATCGCGAGGAGCTCGGCCAGTTGCCGGACATCGTCGAACGCATCGCCGACAGCCCGCGGCGTTTCATCGTCTATTGCGACGACCTCGCCTTTGACGACGCCGAGCCCGGCTATCGGGCGCTCAAGGCTGTTTTGGATGGCTCCATCGCCGCTCCCGGTGACAACCTGCTGATCTACGCCACATCCAACCGTCGCCACCTGATGCCGGAATATCAGTCGGACAACGAACCGGTGATGCGGGGCGGCGAGATCCACCCGCGCGAAGCGGTCGAAGAAAAGGTCTCCCTGTCCGATCGGTTCGGACTCTGGATCAGTTTCTATCCCTTCGATCAAGACGAATACCTCGCTATCGTCGCCCACTGGCTGCACCACCTGGGATGCCGCGGCGACCTTGAGTGGCGTCGTGAAGCGCTGCAGTGGTCACTGTCTCGCGGGGCGCGCAATGGCCGGGTGGCTGCGCAATTCGCACGGGATTACTGTGGTCGACACGGCTGACCGCTCGATCGTCGAGGTTGTCTGCGGGGTCCTGACCCAGCCGGATGGTCGTTTTCTGCTCGCGCAACGCCCCGAAGGCCGTATCTGGGCCGGCTTCTGGGAATTCCCGGGCGGCAAGATCGAACCCGGCGAATCCCCGGCCGAAGCGCTGTCCCGTGAATTGCGCGAAGAGTTGGGCATCGAAGTATGTTCGGCGAGCCCGTGGCACAAGCGCCTGTTCGACTACCCGCACGCCCGTGTCCAGCTGCATTTTTTCCGCATTTGGGCGTGGACCGGCGAAGTGCAGTCTTTGGAAGGTCAGCAATTTGTCTGGACCACTCCGGGCCACGTTGACGTTGAACCGCTTCTGCCCGCGAATACCCCGGTCCTACGCGCTCTTCAGATCCCCTCGACCCTCGCCATCACACCGGAATCTTCGGTCCCCCTCGAAACCGCGCTGGCGCAGGTGAGCGCCGGACTGGCAAGTCATCAGTGGCCGTGGCTACAGGTGCGCCGCGGCGCTCAAGTGGTCGAGGAATGGCCCGCCTGGCAAGCACTGGCTCACTGCTATGGGACGAAACTCACCCTCAACGCTCCCCTGGCAATTGCCGAAAAGCTGACCCCGGTCGCCTGGCACGCAAGTTCTGGTGTGCTGGCGGGGTTGGCGCATTTACCGGATTTCGAGTGGACCGGAGCCTCGGTGCATAACCTCGAGGAGTTGGCGCGAGCCGGGGAACTCGGATTCGACTACGCCGTTCTTGGGAGTGTCAAAGCCACCGCGTCGCACCCGGGACATTCAGGCATGGGCTGGGACTCGTGGCAGCGACTGGCGCACGAAGCGAGTCTCCCCCTGTTCGCGATTGGCGGACTGACTGCCGATGACAGAGCAGACGCACGGGTCGCGGGTGCACATGGCATCGCGATGATTCGTGGCGCCTGGTGAACGAGTCTGATGCAGACGAAATCGCGCGACGCGCCTAAGCCCCGCTTGGGCCGGCAGGTTTCGGCGGGACTGGCTTTGGCCTTCGTTACTCTGCTATCGAGCGGTTGCGGCGAATCGAGGGAGGACGACCCTGGCCGCACGGTGCGCTGCGCGGATGTCCAACACGGCTGTGACCTCGGCGACGGTCGGCGGCTACAGTTTTCCGCCGCGCCCAAAGTCTTATCGCCGATTTTGGTGAGCCTAGAGGGCCCCAATGTACCGACGGTCGTCGGCGCGCACCTGAGTATGGTCGGCATGAGCATGCCGCCGGTGGACCTGATTTTACGCGCGCGACCCGGTGGCCCTGGCGGTTCCGAAACGCACTTGCAAGGACAACTCATCCTGCCAGTCTGCAGCCAAGGTCGGACAGATTGGCGCCTGACCCTAGACCTCGATGGACATCCAGCAAACCTGCTGTTTGAGACACAAAGCCAGTGAAACCAAACGCAAAAAGCAAAACAGCCACCCCGAGGGGTGGCTGTTTTGACTGATAAAAGCCTGGCGGTGACCTACTTTCACACGGGAACCCGCACTATCATCGGCGCGGAGGCGTTTCACGGTCCTGTTCGGAATGGGAAGGGGTGGGTCCACCTCGCTATGGCCGCCAAGCGTAACTGGCGTCGCAGCAAGCGACAAACTTGCAAGAGGTTTTCGTTTTGGATTGCAGCACGGTCTGAGCGCTACACAGAATTATAGGATCAAGCCTCACGGGCAATTAGTACTGGTTAGCTACACGCATTACTGCGCTTCCACACCCAGCCTATCAACGTTGTGGTCTTCAACGACCCTTCAGGGGAATCAAGTTCCCAGGGAAGTCTCATCTTGAGGCGAGTTTCACGCTTAGATGCTTTCAGCGTTTATCTCTTCCGAACATAGCTACCCGGCGATGCCACTGGCGTGACAACCGGTACACCAGAGGTTCGTCCACTCCGGTCCTCTCGTACTAGGAGCAGGCCCCCTCAAACTTCCAGCGCCCACGGCAGATAGGGACCAAACTGTCTCACGACGTTTTAAACCCAGCTCACGTACCACTTTAAATGGCGAACAGCCATACCCTTGGGACCGGCTACAGCCCCAGGATGTGATGAGCCGACATCGAGGTGCCAAACTCCGCCGTCGATGTGAACTCTTGGGCGGAATCAGCCTGTTATCCCCAGAGTACCTTTTATCCGTTGAGCGATGGCCTTTCCATACAGAACCACCGGATCACTATGACCTGCTTTCGCATCTGCTCGACTTGTCAGTCTCGCAGTTAAGCACGCTTTTCCCATTGCAGATTCAGTGCGATGTCCGACCGCACTAAGCGCACCTTCGTGCTCCTCCGTTACCTTTTGGGAGGAGACCGCCCCAGTCAAACTGCCTACCATGCACGGTCCCCGGCCCGGATTCACGGGCCTAGGTTAGAACCTCAACGACACCAGGGTGGTATTTCAAGGACGGCTCCACCAGAACTAGCGTCCTGGTTTCAAAGCCTCCCACCTATCCTACACAAGTCCCGTCAAAGTCCAATGCAAAGCTACAGTAAAGGTTCATGGGGTCTTTCCGTCTAGCCGCGGGGAGATTGCATCTTCACAAACATTTCAACTTCGCTGAGTCTCGGGTGGAGACAGTGTGGCCATCGTTACGCCATTCGTGCAGGTCGGAACTTACCCGACAAGGAATTTCGCTACCTTAGGACCGTTATAGTTACGGCCGCCGTTTACCGGGGCTTCAATCAAGAGCTTGCACCCCATCATTTAACCTTCCGGCACCGGGCAGGCGTCACACCCTATACGTCCACTTTCGTGTTTGCAGAGTGCTGTGTTTTTATTAAACAGTCGCAGCCACCATTTCACTGCAACCCCATCGGCCTTCGTCCGCGAGGGACTACAACCTACCGGGGCGCACCTTCTCCCGAAGTTACGGTGCTAATTTGCCGAGTTCCTTCACCCGAGTTCTCTCAAGCGCCTTAGGATTCTCACCCTGCCCACCTGTGTCGGTTTGCGGTACGGTCTATCTCAAACTGAAGCTTAGTGGCTTTTCTTGGAAGCTTGGTATCAGTCACTTCGCAGACAAGTCTGCTCGTCATCACGCCTCGACGTTGACCCCCCGGATTTGCCTAAGGGATCCGCCTACACGCTTAAACCGGGACGTCCAACACCCGGATGACCTAACCTTCTCCGTCCCCACATCGCATTTGAGACAGGTATCGGAATATTGACCGATTTCCCATCGACTACGCTTTTCAGCCTCGCCTTAGGGGCCGACTCACCCTGCGCCGATGAACGTTGCGCAGGAAACCTTGGGCTTTCGGCGAACGAGCTTTTCACTCGTTTTATCGCTACTCATGTCAGCATTCGCACTTCGGATACCTCCAGCAGCCCTTACGAGCCACCTTCACAGGCTTACCGAACGCTCTCCTACCATACGTACAAGTACGTATCCGCAGCTTCGGTGCGTGGTTTGAGCCCCGTTACATCTTCCGCGCAGGACGACTCGACTAGTGAGCTATTACGCTTTCTTTAAAGGGTGGCTGCTTCTAAGCCAACCTCCTAGCTGTCTGTGCCTTCCCACATCGTTTTCCACTTAACCACGTCTTTGGGACCTTAGCTGGCGGTCTGGGTTGTTTCCCTCTCGACACCGGACGTTAGCACCCGATGTCTGTCTCCCGTGAACCCACTCCTCGGTATTCAGAGTTTGCAATGGTTTGGTAACCAGCAATAGGCCCCTAGCCATAACAGTGCTTTACCCCCGAGGGTGTATCACGAGGCACTACCTAAATAGTTTTCGGAGAGAACCAGCTATTTCCAGATTTGTTTAGCCTTTCACCCCTATCCACAGCTCATCCCCTAATTTTTCAACATTAGTGGGTTCGGACCTCCAGTGCGTGTTACCGCACCTTCATCCTGGCCATGGATAGATCATCTGGTTTCGGGTCTACACCCAGCGACTGAACGCCCTGTTCAGACTCGCTTTCGCTACGCCTCCCCTATTCGGTTAAGCTCGCCACTGAATGTAAGTCGCTGACCCATTATACAAAAGGTACGCAGTCACCCCGGAGGGCTCCCACTGTTTGTATGCATGCGGTTTCAGGATCTATTTCACTCCCCTCCCGGGGTTCTTTTCGCCTTTCCCTCACGGTACTTGTTCGCTATCGGTCGATTACGAGTATTTAGCCTTGGAGGATGGTCCCCCCATCTTCAGACAGGATTTCACGTGTCCCGCCCTACTTGTCTCATGCCTAGTTCCACCACCTGGTTTTCACGTACGGGGCTATCACCCACTATGGCCAGCCTTTCCAGACTGTTCCGTTAACGAGATGGCTATAACATGACGGCTGGTCCCATTTCGCTCGCCACTACTTTGGGAATCTCGGTTGATTTCTGTTCCTCCGGCTACTTAGATGTTTCAGTTCGCCGGGTTCGCCTCCCTGACCTATGTATTCAGTCAGGGATACCCTTGCGGGTGGGTTTCCCCATTCGGACATCCTCGGATCAAAGCTCGCTTGCCAGCTCCCCGAGGCTTTTCGCAGGCTGCAACGTCCTTCATCGCCTGTAATCGCCAAGGCATCCACCACATGCACTTATTCGCTTGATCCTATACGTCTGTATAGAACTCAGAACTCTCGTGCTTGTTTGCCACCAACATCACTGTTGATGACAGATGCAATCCAAAACGGTGCCATGAGCATCACAACTCATGACACACAACCTCTTGCAAATTTTTAAAGAACGTAGCAATCAAAAAGACTGCATCACACAGCACTGAGTGCCGTCTGATTCAGACTTGTTGAATGGTGGAGGATGACGGGATCGAACCGACGACCCCCTGCTTGCAAAGCAGGTGCTCTCCCAGCTGAGCTAATCCCCCATTTGGATGGTGGGTCTGGTTGGAATCGAACCAACGACCCCCGCCTTATCAAGACGGTGCTCTAACCGACTGAGCTACAGACCCGACACGATGGCACTTGGCCAAAACATCGAGCCAGCACCAAGCCACTGACGCTACGAAAACAAACAACCGATAAGTGTGGACGCAAGGTTGGAACCATGACTCTTGAAAGGAGGTGATCCAGCCGCACCTTCCGATACGGCTACCTTGTTACGACTTCACCCCAGTCATTGACCACACCGTGGTGATCGCCCTCCTTACGGTTAGGCTAACCACTTCTGGTGCAACCAACTCCCATGGTGTGACGGGCGGTGTGTACAAGGCCCGGGAACGTATTCACCGCGACATGCTGATCCGCGATTACTAGCGATTCCGACTTCACGCAGTCGAGTTGCAGACTGCGATCCGGACTACGATCGGCTTTCTGAGATTAGCTCCCCCTCGCGGGTTGGCGACCCTCTGTACCGACCATTGTATGACGTGTGAAGCCCTACCCATAAGGGCCATGAGGACTTGACGTCATCCCCACCTTCCTCCGGTTTGTCACCGGCAGTCTCACTAAAGTGCCCAACTAAATGATGGCAACTAGTGACAAGGGTTGCGCTCGTTGCGGGACTTAACCCAACATCTCACGACACGAGCTGACGACAGCCATGCAGCACCTGTGTCCAGGCTCCTTTCGGCACCAAGCCATCTCTGGCAAGTTCCTGGCATGTCAAGGGTAGGTAAGGTTTTTCGCGTTGCATCGAATTAATCCACATCATCCACCGCTTGTGCGGGCCCCCGTCAATTCCTTTGAGTTTTAACCTTGCGGCCGTACTCCCCAGGCGGTCGACTTCACGCGTTAGCTACGTTACTGAAAGATTTCTCTCCCAACAACCAGTCGACATCGTTTAGGGCGTGGACTACCAGGGTATCTAATCCTGTTTGCTCCCCACGCTTTCGTGCATGAGCGTCAGTTCAGGCCCAGGGGGCTGCCTTCGCCATTGGTGTTCCTCCACATCTCTACGCATTTCACTGCTACACGTGGAATTCCACCCCCCTCTACCGAACTCTAGTCTGCCAGTCACAAATGCAGTTCCCAGGTTGAGCCCGGGGATTTCACATCTGTCTTAACAAACCGCCTGCGCACGCTTTACGCCCAGTAATTCCGATTAACGCTCGCACCCTACGTATTACCGCGGCTGCTGGCACGTAGTTAGCCGGTGCTTCTTCTTACGGTACCGTCATCCACACCCGGTATTAGCGGATGCGATTTCTTCCCGTCCGAAAGAGCTTTACAACCCGAAGGCCTTCTTCACTCACGCGGCATTGCTGGATCAGGCTTTCGCCCATTGTCCAAGATTCCCCACTGCTGCCTCCCGTAGGAGTCTGGGCCGTGTCTCAGTCCCAGTGTGGCTGGTCATTCTCTCAAACCAGCTACGGATCGTTGCCTTGGTGAGCCTTTACCTCACCAACTAGCTAATCCGACATCGGCCGCTCCAATTGCGCAAGGTCTTGCGATCCCCTGCTTTCACCCGTAGGTCGTATGCGGTATTAGCGTAACTTTCGCTACGTTATCCCCCACAACTGGGTACGTTCCGATGCATTACTCACCCGTTCGCCACTAACTTTGGAGCAAGCCCCAAAGTCCGTTCGACTTGCATGTGTAAAGCATGCCGCCAGCGTTCAATCTGAGCCAGGATCAAACTCTTCAGTTCGATCTAGTTTTGGGCTCTATCGCTTTGGAACCCTTTGACAGGTTCCGGGCTTTTGAGCACCGATTTTAAAGCTTGTAGACCTTGCGGTCTTGTCAGGCTTCTCAACCAGGCGCCCACACTTATCGGTTGTTATTTGTTTTTAAAGAACGGCTGCGTCGGCAGCGAAGAGGGCGAACTATACGGGGTTAAGTTCGAGCCCGTCAACACTCACGTCAAAAAAAGACAAAGAGATTGCGGTCCGGCTGGGCGATCAAGCACTTAGTGCATCACGCCAGGATCACCCGGGCGAACCGCCGCTTACCGACCTGGGCGACGACGGTGGCCGGGCCCGCCACCACCGCCTCGCGGGCGATGACCTTTTCGCCGTCAAGCTTGACCGCGCCCCCGGCAATCTGACGGAAGGCCTCGGAAGTGCTCTCGACAAGACCCGCCTGCTTGAGCAACTGGGCCACACCCACGGAGGCCGCTCCGTCGAGCGAAACGGTCACTTCAGGAATGTCCTCGGGGATGGCGCCGGCACGGAAGCGCAGCTCGAAGTCGGCCAGCGCTGCCTCAGCCGCCGCGCGATCGTGGAAGCGGGCGATGATCTCTTGGGCGAAGGCGACCTTGATGTCACGCGGGTTGCGGCCTTCGGCCACCGACTTGCGGTCGGCCTCGATGTCGGCCAGCGGTCGGAACGAGAGCAGCTCCATGTAGCGCCACATGAGCTCGTCGGAGACGCTCATCAGTTTGCCGAACATGTCGTTCGGCGCATCGGCGATGCCGATGTAGTTGCCGAGCGACTTGCTCATCTTCTGCACGCCGTCGAGGCCCTCGAGGATGGGCATGGTCAGCACCACCTGCGGCGTCTGCCCGGTCTGCTTCTGCAACTCACGCCCGACCAGCAGGTTGAACTTCTGATCGGTGCCGCCGAGTTCGACATCGCTGCGCAGCGCCACCGAGTCGTAGCCTTGGATTAGCGGATAGAGGAACTCGTGGATGGCAATCGGCTGACCACCCGCGTAGCGCTTGGAGAAGTCATCGCGCTCGAGCATGCGCGCCACGGTGTAGCGCGCGGCCAGCCCGATCATGTCGGCGGCAGACAGCTTGCCCATCCAGTCGGCATTGAAAACAACCTCGGTGCGCTCCGGATCGAGGATCTTGAACACCTGCTTTTGGTACGTCTTGGCGTTTTCGGCCACTTCCTCGCGGGTGAGCGGCTTACGGGTGACGTTCTTGCCAGTCGGGTCGCCGATCATTCCGGTGAAGTCGCCGATCAGGAACAGCACGTGGTGGCCGAGGTCCTGAAAATGGCGCAGCTTGTTGATGAGCACCGTGTGGCCGAGGTGCAGGTCGGGGGCGGTCGGATCGAAGCCGGCCTTGACGCGCAGCGGTTTGCCGGCCTTGAGCTTATCGATGAGTTCCGCCTCGACGAGTATCTCCTCGCTGCCGCGGCGGATGAGGTCGAGGGCGTCCTGCCAGTGAGTATCGGCCATGCGTGGGGTCTGCGTAGGGTCTAGTGGTGGTGGCCCGGCACCAGTTGCGGTGACCGGCCGGCGGTGTGAGCGTGGGTGGGTCGTGCGAGGTGCTCGCCATGGTTGCGCACCGCCTGCGGCAACAAGGACCCCGCAACGATGCCGAGCAAGCTCATGCCAAGGCCAGCGAGTTGCGGCGGCAGAAGCGCCGCCTCACCGAGCACGAATTCGGTGAGCAGCCAGCCGCCGATGCCGAGCACGATGGCGGCGTAGGCACCCTGCGTGGTGGCGCGCTTCCATAGGGCGCCAACCACCAGCGGCACGAAGGCACCCGCCAGGGTGACCTTGTAGGCGTTCTCGACCATCTTGAAGATCGACGCATTGGTATTGAGAGCGAAGGCCAGCACCAACAGCGCGAAGCCGACGATGGTGAAGCGCATCACCCACAGGAAGCGGTGATCAGGCATCTCCGGCACGGCGCCACGAATGATGTTTTCGGCAAAAGACACCGAGGGCGCCAGCAAAGTGGCCGACGAACAACTCATGATCGCGGAGAGCACCGCACCGAAGAACACCGCCTGCGCGAGCAACGGCGTGTGCGTCATCACCAGTGTCGGCAACAGGCGCTGCGGGTCGGATTCGAGGAGGCCACCGAACACCTGGGGATCGACCAGGGTCGAGGCGTAGGCGATGAACATGGGCACGAAGGTAAAGCAGAAATAGATAGACGCTCCGAGCACGCTGCCCCAAATGGCAATCTGTGCGGTGCGCGCCGAGGTGATGCGCTGGAACACGTCCTGCTGCGGAATCGAGCCGAGCATCATGGTGATCCACGCCGCGAGAAAGCCCAGCCACTCCGACACGTCTGGCGGCGGGAAGAATTCGAGGCGCCCCGCGGCGCGAGCGCTCTCCAGAACCGGCGCCACGCCGCCGGTCTGCTCGGCAACCAGCATGGCTATGAAGAAGATGCCGCCCATCACCACGCCCATCTGCACAAAATCGAGGATTGCCACCGACAGCATCCCGCCGAACGTGGTGTAGGTGAGCACCACGGCAGTGCCGAGGAGCATCCCGGCTTCCTCGCTAAGGGCGCCGCCCGTAACGATGTTGAGGATCAGCCCCAGGGCTTTGATTTGCGCCGAGACCCAGCCCAGATACGAGGCGACGATGGCGAGCGTGGTCAGCACCTCGATACCCCGGCCAAAGCGCAGGCGAAAAAAATCACCCAGCGTCAAGATGTTGAGGCGGTAGAGGTAGCGCGAAAAGAACAAGCCGGCCAGCACCAGGCACAGCGAAGAGCCAAATGGGTCGGCGACCACGCCGCGCAGTCCCTCGGTGGCGAACGTGGCCGACACACCGAACACCGCTTCGGCGCCGAACCAGGTGGCGAACACGGTTGCGGTGACCACCGGCAGCGGCAAGTGGCGACCCGCAACAGCGAAGTCCTTGCTGTTTTTGACGCGCGAGCCGGCCGCCACGCCGATCGAAATCGACACCAGCAGGTAAAGGATGACAAAGGTCAACAGCATGCGCGGAGTCTAGCAAGACTCAAGCCAAGGTCCAGCGCCAGACCTCCAGCGCGATGAGCGCTGCCAGCAGCACGGCCAGCAACGCCAGCCAGCGCTCCAGGCGGCGCAGGGGTGCGCGCAAGTCGTTGGCGGCGTCGGCCGGCTGGTTCAGCTGCACCAGGGCCCGATGCGCCAGCCGTGGCAGCTGCGGCAAGGTGCGCGCCCAAGTGACGGCCTCAGCCGTGATGTTTGCGCGCAGAGCTCGCCAGCCGATCTGCTCGCTCATCCAGCGCTCGAGAAACGGTTTGGCGGTGGCCCAGAGGTCGAGGTCAGGGTCGAGATCGCGGCCCAAACCCTCGATATTGAGAAGCGTCTTTTGCAACAGCACCAGCTGCGGCTGGATCTCGACCTGGAACTGGCGCGAAGTCTCGAACAGGCGCAACAGCACCCGACCAAACGAGATTTCCTTGAGCGGGCGGTCGAAGATCGGCTCGCAACAAGCGCGGATGGCCGACTCGAACTCGTCGACGCGGGTACTGGCTGGCACCCAGCCAGCGTCGACGTGGGCCTGCGCCACCCCCCGGTAGTCGCGCCGGAAGAACGCCAGGAAATTGCGGGCGAGGTAGTTCTTGTCGACATCAGACAGGGTGCCCACGATGCCGAAATCCAGCGCGATATAGGTGCCGTCGTCGGCGACCATGATGTTGCCCGGATGCATGTCGGCGTGAAAAAACCCGTCGCGAAACACTTGGGTGAAGAAGATCTCGACACCCTCACGCGCCAGACGCGGGATGTCGATGCCCTTCTCGCGCAGGGTCGCGACCTGGCTGATCGGCGTGCCGCTCATGCGCTGCATGACGATGATGTTGCGCTCGCACCAGTCCCAGTAGATCTCGGGGATGCGCAGCAGGCGCGACTTCTCGAAATTGCGCCGCAGCTGGCTGGCGTTGGCGGCCTCGAACATGAGGTCGAGCTCCTGCGCGATCGATTTCTCGAACTCCGCCACCACCTGACGCGGCTTGAGCCGCTTGCCGTCGCTGTAGATGCGCTCGACCAGCGCGGCGATGACGTGCATGAGCGCCACATCGCTGGCGATGATGCTGGCAATGCCGGGCCGCAGGATCTTGACCGCCACCTCACGGCCATCGGGCAGAACGGCGAAGTGCACCTGCGCCACCGAGGCGCTGGCCACCGGTTTCCGCTCGAAACTGGCGAACACTTCGTCGAGCGGACGCTTGTAGGCGCGCTCCAACACATCCACCGCCTCGTCGGATGGGAAGGGCGCGACGCGGTCCTGCAATAGCGCGAGCTGGTCGGCGATGTCGGTTGGGATCAGGTCGCGCCGGGTCGACAACAACTGGCCAAATTTGACGAAGATCGGGCCCAGGCTCTCGAGCGCGAGCCGCAGACGCTCGCCGCGCGGGGCGGTGACCACGCCGCGCCCAAGGCGGCGACTGAATCGCCAGCGCAGCGGCAAGAGGAAATCGTCAAGGCCATACGCCCAGACCATCGCGAAGATGCGCAGCAGCCGCAGCAGGCGCATCAGGCGGTGCGCGCGGTCAGCTGTTGCAGACGGGCGTCGAGACGGTCAATCGCCTCGCGCAATTCGTCGACGTCGCGCAGGAAACGCTGCATCTCGGTGCGTCCGACCAAGCCTGATTCGTTGACAGCGTAGTCGCGCAGACCGGTCTCAGCGCGCGCCAAAGTCTCGCGCCAGCCAGCTTGAACGCGCGCCGCCGCCACACCGAGCGGCGCCGACACGCCCGGCGGCAAAAATGACTCCAGCACCGCAGGCCAGTCCCACTGCAAGTCGCGGGCGATCGCACCCAGGGTCTGCGCGAGAGCGGCATCGCCACTGAACGCGAGTCCGTCGAAAGCGGCCGCATCACCGAACGCCCGGCGCAGCAGACGGTCCGGTGACACCTGCATCGCGAGGTCGGGGGTGGGCGTGTCGGCAGGCAGCACAGTTCCATCGGCCGCGATCAGCAGGCCGAGGCGCAAGCCTGCGATGTCAAGGGTCAGCGACTTGCCCGCGTGCGGTAGCAGGCGCTCGCGGACCACCGCCAACAGCGGCGACCGTTGCAAGCCGGCAACCATCCGTTCGGCGGCTTCGGCAAACCTGGGCGGAAGCGGACTGGTCACGTCAATCGAGCCGGGTGCCGCGGTGTAGCGCGACGATCCCTGCGGTCAAGTTGAAGTAGTCGACGCGACCCAAGCCAGCCTCGACCATCATCTGACGCAGCGTGTCCTGATCCGGGTGCATGCGGATCGACTCGGCGAGGTAGCGGTAGCTCTCGGCGTCCCCGGCGATGCGCGAACCCATGAACGGCAGCACCTTGAACGAATAGGCGTCGTAGACCGGCTGCAGCGGGGCCGCCACCTTGGAGAACTCGAGCACCAGCAGCCGCCCGCCAGGCTTAAGGACGCGCCGCATCTCGGCGAGTGCGAGGTCCTTGTGGGTCATGTTGCGCAGCCCGAAGGCGACGATCACGCAATCGAAATGGCAATCGGGGAACGGCAGACACTCGGCGTCGCACTGCACGGCGTTGAGGGCCAAGCCATGGTCAAGGAGCCGATCACGGCCGACACCGAGCATGTCACTGTTGATGTCGGTGAGCACCACCTCACCCGACGCGCCCACGCGCTCAGCGAAGAGTCGGCTCAAGTCGCCCGAGCCACCGGCCACATCGAGCACTCGATCACCCGGGCGGACGCCCGACAACTCGACGGCGACGCGCTTCCAGATCCGATGCAGCCCGAACGACATGACATCGTTCATGACGTCGTAGCGACGCGCCACCGAAGCGAACACGGCACGAACGCGCGCAGCCTTGTCCGATTCGGCAACGGTTTGAAAGCCGAAATGGGTCGTCGCGTCGCCCGCGGACGGCGGTGTGCTCTGCTTGCTCATTCCGTCATGGTAGCAGGGAAGAAAACAACGCCCCGACCGCCCTTTCAACAAAGACTCTGGATAGAGTGCTGCTTTCATGTTTCCGCAACAATTGGGTCATATTGTCCGAGCATCCGCCGAAATGCCGCGAACGAGACAGCGACTTACTCAAGCCATGGCAGCCACCATCCTCCTCGTCGAAGACGAACCCGCGATCCAAGAACTGATCGCCTTCAACCTCCAGCACGCGGGTCACCACGTCTTGCGCGCCGCCAACGGCGAACAGGCCCTGACCTTGGTCCGCAGCGCCCTGCCGGACGTCGTGCTGCTTGACTGGATGCTGCCCGGCATCAGCGGCGTCGAGTTGGCGCGCCGCCTGCGCGGCGACAGCCGCACCAAGGGCATCCCCATCATCATGCTGACGGCGCGCGCCGAAGAGGTCGACAAGGTGGCCGGTCTCGATGCGGGCGCCGACGACTACATCACCAAGCCGTTCTCGCCGCGTGAGTTGCTGGCGCGTATCAAGGCCGTTCTGCGCCGCCGCGCGCCGCAGATGACTGATGACGCCGTGGAAGCCGGCGGTCTACGCCTGGACCCGCAGACGCATCGCGTCTTTGGCCACGAAAAGCCGCTCAGCCTCGGCCCCACTGAATTCCGCCTGCTGCATTTCCTGATGACACACCCGGAGCGGGTGCACACCCGTAGCCAACTGCTCGACCAGGTCTGGGGCGACCACGTGTTCGTTGAAGAGCGCACCGTGGATGTGCACATCCGCCGCTTGCGCGCGGCGCTCCAGGACAGCGGTCACGATGCGCTGGTTCAGACCGTGCGTGGGACCGGCTACCGCTTCTCACCCAACGTGGCCTGAGAGTCTTGCCCTGGCGGCGTGACATGCCACGGCTTCTAAGCGAGTTGTTGAGACAGCTGCGTCTGCCTACGGCCTTGGGTTTGGGGGGCGCTGTACTGGGCGGCATCCAAGGCGCGCTCATCGGGGTGCTGGCTGGCTGCCTGATTCTGCTGGGGCTGCAGCTGCGGCAGCAGATGCGCCTAGTCGCGTGGCTGGAACGCAACGACGGCTTGGTCCCGCCCGCCACGGGCAACGGCCTCTGGGACGAGGTCTGGCTCAACCTGGTTCGCCAACTCAAGCAGCAGGCCAGTGCTCGGGCGCGGCTCGAAAGCATGGTCAAGCGCTTCGAGTCGGCGGCCGAGGCGATCCCGGAAGGCGTGATCGCACTGGCACCGGACAACCGCATCACCTGGATGAATTCACTGGCGGAGAAGCATTTCAGCCTCGATGCGCGGCGCGACATCGACAAGATGGTGAACCATCTGGTGCGCTCCCCCCGCTTCAAGGATTACCTCGCGGCCGGCGATTTCCGGCGCCCACTGCTTCTGCACCCGACGCATCAACCCAGTCTGGCGCTGCAGGTGTTCGTGGTGGCCTTTGCCGGTGAGCAAACCCTGATCCTGAGCCGGGACGTGTCCGACCGGGAGCAGGTTGAGCGCATGCGGCGCGATTTTGTCGCCAATGTGTCGCACGAGCTGCGGACACCGCTAACCGTCGTCTCCGGCTTCATCGAGACCTTGCACGAGCTCAAAGGCCGCGCCGCGGCTTCGGCGCTGCCGCAAATCCTGCCGCTGTTAGAAAAGCAGACGCAACGCATGCAGAGTCTGGTCTCCGACCTGCTAACGCTCGCCCGTCTGGAGAGCACCCCCGAAGCGCCGCCGATGACCGAAATCGACGTTGGCGCACTGGTGCGAACCCTGATGGTGGAAGTGGATGCTCTGTCGGGCAACCAGCATCCGCTGTCGTCTGAGATCGACGACCATTTGCACCTGCTGGGTGCACCCAGCGAAGTGCGCAGCGTGCTGTCGAACCTGCTTTCGAATGCCGTGCGTTACACGCCAGCCGGCAGTCGCATCGACATCCAGTGGCTACGAAGCGTGGACATGTACGGCTCGCCATGCGGTGTCTTTACCGTGCGCGACAGCGGTCCGGGCATCGCTGCGGAACACCTGCCACGCTTGACCGAACGCTTCTACCGCGTCGACAGCGGTCGCTCCCGCGACAGCGGCGGCACCGGACTTGGGCTGGCGATCGTCAAACATGTGCTGACGCGACATGGTGGCCACCTGGAGGTGGAAAGCACGGTGGGCAAAGGCAGCGAATTCCGCGCGACCTTCCCACCCGAACGGCTGGTCACGGTCGCAAGCGATCAGCCGTAGCGGACCTCGAGGATCTCGTATTCGCGGACGCCACCCGGCGCCTGGACTTCGGCGGTCTCACCCGCTTCCTTGCCGATGAGGGCGCGCGCGATCGGACTTGAGATGCTGATCTTGCCGAGCTTGAGGTCAGCCTCGTCGTCGCCAACGATCTGATAAGTGACCGTGGCGCCGGATTCGAGGTCCTCCAGCTCGACGGTGGCGCCGAACACACAGCGGCCATCGGCGTCGAGCGTCGCGGGATCGATGATCTGGGCGTTGGCGAGCTTGGCCTCGACGTCGGCAATGCGCCCTTCGACGAAGCTTTGACGCTCCTTGGCGGCGTCGTACTCGGCGTTCTCTGAGAGGTCGCCATGGCTACGGGCCTCGGCGATGGCGTCAATTACAGCGGGGCGCTCGACGTGCTTGAGATGCTGCAGTTCGGCTTTCAATTGCTCGGCGCCGGCGACCGTCAACGGGGTCTTTTGCATGGGGACTTCCGGAAAGTTCAGTGGCAACGGCGATGCAGGCCCTGCAGGTCGTAGACCTCGAGCGTCTGCATGTGACCGATGCCGGTGGCAGCGGCCCGGGCACCAGCCACGGTGGTGTAATAGGTCACGCGCCCTTGCAGGGCCGCGTTGCGAATCGACCAGGAATCCTCGATCGAACTCTTTTTCTCGTCAACCGTATTGATGATAAGGGCGATCTCGCCGTTCTTGATGCTGTCGACAATGTGCGGCTGACCTTCGGTGACCTTGTTGACCGGCGCCACCACCAGACCAGCCGCTTGCAAGGCAGTGGCGGTACCGCGAGTCGCGACCAGCTCGAACCCGAGTGCCGCGAGTTGACGGGCAATGTCGATGGTCGCCAGCTTGTCGGCGTCGCGCACGCTGAGGAACACGCGTCCACCTGCCGGCAAGCGCACTCCAGCGGCCAATTGACTCTTGACGAAGGCCTCGGCGAAGGTCTGCCCCACGCCCATCACCTCACCCGTGGATTTCATCTCAGGGCCAAGGATGGTGTCGACACCGGGGAATTTGATGAAGGGGAAGACCGCTTCCTTGACCGAGTAGTACGGCGGCACGATCTCGCTGGCGAAGCCCTGTTCGCGCAAGCTGCGGCCGGCCATGCAGCGCGCGGCGATCTTGGCCAAAGGCGCGCCGATGGCCTTGGACACGAAGGGCGCGGTACGCGACGCACGCGGATTGACCTCGAGCACGTAGATGGTGTCGCCCTGCACAGCGAACTGCACGTTCATCAGACCGACCACCTTGAGGGCATGCGCCATCAGCGCGGTCTGCCGGCGGATCTCGTCGACGATGGCCGGGGCGAGGCTGTAGGGCGGCAGTGAGCAGGCACTGTCGCCGGAGTGCACGCCGGCCTGTTCGATGTGCTCCATCACCCCGCCGATGAGCACGTCGGTGCCGTCACAGATGGCGTCGACGTCGACCTCGATGGCGTCGTTGAGGAAGCGGTCGAGCAGCACCGGGCTGTCATTGGACACCTTGACCGCCTCACGCATGTAGCGCTCGAGGTCGGACTGAGCGTGCACGATCTCCATAGCCCGCCCACCCAACACATACGACGGGCGCACGACCAGCGGGTAGCCGATCTGGGTCGCTTTCTCCAGTGCCTCAGCCTCGGTGCGCGCGGTGGCATTGGGTGGCTGCAGCAGCTGGAGGTCATGCAGCAGCGTCTGGAAGCGCTCGCGGTCTTCGGCAGCATCGATGCTGTCAGGGCTGGTGCCAATGATCGGCACGCCATTGGCCTCGAGATCGCGCGCCAGTTTGAGCGGCGTCTGCCCACCGTACTGCACAATCACGCCCCAGGGCTGCTCGAGGTCGACGATCTCCAGCACATCCTCGAGCGTGAGCGGCTCAAAGTAGAGGCGGTCGGAGGTGTCGTAGTCGGTCGAGACGGTCTCCGGGTTGCAGTTGACCATGATGGTCTCGAAGCCGTCTTCGCGCAGGGCAAGCGCGGCGTGGACGCAGCAGTAGTCGAACTCGATGCCTTGGCCGATGCGGTTAGGACCGCCACCCAGCACCATCACTTTTTTGCGTGATGAGGGCTGCGACTCGCAGGCTTCGTCATACGTCGAGTAGAGATAGGCAGTGGCGGTGGCGAACTCGCCGGCGCAGGTGTCGACGCGTTTGTAGACCGGACGGATGCCCAGCGCATGGCGACGCTCACGCACCGCAGCCGGACTGCAGCCCAGCAAGGTCGCCAAGCGGCGGTCAGCAAAACCGGCGCGCTTGAGCGAGCGCAGCTCGTCGACGCTCAGGGCGGCGATGTCGCGGCCGGCGAGCGCCTGCTCGCGCTGGACGATGTCTTCGATTTGGGCCAGAAACCACGGATCGACCTTGCTGTGGGCAAACACCTCGTCCAGCGTCAAGCCGAGGCGGAAGGCATCGGCGAGATACCAGATGCGCTCGGGCCCGGGGATGCGCATCTCCCGCACCACCGTCTCGCGGTCGGCGGACTTCTCGTTGAGGCCGTCGACGCCCACTTCGAGGCCGCGCAGCGCCTTTTGAAAGCTCTCCTGGAAGCACCGGCCCATGGCCATCACTTCGCCGACCGACTTCATCTGCGTGGTCAGACGGTCGTTGGCCTTGGGGAATTTCTCGAAGGCGAAACGCGGGACCTTGGTCACCACATAGTCGATGCTCGGCTCGAACGATGCTGGCGTGGCACCGCCAGTGATCTCGTTGCGCAGCTCGTCGAGCGTGTAGCCAACCGCCAGCTTGGCGGCGACCTTGGCGATCGGGAAGCCGGTGGCCTTGGACGCCAGCGCTGAAGAGCGCGACACCCGCGGGTTCATCTCGATGACGATCATCCGGCCATCGTTCGGGTTGACCGCGAACTGCACATTGGAGCCGCCGGTGTCGACACCGATCTCGCGCAGCACAGCAATGCTGGCGTTGCGCATGATCTGGTACTCGCGGTCGGTGAGCGTCTGCGCCGGCGCGACGGTGATCGAGTCGCCGGTGTGCACGCCCATCGGGTCGAGGTTCTCGATCGAGCAGACGATGATGCAATTGTCGGCGCGGTCGCGCACCACCTCCATCTCGAACTCTTTCCAGCCAAGCAGGGATTCCTCAATCAGCAATTCGCGAGTCGGGCTAGCCTCGAGGCCGCGTTCACAGATGGCGAGGAACTCCTCGCGGTTGTAGGCGATGCCGCCGCCCGACCCGCCCATGGTGAAGGACGGCCGGATGATCGCAGGGAAGCCCACGGTGGCCTGCACCGCCAGCGCCTCTTCCATGCTGTGAGCGACGCCGGAGCGCGCTGACTCGAGCCCGATGCGCGTCATCGCCTCCTTGAACTTCTGGCGATCCTCGGCCTTGTCGATGGCCTCCTCACGCGCGCCGATCATCTCGACGCCGTACTTGTCGAGCACGCCATTGCGGGCGAGGTCGAGCGCGCAGTTGAGGGCGGTCTGGCCACCCATCGTCGGCAGCAGAACGTCCGGACGCTCTTTGTCGATGATTTTCTCGACCACCTGCCAGGTGATGGGCTCGATGTAGGTGACATCGGCCATTTCCGGGTCGGTCATGATGGTCGCCGGATTGCTGTTGACCAAGATGACGCGGTAACCCTCTTCGCGCAGCGCCTTGCAGGCCTGGGCGCCGGAGTAGTCGAACTCGCAGGCCTGACCGATGACGATCGGACCGGCACCGATGATGAGGATGGAGCGGATGTCGGTGCGCTTAGGCATGAGCCGACTCCATATCGCGAATGAAGCGATCGAACAAGGGGGCGACATCGTGCGGGCCGGGGCTCGCCTCGGGGTGGCCCTGGAAGCAGAAGGCGGGGCGATCGGTCAGCGCAAAGCCTTGCAGGCTGCCGTCAAACAGGCTCTTATGGGTGATGCGGGCGTTGGCCGGCAGGGTCGCCTCATCCACCGCGAAACCATGGTTCTGGCTGGTGATCATCACGCGGCCGGAGTCCATGTCCTGCACCGGGTGGTTGGCACCGTGGTGGCCGAACTTCATCTTGAGGGTCTTGGCACCCACGGCCAGCGCCATCAGCTGGTGCCCGAGACAGATGCCAAAAGTCGGGATGCGCCTGTCCAGCACCTCGCGGATGGCCGCGATGGCGTAGTCGCAGGGCGCCGGGTCGCCCGGGCCGTTGGACAGGAAAACACCGTCGGGTTTGAGCGCCAAGACCTCGGCGGCCGGCGTCTTGGCCGGGACCACGGTGATGCGGCAGCCGCGCTCTGCAAGCATGCGCAGGATGTTCTGCTTGACGCCAAAGTCGTAGGCCACCACGTGAAAGCGCGGAGCCGTCTGCGCGCCGAAACCCTGGCCCAGACGCCACTCGGTTTGCGTCCAGTCGTAAGGCTCGGCGCAGGTCACCACCTGCGCCAAGTCCATGCCAACCAAGCCGGCAAACTCGCGCGCCCGCGCCAACGCCTCGGCCTCATCGACGCGGCCGGCCATCAGGCAGCCGTTTTGGGCGCCGGTGTCGCGCAGGATGCGGGTCAGGCGACGCGTATCGATGCCGGCAATACCGGGCGTACCGGCATCGCGCAGGTAATCGGTGAGCGTGCGCGTCGAGCGGAAGTTGGAGGTGCGCAACGGCAGGTCGCGGATGATCAGCGCCGCGGCGTGCACCGTATCGGACTCGGTGTCTTCGGCGTTGGTGCCGACGTTGCCAATGTGCGGATAGGTGAGGGTGACCATCTGCCGGCTGTAGGAGGGATCGGTGAGGATCTCCTGATAGCCGGTCATCGCTGTGTTGAACACGACCTCGCCGACCGCTGCCGTCTCTGCCCCGATAGAAACGCCGCGAAACAGCGAACCGTCGGCAAGGGCGAGAAGAGCAGGCGCGGCTGGGGTCACGGTGTCTCGAGAGGCGATTTCAGGGTGCGGATGCGACAAGCGGACGCCGGT
>Ga0214921_10001120_pt1 | contig 46504 bp, 30 predicted proteins | sample LL1505_MetaG_FD_177992 | JGI IMG/M metagenome (GOLD analysis project Ga0214921, IMG submission 177992) | Freshwater microbial communities from Lake Lanier, Atlanta, Georgia, United States - LL-1505 | ecosystem: Environmental > Aquatic > Freshwater > Lake | place: USA: Georgia | collected... | reverse complement strand
TTCAGTGCTTCAAGCCGCGCAATTTCACTTTTTATTTGGTCTAACTGCTGTAAGCGCTGGGTGCATTCCACATTTTTTTGCTGCAAATGCTGCAACTCAGTGCTCACTCGCTGTGCGTCATGCTGAACAAGCACCATCCGTTCGTCAACTTGGGGCGCTTGCGCAACAATGCCTTTGGCTTGCTCTACCTGCAATTTAACTTGTGTGATTTTATGGAAAACTTCTTTGCTTTTTTCTGATGCAAGAAGAGCTTTTTGATCGTATGATCCCAACCCCAAAATCGCCGCGATAACTTCTTTACGCTCACGTGGGGTTTTCTTTGAAAACTCGTTTGATTGCCCTTGTCGCAAAAATGAAGTACTTACAAAGGTTTCAAAATCGAGCCCTACGATGCGTTCAATTTTTTCCTGCGTTGCACGGACACTTTTATCAGTCAACGTAACAAATTGAGCAAGGTGAGCATCAAACGTCTCGATATCAAGCCGGGTGATTGGCTTACCGTAGGATTTAAAATATTCACGTCGAATACGGTATTTTTGAGCGTTAACCAGGAATTCCAAATGAACAATCATCTCTTTTTGTCCAAGATGCACCAGTCCATCGTCGCCCTTGGCAACACCGATCATTTTACGAGCACACCCCCAAATAGCCCACGTTATGGCATCAAGAATAGAAGATTTACCATGGCCATTTTTGCCTGACAGACAAATGAGCGAATATGGTTCAAAAACCACGGTTTGTTCGACTGGTCCGTAGCTTAAAAAATTTTTCAGCGTCACTTTGAGGGGAATCATTTTAGCCACTCTCTCATAATTACAAACCTGAGCAAATTGTATCTCAAAAACAGCAATCCTTTAATTCTTTTTGTATTTCATAGACGAGCAAAACGCCACCTCTGTATGGTTAATGCATGGTGGACACTATGTTATCTGGGGGGGTAACGTACCATGTGGTCCTCAGTGTTTAGGATTGCTCTCGTTTTTTGTATGGCAGCGCCGCACGCATTTGGTTTTGAAAAAAACACCAGATCTGCAGCACTCATTCAGCAAGAAACAAGTACGCCATCAGAACAATCTCAATCGAGTGCTTCAACACCACTCGGACAGAGCAAAGTTTCATCATTACCCATACTCCTTGGCCAAAGTGCCACGCTTGTTGGGAACGCCAAAGAATACCAACAAGCAATTAACAATGGCATTGCCGCATGCATAAAAGAAATCAATGCTGCTGGCGGCGTCTTGGGGAGAAAAATTTCTCTCACCATTCTTAACAATTACAACAACCCATCACTTGCCTACGAAAATATTCAACAGCTAAAAGCCGCAAACATTGATCTTTTCATTGGTTTAATTGGCACGCGGAATATCAAAGCAATTCTTCCAATGGTACGCGAAAAAGAAATTGCAGTGCTCTTCCCTTGGGGATGTTCTTTAGATCTTGATAGAACTATTTTGCCCTATATGATTCACGGACAAACAACTCTTAAACACCACATCCAGCACCTTGCAAGCTATCTTGCAGGCAGTCAGCAACACACAAATATTGGTGTTGTCCATTCAGACAGCTCGTTTGGCCTTACCAGTGCTGCATACGCAGAGCAATTACTCAAAACTTTTAGCTCACCCGACGTACTCATAAAAACAACCTCATATCGCTACAACAGCAGAAGCGCAGAAACCGACCACATTGTAGAAGCAGTAAATAAAGATAAACCACATGCTCTCATGTTTTTATCAACCGGAAGACCAACAAGCAAAATCATTAAAGGAATCTGGTCTCACGGTAACTACGTTCAAGACCTTGTGGGACTTGAAAGTAATTTTTCTGTGCCTGAACAAGTTGATAACGCAAGCGCCCACTTTAGATACACGCGATGTGTACCATCCATTACCCAAACAGAATACCCAATCGTTAAAGAATATCTGGCAGCATCACGCATGCATCTTCCAGGACAAACGCCCAACAACATTTCACTGATGTACTACATTAACATGCGATTATTAGGCCGCGCCTTGGAATTCGTCATAAAAGATAACAAAGCCATTACTAAAGATTCTGTTGTTGCTGCTCTCGATCGCATTCGCAGCGTTGATCTAGGTGGTTTTATTGGCGACTTTGATCGAAAGACACGAACCCTGTACCCAATAAAAATCACTCTTGAGGAGGGCTGTGCATGATCCTAGAGTTGCTGCAACGGTTGTATCTCACGTGCAAAGAAACATATTTTTCGATTATCAATGCACTAAAAACACTGTTTCGTGTTGTTGTTGATACATCATACCTAGCTGGATCATTGATAATACAAACTATTATCGAAGGATCTGTGCAGCTCATTAAACTATCGCTCTATTATCCTCTCACATTTTTCATACAGACATTTATTGAGGGCTCAATTCAACTCTTAAAATTATTTGTTTACCATCCTTTAAAGTTATTTATTTACAGTCCTTTGCTGTTTTTTTTTGGACAACTAAAGAAAATTTTAAACACAATCATTGCAACAATTACGTCTGTTCTCAAAGCCATCATTTCGTTTTTTGAAATAGTTGCAAAAACCCTTTCAAGGGCAATAATTGCTATTTTTGCCTTTGCCTATAACAACTTAATTAAACGCCCTACACAAGCACTCAGTGCTATAACTACCTTTATTGCACGCAACATTGCTCACGCTGTCCGATTTGTTCGCGCTGTAAAAATAAAAACCATACGTTCACTACGGCTCGCAAGTTTTAGAGTATTTACAATAACAAAAAATGTAGTCCTTAAAATAATTATGATGCCGGTACTATTTGCCCAGCATCTAATAGCAACTCTCGTTAAAATCAGCGAATATCTTCGCATGCTTAAAAACGCAATAACGCACAACACCGCAAGATTTTTTAAATCAATCTTTACGTTAGTCGCACAAAGCATCAGCATAATGTTGAACTGGATAACGGCTAAATCACGTGAATCACTTCACCTCGTTAAATCAGTCTTTTCATTAGCTCTTCAAGCCGTTGTAGGATTTTTTTCTGCCCTACGCCAACTAGTTACAAGATTAGCCAACATCGGAACTCAAAGTTTTTACTTAATTACACAAAAATGTCTGCAATACGTACATAATTTGATCAACTTCATATCTCTATCGTTATACGCATGTATTACAAGAATAAAGAGCATTATTAGTACAATAACCTCAACCACTCAAAACTGTGCCCAGCAAACCGTAAATGCTTTAATTCAACTTAAATGCCATGGATCAGCTTTTTTTTCAAAAGTAGCTCAGATATTTACTCAACTAACCACTCAAACAGTCAAGGCTGTCACCTGGGCATGCCTTGCTTGCATACACAGTCTTATTCGGACGTCTCAAACTATCATTAATGTACCTCTAGCAATTGGAAAAAAAGTCCAAGAGCTTACAAGCAAACAAATATCTATACTTTTTTCAAGCACTCAAGCCTTCAAAGCTTCTTTAGAAAGATACCTAATTAGCTTTTGGTCAACCATACAAATTCACGCGAAAAATAGCGCAACAGCACTATCAAATAATTTTGCCTTCCTCAAACAACAAGGAAACTCATTTGCAGGGTCAGCTAAAAACAAAAGTTCTCTGCTTCTAGAACAAAGCAGAGAGCGCTTAAGCACCATGCAGCACGCAACACGAACAGCCCTTGCAGGAACCGCTGGGTTTATATTTTTTAGCATTCCGCAGGCAACTGTCAGTGCTTTAAAAGCACGCTTACAGCGAGTAAAGAACACGCTGTTTTCTTTTATTGAATTACTAAAAGAAAACACTCAAAAATTAATTGTCTTTCAGGCTTCAATTATATTTTCTAGCTTTAAAACCATCTCTAAAGCACTCGCTACTTTTATTAATAAGCTAATTAATACGTGCTCTTTGTTTCTCAATAAAGCTAAGTCTTTTTATGCTATCACCAAATTTCAAACAATCAGCTTAACAAGAAAAGTATTTTACGAGTTCATCAATGCCATACAAACAGCAGGCTTGCATGCTTACTCGTTAATTGCATACGGCGCCCAAGGCCTTACCTTAATTTCAGACTTATTAAGTAGCACAAAGGCACTGGGCATGATACTGGCAAAAAAAATATTTTATTCTGCGCCCCGTGCTTTAATTTTAAAAACATCAGACAAAACCAAAAAAACGATCGCTTTTATTCACCAAGCAATCAACTTGCTTCCTAAACATATCGAAAAACTTAATCAATTATTAACATCATCCAGCAATGTATTAATAAAAATAATAGCCCATCACGTTAGATCGCTAATATTCAGAATACAAAAACTCTACTCAACTTCGATCAGTGCAATAAAATTCGGGGCTGCCACGCTGGCTAAAGGCATTATTTATGCGATAGGCGCATGCAAACAGCTTTCACTGTTTATTCTAAGAAAGCTTAAAGATTCTTTGGCATCGACTCTGACTTATTCACTAAAAGCGACAGTTGCCACCGCAAGCGCAGGAAAATCTGGATTCTTATTCTTAGGGCGATCAAGCAGCTACACGCTCCTTGGTCTCTGGTGGAGTATTAAAAAAGTTTTCTATGCACTATCGCAAGTACTCAAGAAAATCAAAACCGGCCTTCAAGCTTCTGTACAAATGCTATGGGTAGCTAGATTAAAAATACCTTCCATCCAAATGCATAGATTTAGCAATGTAAATATATGCATAGTTACAATAAAAGAGGTAATTGCAACTGCTCTTTCAGCAACGGCACACAAACTAGAAATCCTTATCGCCACAACAAAACAACACCGATTGTCCATACAACAATACTCTTTGATTGGAACATCGCTGTATATTGCTCTGGTTTTAGTTACTACCTACATTACACCGCCATCTGACCAAAAGCTCTTCAATCAAATTGGGATCGAACAATACCATGCCTTCCCAAGAGCATTGCCAATAAATACAACTTTTGAATTACAAAGTATCAGCCACTCAAAAGGAACATTTGGTTCGGTCACAATCAAAGGCATTCTTAATTACTCATACGAAGCTGGCCTTGAAGCCGCAAAGAATATCGATAATATTTCGATAGAAAAAGCAGAAACATTCACGCTCAAAAAACTGAGCTCACACATCAATAACCGACATATCATAACAACGCGCTACCTAATTACGGCAACGTTAGGCATCCAAGCTTCAACGTCAGCAGCGTTCCCCTTCGCGCCAACAGAAAGCACACTGGTTATTAAAAACAACGCACTCACTACACATGAGGCCTTTTATCTGCCCGTTGCAAGTTCATTCGGCACAGAATTTTCTACTCAACACCCAACAAAAATTCATATGAAGCAAAATGCAGCATCGCCAACAGAAACAAAGAGTCCAAAACTCATCATTACACTAGAACATACCGGCGTTCCTGCGTATACCCTGCTGACGCTCTATGTGCTCATTATCTGCATGACATTAATGGCACTCATGTCGCTTGGCGCTCTCTTACCACAAACAATCAGACTGGCGGTAAGTGGTGTTGCTACAACCGGACTAAGTATCCTGTGGATTCTCTCGCATGTGTTAGGGCTACTGCCAACAATCAATCACCTGCTACTTACCTTACTCATGTGCCTAGCCGTCAGCTTGGTTTGTGTCGGATTTAACGCTAAATATGTAACACAAAAAGAAACCGGGCCAGAAACAGGAAAAACACGGTGGACACTAGGATTGCTCCTGCTCCTTGCCGTGTTTTTCACATTGCTTATTGGTCTATAAAGATTTACCGTTTCTTTTTTACTCGAGAAGTACGAGTCTTCGTCTTTGAAGTCTTTGAAGTACGCGGTGTTTTTGATGTACGAGACGTCCTGATTTTGGGTACTTTTTCTGCAACTGGCTTCTTGACTGGCGCTTTCTTTGTTTTTTTAGATTCGCGCTTTTTAGCTGGTGCTTCTAACGCTTCTCCAGCCTCATCAGCTTCTATCTTAGCAAGAGCAAATTTCTCAAACGCCGTTGCAAGAACTGTATCCATATGATCTGCGTACACAATGGTCAACGACGAATCAAGTTCTTTTTCAAACTCTTTGATATCAACTTCGTTTTCCTTGGACACGACAACCGTTGTGAAACCAAATCGTGAAGCTGCAAGCAACTTTTCTTTTAATCCACCAACCGGCAACACACGTCCACGCAAGGTTACTTCACCCGTCATAGCAACGGTACTTTTCACCGGAATATTTGCAAGCGCTGATGCAATCGCCACCACCATGGTAATACCAGCAGATGGGCCATCTTTAGGAATAGCGCCTTCTGGAATATGAATATGAATGTCAGATTCGGCATAAAACCCGGCTTTAATCCCAAGCTCTTTGGTGCGAGACCTGATGTAACTTAACGCAGCCTGAACGGACTCCTGCATCACTTCACCAAGCTGGCCCGTAAGCGTAAGATTCCCCTTACCCTTAAGAACCGTCACTTCAACTTCAAGCACCTCACCGCCAACCTCTGTCCACGCAAGACCAGTTGCTACACCAATACCATTGCGAGAAGACATCGCTTCTTTACGGTAACGAGCGACTCCAAGTAATTCTTCCAAACTATTAGGAGAAACTTTAATTTTTTTAGGGGCATTATCTTTCAAGAAGTTACCAAGCGACTTTCTGACCACCTGCGCAAGCACACGGCCAAGTTGTCTAACACCTGCTTCTTTGGTGTAATCGGAAATCAATTTCTTAATAGCATCAGGTGTTATTTCAAGCTGACGCGTACTGACAGCGTATTCTTTAAATAATTTAGGTACCAAAAATTTTTGAGCGATATCAAACTTTTCAGCTTCGGTGTACCCAGAGAGCGTCACTAAATCCATACGATCGAGCAATGGCCCAGGGATCGCGTCAATCACGTTAGCAGTAAGAATAAACATAGCCTGAGAAACGTCGTATCCAACTTCTAAAAAGTAGTCAGAAAAATTTTTGTTTTGTTCTGGATCTAGCACTTCAAGCAATGCAGATGCCGGATCTCCACGAAAATCCATGGACATCTTGTCCACTTCATCAAGCAAAATCACCGGATTAACTACCTTAGCTTTGCGCATTGCCTGAATAATTTTACCCGGCATAGCACCAATATAGGTTCTGCGATGGCCACGAATTTCAGCTTCATCACGCATCCCACCGAGCGAAATACGCACAAATGTTCTGCCCAGCGAATCTGCAATCGATTTAGCAAGAGAGGTTTTACCAACACCAGGCGGACCTGCCAAGCAAATGATTGGCGCTTTTTTAAGATTATCTCCAGCAAATTTCTTTGCCGCAATAAACTCTAAAATACGCTCTTTCGCTTTGGTCATCCCAGCATGTGAGTGATCTAAAATTTTTGTAGCTTGCACTAAACTCACGCGATCCTTAGCTACCTTAAACCAAGGAAGCGCAATTAACGTTTCGACATAATTACGGCTCACTGCAGCTTCTGGAGACGAAAATTGCATTTGCTCAAGGCGCCGACATTCGGTTTCTACCTTTTCGTTTGCTTCTTCTGTCATCCGAGCAGCTTTAGCTTTTTCACGCAGCTGATCAATTTCTTTTTGTTGATCATCACGACCAAGCTCACGCTGAATTGCGCGCATTTGCTCGTTCAAATAATAATCGCGTTGATGCTTTTCAATCTGTGTTTGAACACGTTTGCGAATATTTTTTTCTGTTTTTAGAATTTCGATTTCCGATTTGAGCATCTGGCTCAAACGCAACGCACGTTCTTTGACATCAACAATCTCAAGGACTTCTTGTTGCTCATCCAAATCAAGCGATAACTGCGATGCCAACGTATCCGTAAGATAATCAAGGTCATTAAGACCCTTAAACAAATCAAATACTTCGGCAGAAAGCTTTTCGCTCAGCTCAACATACTCTTTAAAATAGCCGTATAAACTACGCCATAAGGCCTTTTCCTGGGTTTCTTTAAGTTTACCCACAGACGGAATATCAACCGCCTCAACAAGAAAATGTCCGTCCTCGCTGAGTTGTTGCACCACACGTGAGCGAACAATACCTTCGATAAGAACTTTCATAACGCCGTTTGGAAAACGCTCAACTCTTACGATAGTTGCACGGGTACCAAACATGTATAAATCATCAAACAACGGGTCTTCTACGTCGGTGGAACGCTGAGCGGTCACGAAAACCTCGCGATTACCACGCATTGCAGCTTCGATCGCCTGAATAGAAATATCACGCCCTACAGCAACTGGGCGAATACTCCTGGGCCATGCCACAACGTTTTTCAACGGAAGAACCGGGATTTTATATGTTTTTGTTTTCACTAATGATCCGTCCATACATACCTCGCGCAAAAAAATCGGAATTTATTTAAAAAGGCGGGTCCCGATATACCACAATCGCAAAGCGCAATCAAAATGCAGGATACGGAAAAACAAAATTTGCGCCAACCCAAACTTCGTCCAATTCTCTCAAACATCCTACTTTTTGCGTTTTTTCTGCGTTTTTTCGTGAAATTTTCTATAGAACTTCTTTTCATTGTATTAAGAATAAAAAAGAAAGCACAGATTGAATTTTAAAGACATCGTAAAAAGTAGAAATCCGCGCTTGCGAACAAGTAAAGACCAGAATACAATCTAAAAAAGGCAAAAAAACCCCACAAAGTAGAAAGCTATTTTCATGAAACCAGCTTTTTTTTCAAATCTTTCCAATATTTGGTCAGTACACAAAGAAAGCCGCATGAAAGTTCTCCTTCTGGGGCTCGTTTTTTTCTGTTTGTCAGCATGCCAAGCAATCTGGCGCCCACTAAAATCATCTATTTTTGCAAAAATCGTTGGTGCGCACGCCGTTGCGAATGCAAAGCTGTACTTCCTGTTCTACCTTGTTCCACTGCTGATTTTCTATTCATTCTTGGTTGACCGCCTTAAAAGACACCAACTTTTATATATTTTTTCACTTTTTCATGGCATTGGCGGCGCAGTTTTTTTTGCCGTTTTTAGCTACTTCCCAATTGCAACCATTCAAACAACTCCTTCTTTAAAAGCATTTGGCTGGCTTTTTTACTTCTTAATGGAAAGCTTCAGTGCTTTTCTTTCAACCGTTTTTTGGTCTTTTGCGAATTCAATCAATACTCCCGAAGAAGCACAAAACACCTATGGTTTTCTTGTTATGGGGTCTAAAATTGGAGGGGTTTTAGCCGCAGGCACCCTTTATTTAGCTCTTAATAATGTTGCAACATCTCTTGTGCCAACAACGTCAGCCTTACTCCCACAATCAATTTTTGCAGGATGCCTACTCTTATTTGCCAGCATTTTTGCGGTCATAGCTCTTATCCGCCTAGTACCAGAAAACCAAATGCTAGGATATCGCCACGAGGCCGAAGAAATTGAAGACTCAATTGATCTGGAAGAAGAAGAAATAAAATCTATTTCTCTTACAAAGAAAATAATCAACAGCTCCCTACGTATTATTCGCTCTCCTCAGGTGGTGGCAGGTATCGCGATTTCTCTTTTTGCATACAAATTAGGCTATGTAAGCAACTTGTGGCTTCCTATTGCAGGGACACTGCTGGCGACATTGCTCTACGAACTAGGCGTTTTTGATGGTTTACTCAACATTGTAAAATATCCTTACGTTGCAGGCATTACCTCGCTTGTTCTGCTCTACGAAATTATGATCGTAATTCTGGATTACCGAGTCTTGTTGACCGCCGATGCTGCCTATTCAACAGCTGAATCTCTTACCCAATATTACGCCCTGCAGTACATGTGCATGCACGGGATTGGTCTCTTCTTTGTATTATTTGGTACAGTTCCTCTACAGCGTCTTTCTAATATTCGTGTGGCATTATTTGCCTTCCCTCTTGTAAGCTCATTACTTGTTTCTGCTACCTATTTCTGGCCAACACCATTCTGCTTTTTCATCACACTGGTGCTTGTCAGAGCTCTCAATTACGCTGTTAATCATCCAACACGAGAAACATTGTATATTCCAACAACAAAAGCTATCCGCTACAAAGCTAAAGCATGGACTGACGCCTTTGGATCGCGTCTTGCCAAAGCTGCAGGCTCGCTCTTTAACATTATTACAAATTCATACGGGACTCATGTGGTCAGTCAATTAAGCGCCGTTGTAAACGCAGGAATTATTAGCATCTGGCTGCTTGTGGCCTCAAGTCTTGGGGTTGCTTTTGTAAAAACCGTTGAAGAGAAAAAATTAATTGGTGAAAAACCAAAAAAATCAAAAAAGTCGTGACGCATACATAACAATTTAAAAGGGTCAGTGTTACCAAATAACGCTGAGGAGAGCAAATGAATACATCAAAACACGTCATTCACGAAGGTTACGACAAGATCAAAACGTTTTACCTTGCTCTTGCGCACAGTGCAATTATTGCAGCGTACTCATTCATGCGACCTATGAAAACGGGCATATTTGCGGCGTTTGTTGGCATTTCGTACCAACCAACTGCAAAAATAATTTCGTTTCTCATCGCCCCGTTATTGATGTTTGGCTACTCAGCCCTCTTGAACAGAATGCACCGTCACAAAGTTGCAACCATTTTGTTCGGGATTTATGCCGTAGCCATAGCTATTTTCAGCATCTTGCTCCTTTCTCCATCAATGGGATTAGAAAATACACTGCCAAGTTCTTCTCGCATTTTTGGGTGGGTCTTCTATTTGTTCTTAGACTTTTTCAATGTCTTTGTACTTGAGACTTTTTGGAGTTTTACTAACTCAATCAGTTCGCCAAACTTTGCACGAGAAAAATACTCAATTATCTCGGCAGCTGCGCGACTTGTGGGTATTGGAGCACCACTCCTTGGGTGGTACGCCCTCAGTGACCAGTTCTCACAAATCATTTCATTTCCCGCAATTTGCCTGTTAACAAGCGCATTGCTCACTGTTGCACTCTTCAGCCTACAAAAAATCACAACTACTGTGCCCGAAGAATACCTTGCAGGATATTCACGCGACCATGAACCTCATGAACAGGATGTAACAAAAAAAAGTAGCTGGCTGGATGGCATGAAATTAATCATGCGCGAGAACTACGTTCTTGGGATTTTTATGGTGATTTACAGTTTTAATTTTGTAAGCACGTTTGCCGATTTTCAAATGCAATCACTTATTGCTGCAGCTTATAATGGTGAAGCAAAAGGTGTTTCTCGGTTCATGTACATTTACACCGCCTTATTCCAACTTCTTGGATTTTTCCTCTCCTGGTTTGGCACAAACACCATGCTCAGACGCTTTGGTCTTACGTTTTGCCTCATGATCAGCCCATTTATTACGTTTGCGTTGCTCCTTCTGTTGATTAGCTACAAGAGTTTGGCTATCGCTACATTTACCATGATCATTTTCCGTGCACTTAACTACGGCTTTAACGTCCCAGTGCGCGAAATGCTGTTCATTCCAACAACAGAAACAATCCAATTCAAATCAAAAGCCTGGATCAACTCGCTTGGACAAACACTTTCTGAAGGCCTCAGCTCATTTTTCAACAACCCAAGCATGATGAGCTTTATTCTGCCTACAAGCGCGGTTTCAACAAGCGGATTTGCTGCGGTAGTAAACTTCTTAGGACGCGCTAGACCAGCTGTAGCGCTCTTGCTTACCGGCGGGTGGTTTTTTACGGCGCACTTTCTGGGCCAAAAGTACCAAGACACCGTCGCTCACAACAAAGTCATCGGCCGTAGACCAGCAAAAAAGGACTTGTAAGACCCCTTTATTTGGTTTAACCTACTCAAGTTAACAAAAAAACGTCGTAGCGCTTGTTACGATACGTTTGCATTCTGTACAACATGGGTGGCGCGAAATCGCGTCTAGAATGCAAAATTGAACCCACAATTAAAGGATTTTTATGATCGATTTAAAGCAATTGATTGATGCCGGTGTTCATTTTGGACATAAAACCTCTCGCTGGTCTCCAAAAATGGCTGGCTACATCTGGGGCTCTCGCAACGGTGTTCACCTTATCGACGTTTCAAAAACTGCCTACCTTCTTCAAAGAGCTGGCGAACGTCTTTTTGAAATCGCAAAAAATGGCGGCCAAATTCTCTTGGTTGGCACAAAAAAATCAGCAAGCGCAATCGTCAAGAAAGCAGCTCTGGAGCTTACCATGCCATGCGTTGTTGATCGCTGGATCGGTGGAACTCTTACCAACTCAGAACAAGTTAAAAAAGCTGTAACACGCCTTCTTCATTTACGCGATGTTATGAGCAAGAGCGATCTTCATGTTGGTAAAAAAGAACTCAGCATGTTAACCAAAGAAGTTGCGCGTTTAGAGCGTAACGTTGGTGGTATTATCGATCTTTCATACCCACCAGCAGCAATGGTTATCGTTGATGCTAAAAAAGAATTAAGCGCTATTCGCGAAGCTTCTTACATCGGTATTCCTGTTATCGGTCTTGTTGACACCAACACAAACCCTGAAGGCGTAACCCACGTAATTCCTGGAAACGACGACTCACCTCGCGCAGTTGCATGCATCGTCACCTACCTTTCTGAACAAATTGCAAAAGGCGTTGCTGAATACCAAAAAAACAAACCTGTTGAAGTAGTAGCTCCAAAAGCTCCAAGACCAGCAGCAAATGATAGAAATGACAGAACAGCTCATCAAGCTCGTGGTCCAAAACGTCCACACACCGTTGGCAACAAACCTGCTTTCCAAAAAACAGAAGCTCCTGTAGAAACTTCTAAAGTTGAAGAAGTAAAACAAGAAGCTGTTAAAGAAGTAGCAGCCGCAGAACCAGCAGGTGAAGCAACAGCTAAAACAGCTCCAAAGCCAATGCAAGCTCGTCGTGCAATGACAACTCGTAAGCCAGCAGCTGCAGCAGCAGACAAACCTGCGGCAGACAAAGCAGCAGCGCCTAAAAAACCTGCAGCAAAGAAGCCAGCTGTAAAAAAAGAATCTAAATAGATTTTTTAGGAGAGATGGCTGAGTGGTCGAAAGCGCATGATTGGAAATCATGTATGCCTTGAAAGGGGCATCGAGGGTTCGAATCCCTCTCTCTCCACCATCTGCCTGCGCTCGTAATCGAGCTAAGGTGTGATGAAGTCTAAAATTAGGCGGTAAAGTTATCGCGTATAGAAACTGTCAGGTCCGGAAGGAAGCAGCAGGGATATGCGGTAGTTTGTACCGCCTTTTTCCTTTGGCCAAATGAAGAAGCGCTTTCTGCTCACACTTTTAGAAAAAATCCATTGTCCCATACTGATAATTCACGGCACAATGACCCTCACGTCAAAGAACGCGATTTACTCGCAACAAAAAGAATTCTTCTGCTCCCAGCGTAGTCAAAACTGCCTGCTCTTTTAGGCGCAGATCATTCTTTTGCAAGCGCCATCTCACAAGTCATAGAACAGGCTTCAACTTAATCTGATCGCTATTTTAAGCCTTAAGCAACATCAAGACGAACTATCCCGTCGGTCATAACGGCATTTCCGGAATCGGCATATGGGAATACGTTCTTAACTAAAAAACAATAGGTTGTTTAGGTTGTTTTTGTGGGGTAGCAGGAAAAACAGGTGGCTGAGTTTTGCGCTCACTGAAAGGGACCCTTCCTGGCGAACGCACAACAGTAATCCCCGTTGGCACTGTTTTTAAAGCAGCTGTGCGCGTCGTATCCGCCGCAGCATTTTCCTCAAGCTCAATAACAGGCTTTGTCGGTACGGCAGGAACAAGCACCGGATGACATCCTTGGCGATAAAGTTCCTTGCGCTGACGAGCTTTTTCTGCGCGCCGCCCTCTTTTTTGAGCGTTTAGTTTGCGCGTTCCTGGTGAATCAAATTGCTGATCCACAAAATCACGCTCAAGAGCAACACCAGCAACAGTCCCTTTGTGACTTGGCTGCCCACGCACATCTCCCCTCACGGTAAGGTGTTGAACCGCAACACGCCATCTTTTTTCAGGTTCAAGAATGCCTACAAGCGCATCAACTTCAATCAAAAAATGACCGGGGCATATTTCCGCAGCTCCATGTCGAAGCAAAATGCCGGGCGTCATACCGATAGTTTGAGGCGTTTTTGGAGAAAAAATCTCCACTCTCACTGGCGTTGAAGAAACTTTCTCAAAAGCTCTTGCCGCACGAACCGGCGTCTGAGGAGCTTGTTTAGCGAGAGCTTCTGCAGCAGAACGCTTTAAATCACTAACCTGACTTGCAAAGGACACTAAATTTCTTTGAATTTTTCGCTTCAACGCACCAGATATTTTTACGGGATTCCCGGAAGCCCCGGCACTCCCAACAGAATCACCTGTAGGACTTATAACAATAATGACCGGCTCTGCCGGTTTTTCATCCAATGGCTTAACTGGACATGCAGGTTGAGTCGCCAACTGATATGCGGAATGCGCAGCATTTGCCACACAAATCGTCAAAGCCAACGAAACTAATGTATGATTTTTTCCAAACGACCACGCACGGACCAACAGGTTCTTCTTTTCGTTTTTTCGTACCCACACAACACCAACAGCGTCTTTTGACAAGTCAAACCACTGTTTTGGTGTGCAGATCGCAACCGTACGATGAAACAATCGTTTGAAAAAGGAGCGCTTATCCGCGCCCTTACAAAAACGGCGGTCTGAGTTCTTTGCAATATCAACCATTGCGGCCAATACCAAAAATCCACCGGTGGCTGCTAGCCGCACTTTATGTGCTTTTTTTAAAGAATCTAAGGAGTTCTGCCAGGAAATCGGCGCAATTTTTAATGAAGAACCCATCAATACCAACAATAAAACGGTATGGAAAAAATAGGTTCGCATAGCTGCTCAAAATTGAGGGGCAGGTTCTAAAGTCCTACCCTATCTCAGGATGTAGAAAATGTTAATTAAGGCGTAAAAACCACACTTTTTACAGAAAAAGAAGTGTTCGTATTAAAAAACCACCGCTGAGCTAGAAAAACGGCGTGCTGTTGAACCAAACGCAGGAAACTGCGCTCGTGTGGCAATACCTATGCCTGATGGAGGTACATTCTCTGTAGATACACGAGCTCGAGGTCGCGTTGCAGGCGGTCGTGGTGGAACATGCCATGTATTTTGCTTTTCCAGGCCCACCTGAATGTTATGACGGCCAAATGCTCTCACTTGAAGAGGCTTAACAGGAACTGCTACTGGCTTGAGCGTGGTCAATGGGCTTTCCACCACACTCACGAATCTTTGCGGTGTTGGTACTTGAATTCCTGAATTCGGAGTCGCTTCAAACGATACTAGCTCGCTATCGCTTTCATCGTCAGATGAATACCCTCCATCTCGTGGCGCAACTTCAAGGATCCACGGAGAACCGCTCCGCTGCAGCAATTGTTGCGAACTCGGGATTATCAAATGCTTCTCGCGACCATTTGCGCTCCATGGCCGCACAATACCATCTAACATATCGTCCGGCATCACATAACCACCATCACAAAGCGACGGTTTCCGCCCCATCGATTGTGAACTAAATGATCCTACTGGTCGAGCAACCTCTACCATTTTTTCCAGTCGTTGCTGTTGTTTTCGCCGCCATTTTCGTTGTGTCCGAAGCGCTGGGTATTTATCAGAAATACGTATTTTTCTCTTAATTTTTTGATGAAGCATTTTCTTCCCAGAAGCCCCTTGCACGACCAAAGGCTTAGCCTCTGGTGCTACTTTTACATCCGCCGTGGAATCTATAGGGAGGAGTGCTGGCGCAGATTGCACATAAATCTGATACACAGAAGCCCCTGCATTAACCATGCTCAGTGCCACCGCCGCGGTCAGCAACACGTGGTTTTTCGCCCACCTGAACGTACGAACAGGTAGCCATCTTTTCTCATCTTCTTTTGGCCAAAGAACATCGGCTACTTCTTTTATCAGGGTTTTCCAGTTTTTTAAGGTACAAACTGCATCAACACGATCGCACCACTTTTCAAAGGTGGGGCGTGTATCCAAGGCGCTGTGGCTTGCCTCAATGACATCATAATCAGATTGCAACGCAATATCAACCGCAGCCATTGCTGCTACTAAACAGCCAGATAGAACTAAACGCTTTGCGTGAGCATCTTTGAGTGGAATTGTAGCCGCACAAACCAATACGTGAGAGAAAAAAATAAGGGTAAAAAAGAACCGTAACGATCGCTGCATACAACACTGCACAAAAATTAAACCAAAATCCTATTGTACAGGAGCCTCAAAAAATGTCACTTCTGCTTGGGTAAGAGCCCAAAAAATATACCTTTTCACAAAAACGCGCCTAGACGCTCACCCCAACCTGTCTTACACTGGCAATTAAATGCTCATAGTTTTTGAAGAAAAATCATGCAGAATTCAGCCCATTTCGCCCGCTCTCTTCGCCCACAAAGGCTTACCGACGTTATCGGCCAAGATTTTGTGGTCAGCATGCTTCAGAACAGCATTTTTCTTGGCAAATTCTTCCCCGTGTACCTTTTTTACGGCAATCGAGGTTGCGGAAAAACCACTGTGGCACGCATCATTGCAAAAATGATCAATTGCTCCGCACTAGAAACATTTCAGAAACAACCACGCGAAACAAAGCTTCCGTGCGAACAATGTCCCTCATGCCTTGCCTCACAAAGTGGTGCTCATCCAGATTTTATCGAGATCGATGCCGCCTCCCACACCGGCGTTGACCACGTCCGCACAATTCTTGAATCTGCGCACTATCTTCCACTCATGGGCCGCAAAAAAATCTATCTCATCGACGAAGCGCACATGTTAAGTAAAGCCGCATTCAACGCCCTCTTAAAAATGCTTGAAGAACCCCCAGCTACAGCCCTTTTCATTTTGGCGACTACTGAAGTTAATAAAATCCCGGTTACCGTCAGGTCCCGCGCATTCCAAGGCATTTTTAACGCACCAGCTCTCGAAATTGTGGCAAATTACTTAAAAAAAGTTGCGCTCGATCACAATTTAGAACTTGAAGATACTGCTGCTGGACTCATTGCAACCAAAGCTGAACGCTGCATCCGTGACGCGCTTAACTTACTAGAGCAACTCGGCACACTACATAAAAATATCACCGAAGAAGTGGTAATCAGCACCTTTGGGTTGCCAGACGCCGCTTCTCTACTTGCAATCATCGGCGCTGTGGTCTGCAAAGACCATACCAAGCTCTTTAGTGCGCTGCAGAATACCCGTTATCTTGATAAAAACCCTCAGCAATTCTGGACTACACTCTCTGAAGCATTCCAATCGCTGGTGAGAGTTCATTACAAAGCTCCGGCGCTTGGTTTTTTTACCGCTCACGAAACCGAACTTTCAAATCTTGCTTCCAACTCGTCAACCGAACTCTTGGCCAATCTAAATGCCCTTTTTTGGCAGGCTGAACGTACATTTAATACAACCACGGCAAAACATTTGTTTATTGAACACTTCCTCATTTCACTGTGTTCCCCAACAAGTTTTACCCAAACAGAACAACCAAAGACATCACCCAAGGCGACAACTCCACAGCCTCAACCTGCAAAAAACCCACAACGCACGCCACTTTCTGCACCCCAAGACCGGGCACAACAACCATTACCAGCCGCAACTACAGAATCTATCCTCTCCTCCACTCCTACAAATCCTGCAGGGTGGGAAGCTTTTTTGAATGAACTACAAACACATAGCGACAAAGTTCCCTTCGGTATCTTTAAGCGCGGAACGATGCATTTTGAGGACTCAACCCTTGTCATTCAAATCCCCAATTACAACAGCTTTCTAGAAGAACAATTGAGCGAACGAAGCGATTTATGGCGGCCGGCAGCATTCAAACACCTGCCAGATCACCATTCAATCATTATTCGCGCCACGCCCGCCGTTGCCAAAGCCTCAGCGTTTGATAAAAATTACAACGAACCTTCGATACCGGGCAGGTCTATGGCATCGGAACAAAGAACCGAAACTCCACAGCTTGCCTCGCGAGCTCTGGCTAGCGGTCCCACGACCGACTTGATCCTAAAATACTTTCCGGGTAAGCTGGTTTAAAGGAGTTTCTGGCGGTTTCTTGCCACTCCAGCACATGTACGTGCACCGTAAACCTATAAAATGTGAGTTATAGCATGACCAATACACGCAATGACGTGCCCGTGGTTGTCCTTTTTGGTCGGACAAACGTGGGAAAATCTACCATATTTAATCGCATTTCCAATGGAGCGCGCAGCCTTGTTTTTGACCGCCCACACGTAACCCGCGATCCAATCAAAGATTATGTGGAATGGAATGATAAAACCTACCAGCTCGTCGACACCGGCGGCGTACCGCTAGAAAAATCAGCGGGCGTAATCGATCTTGTTGTTCGTAAACAAATCAATGAGATTCTTGAGACTGCCTCGCTCATTGTTTTTGTATGCGATGGAAGAGAAGGTATAACCGGCGACGACCGCAAACTTGCTCAAATGGCGCGTGAGAGCGGCATAAAAACCTTGCTTGTCATCAACAAAGTAGATACTCAAGAAAAAGAAGATGCAGCTCGAGCAGAATTTGCTGAATTTGGCTTTAAAGACCTCTTCTGTATTTCCGCTGTACACGGCCGCGGATTTGCAACCTTGCTTGAAAACATCAGTGCCAACGTATCTGCACTCAGAAAAGAAATCGTTCAACCAGAGCCAGAATTTCGCGTTGCTATCATTGGTAAACCAAACGTCGGCAAATCATCACTACTCAATGAGCTCACCGGATTTGAACGATCCATTGTTTCGGATATTCCAGGAACCACACGAGAAGCAGTACGCAGCACAATTAATTTACACCAAGAACCTATCGAGCTTGCTGACACCGCAGGGATTCGCAAACAACAAGCAATCACCGATCCACTTGAACATTTAATGGTAAAAACCTCATTCAAAGTTCTTAAAGACGCCGATTTGGTTGTTATTGTGTGTGATGCTTCAGAAAAACGTATCACCGACCAAGAACTCAAATTATTGTTCTATGCGCACCGCGAACACAAAGGCATCATCATGCTTATCAACAAAATCGATTTGATTGATGAAGTGGACAAAGAACGATTCCTTGATGACTTGTCTCGGTATGAACACTTAACAACAAAAATTCCAATTATTTGGACATCATGCGTAACACACAAAAACATCGGTAAAATTCGAGAAGCAATTCACGCGCTTAAACAACGCTGCGGACAAGAACTTGATGGCATTCAAATCAACGTTGCAATCAAGCGTCATTTAGATAAAGTACCGCTCACATACAACGGTGAAGAAATTCGCATTTACAACGTTCGTCCAATCAAAGGCACGTTCCCAACGCTTGTGGTGCACACCAACCACCCAGAGTGGATTCGGCCGTCACACTTGGCGTTTTTTGAAAACACCATTCGCAGACAATACGACTTACTCGGCTGCCCAGTAAAATTCATCATTCGCGGATCTGAAACTAACTAAAAACAAAAAGAGGCCTGTAGTGTTACAGGCCTCTTTTTATATCAAATCAAACTGAGTCTATTAATCTTCTTGGACCAGGAGAGCCCGCGGGCGGGCAAATTTGCTTTAACTGAATAATTTCAAAAACACCGGTATATTCTTCGGAAAAACGAAGGTCAAATACCCATTTCCTGAATTTTGGATCCAGCACCAGCTCATACTTGTCATTTTTTTTTGAAATGTACTTACCATCTTCGGCCTCAGGTACAGCCTCGCCCTTATCTTGATCTATAAAATCAACTTCCGTAAACACATATTCGCCAGAATCTTCCATGCGTTCGTAATACATTGCTTTTTTTGCAGCGCCTAAACCATAAGCAACCACCAACAACACTACAAAGCAACCCACTCGAACAGAAGTTTGCATACACCACGCTCCCCGTAAAACAAAATAATACACGGCACAGAGTTTACGGATGCTATAATAAAAATCAATCAAAAAACCTTCATTACATGCTCAGAAAGGCTCTTTTAGACAAAAAAAGACTCATGTAGAAATGTAGCGATTAGGAAATCTTGGCGAGCCTCCAGGCGGGCTCATATTCACACATTCATTGGTAAGAGCAAAAAGTTTTTTTTGAAGTTGTTTTTTATATGCAATCATGCTCTCCAATCGCGGCGTTACCAAAAGTCCTCTTTTGTTAGCCTCTAATTTTGCAGCTTGAATCTGCCTTGCAATCCTAAAAATCTTGTACTCCAACAACTTTTTTTCTGTTTTCATTGGCTTTCTGGTTGCTTTAATCTGTTCTATTGCGGCCTCCAAGCGGTACAAACTTTGCTTTTCTTCTGCATACAATTGCCACTCTTGATAAGGGACCTTCATCCCCAATGCAGCAATTTGCCCAAGTTGAATTTCTAAAAGCCGAATGCGCGCGCAAGCATGCTTGTACGTTCTCTTCAATTCGCATTCGTCACACGGATTTGACTGCGAAGAAGAACAGCATACCGTGTGACGATCCAATGGCGAAAGACAACCCACAATAGACCTGCGTTCTCTAGTCTCCTTTGGCGCTTGCACAGACAGAACCACTAGCAAAGCCATCACCACTACTCTATTTTTCATTGATTATTCCTTTTTGCTGTAAACAATAACCAAGAAGGATATCTGGCAATATTTTTTTGTGTGAAAAACCGCACAAACACCACAAAACATGGGTCTTTTTGCAAAAAACGAATTAAAAAGACCTTCTATTTATGCGCCAAGGGGCTATACTTAGCCAAAAATGTACTAGCGTTATTGGTACATTTGTTTGATTTGGGTTCACACCAGATATTCACCAATCGTGAGGGAATTATGAAAATAAAATTCATGTTTCAGGGCCTTGATCATACACAAGCGATTGAAGACCACATCACCAAAAAACTGAGTAAGCTTGATGAATTTATTTCATCAGAAAGCTCTCCTCGCAACATCACCGTACATGTAAAAAAGGACGCTCAAGTTAAAATTGAACTTAATCTTGCAACGAAAGACTTACATCTTGATGCACACTGTGCCGGCTATGACTTATATGCCGCTGCTGACGAAGCTATCGCAAAACTTATTACTCAAATTAAAAAGCACAAAGAAAAAAGTCGCGACAAACACCAAAGCGGCTCGCCTTTAAAACGCTCATTTGATCACATTAATGACAGCGAATCATGCGATATCAACGACGAAGATTAACCACTAGTTAAACTCAAAAAAGAGGGAGGAGATAAAAAATCCTCCCTCTTTTTATACGCGCCCAGCAAATCAAAATCCCGGCTTTACCGGCAATCCCACCATTCCCTTTATTTAGCGCCCTCCCATGTGGTCTACTACCAGCATACAAACCCTTTTTTGCTGGTGGTAACACATGAAAATAGCTCTTCAAAAATACTCTCGTTTTATTGCAATCACCGTTGGCCTTTTCGTCTTTTCGGCCGCCGGAACCTATTACGTTTTACATAAAAAACGCAGTAACCACACAGGTCGCCCACAACTCACCATGGTTTTTGTCATCGACCAATTTGCCTACCACTATCTCTACAAACTTCGCCCCTTTCTCTCTGGTGGAATCAAAACTATGCTAGACAACGGCGTTTTATACACACACGCCACACATCCCCACGGCGTTCCTTCGACAGCCTGCGGGCACGCGGCTATCGCAAGCGGCGCCTACGCTAAACATCACGGTATTATTGGAAATGAATGGGCAGACGATGCGGGCAATGCAGTCTCTTCTGTACAAGACGATTCTGGAAATGCCGCAATTTTAAGACCAGATGGCAATGGCGTCTTTCCCAAACGTGGCGCATCTTCACGCAACTTAATGATCGATAATCTTTCTGATTCTTTTGCATTAAGCGCAGCCACACCACAAACAAAAAACATGGTGTTCTCGTTTGCCCTAAAAGACCGCTCAGCAATAATGATGGGCGGAAAAATGGGAAAATCATTCTGGTTTGACGAACAAGGCTACGGTATGACCTCAAGCAAAGCATATTTTGACCAACTCCCCGAATGGCTTGTTGCTTTCAATAAAGAGCACGCCCCTCAATTTGGAAAAACTCTGCAGTGGAATCCTGTGCACCCACTCACAAGTCCAGCCTATGATTTTGCGCAAAAGGATAACTACGCCCACTGTGCCCTTGGGCCACTATGTAGCACAAAATTTACTATCAAAGATCCACAGCTCAACGGACAAGAATCTCTACTTACCGTCTTTGATAAAACACCCCATGCAGATCGCCTTGTGGTTGAAGCCGCAAAAACATGTTTGTTGCACAACTTCAGCGGCAAACCTGACGAGTCATGCTTGATGTGGATCTCATTCAGCAGCCTTGATCTTGCTGGCCATGTGTATGGCCCTCATAGTATTGAAGCCATGGACATGGTGTATCAAGTTGACCAGCGCATCCAGGAACTTATGGATTTTGCGAAAAAAAAATATCCGCACATCAATCCCATTTTTGTACTCACTGCAGACCATGGCGTTATGCCAATTCCAGAAGTCCTGCAAGACCAAGGCTTCCCTATGCCTGTCCGCGTAGACGCAACTGCTCTTGTTAAAAATCTTAACAAGATTGCGCTTCAAGAATTTGGTCTTGAAAATATTGTGTCCGTCATTAAACCACCGCAGTTTTTCTTCAATAAAAAGCTTTTCAGAACACTCTCCAAAGACCAAAAGCGTCAACTTACCGAACGATTGGCAGACGAATTACGCAGACACCCGTCCATTAAACAGGTCTGGACGAGGTACGAGCTGGAAAAACCTTCATCTGGCTCAGATTTCTATGCAGATCTGTTCTGTAATCAATATTACAAAGGCCGTTCGCCCCATCTCACCGTACTCACAGCGCCCTACCACATGCTTACCAAACATGGCAAAGGAACTTCGCACGATACACCATACCTCTATGACATTCATGTGCCACTAGTCCTCTGGCAGGCGGGTAAAATGGAAAAAAAGACCATTTCTCAACCAGTACGCGTACTTCAATTACCTGTCACGCTGGCACATTTTCTTAATATTCAGTTTCCATCGGCAGATGAAAAAGAGATGCTTCCCGGCTTAAGCGATTGAACCCTTTTTTCTTGAAAACATTTCTTATTGAACTAGGAAAACCACTGAAAAAGTACGTTTTCTTTTAAAAAACTACCTTTTTTCCTCGGCGAAAAAAAATCCTAGCTTCAGACAAAAAAACGGATACGTTGGATACCAGATGGTTAGTGCTCGTTCCAACAAAGAAACGCCAACCAACAATAATCAAAATAGTTTTTTGTGAGAGGAAACAAATGAAAACATTAAAACTCGTAGCCTTATTTGTAGGTTTTTCAGTTGCTAGCACATTGCCAGCATCCTTTACAGTCCCAGGCGCCCAAGCAGCTAAGGATTGCATGCACCTTGTCTTGAGAGTCGAATCATTTAAAAATCCTAAACGACTTTTCAACAAGCCTACTGACGCTGGAGCTCCAGCTGACGCTCATCCGGCTCCTGCGGATGAACCTGCAGATACCAAATTGACTCAAGCTGATTTTATGACCATCTCAATGCTTGCATCACTCGCCAGCAACACCATGATCTCAAAAAACAACTCTGCTTTTCGCGCAGCTCTTTGCACGTTTGCAGCACTCCACGGGAGCTATTTCGCTACTCAATTGTGGGGAAATAACGCAAACCGTTTCTGTGCAGCAGTTACAGGAGGAACAGTTGGAGCCGTTGCTGGAGCCGCTGACGCTGCAGGATGGAAGCTCCCTCAAATTCATCTTGATCCAGTAAAAGTAAATAAAATGTTAGCAACTATCATTTATCTTTTGGGCCAAAACGCACCTCAATTCCTGGATATTCTCAAGGAATATTGGAAAGGCGGATTATTAAACCCAATGCCATTTATCAGAATCGTAACCAAAAACCGTGACCACTCAGAACTTGCAGCCATTGCCGTGCGTAACTTGTTACCACTTGCACTCCTTACAGAAAATGGCGCAGAGGCATACGGCTGCGTAAAAACAAAAGCCAAACCTCATCTTGTGTGGCTTGCATAGTTTGAACAACTCAGAAAAAGGATAAATCTTATGAAAACAAATTCTCTTAAAATACTCTTGGTAGTTCTTACTACCCTGGGTGCCATCGGTACTCAGGCGGCTCCTACTTGGGAAGAAACAAAAAGCATTCTAAAAGCTTTTATTAGTTCAACAGCAAAAGAACGCCTCTTCCTACCAGGATCACTCAACGGAGCAAAAGATGGACAAAAATGTCGTAATTTCATGCGTGACGCAATGGCATGCTCAATGCTTGCAAACGGATTAATCTCAAAGAACAACAACATGTCCAGAATTGCAATTGGCACTGCAGGTTCTCTTGTGGGATCTGTCATCCTTGCAGCAGCATATGCGCAAGAAGGCTCCAAAGCGCCAGGTGCAGCCGACAACGCAACCGGATGCCCAGTAACGGACCCTGCCGCAGCCAAATTAGCCGCGCATGCCGCTCTCAGCTCACCATCATCACCATCAGCTGATGCAACACCAGAAACATCTCACCAAAAAGAATCCAAAATCCTCTTCATGATTGCGTGGAGCGCATACTTTGCAGGTCAAAACCTCCCACAAATCATTGATTTTGCAAAAGACACTATCTACCGTAAAAACTTTTTCAGAGCAGTTTGGGATACGCTGTGCGCAAATCGAGACAGAGCAGAATGGGCAGCAATTTTTGTGCGCAATTTTGGACCACTTGGAATGCACTATACCCCTGCAGGAAGACAACTTAGCGATACACTCTTTGAAATTCCAGGTTGGGCATTCCAAGACGAAGACGCAACCCCTCCAGCTGCAGCAGTCTAATTAACGAACAATGAAAAAAATCTTCTTACACACAGCCCTGCATGCAGGGCTGTTGTTTTGTAGCTCACTCCTTTTTTGTCCATCTCCTACAGAAATTTCAACAGCACTGCAAGAACTTGCAGCGCCAGAAATGCAAGGAACATCTGAACCGGAACTCGCTCGAGCATTGTATCTTGAGCTTGACCACAAGTATTCTGACCTCATCAGCGATATTGAACGTCACGTATCCACAGATACTGACGCTGAACACCTAACAGAATATGCAGATATTTTACTTACTTTCTCAAACGAAATAGAAAGCGGACTTGCAAACCTTACGCTCCTCTGCGAACGCGTTGCATCATCAGAAAAAGATTCTTCTAGTATCACCGTTCTTATTAATAGTCTTCTAGACACCAAAAACCGCCTCTCACTCATGCGGACCAATATCACAGAACGATTTACCGCTAGCAACATTGCAATTGCCCAAACACTTGCACAAGACGAATCAAAGCCTCAACAAGAAATATTGGATGAATGTCCAGAACCCCGACCACGCGCAACCGGTAAACAACGTATGCCAATCTACAGACCATCAGAATTTGATGAAGAAGCACCAGTAAAAGATGTCGCTGACTCCGATGCTACTCAATCACCCTCCGGTACAGACGACGATTTTGATATCTCCAGCTTTATGCTGGATGAAGAACAAGCTGAAGAAGAAAACTGCGCTGTCACCGCCGGCGCTCTTGCACAACAACTCATCACTGCCGCACGCCCAATGGCAGAAAGCTCTAAATTTGAAGTTATTGGTAAAGCGTGCAGCCCACAAGGCCCAACACTCAATTGCGGCTACCATGCAACGTGTAACGGGCATGTAGTTGCAAAAGTCATACAGGGAATCTCCATCCTGAATTCCGCAATAGAGCAAGGGGCATTAGCACAATTAACGCCAGCAGCTCCAGTTGCGTTTGAAAACATTCCACTACCATCAAGAAGCGAAATTGTAGCGCGCAAAACAAATTTCTTACTCGCTACACATGAAGTTATAAACCCCACAAGTGCAATTGATGGGTTCACACTCGCCCATTTTGCTGAATTTAATGAAGCTTTAACGCGTACGCCACAAACACCAATAATGTACGGATCAACAACTCAGCCTGCAGTGTACTTTGAAGCGCTTGAGTACATGCAAAACAAAGAGCGCGAAATCATCACGGATCTGCATGAACTCGTAGCTTTTTTCAATGAATCAGACGCTAATAAGCGCACCCTGTGGTCATTCCTCAAGAATGGTTTTGTAATTGATGAAGGGGCTGCTGGTATCCAAACCCTCTTCCCCGACCAAGCCATCCCCATTCCAGGAACCTCTTTTTCGACAGACACCTTGCGCAACAGTTACTCATTCTGGCGAGAAATGGAAATACGTGGCGGCTATGAAGTCTTTACGAATGCACTGACAGCATTTAAAGGTGGAAAAACGCTGGTTACTCCGTGGCTTGATCACTCTGGCGCACACGCAGGATGTGGACATTGGACTTGCAAAGTATTTATACCAGAAAAGCGCAACGGATCTGTACAGCCCAATTTTGTAAAAATTATCAACATTGATTCCTGCGACTCTACCGGTAACCATGCACACATTGATGATAACGTTAAACGCTTTGTTTTTGACCTGCTGCACCTGGAACTTCCTGCACAAACAGACCTCAACGCCATCGCACAGCTCTTTAACCCACGCAATATTTTTGCAGATAGTCACTTACAAGAAGAAGCGAGCCTGTTATCTGCTGCATCCGGTATCCCCGTTCACTAAAAAGACGGTACGAGCTTCACCAAAAACTTGTCTCATTTGCATAAAAAAAACCACACTGTAGCTGATTTTCCACGGTTCTTTTTTAATGGTTGCGGCAGCAATGAAACAATTCTGTATCAAGTTTATGCTTCTCTTATTGACTTTTGGGCTTGCTACGCCCATGTATTCTGCAACATCTAAGGAAAACTATACGTACTTTAAAAACCTTAAGTTGTTAGGAAATACAACTCCCGAATATCACTTCTACCAAGCGATTAAGCAATTTCATCAACTTCTTAATAAATTTAGAAAAAACTCAAAAAAAGATGTATTTAAGAAAATGAAAGCACAATTCAAATTGATGCAAGAAATTGCGCAATCTTTTAGCTCGACAGATGACGACACTACTTCTTATAACGCAGCCACAGAACTCCTGCAGTATGCCAGCCGCAAACTCAGACACCCGAAAAAACGCAGCTCTCCCCAGAAAGAGAGCGAAGAAATTGAAGAAGAAGTAACCAGAGCACGAAAAAAAACAACACACCGAAAAAAAGCAGCCCCCTCCACCTCAAAAGCTTCACGCCACAAAAAACGCACCTCCTCAGCCCATTCATCACATAAACCATCATCTCCCGTTGCTTCAACATCGCGGGGTAGTGTAAGTCGACTTGATACCAGCCGAGCTCTACGTTTTAGCGAAATAGAAGATACAAAATTTAAACCCACATACGTTAAAACACCTCGTAGAAAAGAACACTTTCTCTCGCCATCAAACAGCCACTCCTTGGCAAATTCATCCAAATCCCACACATCTAGCAGTTCTTCTGCAAGCTCAAAGTCTCATCACAAAAAATTCAAGATTTACTACGTAAAAGTAACAAATCAAAACGGCGATGACTGTGCCTACCACGCCGCAAAAACAACTAAATTGCTTGCCGACCAGCTAGAAGGCAGTGATGAATTCAACCACAGGGACTACACATCACCCTCAGCTCAAACAATTGCAGCTCTGAAACAAGAATTCCCATCGACCGGTGGAGATGCCTTAGATGGTGAACAAACCAAAAACCTTTTAATACATCTCTTTGAAGAAGGTGACCCTGAGGCAGGATTCTTTTTGCACGACGCAGAATCTTACATCTGCGCGCAAGTGGATTACGAGGCCACCGTTATGGCGCAAATGGCGGTTATTGTAAAAGGCACCAAACTGGTCGCGAAAATGCAGCACGCAAAAATGACTGCTGAAGATGGAGTAAGCTTGCTTGCTTCAGAATCTTCTAGTTTAAACGCAAGCGGTCACCTAGAAATAGATCCTAGGGCAAGCAGAACATACAGAAAGAGTGGTTTCACTCTTCATTCAAAAGACATAAAAACGCTCCTAGAATATCACGCATTCTTGCGCGATTCCGCCAACTCCCCACTGTTACCTCTCGCTCAATCTTTTGCGGCAAACAAATGTTTACTGTTAGTTTGGCAACGACATAGTGGCGTTTTTGGGCACACGGGTCACTGGATAACAATCCTCATCAATAATCACAACATCTATGTGTTTGATTCGCTCAACAGCGCAAAGCTTCCATCTGGATTTACAACGTTTCTCAAACATCTACCCGAAATTCCAAGAGAGAGAACGAGAAACAAGCACACAGAATACCTCGCGACGATTTTTGGATAACCCAAACACCACTCCCAGAATAACAACCATTCTCCCAAAAGCTTGTCGCACTCAACATAAAGGCCGCACACTACAAAGAGAACTATCCACGGTTTTACCTTTTGGTGATCATGAAACACTTGGTTTATTTTTTTTCACTGCTAGTGGTCCTGTGTCTTACAACAAGCACACACTCCACACCAGTAGTTAAGGCCTGCAGATATTTCAAAATAACTAAATCTGACGATGAAGCGGCGTTTTTAAACATCTTTGCATCACTTTTTAACAAGCTAAAAGCTGGTGTACCACTCAATCAGAAAGAATGTCGCTCACTCCTTAACTTCATGCACAATCTTGCAAGCAATTTTAGAGGAGATGCAAAAAAGCACGCTTCTGCTCTCATTAATTATCTAAAAACACACCTCAAACTGCCACCACCTTCCGATGCAGCGTCATCTCCTTCTCATACAAGCTCAACCGCAAGCCCAACAACCTCGCCGCACCTTACCAATGCTCCCCTTGCTCAACCTGCAGCAAAAGAGGTTCACCCAAAAGTAGCCCCACCCCGCAGCGCAGCTGCCCCTGTACGAAAGCAAACAACAAGCAACCCAAGAAAAACCAGTCAAAATCCACATGCACCAGCAAGAGCCTGGAAAGATCACAACACGCAAAGTACGGCCGCAACAAACAAGACCGAACTACAAACCGCACTTGATCTTTTAGAAAGACATAAAAAATTATCACAAGCCCAAGATGCATTATCCTTCTGGAAAGACTTCAATAAACATCTCCAAGAAAAACAAAAAGACTTGGCAACGCAATTAATACAAAGAATGAGCAGACGCGAAGCAGCCATCACCAAGCTCCTGGAAGAAGAAACGTTCTCAGATGAAACTCCAAACCCTGAGCTTGAACACCTGTATAAAATTCGCCAATCGATACAACGATTAAGGCAAGAAATGCACCGTCGTCTTGAATTAAAAGAGGCAAAACCGGCCCTTCGCACCCAGAGAAATAGTGCGCCCAGGCTGAGAGTAGAAATACCTTCCCCTAGCTCCCTAAGCGCATCACCCCACGGCACAAAAAAAAGGGGGAGTTCTAACGTTCCTAAGCTTGCACTTGCAAACGCCAGAACTCCCAAATCTATTTTAAAGAAAGCATCTCACAGAAGTGCAATGCCAAGCGGCATGTCGCGCGCATCTTATAAAACCCACTTCACAAGCGAAGATCCTGATGTACGATTAGTAACTGCCAGATTTTCATACGACACATATTGGAGCGACTATCTAAACAATACCGAGACATACCCCTACCGAGCTCCGCGGTTTAAAAAAGATTCCCAGGGGAAATGGAATCAAGACGCAATCGTACCCCTTAGGAGTATCATTGGATCACCTGAAGGTAATTTTTCAGAAGGCTTAAGCTTTAAAGATGCGGAATCTTGCCACTGCTGGATTCAATGGGCATTTCCAACCATGCATCGAAGCGATTATAATCCATATGCTTTAACATCGAATGACAGAGTTCTTGAGGAGCTTCGAGCAAAACCAGAGCTCTGTGAAGCCTTAGTTTGTGCGCTCCGCTATTTCCTTGCATTTATGGGTCTGAAATACATTAACAATTCGACTGACAGATTATGGGCAAAACCGACTCGAATTACTTTTAAGCAAGCGGACGATTACAACACGCGTATGAAAAATATTATCGCCCACCCACATAATTTCAAACGAATTACACGTGTAATTGAGTCACTCAAAGTGCACTTCCTTTCAAACCATTCAACTGCATTTTGCTCGTACCTCACCAATACGCTGCCTGAATTAGATGAAAATTTTAAAAAAGCTTCTCAGAGATCAAAGCGCTACTGGATAAACGCGGCTAACGTGCACCGAAAACCATAAACCAACAAAAAAGGGCGGAGTAAATACTCCGCCCTTTTTTACTTTGAGATTCTTTTATTTTTTCAAATTGCCCACACAGATGCGTGTAAACGGCGCCTTTGAAATATATTCTTTTAACAATTCGGTTGCAGATTCTGGTGTCAACGCATCAATGTCTTGCATCCCTTGTGCATAGAAATTTGCATCAACACCTAAGAAGGTAAGCTCTTTACAGAAATCCAACTCTCCATCAAGCCCTGCGAATTTATTCATCCATAAGGATTTTACCGAGGTTTTTGCGCTTTCCAACTCTTCCTCAGAAATTGGTTGAAACACATCTTGAGTAAAAAAGCGGTCAAACAATGCAAACGCACGATCGAGAAGCTCGGTCCCTGTTTGTGAAATCGCAATATCAAAACCAGGAATTGTACGGGTGCCATTACGAACGAGCTTCATATGAACCACATAAAACATATCTGATCCTTCTCGCAACTTAAAGAATCGAGAATCCAGAATCTCACTAATGACATTCAGCGCAAAGAATTCCTTGTCGCGCGAACCCACGGTAGATTGACGAATAAATTGAATCCACACCTGATCTTTAAGCAATTGCTCGTTCACCATTAACGCAGGCTTGAGAGATGAATCAACGGCAAACGCATAGTCTTTTCCTAAACCAGGTTTCCACTCAACAGTTGCTTGACGAATAGTAGTAACCACATCTTCATGAGCACAATCTGCTGCCACAAATGCTACCATCTTTGATGGATCAAAATACTCAACAAACAATGTCTTAAGAGAATCTACAGTGAGCTCATCAATACGTTGTAAAAGCTCATCCCAGGCATATGCACGCGGCGTGTTTTGATACATCTGCTGTTGTGAAATACGGTCAGCACAAGATCGCACGTTACTCTGCATATCTTTGATAACATTTCTAAATTGAGCCTTCACCTTTTCAAGATCTTCAGCAGTAAATTGTGCTGAAAAAAGAATTGAAAACAACTTTTGGATTGCAGGCAAGAACTGTTCTTTCAAGGACAAAATAGATGTTGCGGAGAACTCAATTGCGCGGCTTGAGAACCATTCAGTGATTTCTTCACGCGTCATTTCGGTCGTTCCCTGCGTGATCATCTCAGTCAAAATGCTCATTAAATATCCATCAATGGTATGTACGGTAAATTCATTTTGTTGGTGAACAAGTTGAAAGTGACATAACGCAGATGAGACATTTTGTGAGGTTACAACCGTCAATCCATTTTCAAGAACGGTAGTTTTTTTCGAATCAACAAATGTTGGATGAACCGGTTGATGCTCTGGATAACCTGCTGGCATTTCTGCATCCACAAGAGGAAGAGTTCGCTGATGGGCGCTTGTAATGATATCTTCCAGGGCTTGTTGTTCGATAAGTTTTTGCGTTTTTTCAGCACGAGCCTCATCTGTCATTGGAACAATATCTACACGCATTGCATCTACTTGAGTAAGAAAACAGGCTGCGCATTCTTGAATATCTACCGATGTCACTTTAGCAAGATCTGAAACTTCATCAAAACAATCTTCAAGCGATCCATAGCGGCTATAACGTTCTAACCAATCAGGATTAATACCACCACCATCTCTCACCATGGCTTCTAATGCTCGTGCTTGAGCAACTCGCTCTCGCGCAACAATCTGCGCAAGCAGCGCTTCATCAACACCATGCTTTGCAATCTTTGCAAGTTCCGCATGCACAAGCTCTACGCTTGCATCTAATTGCCCATCAAAAGGATTCATCACCAGAAAAAAGTACCCATTATCCTTGTACATCCACGAAAAAGCAGAGACATCAGACACCAGTTTTTTTTCATGAATTAATAACCGAGAAAGAACGGCATTAGCATTTGAAGAAAGCACATTCGCAAGCATATGTGTTGCGCTCTCAACATGTTTTGAACGTCCCGGAAGGTGCCAACACATCGCTACTGTATTTGTTGAGCTTTCATCGTACACAACTTCATGAAATCCTTTTTTAATTTCAAATGTTTCTGATGAACGATCGGGAAGAACTACATTACCAGATGGAATTTGTTCCATTTCGCGACTTGCATACGCAACTGCATCCTCTGGATCGATATCCCCAATTAGAAACAATGTTGCGACATCTGGGTGGTAGTACGTTTTAAAGAATTTTTTAAGATTTTCAGCGGTGAGCGATGCAAGATCTTGCCGGTCTCCAATAATGCATGAGTAGTGTGGATGATTGCTTGGCAAGGAAGTTTTAAACATCTTCTGAAACCAAATCCAAGTCTGGTTATCATCATTTTTACGTAGTTCCTTAATGACAACTTTTAGTTCGGACGCCAAATGCTGCGCATTCATTGCTGAATTCTGCATACAATCGGCATACAATTTAACAATTGGGAGCCAATTAGCAGAATCAAGCGCCACGTAATAACAGGTTGAATCAAACGCAGTAAACGCATTGGTAGTGCCACCATACTTGCTTACAACTTTCCAAAAAGCACCTTCTTGCAACGTGGAATCGGTCCCCTTAAACAGCATATGCTCAATAAGATGCGCTAGCCCTTTTTGATTGGATTGTTCAATCGAAGCACCAACACCACTAAAAGCAAGCTCTACAATAGCCCTGCCTTTCACTGCTGGTTGGCAAATCGCCACAATGCGCATGCCATTGGCAAGTTTTTTATCTACATACTTCAAACCTGCAACAGTCCCATGAACAGGTTCTGCCACGCTTATTTTTAACGGTTGCGGCAAAGCTTGAGCAACCACAGAAGTGTCATCCGCACCCACTACTAAACAGGCGAAAAAGGCCGAAATCAAACTTATTTTTCTCATAACACTCTCATTTTTTTAATTTTTTAACACACCTTATCAAAAATGTGCTCATTATTATAAGAATAACGCAAAGGACAGCCCTTGCCAGAGCTGTCCTTTGTTATCTTGAAATCACGCTTTTTTGTAAAAGTTAGGCTACTTTTGGAATGGCCCCAACTCTAACCCTTACAAACTTGCCATTTTGGCCATATCTCACCGCCACGTCTTGCATAATTTCGAGTGTCAAAGAATCAAGTGTCTGAAGGTAGCGCTTTCTATAATCTTCATCACGATGATACAACGCTAAATTTACAAAATGGTTCGCCAAGCTTAATGATCCCACGGATGATTCGGCTATTTTACTCCGCAAAGCATGAACTGCAGTGTCAAATTCATCTTGAGTTACCGGAGACTCAAAAACGGTTCGCAAGAAAGATTCAAAAAGCGTACATGCTTCCTGCAACTTTTCTGGGCTCACCAAAGAATGGACACTGTCTTGCGTTCGCTCAAACCCTGTAGCCGTAGGAGCTGCAAACATACCACCAAAGGTGTAAAAAATGCCAGTTGCCTCACGTAATTTGAACATCCGAGCACTAAGTCCACCAAAATAAATGGAGGTCAGCAAATCAACCGCAACGCGATCTACACTAATTTCCGAAACAGGCAATGGCGATTCACGGACATATTGAACAAAGACCTGGTCTCGTTCCATAGGTACATCAAAATCTGGAACGTCTTTCGCGCGCAAAGAAACACTCATCAGCTTACGCGGCGTTCCTGTCCACTTACTGGTTACTTTTTCCAAAAGGCCTGCAAGCTGAGCAGCATCAAAATTTCCTGCAGCAGAAACCATCCACAGCGATGGATTACATGCATCAGCATACAGCTTACGCACATCATCCAACGTCAGCTTTTTGAAATCTTTGAGTAAATCATCAATCGTGCATGCGTACGGTGTACCAGGGTACCGCTGTGCCATCAATGATTCTGATGCCAGAACTTGAGGCACGTCATACCATGATTTTACCATCTGAACCATTTGTTCTTTTATTTTTTCAAACGCAGCGGCTGAAGAATTAGCAGCACCAAACAGGCGCTTAAACCAGCCGTTTTCTTTTAAGAAATCTGGATCCAAAAAGACCTCAAAGTACTTTGAGATAATATCTTCAAAATCTTCTTGTAAGCACAAGAACATACCTTGCTCTAGAGTAAATGCTTGCAACCCACGGTCCTGAAACCATACCGCCAACTCATCTCGCGTTTGACCAGCAGCCCCTTCTGCAAAAAGCTTCATCAAGACCATCAAGCGGTATCCTTCAACAGTACCAGAAGACGGCAATGCATTTAAATACGCAAATCTAAAGCCACACAAGTCGGTGTTTTTTTGTTCTTTCAAGACCACTTGCAAACCATTTGGCAAAGTCTTTTTAAGCGTCGAATAAATGAGTGGCACTGCAATTGGTTGCGCTTCTGGATACATTTGAGATACAGGAACCTCAACATTTTCCGGCAATGGCGTGGTGCGCACATGAGCGGCTAAAATCTGCTGTTCCAATTCCTGCTCTTTAAGTTGTTCAAGGCGCCACTCTTCTTTTTGTGCTTCCGTATGAGGAATCGTATCGATTCTCATCATGCGCTGTGGTGTCAACTGCGCAGACACAAACGAAGTAATCGAAACTGGCGTCACCTTCGCCAACCGTTCTGCCACGTTAAAAACAGAATCAAGCGTTCCTTTTTGAATATATGAGGTAAGCACAGAAAGATTCAAAAGGCTGAGTGTTGGGTTTTCCTTAATAAACTCATTACGTAAGTGCTCGGACTTCAGAAGCCTGGTAAGCACTTGCTGAGACACGCCATCGGTTGCTAATTTTGCAAGTTCTTCATGAATGGCCTTCACGCAAGCATCTGCCATACCATCTCGCGGGGTAAAGTAGATGGAAAAGATAGATTCATGAAGCAACGGAAACATGCCCGCTCCCACCGAATTGGCGATTTGATCTTTGTCGATAAGCCGTTTGTGTAAGAGAGAGGTTGGCCCTTCACCCAATAACTTCATGAGCATGTTGGCAATATCTGCAGCTTCATCACTGTCGTGAGGAACTTGCCACGCAAGCAAAGAATTTGGTCTAACCCAGTGCTTAGACAAGGTAATATTAAAGCCAGTGTTCTTAGGCAAATGAGCGTAAGAAACCGGCGGAAATGTTTTGCCAGATGCGGGAATTTCTGAGAAATAACGGTCAACTTCTTGCATCACCGATTCTTCTGTGACATCGCCAATCACAAACAATGTTGCACGTTCTGGAACATAATACTTTTTATAAAACGCACGAAGACGCTCAGCGGTCATATCACCTAAATCTTTTTTGTATCCAATAAGCGGATAGAAATAGGGATGCTCAGGAGTAAACATTGAACCAAATAGCGTATCAAAAAGCGCTACGCCAGGATTATCATTACGCATGCGCAATTCTTGAATCACTGCTTTAACTTCTGATGCCAAATGCTGCTCATCAAGAAGCACATTCTGCATGCAATCGGCAAGGAGCGGAATAAACGGCTTCCAGTTATTACTGTCCACTTCAAAAAAGTATGAGGTCATGTCAAACCAGGTAAACGCATTAAATTTTGCACCATATCGCGCCGCTAACTTAGAAACGGCACCCTCAGGAAGCGAGGGCGTGCCTTTGAAAATCATATGCTCAAGAAGATGTGCCAAGCCTTTTTCGTTAAGCTCTTCGCTTGCAGAACCCACGTCGTACAACATCTGAACAAGTACGCGAGAACGCACAGCTGTTGGAACGATAACTACATGCATTCCGTTAGAAAGCTTTTTTTTAATCACCATTTCTGAACCAAATGATGATCCGCTACTTTTTTCCATAAAAACTTTCTGTGCTAACTAAACATCCCATGTTGCAATGTTAAAGCAAATTATAGCCCGAAAAAAAACGATCTTCAAACGACCAAAAACGCTCGATTGGACCGCTAGATAGCAAAAAAAATCATCTCTGAAAGAGAACCACTAGCATGACTGTACAAATCTTTGTACAGAAATACCCTCTTTCAGATAGACTGTGGATTGTTAGTTTTTGAACTGCCCTTGGACAACCACTGTACCGTATGAAACTTTCTCATTTTTTTAATAGTTTACTGTTGTGTTTAGCAACCAGCATCTCAATATCAGCCTCTTCTGAAGCAGTAGTATCATCGTTTGAACTTACAGAAAAACAAACCGTTACCCTCACGCTGCCACACGCAATCAACGCCGCAATTACTTCTCACCCCAGTGTAAAATCTGCAACTATTGACGTTGAAATCGCAAAAATTACAGAAAAAGCCGCATGGGCTGGCTACCTACCCTCAATTAACGTAGCAACCAGCATCCACGGCGATAAAAACAGTGGAACATCCCAAGTAAACGCAACCATTAGCGGCAGCCAATATCTTATCGGGTTCTCCGGCCCACGTGAGCGAGCAAAACAAGCTGAGGTAGATACAAAAATCGCGGACATCAGTAAAAACACACTCCTCCAACAACGACGAGCTCTCACAGAAAGCTTGTTTTTAAACGCATGGCTTAAACAAGAAGAAAAGAAATTATTAGAAATGCAATTTCAAGCAAGCAAAGATTCACTCAATCAAGCAAAACGAAAATTTGAAACAGGTCTTATCACCGGCATCGATTACAAAGCGCAAATCGCTCAAACAAGCAGCATTGAATCTGCACTAGATAGTCACACAGAACAACTTCGCTCGGTCATTTGCGAACTTGAAGAAATTACCGGATTAGCACTTTCGAACGATCGAGGCGTCTACGTAAAACTGATGTGGCAACCCAACGTTGATCAAACCATAAAACCCATTTCGTTTTACGCGGAAATAGCCCTTGATAATCGCTTAGAACTCGAAATAAACAAAGCAACAAGACAACGTGCTCTTGCTGATGAAAAGCTCGCCAAAGGCAAACTCCTCCCCAGCATTAGCGCTGTAGGAGAATTCTCATGCGGATACACACCAGGAAATACGCCAGAAAATGCAACTTCTGATGGATTTTTAAAAAGTAGTTTTTTTGCCGGCGTACAAGCAAATTGGAATATTTTTGATAGAAATTCCAGCAAATTTGAAGCCGAAATTGCGCGCGCCAAAGCCTTAAAAGCCAACACAGACCGCGAAGTTCTTAAAAAGAAAATAAAAAAGGAAATCGCTAAAATTCATAGCGAACTTACGCTTGCACAAAAACAAGCAAAGTCCTTACAGGCTCAACTTGCAGCAACCACCAGCGCACAAGAACAAACCGACCAACAATTTGCCGTGGGATTAATCACCAAAGCGCAAGCCAGTTTTTCTGAAGCAGAAACCTACAAAACACAATTTGCGTGCCTTAGTCAGGTTGTCTCTTTTGAGCGCTCGTTATGCTCGCTTAACGCAGCATGCGGATATGCTCCAGAAATTACCCAAGAGCTTTCTTCCTAATAATCGTCTAGGCTTTTATGCCTAGGTCACGTTCTTGACGCGTAAGTATTTCTAAATAACGGGAAGCCGCTTTGCGAAAATTGCTTTCTTTGCGCGATTGAAGACGTGCTTCAGCTTTTCTTTTTTTAAGCAATAAATCTCTACGCCGCAAATCCTCAACCCACTCTTTTTTAACGCGGTCAGCCATTCCCGGCTTTACCGCCTGAGGATTAGTTGATGCATATTTTAATAAGCTGGTAAGTTCATCATGCTCAGATGAGCATGTCGGTACATACTGCGTTCCTGGAATAAGAAGCTCTTTTTGTAATTTGACTGCACGACCTTTTCTAATATCAGGATCGTTATACACCCAATCTTTAACTCGACCAAAAATGCGTTTCCAGCGTGTTTCGGGGAGGGTGTAGAGTAAAGCAGCTTCTTTAGCAACTTCGGGCATCCCACCACCAAATTTAACTATTTCCGCACCAAACTCTCTGAGTACTTTCTTACGGTAGATAAAGGCATAACTTCCCAACAAAAAGAATCCCATGGCGCTTGCAGCGCCCACTGTATAAAAAACATTTTTGAGCGAAACCTGTTTTATGGTGTTAGTCACAACACTCGTAGCTGCTTTTGCTTTTTTGGAAATACTTTTTGCGCCTGCTTTTACCGCATACAACGCTTTATTTTTTTCTTCACGAGCCAGCACGCCTAATTCATTTGGCTTTACCACTTTTAACAACCTGAGCACCTGCGCACGAAACTTGCTAAAGTCTTCCAACGAGATATCAGAAGCCTCCGCTCCCACAATCCCCTTAAAAAAGACTTGGTTCAACGAACCCAAGAATGAAGAGAACACAACCACATCTGCACGCTCTACATCACCAGACCACGAGGTAAAGCTAATATTCCATTTTTTATAATTCTTAAAAACAGCATGCGCCACACGCTGCCGCGCACCTGGGTGCTGCAAAATAGTTCCAAACAATTGTGCTTGAGTGTCTCGCAACGCTCGGGAAGTTTCAAAATTTGTCCGCTGCCGCATGTTGGTAAAAACCTCTCCAACCAGCGTAACATATAAATTAACTGCTTTTGCAGTCAGCGAATCACTCGCACCAAATGTTAACGATTCTTCAATAACATCAGGTAACGAAACCCCGCGATTAGTGTATTCTGTAGCTGCAGCAGCCAGTTCTCGCCAGGCAATATTTAATCGAGCGCCTTCTGCGCACAGCGAAACGGCTGAGATTGTCGCCAAAATGAGGAAAAAACGTGGTTTTATGGAAAAAAATGAATAATTTTTCATGCTCACGAATTTAAGCCCCCGCTAAAATCAGAGAAAATCAGGTATTTTTAAACCAAATAAGTTTTCGGCCTGAAACAATATACTCTCATATTAGGGTTCATACCCCAAAAAACAATCGCTCACATCTTCAACTTGATAAAAATGGATTTTTTAACAAATTCCATACCCTCTTCCAGGGCACTTTTTACTTTTTTGCGCAATTGATCGGGAACTTTTGTAAGTCCTACCCACGCAATCGTACCCACAACTGCGGCCACAAGCAGCAATTTAACAACTCGGAATGAACGGCCCTGTAAATCAGATGTCTTCCACACATTTTTATCAACAACGCCCAGCTCTACCATCTCAAAAACGCTCACCATACAACATCGCTGACACGAATCGGGGGTATGCTGCTGCGTAAGATTACATTGCGGCAAAGCCACGTGCATTTTATGTAGTAAATTACGGACGAATATCATTTTTTCATGTGCGTCATGATACTGCGACAAGGAGTTTTCTATCCCCTCAACCACCATCATGGCCGCTTTGATGAACTTTACTTTTTCTACTTTGTGCTTTTTCCACCCACTCTCTTCGCTCCAAAACAACGAAAAAAACATCTCAACCGCAGGAATAATGGTTTTTCCTTTATCGGCAAGAATCAACTTCGAACTTTTAAGGCAATAAAAACAAAACAACAGCTTGTAATACTCAAAAATCGCCGTAAGAAGCTCCTCCGGCTCACGATTCGTTGAGGCAGCAAGCTTAGTCACATATTGCTGACTTTCAGATACTGAATTGAACATGCCATACCGCGAAAGCGCAAGTTTTCCACAACACAAATCGCTCACCGCCTCGCGCTTTTGAAGGATTGAAATTTTCCATACAGACGCACGAATAAATAATTTTATAACCGCCTGCATTATTTCAATATCGCACCGAACTTTATCGCGAGAAACGGCATGCACGCTTGAAATAACAAAAGAAAACAAAAGCGACCACAGCAGCGCTACACCCCACTTGGAATAAATCCCCAGTGTTTCGTTGATTGGTTGTTTTCTTTGACCTATACTCGCAGGGAGATTATTTCTTTCCTTATCCACGTTCATATGAAACTCGCTCACGGTATTTTTATAACCCTTATCTTGATTCCTGTTATTTCGGTGTGCTCCTGGTGGGGATACCGAACTTACACCCAAAAAAACAACTCTCCATTATTTAAAACCATACAGCCCGAACAAAAAACAATTACTAAAATCATTGATGCCTCGGGACTCATTAAATTGAAAGATTCTGCCAAACTTGGCAGCTTAATTTCTGGTACGGTAGACCAAGTGCTGGTCGAAGAAAACAGTCGCGTTGTTGCAGGACAGCCACTCGCTATCATTAATACGCGCGATGAAGATTACTCATATAAAGTAGCTCAAGCTCAAGCTCAACAAAGCAGAGCAACCTATGAATACCAAAAACTGCACGTCGCCCGCCTTGCCAGACTGCTACAAACAAACCACATCGCACAGGACATTTTTGAAGCAGAACAAGCAAAACTACGAGAACAAGAAGCAGCACTTGCAACACAAAACATGTTAGTTGCACAGCAAAAAGCATTGTACGACCAACGCATCATTCGCTCACCAATCGATGGCATTGTGGTTGCAATTAATATTTCAAAAGGTGAACCGATCACCACCGAGCTGCAAGCAACACTGCTGTTTGAAGTTGCGCCAAGCCTTTCAAATATGCAGGTCTTTTTAGAAATTGATGAAAGCGACGTTACGCTTGCACATCCCGGACAAAAAATAGAAATTACAGTTGATAGCCAACCAAGCAGAACATTTAACGGCAAAATGCGATCGGTCAGCTACTCACCAAACGGCAAAACTAAAAACGCAAACATCAAATACGAAGGAATTGTGGACATTCTCAGCGGACAAGAACTACTCCGTCCAGGAATGACCGCTCACGCCTCTATTGTTGTGGGTTGTGCAGAAAACACCATTGCTGTCCTTAACCAAGCCTTTTTCATTAACAAAAAAGCTCTTGAAGACGTTGCAAAGAAACTTAACTACAGTTTTAAACCACTGCCAACAAAGAAAACGGCACCAACTGATGACGCCACTTCAGAGAAATCAACAAAAACACTCTGGGTCTCTGAAAACAACAGCTTTGTTGAACGCGAAGTTGAACTTGGCATCACCGATGACACTCATTACGCAGTGCATCGTGGACTCTCCTTGCAAGACAATGTGGTAATCGACGTAGATGAAATCAACGCGCTTGATGAAATCTATAAAAAAATAGCATCGAGATAACGCCATGACGTTTTCTATGCTGTTTTCAACTGCATTAAGAGCTCTGAGATATCATAAAATCAGAACCGTTCTTACCATGCTTGGCATTATCATCGGTATTGCAGCATTAATTACCACCATGGCAATTGGTCGAGGCGCACAAAAAAAAATTGAAGCCGAGATTTCTGCAATGGGAAACAACGCAATTGCGTTATGGGCAGGATCTCCCGTCAAAAGTAAAAATGCGGCAAAACGCAACCGCAGCACCACCTCAATGAAGCTGCAAGACATGACCTCGCTGCGTAAGCAAATTCAAGACATCAAACACATAACTCCCATGTCAGACCACCGCAAACAAATCGTGTCTCATGAATCCATCAACATCGAAGTTGGTTTAAAAGGCGTGAACGAATCATTCCTTTCCATTTCAGCCCGATCGTTGCAAGCCGGCAGGAATTTTACCCCAGAGGATAATACGCTGGGACGCCGTGTTGTTCTGCTTGGCTCAGAAGCCGCAGAACTGCTATTTAAACGCAAACCACCAATCGGTGATTATGTTTTAATTAATGCAAAAAAATTCTTAGTTATTGGGATCATTAAAAAAATTGAAATGCATGACCCATTTGCAACGCCAAACTTAGATGTTTTTATCCCGTACACAACGTGCCAACGCAAAATCATGAAACGCTCTGTCGACCTTCCTGATTATTTCTTTCTGAGCTGCGCAAGTACCGAATCGATCCAAACAGTCGTGAGGCAAGTATCTAACATCATGCGTATCCGCCACCATTTAAAACCAGGAGAAGCGGATGATTTTACAGTGTTTGATCAGCAATCATATGGAAAAGCAAAAGCCCGATCGTCAGATATTTTAAGCATTTTACTGCTTATCATCGCGTCAATTTCGCTCCTTGTTGGCGGTATTGGCGTTATGAATATCATGCTTGTTTCTGTTTCAGAGCGAACACGAGAAATTGGTGTACGCATGGCACTGGGCGCCACATCAAACATGATTCTCATGCAATTTATCATTGAATCAATTGTAATTTGCGGGATTGGCGGTTTTCTAGGAATTACCGCAGGAATTGCCACGCCGCTCATCATTGGCGCGGTGGCACAATGGCCAATTTCGATAAGTGCTTTTTCAGTACTTGCGGCAAGCATGATTACGATGCTTGTGGGCATTTTTTTTGGTATTTATCCTGCCCACAAAGCATCGCAACTTAAACCAGTCACCGCATTACAAGAACAATAAGTTTTACGAAACAGCTCCCGTAACCGCAATTACCGTACTTGCCGTAGAACTTGCAGACTTAACATCATCAGAAAGCTCACCCATTTTTGATGCCAATCCGTCAGTTGTTTCTTCGCTTGCACCAAGAGCAACTCCCAACGAATTACTCATTTCTGTAAGTGAAGCAATTATTTTATCTGCATAATCGCCCAACTGCCGAATAGAATCTTGCAGATGAACGGAAGCATCACTTCCTTGGTCTTCTGGAACAGCATCTACCGGAATCATTTCAACATCTGGCGCAATTCCCAATAAGACATCTTCCTGAGCTCTTCCCTTAGCTTTTTTTGAAACAGGCTCATCAGACGATCTTTTTCGCTTAAGGTTTGGTGGGCAAATAATGCTACCACACAACCCAAATGTTAAAATAAAGATCTTTAAATACATCAATTTTTTCATACAGCACCACCAGTTAGTACCCAACACCAAAGGCAGTCTATGAAAATATAACCTTGCGATACAAGGCGTAGGGAGAAAAAGAACGAACCATAGCCAACAAATGGAGAGTTTTGTATGCTTTGATTCACGTTCGCTACATCTTTAAAAACCTTTTTATGCCAATCTCACGATCAGTTGCGCTTACTATTTCATGCGCTGTAGTTGTTGCCCTTGGATTCGGGTGGTACAACGCACGACAGGCCTCAAACAATACTGCACACTTTGAACTTTCAACCCCAACTCAACGCACTCTAGAACAATTTGTAAAAGCGAGCGGCACACTCAAAGCAAAGGAGCAACTTGTTGTTGGCAGCTTGGTTAATGGACGCGTTGTTGAGTGGTACGCAGACGCCAATGATGTTGTAGAAAAAAACGATGTTCTTGCTCGGCTTGATGATGGTATTGGCTATGCGAGCGTAGAAAAAACCCTGGCTATTGTTGCAGAACGAACCGCTGATCTTGATCGCGCTCAACAACTTTTTGAACGTTACTCGGTTCTACTCCAATCAAATGCACTCCAACAAGACGAATACGATAAACAAAAATATGTGGTGTCTCTTGCACAAGCACGCCTACAACAAGCAAAAGCTGATTTAAAAATGAGCCAGCGCCGGTATGAGGACATGTCAATCAAAGCACCCGATTCGGGCACTGTTATTGCGCGCAAAGTAGATGTTGGCCAAATGGTCACGGCACAATTACAAGCAACCGAACTCTTTGTCATCGCAAAAGATCTGCACCACATGGAAGCCACCATTGATGTTGATGAAGCAGACATTGGTCTAGTTAAACCAGGACAAGAAGCCTTTTTTGTTGTCGATGCATTCCCTACCAAAGAATTTAAAGCACGCGTAATCCGTGTTGAAAACCTTGCTAAAACCTCAGGAACCGTCATTTCCTACAGCGTAATTTTAAATGTCGAAAACCCAGACCTGACGCTCCGCCCAGGAATGACCACCAACGTGCAAATCACCGTTGCAAAAAAAGACAACGCCCTTTCTATTCCTCAACGCGCACTCCGTCTCTCTCGCACCGGTATTCAAACTGCAGTGTCTGCATTAAAAATGACTATGATCGAAAACGAAGATGCAGTAAAACCATCTCGATTGTATAAATCATACGTCTGGGTAAAAGATGGAAACACCGTAAAACAAGTCCAAGTATCTCTTGGCGTTTCTAACGCCGAATTCATCGAAATCGCCCACGGGCTGTCTGAACAAAACCAAGTAATTACGGGCATAACAACACAAACACAAGAAAATGAAGTCATTAAACGATTTGGACCCAAGTCGCCAGTCGGAGGCAAGTAAGCACAATGGAACGCATAAAAACAGTTAAACTCGCCAGATCTTACGTCAATGGTGACACTACCGTTACGGCACTCAAGTCGGTAGATCTTTCAATCAATGATGGTGAATTTATTGCGATCACCGGCACTTCTGGTTCTGGCAAAACAACGCTCATGCACCTTCTTGGATGTTTGGATGTTCCTTCAAGTGGCGACCATTTCATTGACGGCGTCAATGTTGCACAACTTTCCGATGATGAACTTGCCGGCATCCGTAATGAAAAAATTGGTTTTGTGTTTCAAAAATACAACTTACTCCCCGATCTTTCTGCGGTAGATAATGTAGCCCTTCCTCGTTTGTACAAAGGTATAAATGAAGAACAAGCACGCAGCGAAGCACGTGAATTACTCAACCTAGTTGAACTAGGACACCGCGCAGATCATCACCCCTATGAAATGTCTGGCGGACAACAACAACGCGTTGCAATCGCGCGCGCACTCATCAACAATCCTGCAATTATTCTGGCAGATGAGCCAACCGGAAATCTGGATACCGCAACCACACAAGCAATTTTGGATTTGTTTAAAAAACTCAACACCGAAAAAGGCACAACCATTGTGATTGTCACCCACGAAGACGATGTAGCACGACAAGCAAAACGCATTCTCAAACTACGTGATGGCGAAATTATTTCGGATACCGCGGTACCAGCAGCATGAATTTTGCTCAAGTTTTTAAGACAGCACTACACTCATTCAGTAGCCACAAAACACGCTCGCTTTTAACAACACTGGGCATCATTATCGGTGTTGCCGCACTGATTGCCGTAAAATCAATTGGTGATGGCGCAAAAGACCGAGTACGCCAACAAATAGAAAGTACCGGTACAAACTTTGTACTCGTACTTTCAACCGACCCAAAAGCGCTACAACCACGCAATAAAAATTCCCTCACGCTGCCGAATCTTTCACTTAAACTCAACGAGTACGAAACCATTTTAAATGAAACGCCGGGGATTGCTCTGGGTTCGCCTGGCATTTTCACACGGGTTCAATTGGTGTATGAAAGCCACAACCGCATCGTTTCATGCGTTGGCGCCAGCGAACACATGCTCGAAATTCGCAATTGGCCCATACAAGAAGGCATTAGCATCACCCGGCACGATATTGTAGGGGCCAAAAAAGTTGCGCTCATAGGACAAACCATCGCAAAAGACTTATTTCCCGGAGACACACCGATTGGTAAAACCGTTCGCATCAATAAAGTACCGTATGAAATCATTGGCTTGCTTGCAGAAAAGGGACGCCGGGCAGATGGTTTTGACGAAGACGATGTCATTATGTGCCCGTACACAACCATTCAAAAGCGTATGCTGAGTGTAAATGATGGTTTAACCAGTATGTTGTTTTCGCTCAAAGATCGCAGCACCATGTCACAAACAACAGAAACCATCAGATCAATTTTACGTCACAAAAAAAAGCTTGCTGCAGATGCAGACGATACATTCACGATTTTCAACCAAGACGAAATTGCAAAAACATCAGAAGCTGCAACCTTGGCGCTCAATATTTTGCTCATCATTATTGCTTCCATTTCGCTGATTGTTGGCGGCATTGGCATCATGAATATCATGCTCGTGACCGTTACCGAACGTACCAGAGAAATTGGATTACGCATGGCACTTGGAGCACGCAAAAACACAATTTTGCTTCAATTCATCATCGAATCTATCATTGTGTGCATGCTAGGCGGGATTGTTGGCATGTTGCTTGGTGTGGGAATTGCGTTTAGCGTTGGGCATTTTTTGGGTTGGAATATTGCAATCAACCAGTCGGCAGTTGCGATTGCATTTTTGTCATCAACTTTGATTGGCCTTTTCTTTGGATTTTATCCCGCCAAAAAGGCCTCAAATCTCAAACCTGTTGAAGCGTTACTCGAGCGGTAAAAGTAGTTTTTATGACAACTCTTCTTCTGCAACCATCTCACGCTCTGATAAGGCAACCTCAAGCAGCGTCTTCTGCATTTCTGAAAAAATAGAAGCAAAGACCCCAGACTGGAAATAAGCATCGCGAGAAATAACACTGTCTTTGCCCCTAAACGCGCCATAACTGCCCGTAGAGATTTTATAAAAGAAGAAGTCCTTTTCAGAACAGAATTTTTTAGCAATCAACGCACCATGCACATTTAAAATTGCGTCCGCATCTCCAACAAAGATACGAAATGAATATTCATTATCTTTCAAGACAGGAGTTGGGTATTCATCACCAACGAAAATAAAAGCGATGACAACCCTCAAACTCTCAGAAGCCAACAAATGCTGTGTTGTGTCATACTTCCAATCGTTTTTTTCACCGAAAATACGTAAGTGTTCTGCAAGAAAAACGCTTCTCCAAATACCACTGGCATAATCTGGTCGTTGTTTTTGCGCAGGAACATATGCATCTTTGCCACCAGCAACCGCCAGCACACTTTGTTCTTTGGGGACAGTTAAATTTCGCTTAACAGGAAACATGCCAGGAAATCGTCGAGCTGCTTCCATACGAGCAAAACTGCTTAATTTTAACGAGGACGCAGCCCCTGCGCACTGTGTAATCACTCTTTTTAATGGAGGCGCTGCCTCAACACCAGAGTTAAAAACCACACAAAAAAACACAGCAACTATGACAAACTTCTTATTCACGTAAAAAT
>Ga0214921_10001119_pt1 | contig 46517 bp, 41 predicted proteins | sample LL1505_MetaG_FD_177992 | JGI IMG/M metagenome (GOLD analysis project Ga0214921, IMG submission 177992) | Freshwater microbial communities from Lake Lanier, Atlanta, Georgia, United States - LL-1505 | ecosystem: Environmental > Aquatic > Freshwater > Lake | place: USA: Georgia | collected... | reverse complement strand
TTGGGAATGACGCCACGCTCACCCTAACCCTTCCTACCTTTAGCTCGACACGAGCGATCGTTGTCGATACGACCGCGCCAACGGTAAGTGTCTCAGTGGCGCAGCCTTCGATTACTAATGTATCGCCTCTAGCGTACACTATTACCTTTAGCGAACAAGTTACCGGGTTCCTTGTCGGGGATCTCTCCATACAAAACGGTGTGCCGAGTAACTTTACCCAGACGAGCACGACAACGTTTACCGTGGATGTCACCCCAAGCGGAGAGGGAGTAGTCGAGGTTTCGGTCGGACAAAGCGTGGCTGAAGATCTCGCGCAAAACCCGAACGCGATGTCGAACACTAGTACCATCACTTACGATAGTATCAGGCCGACAGTAACTGTCTCATCCTCCGCGCCACCTCAGACGGGCACCTCGCCGATACCTGTTTCTATTGATTTTGATGAGATTGTTGTTGGATTCACTAACCAGGATATCACGGTGATAAACGGCACAGTCTCCAACTTCAGTGGCAGTGGTTCAAACTACACGGTCAATATCGTGCCCAGTGGCCAGGGACCGGTTCAAGTATCGGTCGCCGCTGGCATCGCTCAGGATAGCGCGGGTAATCCCAATGTAGGATCAAACACGCTCACCCGTACCTATGACACCGTTTCACCCACAGTCAATCTCACCACCACGACTCCCAACGCCACCAATCAGGCGCCACTCCCGGTAACAATTACCTTTTCGGAGAGTGTCACCGGATTTGTGGTGGGGGAAGTTAGTGTGAGTAATGGCACAGCCTCAAATTTCGTCGCTGTTAATGGAACGACGTACACTGTGGATATAGCCCCGTCCGGAGAAGGAGTTGTGCAAGTAGGAGTAGCCTCAGGGGTAGCCGGGGATGCTGCGGGTAACCAAAACACCGCCTCCGAGGCGCTCTCAGTGATGTACGATATTACCTCTCCAACTGTTGATGTGTCCTCAACAGCGCCCTCGATCACGAATTCATCCCCTATCCCGGTACGTATTACCTTCTCAGAGCCGACCTCCAACTTCGCGATTGGAGATATCACTGTGACAAACGGCACAACGAGTAATCTGTCGGGTAGTGGTACCTCTTATACAGTGGATATCACGCCCACTGGCGATGGTATCGTGGAGATCTCACTGGCCTCCGGTGTGGCCTCAGACGCCGCGGGGAATAGCAACGGAGCTTCGGCTACGTTATCCCGAAGATTCGATACGACGTCCCCTGTACCCTCGCTGTCCACTACCATCGGCGCAACCACCAACCAATCACCTTTTGCGGTGACTATTGTGTTCAACGAGCCGGTGACAGGATTGAGTCCAGCGGATCTGAATATACAGAATGGAACGGCCAGCAACCTTACCGGTAGTGGCACTTCGTATGCCATCGAGATTACACCATCTGGTGAGGGCATCGTGACGGTATCGCTTCCTGCGGGTAGCGCCGCGGATAGCGCGGGCAATAATAGTGAGACGTCGAACGAGGTCTCTGTAATATACGATCTTGGAAGTCCGACGGTGACGGTTACCAGTGGCGCGCCATCACCGACAAAAATATCGCCTATACCTTTCACAATCACCTTCTCAGAGGTCCCGACAGGATTTACAGCCTCAGATGTGACGGTGACAAATGGCTCCGTCACTTCCTTTAGTGGAAGTGGCGTCGCTCGAAATATAACGGTCACTCCCTCAGGGCAGGGCATCGTTGAGGTGCTAGTGGGTGCTGGTGTCGCTACAGATGCCGCTGGTAATGGGAACATAGCGTCAAACTCCGTCGGTCGAGTCTATGATTCTGTGGCGCCGGACGCCCCGGTAATATCAACACCCTCTGAGGGGTCGCTACTTTTGATAAACCAGCCAAGTATCTCGGGAACGGCGGAGGCGAGCGCGACCATCACAGTTAAAGAGGGAGGAAGTGCTATCTGCTCCACTACCGTTGGCGGAGATGGATCTTGGAGCTGCTCACCAACCTCACCATTAGCCGAAGGACGGCATGCCCTAGCAGGCTTCGTTGTCGATCCTGCGGGTAATTCTAGTTCTAGTTCGTCACTCAGGAACATCGTTATCGACGCGGTTGAGTTGGGAGCTCCCACGGTGGACCCCTCCGTGAGCGAGATTACAAGCGACGTAACACCCCCAGCCTTTGGGAATGGGCCGGCCGGGATGTTGCTTCATGTCCGAGAGGGTGAAGTGACATTGTGTACCACGACTATAACTGGAGGCGGTTCTTGGAGTTGTAATTTGTCTCAGCTGTCTACAGGGAGCCACAATCTGGTCGCCTGGGCGCATGATCCTTCAGATGATACTGTTTCAGATGATGTTCCGTTCACAGTTTTAGTGGGTGTCTCGTATCGTGGTATAGTTGCGATGGCGGATAGGGGCGCGACACCACTAGAAGGAGTAGTGGTATCGTACCAAACCGCCTCAACAACAAGTGATGAAAGTGGCGCGTTTGAACTCCCTGTTCCGGATGAATTAGGTGTCTCACCGATTCTCTCTAAGCGGGGGTGGGCTATATCTCCGATGGCATCGGACGGAGTGGGCGAGGGGATAGTTCGATACTCTGCTGTACCATCCCTTGAAAGTAAGTCTTACGCGATCTGGGACGCTCCATCAGCTGGATTCGTTCAGAACCTTAAGCTCCTCAATAAAGGATCATCCGTACAGAATTTCTCTTGGTCTCTGATCGCCTCAAGTGGCGATATTTGCGACGCATCCACGGCAACAGCCGTGTCGATGCTAGGAGACTATCGGACGAATCTTACGGCTAACGCGTGTCTGGCTCCAACTACATTTGGACTTATTGAAGTCGTAAATGAGGATGGGCTATACGACGGGGAGTTTGAATCCTCCGTCCCAGGAGCGAACGATCGCGATCTCAAGACGTCGGCGTTGAGTTCACTTAGCAACTCCATTCTAGGTAGTTCGTATTTGATGTTTGATACAAGCGCGGCGGTGCTCAAGGCTGATACCGATCTCCAATTCACAGAGAACGCTTTGCTGATCGCAAATGTGAGTGAAGACGAGCATACCTTCACGGTTCGCTACCGGAACGGAAATGGCATCGTTGCGCAAACTAAAACGCTGCTGGTGCCCGGACGCGCCACAGTCCGAAGTGTCCTGGGATTGCCAGGGCAGAAGCGCTCAGCGCGAGGTCTCGTAGAGATCGAGCCCGATGATGATCAATTTGAATACGTCGCCACCATGAGGCGGTATGGCTTTAAATATAAATTTAACGTCAAGAAGAAGATCTTTGAGAAGAATAAGAGTTTCTTTGTGATGAGTGAATACGCTCGCACCGGGACAGGGCGGGAACGGAAGGTTAGGTATGAGTACTCCAACCCCCTGGATGGTGCTAATTATATCGAGCTTGGAAATACGACAGGGTCTCCTGTTACGGTCAGTATTAATCACGTCGGCCAGGAGATTCAAAAGATCCCCAGTGGTTCAAGGAGGCCCCCAAGAAAGGGACAGGCCAGACCTCCGAAGATAATAACAAAAAACACCACCATTACGGTTGGTTTGCCGGGTTATGGGTCATCGAGAGTGCTCTTCTCTAAATTTATAAAGACCTCGACGGAGGGAGTCGTTACCATAACTACGAATCAGCCCGATTCAGTGCTGGCGAATATCGTCTCTCACCAATACAACTCAAGTGGAAACCTCAATGCGAGTAGCCTTTTCCCCCTTGAAGAGGTTTTCGGTGATGACCAATACGGATTCTATGAATCAAACCCCGCGAGCTCTCTGTGGCTCTCAAACTCCTCTTCACTTGACGCGGTGGTGAATATAGAATGTTTGGTAAGTGGCTCCGCGCTGAATATTGTTCCTCTGACGATTTCGCCTCGTTCCTCTGCTGTGGCCAAGCTGGCGACGTGCTTTGGAGGCGCGGCATCCGGAGTTGTGCACCTGAACTCCTCTATCACGGGAGGTGTCGTGGGAGATCGGATACGAGCCCGATCCACTAAAGGGTTTAAAGCCCGGGCGCGGCTCCACTAAGCTTCTGGATCTAATGCTATTACTTCATAATTGGGGGGGGGTCGTTTGGGATGACCTGGCTCACTGTGAGTGATTTCCTTGTCTCGCCTTACATTTTTTTCTTTTTAACACTCGCAAAGTGAAGTAAAGAATCCTCCGACAACACGGTCGAGTCGTAATTACAGATCGACCTTTTTTATGAGTTATTATGCGTTTACTTGCTCTTGTTGCACTTGTGATCTCTACGTTTGCTATAGACCTGGCCTCTGCTACGCCGAACTGTCGGCAGTGCCCTTACACATGTAACGATCTTGGACTTGGTAAGAAGGATTGTAGCGCTGTGAGCGAGACACGAGGGATCTGCTGCCTCGACCTAAGCAAGAAGGGTCTGGAGATGGCTGCCGCTCAAGAGGCCGCTCTGAAAGATAAGACGACATCGGCGGCTACTGTTCGTGAGCAGTGCCCATCTGGTTTCCGCCCAAGTGAGCAAAAGTGCTCTCCCGCTGAACGGGCTAAGGGATGCAAAGACGTGCGTCTCTCTAGTGGCCTCGGTTGCGTCAAGCGATAGGAGAGGGGTCTGTTAGTTCTAGTAGGGGCGCGCGGGGAGGCTTCTCCGCGCGCCCTTTTTTTGTGATTCTCAAGAAAATTGTAATTCTAGTAAACGCTAGAAAGGGTGGTATCGAATCCCCAACTCTCGCTCAAGGCTTTCCAGTCTAGCTCGAATCTTCTCTATGCCAATTCTCTCAGCGTAGTAGATGACTCCACCTCTAAATGGTGGAAATCCAATCCCCATAACTGTGCCGAGATCTATCTGCTTTTTCGCAAGCTCTCTGTCGTCACCCGCCACCCCTTCAATCAAACACTTCATTGCCTCGTTGATAAGGTGGTAAATAAGTCTGTCAGTGATCTCCCCTTGTGAGAGCTTCTTTTCCGGTCTCGATGGTATCTTGAGTGCTTGACTGATTCCCGACCAGGGCGTCGCGTCTTTGCCCTTGTAGTCGTAGAAGCCGGCGGAGCTCTTTCTCCCTTTGCGGCCGAGCGCGACAAGCTTAGCGGCAAAGTCAGGCGCCGCCATTCGGTCTCCGTAACCGTCCGTCATGACCTTAGAGACGTGAGCCGCCACGTCGAGACCCACTTCGTCCAGTAGTCGTATCGGCCCCATGGGCATACCAAACGCTAGGGCCGCCTCGTCTATCTCAGAAATAGAGTGTCCTTCTTGAAGGAGAAAGACCGCCTCGTTGAGGTAAGGAATAAGGATGCGATTGATGAGAAACCCAGGGACATCGCGAACTACTATCGGAAATTTTCCGATCTCTGTTGTGATAGCCGCCACCTTCGCCACGGTCTCATCACTCGTTTTTTCACCTCTGATGATCTCCACAAGTGGCATCTTCTCTACCGGATTAAAGAAGTGCATCCCAACGAATCGCTCGGGTCGCTCAATCGCTGACGCCATCTCTGTCACGGAGAGTGATGATGTGTTCGTCGCCAGGATAGCGTCTGACTGAACCCGTTCGGCGATATCAGAGAAGATATCTTTTTTAAGTTTTATATCCTCAAAAACGGCCTCAATGACGATCCCGGTGCGGCTCATAGTAGGACTTGGGAATTGCACCCAGTCGATTCGATTAGCGATAGCCGCGCGTTCCAGTGATGAAAGGTAGCGAATCTTCGATAATTCACGAGCGGTGTGCTCCTTCCCTCGCTGAAGGCTCGCCTCAGTAGTGTCTTTCACAATCACTTGGTGATTACTTTTCGCGAGGGCGCCAGCGATCCCAGCCCCCATAGTCCCGGCTCCGATCACGAGGCCATGGAGATCGGCGATCTCTTTTCGCGCGGACTTCCCTAGCCCTTTTGAGGCTTCAGTGAGAAAAAATATATGAACGAGCGCCTTGCTCTCTGGGGAAATAATTAATTTTCCCAGCTCGCGAGCCTCAAGCTCTAGAGCTTTGCGGCGGGTACGACCGAGCCCGTTCACGGTCATATCCAGCGCCGCCAGCGGAGCTGGATAGAACCCTCGCGTTTGTTTAAGGAGCGCCTTCTTGGCCTGACTCTTGACGAATAGGCGCCCCATCCGGTTGTTCGATAGTAGCCGTTCGCCAAGTGATAGCCGCTTGCGCTTGGGGAGTTTGACGCCCCGCGCGATCTCCTCCGCTCTGTCGTATATCTGAGTCGCGCTTACTACTTCATCGACAAGGGAGGCCTTGTAGGCTTGTTGAGAGCGGAGGGTTTTTCCCGCTAAGATTATATCGAGCGCTTTCGGTAGCCCCACCACGCGGGGCATACGGAACGTGCCACCAAATCCAGGAAGGATTCCGAGCTTCGTTTCCGGGAGCCCGATCGAGCTGTTCTTTGAGTCGGTAATGATTCGATAGTCGCACGCGAGGACTAACTCGCACCCGCCGCCCACGCAGGGGCCGCCGATCGCGGCGACAGTGGTGCACTCAAGATGCTCAAGCAGATCATAGGCCCCCTGTCCCTCCCTGGCTAGTTCAGCGCCTTTGGCCGCCTCAACCACGCTGTGAATCAGAGAGATGTCAGCCCCAACGCAGAAGGAGTCGACAGAGGGGGCTCGAATCACAAGGCCCTTAACGCCTGAGCTCTTGACCTCGTGAAGGGCGTCTCTGAAAGACTGAATCCTGTTAGGCGTCAGCGTTATTGCGCGCTCCTGTGAGCTACCTAAGGTGATGAGCGCGATGAGTTTGTCGGCTGAGTAAGTTAGGAGCACCGAGCCGTCTTTAAGCGAATCCGAGGGGGAGAGTGCTGAATTAGCCATGTGGTCTCGTGTAATCTAAGAAATTGATATAATGAGAGATTTATCTGGTCTGGGAACTTTCTGATATATCGGGGGCACCGTGACTCCTTCCTCCCCCATAACCAAGCTAGCCCCTAGGATACCAGGGTGTTGAAAGGTGTGTCGACACAGTTTTAGAGCATCGATAAGATCTTCAAATGTCGTTACGTGGGCCCGCAAATAGAGATGAAATAGCCGATGATAATTGGCGCCATTTCTTTAGGTCCGTTGGCGGGTACCAGTTTTTAGTCGAGGTAGCGGAGCGGGCGTCAGGTGTAATCATGGAGATCTACAAAAGGACCTCCATCGAGCAACACCGGAAGGATGATGGATCCCCTGTATCAGAGGCCGATATGGCCGCCGCGGCGGTGATCGAGAAAGCCCTTCTTGAAACAGGGGTACCTGTTATCTGCGAAGAGGGAGTTTTCCCCAATATCGATGGGCAGAAGTTGTTTTGGCTCGTTGATCCGCTCGATGGCACGAAGGAGTTTCTCGCTCGCAACGGTGAGTTTACAGTTAATATCGCGCTGGTTTCAGAGGGGGCTCCGGTGGTTGGGATTGTCGCAATCCCCGCCCACGGAGAGATTTACGTCGGTGTGAAAGGAGAGGGAGCGATACGGATTAAAGATGGCTCTACGAGTAAAATTAGCAACTCTCGCACTACGAAGTCACTTATCGCCGCGGTTAGCCGTTCGTATGGCTCAAGCGAGACTGATCGCTGGTTAGAAAGTTTCGGAGTTAGCGAACGGATCCGGTGTGGTTCCGCCATTAAGTTCTGCCGAGTAGCGGAGGGAAAAGCTGACATCTATGTCCGTCTCGGCAGAACGATGGAGTGGGATACCGGCGCGGGACAGGTCATTGTCGAGGAATCAGGGTGCAAAGTGGTAGCGATTCCATCCCAGGAGCGACTCCATTACGGTAAGCCGGGGTTCGCCAACCCGGATTTCGTTGCCCTACGGGGGGATCTTATTCTGACTCCTCAGGCTCTCAGTAAGGTCGGCAACCTCCCTTCGTAGCGCCCCCTTGAACGGCTTTCCGTCCGATACTTCGTATCTGAACAGTTCGGATATGTCCGAAACAGAACTTTTTCTGCCGGTATTCTTGGAGTAGTAGTGAAACCTTAAGTACCATACACGCGGTCTGAAGGTTCTCTCTTACAAAGGAGGTGCTCTTTGAGCACGGAGGTTCTCACTTCCCTGTGGGTATACCACAAGGGAGCAGATGTCCCCGCTCTTTATCGGGGAAGAGTGCAACGGGAGGAGCGAGGAGGTGCTGTCACCATCCGAGTCGCCTCGGCTCAGGTTTATAGGTGGGGATACAACACCAAGGTTCTTCCAGCCAGAGAGGCTAAAGAGCAGGTGTCATGGCGTACGGTTGATGATTTTGTTCTCGAGGGTTTAGTTGAGGGACGTCCTATGACTCCCGGCCAAACGCTCTTGATCAGATTTTCTGACCGCACACGCGTTTACATCCCCGACTAAGGTTGTGATCACGGCTATTTGGGTTGCGTAGCCGGCAGTCTCTACGACTGTTTTCTAGCAACCCCCCTACTGTTTTCGATCGACTCTTCTTTACGGCCTGAATAGCTCAGAGGGCGCCGGCTCACCGCACCGATTGAGATGTGACTGAAGGGCCGCACCGCTCTCAGTGTCCAAGTGTCCGATCGATAGGGCGCTTCCTAATTGAAGATCGAATGAATCAACGCAGGTTCGATCAAACTCTCGTGGCCCGAGGAACGCTGGTCCCTCAGGTTCGCCCCACGGAATGCTCGGCGTGAGGCGCGCCCGTTTCGACACGAGATCTCCAAGGGGAGAGCCCACGCAGACCGGGGAGTCCGCGATTGAGTTAAAGCACTCATCACGCCTGGCTAGGGACCGGCTTAGGCAGCCATTCACGAGGCGCTCGCACCCATTTTCCTCGAACGCCGCAGACGACAAGGTCGGGAGAAATGTTATCAGAGAGAAAAAGAGAGCTGTGGCAACCCGAGTATCCATGCTGACATCGTAGGGTAGTATCTGACCCGTGTGGGATGATGCGCGTTTGTATGAGACACAAGCGGGGCATAGGAGGCCCTTTTTTGTCGTTTTGCCGTTGTCTCGATTAAGCGGCGAACTCTACCTTTCGTGAGCGGGCACAACAAGCACTGGAGTAGGGGAAGCGCGGAGCACTTGTTCCGCGACGCTACCGATCAGGGCGCGCTTAAGCCCGGAGCGACCGTGGGATGCCATAACTACCAGATCAAAGCCCTCTTCTCTGATGAAGTCAGAGATGATGTGGTGAACGGGCATAGCGGCCTCACGCACGACAAACTGAGGGTTTTTCGTGGCGAAGTGAGTCTGGATGTGATTGTTGAGGTCGTTGATCGCTTTTTCTTTGATGGCCGCTAACGTCTCGGGCACATACATAACTGGCATCTCCATTGATCCGCCGACGCCCAGTTGAATCGATGTGTCGATGCACGTAAGGATTGTAAGTTTTGCGCCGTAGGTATCAGCGAGAGAATGAGCGTAGGGGTATGACTTAATCGCCTCGTCGCTGAGGTCTGTCGTAACGAGGATCTTTTGAAGGTTTGGAGTCGGCATATGTATCACCATGTGGGCTGGTGGGTGAAATGTCTAGGAGCTCGGTCATAGTCTTCATAAAAAATAGGTCGGGCAGTCACGGGTCCCTCTAAGGAGTCTGAGGGCAGATCTAAATCACTTATTGTCTGGTTGGCCGACCTGCACGATAGTATTTAGGTAAGGTTACTGTACACGGGGAGGATCGGTTATGGCGCGTTGTGATCTATCGACGTTTGGGCTGAGCGATACGCGCGGATTTCTGCCACACCAGGATCCCCTCCTATCCCTCCCCAAGGCGTTCGCGGCATGGGAGAACGTTGCCCAACGACTTCCAAAGTACCTGGCTGGATTGAGTCTTAGAAAAACCGTCGACGTTCTCCCGCCGTTCGATCTGAATTCTATAAAGACAGACGGTGAGTTGCATAGAGCTATGGTGATCCTCTCCTTTATCGGGCACGCGTACGTTTTTGGAGAGAAGCCAACGGTGGATAGAATTCCAAATGTTCTCGCTCAACCTTGGTATGAGGTCGCAAAGAGATTGGGTCGGCCCCCAGTACTCTCCTATGAGTCTTACGCCCTTGATAACTGGCAACGCCTTGATCCGAGTGGCCCAATCGCCACCGGCAACGTGGCGCTGGCTCAGAACTTTCTAGCGGGTATTGATGAGGAGTGGTTCGTCATTATCCACGTGGACATTGAGGCGCGAGCTGCGCATGCGCTTAAAGCCATAGCGGGGGGGCGACGAGCTGTTGAATCCTCGAACGCCGCTGAGCTCATACTCTCTCTCAAAGAGATGGCGTGCGCCCTCTCGGGGATGTACTCCTCATTGTGTGATATGGTGCTTCACTGCGATCCCTTCATGTATTTTCACCGTGTGCGACCGTACATTCATGGGTGGAAGAATAATCCATCGCTCCCGAATGGTTTAGTATACGAGGGGGTAAAAGAGTACGGCGAGAAGGGGCAATTCTTCAGGGGGGAGACGGGGGCGCAGAGCACGATTATACCCTCTCTGGACGCGTTTCTTGGTATTGGGCACGTGGAAGATATTCTCAAGACCTACTTGATGGAGATGCGCACCTACATGCCGCCGAAGCACAAGGAGTTTCTAGAGGCGGTTGAGGCTGGGCCATCAACCCGAGAGTTTGTCATGGCGCGTAGCGCGGATACCGAGCTGAAAGCGATCTACGATGAGTGTGTGGATTGGGTGGAGAAGTTTAGAACGAAGCACCTTGAATACGCCGTTAGCTACATCGCGAAACAAGCCCAGACCGATCCAAGTAACCCATCCCAAGTTGGAACTGGTGGCACCCCGTTTGTTAAATATCTTACTAAACATCGAGATGAGACTGGGCAGCACAAAGTTGGGTGCCCAGTGACTGGGAGAGCGTAGCCCGCTACCCCGGGGATTCAACCAGAGCTACAGAGAGGGGCGCACACATCTGTGTAGCGCCCCTAGGAAGACGCCGATTCGTAGTGCCGTAGGCCCTGTTTCCAAAGGAAGCCGCACATAGTCCAAAAGGCGACGATGGCGATCAACACCCAGACAACGCCCCTCCACTCGCTCTGATCGATAACAAATCGGACTGGAAAGGTGATCGCTATTAATATCGGAAGGGCCGTTGAGAGAAATCGCCGTATCCTCTCAGGGTACACATAGTCCGGCCACTTCTGAAGTTGTTGGCCCTGCATCCTGAGAAAATTTATTCCGTCGCCAGCGGTAGTCCAGAAAATTGACATCGATATCGACATCTCGATCAGGAAAACGAGCGTAAGAGACATAACGAGGAGGAGCGGAAGGAGTATCCACGCCAGGAGAGTGAGCTTAACTTGAAGTCCATAATAAATAAGAAGGCCGATGTTAAGAGGGGCTATGAGGAGTGACGCCGGTCTCTGAATGGCGGTAAAGACATCAAAGAGGCTGCCGAGCGGGCGCAAGAGCCTAAAGTCAAGGCTTCCCGTCCGAACCTCGGTGGCGAAGTTCCAGAAATTTGGGGCGATGACGCTGGTATGAACGCACATGACCGTCTGGTACCAGAAGATGTACATCATAAATTGGGGGCGGTTCCACGGACCGATATGGTCAACGTGATCAAAAATAAAACGGGCCGCGAGGTAGGTGGTTAAAAATCCAGAGAGCTCGACGATAATGTTTAAGAGTACGTTAAAGCGAAAGCTGGCGATCTTGGCGATTGAGTTAAGAATTTGCTGGTAGAGTACTTGCACGTAGGGTTGTAAGCGCGCCATCTACATCCCCGCCGCTGAGTAGAGTCCAATCCCCCGTCGCCACGTGACGATGGAGGCAAGAGTCATAATAGCCATCCATATCGCCATCATCATGAAGGCGAAGGGAAGCGGCGTGACGTTTGAGCCGAGGAAGAGGTGAACCGGCAAGGAAGCTATGAGAGGAAAGGGTGTGTATCGCAGAACCGCTTGAAGCGACTGAGGGAAGAGCTCAATTGGGATGAACGCCCCTGAAAGCAGAACCGCGAAGAGGTTAAACACGAAACGGAGAATCCAGGTTTCCTCAAGCCAAAAGGCGACAAGTCCGAAGGCGAACTCAAAAAGAAACCACAACGCGCTCACAGAGAGGGAGAAAAACAACCCGGGTATGAGACATGTCAAGGGAGGCAGTGGTATGAGACCGATCGTAATCATAGTTATGATCGCTATCGCGGCCATCACGATTTGTACGAACTGGAAAGCGAGGAATTCGCAGGCGTGGAATTTCCAGAGATCAAAAGGGTAGAGAAGAAAGGCGGTGATCCTTCCCATTCTTATGTCCTCAGAGAGATCCCAGCTTCGGTGTGATCTTATCAGGAACGCGGCGATCAAAGACCAGCACTGATAGCGGAGCATTTCGTCCATCGAAAATCCCCCGATCGGCGCGTCGCCTCTGAGCGTAAAGATCGATCGCCACACGGTATAGTTTACCGAAACGAAGACGATCGATGGGGCGATGAGCATCAAAAAGAAGTCTACTTTGTACGTCATTTGACGCGCTAAGGATGATGCTATCGTTGTGCGCCACTTCGCGAATTCGTGTGAGGCCATCTCTTACTCACCGATGAGGTGTGGATTTGTCATGAGCTCCTTCAAGACTCGTTCGATGGGCATCTTCTCCGTTGAGTAGTCAGCTACCGGAAATTGAGAGAAGATCGAGATGGAGACCTCGCGAAGTTTATCCTCGGCTATTTGAAGTTCAACTCCCATGCCGCTCGGATCCCACCGGGGATTCAGGTCCCGCCACATTGAATGGGATTGTTCCACTGGCTCTCTAAACAGAAGTGATACGAACTTTTCTTTTCCCAGAATGCGCTCAAAATCCCGAATAGGTCCGTCAAAGCGCTTCCGCCCCCCGAGAACCAGAACGATTCGTGGGCACAGCGCGTCAATATCAGCCATGTAGTGAGAGGTGAGTATGATGGTGGTTTTGTGGACGCGCTGATACTCTTTGAAGAAATCGCGGATCTGCTTTTGGGCCACTACATCGAGCCCAATGGTCGGCTCGTCGAGGAAGCACAGATCTGGTTGATGGAGGAGGCATGCCATCAGCTCCATTTTCATGCGCTCGCCCAGTGAGAGGCGGCGTAGATGGGTATGAAAAAGATGAGTCACGCCAAGGAGAGTTCCCAGGACCTCAACGCGCTCCTTGAAGTCTCTATTTGACACTTCGTAATACCGCTGAAGCAGTTGGAAGGAATCGTAGGCGGGGATGTCCCACCACAATTGTGTTTTTTGACCCATCACAAGGGCGATGCGGCGTCGAAATTCGCGGTCGCGCCTAAATGGCTCAAAACCGAGAACGGACGCCTCGCCTCTTGTGGGGGCGACTATTCCCGAGAGCATCTTCATGATTGTGGTCTTTCCCGCCCCGTTTGGCCCCAGTAAGCCAACGATCTCTCCCGGAGAGATCTCAAGGTTAAAATCAGAGACCGCGGTGACCTTGACACGCGTTGATGATACGAAGGACTGAAGCGTGCCGCGAAGCCCCGGTTGTTTGCGGGAAGATTGGTACTCTTTGGTAAGGGTTCGGCAGACGATTGCTTGTGTTGTCACCGTAGGGAGGTTACCACGGGGGCACGAGGGGCGTCATCACTCTATGTAGAGGGGGCTTCGAACGATATGAGCACCGCTCCGTGAGCGACTTCTTGTCCCTTTTTGACCGCAACGCTTTTAATCGTCACATCCCGCGGGGCTTTGATAGGATTCTCCATCTTCATCGCGTCAATCACAACGAGGGTAGAGCCGGCTGAGACCATATCACCTTTCGATACTTTGACATCGGAAACGATCCCCGGCAGAGGGGCTTTCAGTTCTAAGACGGTGGCACCCATGCCCGCGTTGGATGGTCCAGCCGCGGGCCCTTTGAATGCTGTGGGAGATATTACGACTTCAGGGTGATGGCGGTGTTGGGCGGCGGGCTCGACGGTGACGGTACGTTCTTGATCGTTGATGACCAGGGTGAGCAGAGCGCCACGCCTCTCCTTAAGCTGGACGGTATAGCGCGCCCCGCTGATCTCCACGATGTAGGCGCTCATCTTCCCCCCCTGATGTTCGCCTCGAGACGAGCGGCGGTCTGCCATGAGGTGAGAGATTCAGAGGCACTGAATAGTAACGTGCCTTTCTTGGTCACGACGAAGTCGCCCTGAGGCAGAGCGGCGGAGATGGCGTTCGCAATCAGCAACGTGACCTCGTCGGGCACTCTCCCCGAGTCGCCCCGCCCGAGGGCGAACGATATCCCTTCGTGAGAAAGGGGCGGGGGCAGGGGTGGACGCAACGAGTTCATACCCATCCTTATAGTGGAATGTTACCGTGCTTTCGTTTGGGCGGGCTCTGTCGTTTTGTTGAGAGGGTCGAAAAGGCCTCGATAACTTTCGAGCGAGTCTCCCTGGGGTGTATGACGGCGTCTATAAACCCTAGCTCGGCCGCCTCCCACGGATTAGCGAATTTCTCTCTATACTCTTTAACGAGCTCTTGTCTGCGGGCCACTTCGCTACCGGTTCGTGCCGCTTGGTCTAGCTCTCGCCTGAAGATAATATTCACCGCTCCATCAGGACCCATAACCGCTATCTCCGCTGACGGGAACGCGAAGTTAACATCGGCTCTGATGTGTTTGGACGCCATAACATCATAGGCTCCCCCGTAGGCCTTGCGGGTTATGACGGTTACCTTCGGTACGGTAGCCTCGGCGAAGGCGTATAGGAGCTTCGCGCCATGACGAATGATTCCGCCATGTTCTTGTTGAACGCCTGGTAGGAAACCGGGGACGTCGACCAAGGTAAGGAGAGGGATATTAAACGCATCACAGAAGCGGACGAACCGAGCGGCTTTTGTGCTGGCATTGATATCAAGACATCCGGCGAGAACTGAGGGCTGATTCGCGACGACCCCGATTGAGTGCCCATTCAACCGGATGAATCCGACCACAATGTTTTGGGCGAAAGCTGACTGTACCTCAAAGAAATTGCGAGAGTCACCGATCGACGTGATGAGCTCCTTGATGTCGTACGGTTGGTTCGGCTGATCTGGTATTAAGCGATCGAGCTCGTGGTCCTCGCGCCGTGCCAGATCGCCCGAGAAAATCACTGGTGCTGGGTCAAGGTTGTTCTGGGGAAGATACGAGAGAAGCTCTTTGCACATCTCAATGCACGCCTGATCGTCCTCCGCCTCAAAGTGGGCAACCCCACTTATTGACATGTGAGAGTCGGCGCCCCCAAGCACCTCTTTTGAGACCTCCTCTTTGGTAACCGTCTTAATCACGTCCGGTCCAGTAATAAACATGTGGCTTCGCTCCTTCACCATCAAGATGAAGTCGGTGATCGCGGGTGAATAGACAGCTCCGCCGGCGCAGGGACCCATCACCAGAGATATTTGCGGAACCACTCCAGAGAGTAAGGTGTTTCGAAGGAAGATGTCAGCGTATCCGCCCAGACTCTCCACACCCTCCTGAATGCGCGCCCCTCCAGAATCGTTGAGTCCAATTATTGGGCATCCGATCCTCTCGGCGAGATCCATTACTTTGACGATCTTTTTAGCGTGCATGGCCGCAAGCGAGCCGCCGAACACGGTAAAGTCCTGTGCAAAAACGCATACTCGACGCCCGTTGACGGTGCCGGTGCCAGTGATAACCCCGTCGCCTGGGTAACGCTTGTCACTCAGACCAAAGTTGGATGACCGGTGAACTACAAACTTGTCGTATTCGGAGAACGACCCCGGATCGAGGAGGAGGTTGACGCGCTCGCGCGCGGTACGTTTTCCGCTCTCGTGTTGTTTGGCGATTCTCTCGGGTCCCCCGCCGCTCTCCGCCGCGGCGTTGCGGCGTTCCAGTTCATTCTTGTGATTCATAGTGAGAAAGATGTTATCACGGGGCAAAGGTAACGAAAGCTCTCTTTTTGCTCGCTTCTTGAGGCGAAACCCGAGCGCTGGCAACTAAGAGATTGAGATGATTATTTGGAAGGTGCGCCAGCAAGATTCAAACCGCGATAGTCATCGGAGCGTCGAAGCTCGGCGAGGGCCCTCTGAAACTCTCCGAGAGGCGAGATGTATCCGCATCGATACATTGAGTATTTTAAACCTGAAAAATCCAACAGGCTCGTTGTTTCTGTCCCCTCGTAGGTAGGGGGTCTCCCTTTGGCGATTAGTTTTTGGGAGGGCCTCTGTCGTAACACGGTTAATACTATGATGTATCCCGCAGGGATGGTTTCGAGGGTATAAATCCTCCTTTACTCCCGGGCGTTTAGAGGACTATCTTTGAACGCATGAAGAAGGCCTCAGTAGTTCTCTCCGCGGTGCTCAGACTTGGCTTGGTTTCAGGAGCGATTGGATTGACCGGATGTTCAGGGCTTGGGGGGCTTGGACCAGAGGCGCGCCAACCTGAGTCGGGAGAGAAGGCGGTTTTCGAAGGGGTGTCCGCTTTCTATTGCGCCAAAAAGAGATGGCCTATCTCTTGGGACGAGATTCTAGAGTTTGGGGAGCTCTCTGAGGAGGCTCAAACCGCGGTGGGAGAGATGCTCTCGCCGGAGATAGCGTCGCCGCGGGCAGTACTACTCATCGTTCGTTACAAAAATATACAAGGTCTTGATCGCAAAGTTACCTATATCGCTCCCCCTGAATGTACCCCCTCAGACGATCCGAACTTCTGGTCAATGGCAGGTGGCCGGGTCTCCTTCAAAACCCCTCCGGGTTTCACGCCGCTCGATGGGAGAGCCATAAAAGAGAAGTGGAGGGGTGGGCCTTATCCTGACGCCGCGTGGCATGACGCGGCGCATGGTATCTTTGTAACGGTTAGCTTCAGTGAAGTTGAGGTGTCATCTAATGAGCTAGAGGGCCTCAAGACCGAGTTAGAGGAGACGTACGAGAGCTCTCTGCCAGCTATGCGGTGGATAGAGAGGACGGCGGCCCTGGCTGATGAGCCACCCCGTCTTATTCATATGCTGAGTAGCGCCTCCGCTGGGGGGCGATCCGTTACCTATGCTCTATCGATGTCGTTTGATGACCATCTCCTCACCCTGTCGATTACCGCGCCAGAGATAGCGCAGCCGGTACTAGAGAGAGCGGCGGCCGCCATTCAAAGAAGCCTGCGGGTGCTTTAGGTGGGTCATGAGAGAAGATAAAACCTTCAAAACCTCCTCAGGGTTTACTGTTAAAGGTGTTTATGATGACAGGGATCGTGGAGGGCGGCCGCTGGGCCAACCTGGTGAGTTTCCCTTTACACGGGGCGTTCATAAGAGCATGTACCGCGGAAAGGTGTGGACCATGCGCCAATACGCGGGGTTTGGCTCCGCGGCGGAAACCAATCAGCGCTATCATTTTCTACTAAAGCAGGGCACTACCGGGCTCAGTGTCGCTTTTGATCTGCCAACCCAGATGGGCCGAGACCCGGATCACACCCTCTCGCGCGGTGAAGTCGGTCGGGTGGGAGTCTCAATCGCGACGGTAGATGACCTCGATCGCCTCTTTGATGGCATCGCCCTCGGCCAGGTATCGATCTCCATGACCATCAACGCGACAGCCTCAACGCTTCTCGCCTTCTTGCTCGTGCTAGCCGAGCGGAGGGGAGTGCCCTGGAGCGCTATAAAAGGCACAACGCAGAATGATATCCTCAAAGAATATATAGCTCGAGGAACTTATATTTATCCGCCACGTCACGGCATGCGTCTTGTGACGGATGTGTTTTCATACTGCGCCAATCATGTCCCTAACTGGAATACGATTAGTGTCTCTGGCTATCACATCCGGGAAGCCGGGAGCACCGCGGTGGAGGAGGTGGCGTTTACCTTAGCCGATGGGATCGCGTATGTTGAGGCGGCGATACAGCGCGGTTTGCGTGTAGACGACTTCGCCCCCCGGGTTGCGTTCTTTTTTAATTGTCACAATAATTTTCTAGAGGAAGTAGCGAAGTTCCGGGCGGCACGCAGATTGTGGGCCACGATAATGAAGGAGCGGTTTGGAGCGAAAGATGAGCGCTCAATGACGCTGCGGTTTCATACCCAGACCGCTGGTAGCTCTCTGACAGCCCAACAGCCCCACAACAACGTGGTTCGTACTACCATTCAGGCTTTAGCGGCGGTGCTCGGGGGAACTCAATCACTCCACACTAACGGTTTTGACGAGGCGCTCGGCTTGCCAACCGAGGAGAGCGCTCAGATAGCTTTGAGAACTCAACAGATCATAGCTGAGGAGTCGGGCATCATCGCGACGAGCGATCCACTCGGAGGTAGTTTCGCTATTGAAGCGTTAACGGACTGGATCGAGGCAGAGGCGAGAGCGCGAATCGAGAAGATCGATTCGATGGGTGGAATGTTGGTAGCGATAGAGAGTCGTTACCCGCAGGGGGAGATAGAATCTTCCGCCTACGAGGCCCAACGTCAGATTGAGCAAGGGCTTTCGGCTGTGGTCGGGGTAAATAAATACTGCGACTCGGGGCGGGAAGCGCCCCCCGTATTGAGAATTAGCGCCGATATCGAGGATGAGCAGATAGCCAAGATTAGAGCTTACAAGGGAGCGCGTGATAACGTGAAGGCGCTCTCGGCGCTCGCGCTCTTGGATAAAGAGGCTAGGGGAGACGGAGAGTTGATGCCTGTCATCGTCGAGTGCGCCCGCTCCTCGTGTACGCTCGGGGAGATCTCTGACACGTTGCGCGCGGTTTTCGGAGAGCACCATGAGATCTGAGTCATAGCCTAGGCTTGTGAGCTACGCCTGAAGTCGTGGGGAGGTCCATCGGGATATCATAGTTTTTCGTAGCGTGACATGGCTCACGCGGAGAGCTCGCTCAGAGCCCAACACGCACCTTGTCCGCGTTCGTTTGACACATAGAGGGGGCCCGATATCCCCATTTTTCTGGGCGCTGATGGGCGCAGGGTGGGTAAATATTGTGTCTGGAGACATTTTTGCTTGTACGGGGGGATTGAGTCGTCTATCCTTCAAGATCTCAAAAATAAAGGGGTTGTCCGATGTAGCGGGATAACTCAGCAGGGTGGCAAGAAAGCCCCTTGATGAACTAGCGGCTAGCGCACGCGTAAGGTGACGTATGAAGAAAAAAGATATCGATTCGCTGAGGAAAGTTCTCGAAGAGGAGAAGAAGCGCATCTATCGCCACCTTGAGGAGATCAGTGAGTCCTCCGTAGCTGACTTGGAGACGCCCTCGGGAGACTCGGTCGATCTTGCTTCCTTGGAGATTAATCAAAATTCTCTCGCGAAGATCGGAAAGCGTGAGCAGAACCATTTGAAGAAGATCGAGGCGGCTCTTCAAAAAATGGAGGATGGCACGTTTGGAGAGTGCGAGAGTTGCGGCGAGCAGATCTCGGTAGCGCGTCTGATGGCCCGTCCCGTGGCTCAACTGTGCATCGATTGTAAAACCGAACAAGAGAATGAAGAGCGTAAGTACTCTGACCGAGCAAGTGACGCTGATAATGAGGGATTTCCAGAGGAGAGCGAGGAGCTCTAACGGATACTTTGTGTCGTTACAGTAGAACAGCGGGGGACTACCTAGCCCTGTGTTCATCGCGCTTTCGTGGCATAGAGGTGCCCTGTATATACTGCATCAGCAGTAGGCCTATCTCTCTGCCAAATCAAATGGGCTTTACGATAGCTCCGCGAGGACTGCCTCAAAGACCCCTGGTGTCGCGACGATCAGGTTGTCCATAAAGAGGTCTTTAACGTAGTGAGCGGTGCGCTTCTGAGACTCGGAGGTGTAAGGGAAGTGCCCAACGCGCGCGCCAGCCTCCTTCGCTATTAAGCAACCAGCGGCTCCATCCCACGGCATGAGTGTCTCTTCATAAAAGACATCGAGTCGACCACACGCCACCCATGAAATATCGAGTGACGCCGCTCCGAGTCTCCGAATGTCTCGACATGTACGGGCCAGTTTGTAGAGCCGATGACAGATCTGCTCAATGTTTGAACGCTCGTACGGGAACCCTGTGGCGATGAGAGCGTCGGTGAGCGAGGTAATTCCTGTCACCTCAATCGCCTCTTCGTTGCAAAACGCCCCTCCTCCCTTTGTGGCGGTGAAGATCTCGCCCTGAAAAGGGGCTAAAACAGCGCCCGCTTGTACGACTCCGTCGCACGCGTAGGCGACTGAAACTCCCACCTGGTTGTGGTGGTGCGCGTAGTTGGTGGTGCCGTCGATCGGATCTATCACCCAGGTTGGCCCCGCGGTAAATAATTCAGCGTCCTTTGGGTTTGAGGATTCCTCGGCGAGGATCTGGTGGTCCGGATAGTGAGCGCGAATTGTCTCAATAATCGCTTTTTCCGAGGCGAGGTCCGCCGAAGTAACGAGGTTCCTAACCGCCTTTTGCGAAATGGTCACCCTTCGAGCTCTCCGTTGCTCTCGAGCAATAGCTCCCCCGCGCTGAGCTGCCTCTATAGCGACCGCTAAGGCATCCTGCGGTGACGGGACGATGTGGTTTCTACTTCCGTTCATGAAAGCCCTCGCGATTCACTTGGTAAGCGCCGTCGGCGCGGTGTTGAATGGGGAAACCCTTCGACAAAGGCGCTCCGTGTAGTAGGCTGTGGTAGTATGTCAGTTAGCCCAGTGATCAGCAAATCGTTGCCACCGCGCTTAGCCCAATTAGTGGAGGAGTGGACGGGAAGGGCGAGTGTACTAACCGCTCCCGCTAAAATTAATGTGCGCCTGAAGGTAGAGGGGAGACGTCCCGATGGGTATCACCTCTTAAGCATGATCAACTGCGCCACCTCGCTCACGGACACCCTCGTCTTTACGATCCTACAAGAGGATACGGCCCTTATTCAGGTCGATCCCCCCATGGATATCCCAACGGCAGTGGGCGAAAACCTCGTCACAAAAGCGTTTCAAGCGTTTTGGCGAGAGTTCGAGCTGAGCGATTCGCGGCCAGGGTTCTCGTGTGTGATTACAAAGCGGATTCCGATCGGTGGCGGGTTAGGCGGTGGAAGTGCCGACGCTGGAGCGGTAATTCGCCACCTTGTGTCGATTTTCGGCGACGCTTTGCGAGAGTATCTTTCCCTCCCTGAGGGGCAGTTTGCGGCTCGTATAAACCGAGTCGCGCTCTCGTGTGGCGCTGATGTGCCGTACTCCTGCGTGGGTGGGTTGTGCTGGGTAGGAGGGATCGGCGAGCAGGTGGATAGGATACGTAGTTCCGAACTAGCGCCCCATCGGGTTCTCCTCTCTGTTCCCCCGGTGGCTGTATCGACACAGGCCTTTTATGATCGCTTCAGGAGCGACCATCCGAGTGTAGCTCAATCACTAGATCAGCGCGGGCGCTCATTCGCGCGCAACCCAGATAGTGTTAGCATAGTGGACCTGGTGGAGAATGATTTTGAGGAGACCGTAATTCGGTTGGAGCCTCTCATAGGGAAGGGATTAACCTTGGCGCGGGAGGCCTTCCCGCGGGGAACGGCGCTAACCGGCTCCGGTTCTGTATTTTTTAGCCTCGTTGGAGATGCGCAAGAGGGGAACGCCGAGGCCCTCTCGGTTCGTCTTTCGTCCCTTGGAATCCGTACTTACCTCGCGTCCCTCAATTTCTTGTAGAATGGGGCGTTTAAGCCCTCTCACGACCCTTGCAAAACGGGTCTAACTGGTCTACTCAGGAGAGCATAATGGGTAGGTAATAAGCTCACATTGAAAGAGCGGCGGTTTGCGCTCTTACAGCTAAGCTTTGTCCTTCTCGATGCCCGGTAGCCAAGTGGTAAGGCAGCGGATTTTGATTCCGCCATACGCAGGTTCGACCCCTGCCCGGGCAACCACTTTTCCGCTTGGTTCGGTCGTTTCGTTCATAGCGAAGTGGAGGCGCCACCGGCGTGTGTTGTGCGTGAACCCTACACGACGCGCCGTGGTAGAAGTATAAAAGGGGCCGTACTCTCATCCAAGGAGCTCTCGTGTCAGGTCCACTCCTCGTTTTCGCCGGTCGTTCTAATCCTCAATTCTCTCAAGCTGTGTGTGACACACTTGCGGTCGAACCTGGCCGTATAGAGGTCGTTCAATTTAGCGATGGCGAGCTGTCAGTCGAGCTGGGTGATAACGTGCGGGGTGGAGACGTGTTCGTTTTGCAGAGCACGTGTAATCCGGGGAATGACCACCTGATGGAGCTCCTCATCATCATCGACGCGCTCAAACGCTCGTCAGCAGGGCGCATTACCGCGGCTATCCCGTACTTCGGATACGCGAGACAGGACCGAAAAACTAAGCCGCGGGTGCCGATCACCGCTAAACTCATCGCTGATATGATAACCGCCGCGGGCGCCGATCGAGTTCTTACTATGGATCTTCATGCCGGGCAGTTGATGGGGTTCTTTGATATCCCTGTGGACAATTTATATGCCCTGCCAACGATGATTCCGTACCTGAGAAGTAAGTATGGAGTGAGCGGGGTGACTATAGTTTCTCCTGACGTCGGAGGACTTGAGAGAGCGCGACTTGTGGCTACGCGACTCGATAACTGTCCCTTGGCGGTGATCGACAAGCGCCGATCGGGGGTAAATCGAGTTGACTCGATGACGGTGGTTGGAGATGTTGGAGGTCAGACCTGTATCATAGTCGATGATATCGCGGATACAGGGGGGACCCTGATAAAAGCCGCTGAGACCCTGATCAAGGCTGGAGCGACGCGGGTTATCGCGTGCTGTGTTCACGCCGTACTATCGGGAGAGTCTATCGCGAAGTTAAAGGCGAGTCCGATAGAGGAGCTGATCGTAACCGATACGATACCCCATCCAGGACTCGGGGCCCCTAATAGAGCTACTGTGCTGTCGGTCGCTCCGGTATTTGCCGAAGCGATCCGGCGTATTCATTCAGATGATTCGGTCAGCAGCCTCTTTAAATAAGGAGCTGGGGCGGGGCGCATCGGGCCCCATAAAGAAGGCCCTCGGGAGTCACGGCACCCTTATATAGTTCCGCTAAATGGGGGCTAGGGGTAGCACGAACCAGGTCGAGAAGGGCCGCTCGGGACGATGTATCTGACCCAATCAAAGCCGCTTATGATCTTGTAACAATTTGAATCGTTTGAATATTTAGAGTTTTTCGAATTCTGCCACGCCAAGCTGGCAGAGTTAGCGTTAATGCTGGCGATTATCTGGAGCGCGCTAATGTGATGTCCCTGGGCCCACCCCTTTACCCCAAGCCCTTGTTCTGGTAGCTTTCTGCAGCGTTTTTTTTAGGAAGTAAAGCCGTGGAAAATTTCACACTAGAAGTCTCTGATCGTTCACAGCTCGGGAAGAGTTCGGCTAATCGTTGCCGTCGGGAGGGCTTCATCCCGGGTGTCGCTTATCACAAATCAGAAAAGCCTGTTGCGGTTAAGGTCTCCTCAAAGGAGTTCACGATGCTCGCCTCAAAGGCGCGTCGCTCGCAGGTATTTACCTTCAAGAGCTCCAATTCATATCTGAATGGAAAAGCGGCGATTGTGAAAGAGATCCAGCAGGATTACCTGAAAGGCAAAGTTACCCACGTTGATTTTCAGACTCTCAAGGATGATGAGGAGATCACGGTAGATATACCGGTGAAACTCGTCGGCGAGGCGCCGGGGGTTAAGAATCAGGGTGGAATTCTGGCGGTTGTGACTCACGAAGTGACCGTGCAGTGTTTGCCGAAGAACATCCCAGTTTTCATATCTGTTGACATCTCCTCGTTGGCGCTTGGTCAGTCAATTCACGCTGAGCAGCTTGCGTTAGGCGAGGGAGTTGCTCTTGCTGATGATCCTTCAGAGACGATCGTCAGTGTGGTGGCTTCGCGCGCGGCTGAGGAAGAGGCTAAGCCATCGGCTGCTGCCGCTGAGGGCGCTGCCGGGGCTGCTCCGGCTGCTGGCGCCGCGGCTCCCGCGGCTGCTGCGGCAAAGACACCAGCTAAGTAAGTTCTTTAAGAACATCATGGTGAGTGCCGGGTTCCTTACCGTTGTTGGTCTTGGTAATCCAGGCACTCGTTACACCTCTACGAGACACAATATCGGCTTTGCCGTTGTAGATGCCCTGAAGGCTAGCTCTATACCTGGGGATGGGAGTGGAGTTGAGTCAGAGTGCCGGGCGCACGCCCGCGCCGCGATAGCGGGAGAGCTAGGGGGGGCTGGCTGGTCTGAGCGCTCTGACTATAGTGAGAGTTCCCTGGCCATCGGTAAGTGGTCGGGCTCTATCATTAAACCCCAAAGTTTCATGAATCGTAGTGGGGAGCCACTCTCTAGGTTTCTTTCCTTTCGCAAAGTTGACATCTCTCAGGTTATCGTTGTCCATGACGAGATCGACCTCCCCTTCGGAGCTGTGCGCGTCAAGGTTGATGGCGGGGAGGGGGGCCACAACGGATTGCGCTCCATCTCAAGTGAGTGTGGAGGGAGGGGGTATGCTCGTGTGCGGGTGGGAGTTGGAAAGCCACCCCCAGGGAGTCCGTTGGCAGCTTCTCCCGATGGGGTAGCGACCTGGGTCTTAGGCCGGTTCTCTCAGGAAGAACAGCCTATTGCCGAGGAGATGGTCGGCCGGGCGTGCGCCGCCGTGGTGACACTAATCCTCTCGGGGGTCAGGGCAGCCCAGAATAAATTCAATAGTTAGGGCCATTTTCTTGCCCCCGAAGGGGGGTAGTTGAGTTGTATTTCGCCTCAAATCTGGTAGACTCCCCACGCTCTTACGGTCTGGGAACTCGCCATAATCGCAACGTATACAGTAAGGTATGCAGTGGCGATTCGAGCTCTTGAACCAGTGTCGCTTGGCAGTTGGAATTGCAAGCAAGGAGCTTTTCGAACAAGAACAGGATAGTCGAAGGTAAAGGTGTCCCATGGAAGTACGCCGTTATGAGTCGGTCGTGGTGTTTAACCCCCGCTTAAGTGACGCTCAGATCAAAGATGAAGTGAAGAAGGTTGAGACCTTGCTCGCCGCTAACGAGGCGAAGGTAAGCTCAGTCGATACTTGGGGGAAGAAGGAGGCAGCATTCTCTTTCAACAAGCAGCGTTTCGGTTACTACGTGGTCTTCAACTACGAGGCCGCCAATCACCAGGCCCCGAATGCTCTTCAGTCCGTACTTCGAATCAACGAGTCTGTGCAGAAGTTTCAGACCCACCTCATTCATACCAAAGTCCGTAAGTTTAAGGGCAATCCGAAGCGTCTCCAGAATCCTCGCACGGAGGGTGATGATTTTGATTTCGGAGTGGACGCCTACGACTAGTATCCGTAGCCGATTTTTGCGCAGTAGTTTCCCAGGAGTTTAGCGATGGAAGTTATTTTACGAGAAGATTATCTCCCACTCGGTTACGTCGGTGACACAGTTCGAGTAAAGCGTGGGTTCGCCCGTAATTTTCTTATTCCAAGAGGTGTGGCGATTGAGGCTTCGTCTCCTAATGAGCGCGCTCTCAAGCACAAGTTGACCGCGATCGTCGCAAAGCGTGTCAAGAAGAAGGTAGAGGCTGAGCAGTTTGGCAACATCCTCCAGCAGATCATCGTGGAGTTCACACTCAAGGTGGGGGCTGGCGGAAAGAGCTTCGGGTCGATCACGGCTCGAGACATTGAGGGAGCTCTCAAGACCCTCGGGTACACAGTAGACCGACGACAGATTCGTCTCCTTGATGTGATAAAGACACCGGGCGCGCACAAGGCTGAGGTGAAGCTTCACTCCGAGGTGGCTGTTCCGCTACAGATCAAAGTGATCGCCGCTCAGGTCGCCGCGCCTACGGAGGGTAGCTCCAAAGCCAAGGGCAAGAGGGGCTCAAAGAAGAAGGGTGATGAATCATCCGAAGCGGGAGAGGGAGCTGGCGAGGAGACGAGCGAGGCACCATCCGAGACCAGTGAATCCGCTGAGTAAGCTGATACCCCACCTTCTTTCACGAAGAACTGATCTCTGCCTGAAAGAGAAAGAGATATATCGGGGGACATGTGGTTGACACTCCTGGCGGCGTAGGCGGAGAGGAGAGGCGTTCGCGCGACAACCATAGGGATGTAAGCACCACATCTGATAGACCCCGAATTTTTCACCTCATAATTGGTTTTTGCGGGGCCTTCGCGCTTTCGTGGCTCTTTGTGATGGCCTTAGTGCTCTCCCTCAAAAGTGGAGGTCAGAGAGAGCGGTCTGTTGTTGAACGAAGTGATGGGGATCCGTTCAGTAACGCCATAGCGGTTAGTCGATCCGGCCCCATCATTTCCGTGGCACATGATCCTGTTCTGAACCCTTCGCCTCTGACGCTCGATGGCGAATCGGTTGAGAACGATCTCCTTCTCTTTGTCTGGTTTAACCTCAGGGGCACGATTGATGTTAAAGAACGTGCCACCTTCTTGGGGAAGTACAACTCTGAGGAGATGAATCCTGAAGGATACGCAGTCGCGGTTGTTGGTGGCCCTGATGGTGTCAGGCCGACAATTTATTGGCAAAACAAGGCGGGTCAGGGGCGGTGGTATACATTCGCCTCGACTGTAGTGGAGCAGGGACGGTGGTACCTCCTTGCGGTCACCTTTCGCTCCCAGCGATATCTCGGGGTTCATCTAGCGCCGTACGGTCCTAAGGCTCGAGTCGAGGTACTCGGGGGCTACGACTTAGGTGGTCAAATAGTGCCGTCGAGCTCAGCGGAGCTGGAGGTGGGCGCCTTTCCAAAGAGCAAATTCCGCGGGCAGATAGGACCCTTCGGAGTTTTACGGGGGATGGATATTCTCAATGAGGCTCCTAAATTCCTTCAGGTATTAGCTCGTGATCCGGCTGCGGCGATCGATAGGGTTGAGCAATCCAAGATAGGATTGTGGGCGGACCCTAATCTTGACCGAGGGCCCAAAGGTATGAAGGTTAGAGAGGCCAGTGAAAGCCCAGGATAGTAGACGCCCGTTGATTTTCCCCCGGTGGTAGCTTCTGATCACGGCAACCGCACTCGTAAAAGGATGGCTCTCCCCGACCGCCGGCACAGGTGCTCGAAAGATTACAACCAAGACGACTACCGTTGAGGTGCGCGTACCGTAACGTCCTTGCTTGGTTCGGAGTGGGACTTCCGCCTTGCCGGAATAAATATGAACTCTGTAAAGCCTTCCCATCGCGCGAAACTTTGAGGCTCTATCTCTCGATAACCGGTTAGAGGTAGGGGCCTGGACGTGCGCCTGGCGCCGACCCCAAACCCGTCACGGAAACAGGTTGCCTTTCGATGCCGCTGTTCTCTCTAAGAGGCGCCTGGGCGCGCACACCCCTTGTCGCCGCGCCGGTCACGCCCCTTCTGATTGGGGTCACACTCGGCCAAGTGATAGCCTGGTTCACCGATCTACTTCCGTTGATAACCTGTGCTACTTGTTTTGGCGCTCTAGCTCTGATGATGCCTCAACGATTAGGGCGGGTATCTTGGGGAGTTTGTCTCGGCCTCATACCATGCCTCGTATCGACGATCCTTCAGCCTACCGGTGTGACGGCGGAGGACGCTCAGCTACTAGTTCGCCTCATTGAGCCTCCGCTAAGAAGAAAACCGGGGGAGGTCACCTTTGTGGCGGAAGAGCTAGGTACGCTGCGGCGGCGAGTTAGGTGTCGAGCGGTAGATCTTCCTTGGCGAAACGCGGCCGAGCTCGGAGAGGGGGATGTTGCATGGGTACGGGGCGCCGTTACGCCGGTCAGACGACCGCTCAATCCGTTCGGATGGCAGGGATCTTTGTGGCGCAAGGGTATAGCTGGAGAGATGAAGGTATTATTCGTCTCTCACGTCCTTGCCCACGGAGAGCGACCGATGGCAAGAGCTCGCGAAGCCATTGGTGATCGGGTAAGGGAGATCTCAGGTGAGAGTCGCGGAGGGGCGCTCCTTCTTTCGATGGCGTTTGGGTTTGGAGACCTTATTAGCAAAACCGTGGAGGATCTCTTTAAGGAGGTGGGGCTCTCGCACCTCCTTGTGGTCTCTGGATACCAGGTCAGCCTCGTCTTTGGACTCGTGTACGGAGGGCTCACTCGCGTGCTCTCGAGGGCTCTTTCAGGGATATGGCTTCGGTACCTGATCGCTCTGTTATCTCTTGTGGCGGCCGCGTTCTATGTTCTCCTTGTTGGGATGGAGATGTCGTCGATTCGGGCTTTCATCGCGGCCTCGTTTGTGTGCTCGGCGCTCTTTCTCGATAGACGACCGCACTTCTTTCAGGGGGTGGGTGTGGCGCTCCTCTTTCTGCAACTCTTTTGGCCATGGGCCCTTTTTGATCTCGGCGTGTTACTGACCTTTGCCGCGTTGTGCGGAATCGGAGTTGGCAGGATCTGCGGGGCGGGAGGAACGATCAGAACCCTTATCTGGATTAACGTTGCCGTATGGGTGTTCACGACCTTGGTAATTGTTCTGTGGGGGGGTGGTGTAGCTCCAAGTAGCCTGCTCGCTAACATCGTTTTCGCCGGTCCGTGGTCTGTGCTCAATTGTACTCTTGGCGTGTCCGGTGTCGCTCTCGCGTTCGTCAGCCTCACCCTTGGAGCGCCCTTAGTAAGATTGGTAAGCTGGATTAACGAAGGGATAGTTCGCGCGCTCTTGGACTATTCCGGTAACTTTGGCTTTGTGTCGGAGGTAACCGGAACGCTCCGGTGGGCGATGATTGGGTCACTAACAATGATAGCAACGCTTCTGTGCGCCACCGCTCTCGCGAGGAGCTCACGGGGCCAAGAGCTTTCACTCGTTAGGTAGGTGAGCCTACTAGGCGGCGACGCAGACGTTCTTGAGTTTATCTAGATTCTCAATCACTCTCCCCACACCACGCACAACGCAGGTTAGAGGATCTGAGTCCCTGATAAATCGGATCCCAGTCTTTTCAGTCAGCTTTTCCGCCAACCCTCGGATTAGAGCCCCTCCGCCCGCAAGGTGCACTCCGTTCGCGAGGATATCTTGCGCTACCTCTGGGCTAATGTTCTCTAGGGCGGTGTAAATCGCCCCGACGATCGCGCAGAGGGGTTCTTGGAAGGCAGGGCGTAGTATCTCGTTGTTAAGATCCATGGACCGCGGCATTCCAGTGCTGACGTCCCTTCCGAAGGTTTTCATGGTCAGAGGTGGCGAGTGTGACAAGAGCGATCCGATGGTGATCTTAATCCGTTCAGCCTCAAAGATGCTTATCTCGAGACCACAACGTTGCTTAACATACCGTTGAATCGCCTCATCCATCTCATCTCCAGCAACGCGGATGGCGTGTGAGTACATCGTGCCCCCCAGGCTTAAGATCGCTATCTCGGTGGTGCCTCCTCCGATGTCTACCACCATACTTCCGATCGGTTGCTCAATGGGGAGACCACTTCCAACGGCGGCCGCCATCGACTCCTCCACGAGGAAGACCTGCCTGACACCCGATGAGAGGGCGGCGTCCAAGACAGCCCGCTTCTCGACCTGAGTAATGTCGGATGGAACCCCGATGACCGCCCGTGGCCTAACGAGCGACCAACGGTTGCGGACCATGCGGAGCATGTAGCGTATCATCTCAGTTGTGACTCCGAAGTCCGCGATCACTCCGTCTTTTATTGGACGGACGCAACGAACGGCTCGCGAGGTTTTACCAAACATCTGTTTTGCGGCGAGCCCAACGGCGAGCAGCTCTCCGGTCTCGGCGTCAAGAGCGACGACTGACGGCTCATTCAGAACCACCCCTTCGCCTTTGACATACACAAGGGTATTGGCCGTGCCCAGATCGACGGCGATGTCAGCGCTCATGAAGGCCGAGAGCCGCTTCCAAAGCTGGGTCTGAAAGATCGAATTCTTCTCTGGTAGTTTAAGCACGGGTTCCTCCAGCAACTTTTCCTAAGGTTGAACTTGTTGTCGATGTGATCGTTTTAAGTATCGTGTCCACGTTGAACTCTCTTCCTCGCACGGATTTAGCTGAGTGGCTTTGAACACGGATAGTGAATGGCTTGGCGGGCTCACTAAGGTGATGGGCCAGTGTCCGTATCTTATTTTGGAAGAACGTTGTCATCATGTTGTCTAGGGCGATGAGTATCTCCCCGTTCGGTAGCCTAACGATGGGAAAATGAGGAGGGAGCGCTTGTTGGGTGAGCCGCATGAATTGCTCCATCTTGTGTATGGAGAGGGAGATCCCATAAGTCCCTTCAAGAGCTGAGAAGCTTTCGGGGGTTATGCGGACGAGCTCGATTGAGTCATACCCAATCGCATCCCCTAACTGATCTGTCTTGCTCAGAAAGCTATCCCACGAACTCTCGGTGGTTGTTAGCGTTTTGGAGCGCAGACCCCAAAAGAGTAGGCGAGAGGCGAGAGCGGCTATCTCCTCTAGGTGCTTTATTTGAATCGTGGTGAAGGCGAAGGCTTTCCGACTATCGCACATCAGGACGCCGCTCAGGCTGGCTGAATCCACGCAGGAATTAGGTAGCTGAAATGGAACGGCGAGGACGCTCTTCAAGGACTCCGGCTCGGCGTAGATCCCGAGAGCTGATGTGTCGAGATCAAACGGCGCCACGTGGATCGGAGTTGAGTTCTCAGCGACCCATCCGATGACTCCACTCCCAGCGGCGATGCGACAGTGCTGAAGAAGTGAGCTTGAGAGGGTGTGGGCGGCTACCAGCTCGACCGCTCGGCTTGACCGCTCTGACGTTGCGCGGATCGCTGATCGGCTCTGGGCTCCTGGTTGGGAATTTACAGGAACATCTCTTCGCGGGCCATCAGCGGCTTGAGTTGACGGAACATGGGGGAGGGGTGACTGAGCAATTTGAGTTGGGAGGAAGAGAGCGCAGGTATGCGCGTCGCTAAGATTGGCCGCCAAGTTAGCGATCCGTTGTAAGTCTTCCCTGATCTGAGCGATAAGCATGGCTAAACGAATACTTACGAAGTTTTAAAGTCAACCAGTGCTCCCCGAGTCGTTAGAGAAGCGGTTGTAAACGCTCTCTAGCCGCCGGAAAGAGGGGCAATGATGGTTACTTTAAGTGGACTAAACTTACCAGGGGTCGCGGCGATCTTCAACCCGTAAGTTGGAAAACCTCCTCTTTAACTCAATAAAATTTCTGCTCATATTTTCAGAGGCTGGGTAGCTTGGTGAGCATGTACCCACCGGTACCCATTTAAGTTGGGACCTCGACGCTTGTTGCGAGTTATCTAGCCAACCCCTCTGGGAGGCGCTATTCGGATCTGGCCGACTCCCCAAGAGGGGGCCCGCTTACTAACCCTCGCCAGCGAGATTGCGTGGCGTCTGCGCCGTGGTCGACCTCTTGCTTGAGCGTTGAGGGGGCTTGGCCTCACCTTTGGGCACTTGGGTGTCTTGGACTCCTGCGGCCGCTACGCTGGCGGTCGCGGCGAGGGGCGCCTTTTTAAGGTCCTTTAGTCCCTCCATCTCAAATTCATACTCCTCAGGGCGAAGCCGGCCGTCAGGAAGAATTAGGATCTGAACGCCATATTCCTTCTCAAGCTTAGATATAAATCCACGCTTGTTGTTTAGGAGGAAGAAGGCCGGGATAGAGGAGAGGCGCGCCTTCACCTTGGCGACGTGTCCGACCACGACAGCGGCCTGTATCTTTCGTAATGCCTCAAGAGCCACAAGCTCTGGGTTTTTGATATCTCCAGTTCCGTGGCAGTGCTCACATTTGATGTGGGCGTGGCTGGTTAGTGACGAGCGCAATCTCTGCCGGGACATCTCCAGAAGTCCGAATTTAGAGAGGCGCCCGAGCTCTATACGAGCTTTGTCTGAAGCGACCGCGTCTTGGAGCCTACGCTCAACCGCCGCCCGGTGCCGCTTGTCGATCATGTCTATAAAGTCGATAACGATGAGTCCTCCAAGGTCACGCAAGCGGAGTTGTCTCGCCACCTCGTCCGCGGCCTCAAGGTTGGTCTTGTAAGCGGTGTCCTCGATGTTTGAGGTGTCGGTAGCCTTTCCAGAGTTGACATCGATCGCCACCAGAGCCTCAAGTTGTTCGATTACAATCGAGCCGCCGCTCCGCAGTTTTACCTCTCGGGCTAGTGTGTCGTGAACCTGTTGATCTATTCCATGGTGGGTGAAGATCGGTTGAGGATCGTCGTACAGTCGCACCCGCGAGCGATACCTCGGCATAACCTGACCGACGAACTCCTTCACGGTTGTGAATGTTTCTGGATCGTCAATGATGATCTCTCGCACGTCTGGCGTGAAGTAGTCCCGTACAACTCGGGTCGCGAGATCGTTGTCTTTGTAGAGGAGCGAGGGCGCTTTCGCTGTTTGGTTGGCGTCAAGGATACTCTCCCACAGTTTAAGTTGTAGGGTTAGGTCGCGGGAGAGTTCGCTCTGCGAGCGATCCAGCCCGGCCGTGCGAATAATCATCCCTATGCCAGCTGGAACCTCTAGCTCACGGCTTAAGCGACGCAGTCGCACCCGTTGGTCGCTATCGCTGATCTTTCGCGAGATCCCTCCGCGGTCACTTCCGGGCATGATCACCAGGTATCTTCCTGGAAGGGAGAGGTAGGTGGTCAGGGTAGCCCCCTTCATGTCACGCTCCTCTTTGACCACCTGGACAACGAGCTCTTGTCCCGGTTCAAGGACATCCTGAATTCTGACCCGTCCGGAGCGAGGGGCGGGACCCCTGAAGCAGGAAGGGTGCACATCGTTGATCTGAAGGAATCCGTTTCGTGAGGTTCCGATATCAACGAAAGCCGCTTGCAGGCTTGGCTCAATACGCGAAATGCGCCCGCGGTAGACGTTTCCCTTCGCCTTTTTCCCTACGTTTGACTCAAGTTCGAGCTCAGCTAACGCCGAGCCCTCTACGATCGCGATGCGGCACTCCTCTGGATGCACCGCATTGATAATCATTCGTTGATCCATGACCTCTCTCCTGAAGGGGAGGTGCTTTCAGAGAGGGAGCGTGCGCGCAAAGAATGTACTCAGGCGACACTACGAGGGCTCGGGAGACGCCATCTCGTCTAACTGTTTGTGTATCGTATGGGTAGTGTAATCCACTCACAGGAACGCATGCCGAACGCTCTGTAACGTCGGCCTCCATCTCATGACCGATCCCGTGGGACCGGCGTGCTCGAAGCACCTTCCTTAACTTATTTAAAAATCTGCGCGGTGGTTTCTCCCACCAGCTCTGTCCGGTTTACCACAAAAGGGGGGTAAGGGGTACCTTTAACTGACAAGGTAAGCCTTATGAATTAAGGAGTAGGCCCTTAATACCCTTTACTAACTCCTTGGAACTACAGGGTTTGGTTACAACAAGATCGCAACCAGCATCCTTAGCGTCTTGGTGAACCGAGGGATCGTCCAGTGCCGTAAAGGCCAAGATCGGCACCGAGATACCCTTACTTCGGATCTGCCGAACAGCCTCTTGGCCACTCATTTGAGGCATCATCAGGTCGATGATAATGAGGTCTGGGTTTGCGTCCGTAACTCCCTCCACCGCTGAGTGCCCATTGGTGGCTCTGACCACATTGAAGCCCTGCCCCTCAAGAATAAGGTCCATTATATCAAGGGAGGTAACGTCATCATCCACTACCAGTATTTTGTTGCTCACGACTAATCCCTGTAAAATTAACTAAGTAAATCTTCTTTCACAAACATGAGGACGTGCCTTCATGGGGGCCTCTGGTAGCCGGGGTCTCCGAAGTAGTCGGAACCCTAAAAACCTTAGAAAGGCTCACTATGTGTTGATGATGGGGTGGGAGGGAGGGATCCGGATATATCGTTCGGCAGTCTCCCACTGAAGAACGCCGTTTTGAGCCAGAGGCCTAATATCTCAATAAATTTTCGTCGATAGGCCTAAATTGCCTCAGCTTTTCTGCCGACCAATCCAGGGAGGGCTCGGGAGGTGTGTTCTCCTTGGTTTGGCTTGATAACGGGAGAGAGGGTCTCGCTCTTATCAATAGGGATATATTCAAGATCATCGGGTACTAGGGGGCGGGCTTGCAGGTCGAGGGGGTAGGAACAAAACGGGATCAGGAATTTTTCGTATGTTCTTAGAGCTAAATCATTAAAAGGTTTGGCCCCTGGGACGATAGGTCAACCTTAGGGGCGGGAGTATTTGGGAATAGGGAAGCGATGTTCGCATTGGAGATAGGTTTTAAGGGGGAGAGTCCGTCATCCGAAACGCTCTTCATCCGCAGACCAATAGCGCTCATAGGCGCGAGTGACTCCGCGCAGGTCGTCGTTGACGATATGTCCATTCTTGGATTTGGGATCCTAGTCACTCGACAAGTCGGGAGAACTTTTCGACTTACTCCAGTTTCGGATAACACCGGTGGTCACACTCCAACATTTTTGCAGGGGGTGTATGATGGTGAGGCCATAATCGACCTCGGTCCTATGTCTTTCCGGTTAACTGCACTCGACAACGATCTAATGTCGAAGGAATCGGAGCCCCCCGATAGAGCGGGTGTGCGCGTTCTCCGGCAGGCGTGTGCCAGCGACGGTCCCCGCTTTCCAGCCATCCTGCTCGTTTCAGATCCCCCAGCGACCATCTCTTTTATGCCAGAGCAGCCGCTCATGGCGGGACGCTCTCGTCAGTGCGCTCTCCGAGTTGACGTGCCAAGCGTCTCCTCCCGGCACGCTCGTATAGGTTTTGAATCGGGTAAGTTTTGGGTAGAGGATCTCGGCTCAACGAATGGAACGTTTGTAAATAATCAGCAGATATCGGGTCGAGTCAACGTGGTGGCTGGAGTCCCGATAGCGCTCGGACGGGAGGTCACTCTCGTTGGCGTGATGTCGGCTGATGATACCGCGGGCGCTCTTGAGACGCCGCGCGCGGCCGGGTCAAAACCAGCGGTTTCCGAAAAGAGATACCCACTTCTTCTCTCACTTTCTGAGACGGCGCGACCGGCGCAACTTATGCTAACGCCCGGGAGTTCGGTGGTCCTAGGCCGCGATCCCTCCAGTGATATGTGGTTGGGCGTTCCGCATGTATCACGCCGCCACTGCTCAGTTGAGGTTTCGCCAACTGGGGTCGTCCGAATTACGGATTCTAGCACTAACGGCACATCGTTCGATCGAGGAATTCTTAGGCAGCACGAAAGCACTGAGACACATGGCAAACCGTTGGTGCTTGATTTCGGCGCTGGAGTAACGGTCGGACTGTGCTTTTCGCGGGCGGACGAGGAGAAGTTTCTCGCTGCCCGTGGAGATTTGCGCGCGTTTGTCACGCCTGAGGCTAACTCTCTTGAGCGAGGCACCGAACGTGGCGAGAGGAGGGGACGTAAGCGGGGCCGAACCACGTTTCTTCGAGCCCCAGAGGAGATTCGTCGGTCAGCCGCGGAGTTCTCCAAGAGTGGTCCCCTGACGCAGCTCTTTAGGCGACTATCGCTTAAAGGAAAGCTCGTAATGATTGTGGTTTTAATGGCGCTTTTGGCCCTGACCTTTGTGGTGGTTGGATCGCTTGTGTCGGGGCTCAAATAAGCGGGAGCGAACGGTTTAGAGAATGAAGAGAGATACACGCGTAGGAGTCTGATTTGAGCGGAGAAGAGTTATGGCAAGCGAAACAAGTGAATTGACCTTTGTTCGGTGTCCTTCGTGTAGGAGCTTAGTTCCCGCGAGCGCGCACCGTTGTCGCATTTGTAACAATACCCTTGAGGGTTCGGGGAAAGGAGGTGAAGGCGATGCTAGTCGCGCGACCGGACGTGTTCGGCAGAAAACCATATCGGCGAATGCCGAGGATCTTGTTCAAGCTCAGACGCTAGCCGCTGAAAGTGAGGGCGCTCCGGCTGTAACCACACATCAGGTCACACAGGACGCCCCCCATGAGGATGCGATCGAGAGCGACCCTCTGGGAGCTTACCTGCAAGATCTTGAGGATGAGAGCGAGGTGCCTGTTGGCTCGAACCCAGTGGCCACGCAGTCGAAAGCGACCCGCCCCGCGGCGGATGAATTGGACGATCTCCTTGAGGAGTTCGAGGATTTGGATGATGAGCCGGAGGTAACGAAAGCGGCGCCGGCCAAAACCGCCGCGCGCCACCTTGAGCCAGCTCCTCACGACGATCTCGAGGACGGTCTATTTGATGACTTTGGTCCACTGCCAACCGAGCGGCCAGCGGCGGGTGATCGAGTTGATAGGAAAACTCCTAATCAAACCCAGCGCGGGGCTGAGCAGGCTGCGAAGCCCCCACTTTCTCGGCCCCCCGCGCCGCATACTCACACAGCCAAGGGCGCTTTTAATCCGCCGCGTTCCGAGCGGGGCAACGCTCCAGCTGGAGGGCGACCCCAGCGGGATCAGAAACCGCAAGGAGTTCTCTCCGACAGTAAAGGGCCGGGAGACCAACGTGGTCATCAATCGCGCGCCGCGGAGGAGAGGATGGGCGCGCGCGCCCCGGAACGCGCCCGCGATAGTGGAAAGCGGCAGGAGGGAGACGCGGGCGCTCGACCCAACGCCCGACCCGACGGTGTGGCGAGTGAGCAACCGAGCGTGGCTGGCCCCGGGCCGAAGACCGGTCGCATGCGTCCAGGGAGACTTTTCGGATGGTTGGTTAGCTTTGAGAGCGCCGATGGCAGGGCGATCGAGCTTCGGGAGGGTAAGTTCTTCGTAACAGGGACGAGCATCCGCGGCACCGACCTCGTTATCGAGGATCCGAGCATCTCGACCCCGCACGCCATGATGTCGGTGAACGCCGAGCGAGGTTTGCTGATTCAAGACCTGATGAGCGATCGAGGTATATTCGTTCGCGCGGGGGAGCGAGGCCAGTATCGGAGAGAGGAAAACCTGGTCGAGGTGAAGCACGGGGATTGGATTCGCTTCGGGGATGTTGAATTCCTTGTAACCATTGTGCCATCGGGAAAGTAGAGCGACGCCTTATGAATAAACTGTGTGCCCTTACATTGAGCCTCACATTCGCCCTGATGCAGGGGTGCGGCTCCTCCTCCGTGGCTGATGGGGTTGGGCAGCGTGAGGCTAACCAGATCGTCGCCGTTCTTGGTGAGCATGGAATCACAGCCACGACTGAAAAGGGGCGCGGCTCGAAGGGGCGATACTCGGTTTTGGTGCCCGCGTCACATTTCGGTTCGGCCGCGGCTCTATTGAGCAAGCTAGGGTTGCCGGCGGAACACGGCGCCACATTCGAGGAGTTAATGGCGCCAAGTGGAATCCTCCCTGTTTCACAAGAGGTGGAGGAGCTCAGACTCGATAGAGCGATAGCCTCCGAGATTGAGGAGCTTTTACTCGCCCATACGGGAATAGCCTCAGCGAGCGTGGTGGTTCGCTATCATTCAAATCCTGGTGGGGAGTCCCCGTCTGTGTCGATCATGGCGCAGACTCATGGAAGTGGGGCGGGTTCCTCTGATCAAGTTCGTGAGGTTGTGGGCCGAGCGGTTCCTGGATTGAAATCAAGTGATATCTCGCTGGTCATGACGGATCGGCAACATCTCGGTGGCGAGACCTTAGCTGATCAGGAGGTGGGGCTCGTTCCTTTTCTTCGCTTCTGGAGCGTGCCAAAGGGACAGTATAAAGGGCTGGCGTTTCTTCTGATTGGGCTTTTAATTTTCGTGGCGTGCTTGGCGGCGCTCGGGGGATATATCTACGGGCAGTTCTCCGCTAGTAGGGGAGCGGAGGGTCCCTCCGCGGCTCCCTCCGAAAACGGTTCCCGAGGAGACGGCGCGATGAATCGGACTGAGGCCGAGCGGGAGAGTGACCTATGAGCCTCTCTACATGGCGTTCGTTAGCCCCTCGTGATCGGGCGCTGGTAGCTGTCGCGGTTCTCATCGATGGGAGTGACGCGGCGACCTTCCTGGAATGTGACGGCGAAAATGCTTACGAGCTTAGGAGGGCGGCCGAGGAATTAAGCGCTCTGGAGGTTGACGCTCGGTTGGCGTTTGTGGGAACCGCTTTAAGGCTCGCGCTCGGGGAGGTCGAGTGATGTGGTTAATGAGAGAGCGACCCTTGAGGCATATCGCGAGAAGGTCTTTAACGAACTTCGGATTCGTACCGAGAGGCTTAGGGAGATTGATGGCGCGATCGCCTCAAATAGCTACCTCCAAGGCGCCACGAACTCGGCACACGCTCTGCGTGGGGGCAACACGATTCGTGCCCTTGCCGGCGCCGCCAGCAAAGCGAAGCTGCGACGTGAGCGGGCGGATCTTGAGCGCAAGAGGAAGCAAGCGGCGGATGACCTTAAGCGGGCGGAGGAGCGGCTGGCTGATGTGGATAGAGAGCTCGCGGCGTTGCCCTCGGAAGCCCTCGATAATTTCGGCCAGGATGAGGGAGGCTGAGAGATAGGTGACAGAGCATAATGTAAAACCCTCAGGTGAGGGAGGAGATGTTCAGGTATGGGAGCCAGAACAAGCGCTCCGCCGAATGAGTTCGGCGGAGGTGGCGTTGTCGCGCGGCTTCTTAAGGTGTAGACCCGAAAAGTGGTTCCCTGGATTCGCCGCTCGTTGGCTCCCGGTCATTCACGCTCTCGGCTTTGAGGTTCGTTTAAATGAGATCAAACCACTCTTGGCTAAGCCCCCGCTTGATGGGGTCGCGTTCGTCGGATCGATAGGTGGTGAGGATGTCGTCGTAGCGACCGATAGATCGACCGCTAACTCCTTGACTGAAGAGCTCCTACCAGGCGGGGACTCGAAGGCGGCGGGGGTGGTACTGGAGTATCTTTTTAGAAGATTCCTATCAACCCTAGCGATCTCGTGGAGCGCTGGAGAGGGAGCGTCCGTCAAGTTCTCGCGGGGAGTAAGGGCCGAGGAGGTTCGCGTCGCCGGATCGATACGGCTCACGTTCACCGTTAACACGGTTCCCGTGACGATGTGGGTGGGGCTTGGCGCTAAAATGGTGGAGACGTTAGATGGTCTGTGGCGTCGTCAGGCCCAGTCACTGTCGAAAACCGCGCCAGGACAAGTGGTCCTGCGGTTGGAGCTCGGACAGCTGGGAGTTCCTCCCCAGATGCTCTCCGAATACCTCACTAAGGGAACCGTTATTGACCTTGAGATGAAGGCCTCAGATTCCGTCACTATTAAGGTAGGTCATAAATTGTGGATGCCAGCCCGACTCGTTGATGTTGAGGGATTCTACGGCTGTGAGATGACACCGGGAGCGTTAGCGGTCCCGTCGATAGCTGAGGGAGCGACCCAGTTGTGCGTGGAGCTCGGTGTTGTCACTACCGACGCGACAAAGATGGCGGAGCTGGCTCAGGCGGGATCCGTTCTTCTGAGCGATATCCCAACCACCGCCTCAGTGGATCTCGTTATCAATCAAGAGAAAATTGGAGCCGCGAGGTTGTGCGTGTATGAGGGGCGCTTCGCCATCGAGGTGCTGTAAAGACGGCCGCGAGCTATCATCAATTCGCCGGGTGTCAACTCGACGGTGGTAGGTAGTGTGTTCGATGGCGACGAGCCAGAGGAGTTTTCTGATTGTTGGGTGGTGATTTTTAGCTATACTAACGAGAGTACTAAGGCCCCGAAATATCATGACCCGACGACCGAGTTGGGGAGTGTTTTTGTTCTAAAGTAGCCCTATGTCAGGAAATGTCGCCGGACCCCCGGAACCCTTCTCCCTCTCCCCGCTGCTGGCGCTTCTCCCAGAGGGTGGTGATCTATCGCGTCTAGAGTCCCTTGTTTCATCGCTGTACGCCCGGCAGGAGAAGGTCGAGGCGCTAAGAGCCGAGGCAAGCGACAAGGAGAGCGAGAGGAAGTATGGAATAGAGGCCGCTATGCTGAGGCAGATCCTTGAGTGGCTCGCGCAAAATCCCACGGAAGGCGAGTAGCATGGAGACGCCCCTTCGAAAACAAGGTGAAGGTTTGCGGAGAAACTACTCAGAGAGCGAGGTAGTGGATATCTATAGGCTCGGGAAGTTATGGCTTGAGACCGGCCAACTCAAGCGCGCTGAGACGGTAATGTCGGGTTTGAATGAGGTAGCTCCAGATTTCTCCCCCGCGTGGTTGGCTACCTCTTTCTTACGCTCATTGAACGGGAATTACGATGGCGCGTTGCAGGCCGCCAATCAAGCTTTGAAGGCGGAGCCTTCGAGCGCCGAGGCGATGTTGTACATAGTGACAATCACTCTGACGCTCGGCGATGCCGCGACCGCCGGTACCTATCTCGGTGAGGTTGGCGAGATGGTGGAGCAGGGAAGGATAGCGACTCAACACGTCGCCCGTCTCTATAAGATGCAGCTCGCCCGGTATCAAGCGAGAGGGAAGTAGTCCGTTGTTGGGGTTTTGAATGGGACCAAACCGGGAGGAGCGTAAGGGTCCTGAGACAACACCGGAGCCCCTCACGTTCGAGATAGTAATTGGTTCGACTAGTCAGGAGCCCCTGCGAGATCTCACCTTCTCTGTGCCAGTGGACTCCTCCATCGGTGACCACACCGTGATCGAGTCGCGTTGTCCCCCGGATTCCCCCGATGACCTACTCGCCGAGCATTTTCCAATCCTTGATAGAGACTCGCCAGAGCTATTCCGCGCGCGGATCGGTCTCTTCATCGAGAAGATCCGTCCCGCTGTAGAGCGGTCTTCTGGGATCGGACCGATCGAGGAGTCGATTGAAACTCGAGACGTATCTTTTCGATGTGGGACGCCGAGAATCTGTTTCGAGCGGGGTCCGATAGTATGGATCGAGTGTAGGTGCGAGGACTCAGGGGCCTACCTTCTGCCGGACCTAAGCGGTCAACTGGGGGATGGGAGGGATGATTCGCGTAGAGAGTCGTTCAAGGTTCCCCCCGAGTGTTTCTTTGATGGCTACGCTCGGTTGATTCTGCATTTTGATGGGGGTGTCGCGGAGCCGGTAGCGGTCACTCCTTGGTTAAGTGATGAGTGCGCTCTCGAGGCGGAGACGCACTTTGTGCGAGCGTTAAGGGGAGGGAGCGATCTCGGGGCGTCGTTTCTTCTACATCAGTATCGAGCGCTCCTCGTGTCCGAGGCGGTAAAGATAAATCTGCTGGAGGATTCATCCCCTCCCGAGGCAAGGAATGATTTCGTCGAGGCGTTGGGGATCCCCACTATTACCTCAATCGGCACTGAGGAAAACGGGGATGTCACCTATTCGCTAGAGTATAGAGATTGTGACGGTGGAGGTGTTGACGCCCCAACCGAGATCCCACGCGTCCATCTGGTAAGGATCTCGCGCGTCGCTCCGTGGGGTCTCGCCGTGGTTGATGTTCGGTTTATCTGGTGAGTGATCGGGGGACCCAGGGGTCAGTCGTACGCGGCGTAACTTTTAGATCGCCGTATCTCGTGTGTCGCTAGTAGATAACCCCACCTCTCTCAACATACTGAGAGAGCACCTTGCACGCCTCATCCTCTAACACCCCCTCAATGACCTCGATTGAACGGGTAGGTGGTTGTTTCCTCCGCAGTGTCTCGGCCCAGTCAGCGGGCACCGGCCCCTCATCGAAGCCCGTGATCGAGGTAGTTTGTTGTACCGATGAGCCGGTAACGAGGCGCTTTACTCCAGACCACCAGACGTTTCCGTAACACTGAATACACGGTTGCGAGCTGGTGACCAATTCGAGACTAGGCAGATGGGGAGCTCCGAGATCATAGGTACCGAGCACCTGTTGCGCAACCATAAGAGCCACCGCCTCCGCGTGCGCGACGGAGCATTGCGTTGACTCAACGAGATTGACGCCGGGAGCTACCAGGAGCCCCGTCTCGCTCTCAAATACCGCCGCCCCGAAGGGGCCCCCCGTGCCCCGCTCCACGTTGTGGGCGGCGAGTGAGATAACGAATCTCATCCGATCCTCGAGAGAGCGAAAGGGTGGTGACGCCGTTGTGTGCCGCTGGAGCCACTCAGGAAGGGCGAGGACTACGTTCGGAAATGGGCTCATTGAGTGGCTCCTTATACAATTCAGTTATTGTAGCTAAAAACTCCCGCAAGTCGAGCGCAGAGAAGTTAGGGGAGTTGCTCTCACGTTTTCATCCGGGCGTAGAGGTCAGCTCTGGTAAGCCTCTTCTGTTCGGGTTGGCTCGTTATAGGGCGCGTTTCCCTCATACGAGGGGGGCGGGATGGTTGCGCGATATTTAACGCGGTACGAGTGGTGGGGGCGCTAACAGTTAGGGGCTCTACCTTGGCACTCGGACTCCCCAGCAAGCTTGCTTGCGTTTGAGGACCGTCCACTCTGTTTGCGAGCTCCCGGTAATCCCTCTCTGAGATGCCTAATGTGATGAGGAGTTGGAGGAGGCGTTGCCTACGCGCCTGATCAAAACTCATTGTGGTAAGTTGGTGCATGATGATGGCACGGAGGCGCCGTTTGGCCCGCGCCTCCTTAGCCTCAAGAGCCTCTCGCTTCTCGTTAGCGAGAGAGTGGCGCTTACGCGCTCGTTCATTAATCTCAAGCGCCGCGAGTTCGAGTCGCTCCACCGTTGTAAGCTCAGGGGAGGCCTGAAACGCGGTGGGAGGGCGAGTACCTATCAGTTCCGACTCGTAAGGGAGCTTCGTGGGCTCCGATGACGCGCGAAGGAGCGGCGCGAATTGGGGCTGGCGCTCCGCTTGGTGGGGTGCAAGAGGTGTTACGCTCATAACGTGCGGAGCAGATGAGCTCTGGACGATCGGGTGGCTTACCTGGTGTGGCGCCGAGAGCGACGCCGCGATCCTTTCCGGGCTCACACCGGAGGGTGGCTTCTGGCTCTCTCTGTCGCGTTTTTTCAGGGGTGGCACCTCCTGTATCGGAGGGGTGTGGTGGGTGAGCGGTTCACGGAGGAGTGCGATCTGCGGTGGTGAGGAGATATCCCCAACTTTTCTTAGTGTCGCCTCCCTAGCAGGGGCATTTGAGTCCGCGCCTCGCGAGGCCCGATCTATGATTCTCGGTTGCTCTGAGCGATAGGCGATTTTTAAGGACTCTCCGGTTGGCTGAGAGGGAGTGTGCGTGTGGGTACTAAGTGTGGGGCTCACGCCCACCGTCGCGCGATCCGCTTTAGCGTCCCTCATACCAACCGGTGATGATCCGTGAAGTACCGCTTGAGTTTGGCCCGTGACTGAGTGGTGTTGGAGCTCCGGGCGATGTGTGGTTGCAACCGAGTGAATCGATGGCGCGGCTTGAAGAGCGCTTGAAGTGGAGAGAGCGCCTCCTACGGGGTTTCCGTGGTGCAACGTCGAGCCATGTGAGAGAGCGGGAGAAAGTTGTCCCTCACTTGAGCTTCGATATACGTGCTCCCTCTGTTCCCCGTAGCTTGGAGTGTTTGAAAAGTGGTGGTGCGGACGCTCCTCACGAGTCGGGAGAGCAGATTGCTGGAGGACTAGTGGATTGGGAGCAGAGATGGTCTCAGGCGCTACCGGGGTGATCTGCGGGACCGAGGGTGCACTATGAGTTTCAGGGGGTGATTGCTTGTGACCTTCCTGCTCTACCGCTCTCACATAGCTATTTGGTACATCATCGACCGCGATCGGACCCTTGGGGATTGGGGCCTCAGGGGGTGGGAAAGGGAGTTTGTTTGAATCCTCTGGTGAGGTAACTGGCGGGGTAGGTGTTGTGGGTGGGTAAACGGCAGGAGAGGGTGGAGGCACCTGCGGAACCCCGGGTTGAGCAGTTGTAAAAATAGAGCCGGTGTCGAGAAAATCAAAGGCGCCGTCCGGAGATGTAAAGCCGCCATTCGAGGGGACTCTCCCACCTCTTTTTTTACCGCCCGACGTAGTTTCAACGGATGGCCGTGGTTGCTCCGTGGATGAAGCTTGAGGCTGGGTATTTCTGGGGGGTGCAACGTCTTCAGTGGAGATTAAGCCGCCGAATCCACCGCGTGCGGTAAAATTCATGACAGTCTGAGAGCCAGCTGAAAGGTCGTTAGCCCGCGCAAGTAGTTCGGTGCCTGCCCGGGAAACCTGAGTAGGAACGCCAGGCCCTATGCGCGTCGTACCTCCGAACAAACGGAGGGAAGACTGCTTGGCCACCTGCACGTTGATGATCGTTTCCTTTGCCGTTTCTTTTGTGGCCCGTTCGGCAACTTTCTTGGCTCCCTGCCCAGCAGCCTGCTTCACGGCGCCCTGTGTAGCCCAGGTCGCGACCGTCGGTCGCGCGACTATGCCAGTCAGTGAGGCTCCTCCCCACGCGTTCATAAAGTTCCTGAACGTTCGCTCGCCCGCGCTACCCATGATTTCCCTAGCAGATTCTCCGTTCGAGAGTTCAAAGCCTGATTCCACGGCGACACCAGGTGTCATCGCCAGAGTTACATAGAGACCCGTCATCAGAGGAGTAGCGGCTCCACCGCTTGCAATCAAAGCCGCTCCTCCCCCCACGACCGCTACGCCAGTTTGCGCGTATCGCAAGCCCTGCTCATACCGATCACAACTTTTAACGACCGCGGAGTAACCATTCTGAACGTTACGCATTTCACCTTGCCAGCGTGCCACGTTAGGTATGGCGCGCGCCCCTGGACCATTCATCACCTCACCTAAGGCGTTAAAGTTCTGCTCGGCTCTCTGAAGTTCTTGGATTGCCTGAGAGTGATATCCTTCCCACAGAAGATCGAGCGCCCGCGATTCCGCTGCGCGCCCATTCGTCACTGCTATTATGGCCTGAGACCTTGCCTGCTGGAGAACCGCTCCCTGTTGCGCGTACTCGTCGAGGAGGGCTCTGTCATTGGCCGCGTCACTGCGCATATTTGCCCGTAAACCCGTAAGATGGGAGAAGGGATTCCAATAGTTAGTGTTTGAATTGAGTTCGGCTAAGGTGCTTTCGAGGTTGCGTCGCACTCCGTTCTCAAGCGCCGCGCGAGTTACTTCTGCCTGATCGAAATGCCCGGCCACGCCATCGTAGATTACAGCTCGCTCACCCCCAACTGTTCGGGCTTGCAGGTACATATCCAAGTGACCCGGGTCGATCGGACCCGTTGATAGAAGCTGCAGTAGTCGCGTCGCGTGTTTGGCGTCGCCGGCAGTTCGCATGAGTACCACGTTAGCTAAGTGCGCGTTCGGATCGCTCGTCGGCGCTGGTAGGCTCATGCCCGTCTCGGAATCACCGATAAGCGCGGCGTAATTCTCACACGCGTAGCTTTGCGCCAGGGTCAACAACTGATCTCTCCTGGCGGGTGATATCTGAAGTAGGAGCTGATTTAGATCGCGTTCATCGAGAGCGCCTCCGCGAAGACCGAGGCTTCTTAGTATACGCTCATTTTCAATACGCGCCGGGTCACCTGATGCATACGCGAGCACTAACGAGCGGTCGCGCTCACTCACGCGCGCGCGGGGGGGGGGCCCAACATCCTCGGCCAGATATGAATTGAGTGCTTTGGCGTAGCGTGACTCAAATGCTTGGAAAATATGCTGAGCGTCTTGAGCTCCGACCGCTTGTAGCAAGGTAAGCAGCTCATCAGGGCGTGGGGGGTCACCACTAATAAGCGAATGCGTCGTGATAGCGCCGACTAGCGCCCGATTTCCATCACGTCGAGCGGCGATAAAGTCCCGTAAATCATCCCCTCCGATCTCCTGGAGTCGCGCGCTTAGGTTGGGCTCGTTATCTCTCGAAAGGAGTGAATCCACCTCCTGGAGCTCTTCTACCGTGGCGGTTCCAAGCATCAACCGTAAGTCGTCAGCGGATTGGGGGTGTCCTACACCAGCGTAAGTCTTAACCCGATTCGCGAGAAAACCGACGCGAGTGCCTTCCATTAAAGGCACGAGACATTCTCGCGCTGAGTTGTTTTTGTCGTTAGCTAACCGCTCCGCCTCCCCACTCTTTTCCAAGTGGAAAAGCGATCGAATAATCCTCTGCTCCTCGGGTGAGAGCGCGGCGAGCTCCGCACCGTGCTCAGCTATCTTCTCTTCAGCTAATCCACGTAAGGCTTCTGCGATAGTCGAGTGGCCCTTCTGCTCGACCTGAGCTGCTCTTACACCGAGCTCTCGTAGTTCATTGACAAGTCCATGAAGGGGGCTAGAGGGAGACACTTCGGTTTCGACTGAGTTTACCCCTCCGTGCCTCTCGGAATGGGTTGCGGTGTTAAGGATAAGGAGGGTGTCCCCCGGCGATAGCGCTGTTAGGAGCTCACGGGCTATCTCGGCTGAAGCTTGTGGGGAGGTGTTGTTAGTTTTTCTTAAGTTCTCGATCTTAGCAGCCACGTCCTCTGCCGCTCTCTCGCCAAGTATCGATGATAGCGCTCTAAGGAATGTCTCGTCGCGTCCATCACCACGCTTCCGCTTCTTCTCGCGCTCCTCAGCGAAGGTGATCTCACGTAAAAGCTCCTCAACCCGGTGGCGGGCGTTCGCTGGAAGGTTAGGGGGAGTGGCTTTAGCGAGGTTAGCAGCGAGGGCGCCCCATACAGAGGAGTATAGTGTGTGCTCTTGGCGTTGATCGGCGATTCGAAGAGATACGTGCTCTGGAATCGGAGGTGCCAAAAGCGCACTCTCCATCGCTTGAGTGATCGGACTCTGCTCACGGGGCGGCGCAAGGTTCGCCACACCGGAAGGGCTCTCCGCGGTCAAAGGAGTAGCAGGCCGTAAGCGAGGCGCGGCTAAGGGGACGTTCGATTCACCCTCCACCACCTCTGCCGTGGTCTCTCTCTGCGCTACTTTTTGATTAGCTGTGGACATCTCTCTACGCCACCTTCCACACTCCCCCTCCCTTCGCCCTCCTGCGATAGTTGGAAGGGGGTGACCCCTGAAAAGCTTTAGCTCTGAAAACAGTAAGAACCCTTGAAACCCCGCCTGTACCTCTTGTTATGGGGTGTTCCGAGGGGGTGTTGCCTTAGGGGACTAAAACCGGGACGTCTCCTAACACCCTGTAAACTCCAGTGTTCTGCGCTTTGGGGGTAAAAAACTCTCCCCACCACGGTACTTTTTAGCCCCCGTTCCTCTCCCAACCTCATATTTCAGCCGTTTCCCCATGTTAGAGGTCTAGCGCGAGCTAGTGCCGCTAGTACCACGGACGGTATTTAAGAAGTGTTGTTCAGTACAGGCAGTACATCAGAGATCATCACCACGCTCACTCCTTCTCCTAAGGAGGTGAACTC
>Ga0214921_10001118_pt1 | contig 46531 bp, 29 predicted proteins | sample LL1505_MetaG_FD_177992 | JGI IMG/M metagenome (GOLD analysis project Ga0214921, IMG submission 177992) | Freshwater microbial communities from Lake Lanier, Atlanta, Georgia, United States - LL-1505 | ecosystem: Environmental > Aquatic > Freshwater > Lake | place: USA: Georgia | collected... | reverse complement strand
TGGTCAAGCCCGCTATGGAATGTTTATTCATTATGGATTATATTCAATAGTCGGCAGGCACGAATGGCTTCAGCAACGAGAGACTATTCCTGTGGCTGAATATGCCAAATTAAAAGAGCAGTTTACAGCTGATAAGTTCAATGCAGATTTTATTACCGATCTCGCCTTAGAAGCGGGAATGAAATACATCAATATCACCACGCGCCATCACGATGGATTTTGTTTGTGGGATACAAAATACAGCGATTTTAAAAGCACAAACTCACCAGCAAAACGAGACCTGGTCGCCGAATTGTCGGAGCAGTGCAACAAAAAAGGGTTGGCTCTATTTCTCTATTATTCACATGGTCGCGATTGGAAGCATCCCCACGCTCCGAATAACGACGAATGGAAAGGTTTCGCCAGACCAAACTACAAACCCAATGATCCAACGTACAAATACGGCAAAGAGCACGATCTGAACATCTACCTTGACTTTGTAACGAATCAAGTAACTGAACTATTAGACAACTATTCACCGATAGCTGGAATTTGGCTAGATGGTATAGCAACGCCCAAATCAGGCGACCATAAACTTTTTAAATGCCAGGAACTTTATGATACAATACATTCAAAACAGCCTCAAGTCTTGGTCTCTTACAAGCAAGGGTTACTGGGCACAGAAGATTTTCTAGCTCCTGAACGAAGCTATACTTCGAGAGAAGCACTGGCCAAGCCACTTGAGGTCTGTGATCACCTGCAACGCAAAGGCTGGGGATATGTATCTGCTGAAGATGGCCATCACAAATCGAAAGAAGAGGTTATTGAGATGCTAAAAAAAGCAGCTAAATATCCTGCTAATTTACTTCTCAATACAGGTCCACTGCCATCGGGTGAGATTCATCCTGAAGATGTTAAAACACTCCGAGCGGCAGGGAAAGAGATCAATAAAAAAGGGTGGAAAGCAATTCTTGAAAGCTAATCTACAATGATTTCATCCAATAAAACCTTTGTTTGTTGACCTGTAATTGTTGATTTGCCTTGAACCAAGCCAGGATTCTTGGCCAACAACCGAACAAAACGGATTGGCTTTCCAACCTTACCTGACATCTCGCCCTTCGAATTAAAGATCTTGCGATTTTCAGGTAAAGTTGGGCTGGCATAGGTTGCAACAGTCTCATAATTCACCCCATCAGCAGAAACCATAAAAGAGGCTGTCTCTGGAAGGAAAAATCGTTTAAATGTAACCTCTTTAAATGTTGTCGATAGGGATTTTACCAACTTAACCTTGCCTAAATCAATGGTGAAATCAAGATCTTTGGCTTCAAATTGAATCGAAGTCTCTAACTGACCATCGGTAAGTGCTGAAACATTAACATCCTTAAATGCCTCGCCACAATTTACTTTTAAGGCTATAGCCTGGTGTGATCGGTAGAAATTCGTGTTGACACGATCGGTCTTCCCGGCTTGATCAAAAACACAGGCCTTGACAGTTGTGGTTTGATTGAGGAACAAAGGTTTGTGATAAATCTTCGAATCCTTGGTCGGAGTAGTGCCATCCAACGTGTAATAGATGGGCTCTTTTACCTCCTTTGTAAACGCTAAGTTTATCCCTTTCTTTTTGGGATTAATTTCGCGCTTTGACTCCACGATATAGCTTCGTCGTTGGCTATAGTTGATTTGATATTGGCGAAGAAGATTCTCATGTTGAGCTACACGATTATAAAATCCCCACCAATCTTTATCCGCTTTTGACCAAATAATTTCTGATAATGCACATACCCGTGGAAATAGCTGATGTTCGATATGTTCAAACCGAGGTGTAAATTCACTCCACAAACAACCCTGGGCTCCTAAAATATGTTTTTGTTCTTTTTCAGTAAGACCATTTGGCATAGGATTGTATTCATACACTTTCATTAAACTATTTCCACCTGGATTTCCTGGTGCACGCTCATCGCTATTCTGACCATCACTGAAATAGAGTGGCCAAGCTGTTGCATTCACTGCATCGTTGCCTAATCTTGCAGCTTCGACAGCACCCCTCTCACCACGCCAAGCCATCACAGTCGCATTAGGAGCCAAGCCACCGTCCAGAATTTCATCCCAACCAATTAAATATTTTCCATTGGCATTGATGAATTTCTCCATTCTCCGTATAAACCAGCTCTGCAGTTCATCTTCATTTTTTAATCCTTCATCTTGAATTCTTTTCTGACACCGCGGACATTTTTTCCATTTGTCTTTAAAGGCTTCATCGCCGCCAATATGGATGTATTTAGATGGGAAAAGCGCAAAGACCTCTTTTAATACATTCTCAAGAAAGACAAAGCTTTCCTCTTTTCCTGCACAATAAATATCTGTTGTCACATGCCCTTCTTTAAATTCCTTGATGTCATTTGGAAAGCAACATAACTCAGGATAAGAGAACATCGCAGCCAGGGAATGGCCAGGCATCTCGATCTCTGGAATAATTGTGATGTGCTTCTTTAAAGCGTAATCCACTACCTCCTTGATATCTTCCTGGGTATAAAATCCACCGTATGGTTTTCCATTGTCAACATTTAAACCAATGGCTTGATTACGCACGAAGCCAACCTTTGCACGATATCCTCCAACCGTGGTAAGTTTAGGGTATTTCTTGATCTCTATGCGCCATCCCTGATCTTCGGTCAAGTGCCAGTGAAACGTGTTTATTTTATACATCGCCAAGTAATCCAAATATTTAAGGACCTCATCTTTAGAGAAGAAATGCCTTCCCACATCAAGATGCATCCCGCGCCATTGAAAGCGAGGCTCGTCCTTAATTTCAAGTGCAGGTATTGAAGCTGTCGACGGTTTGTTCAACGGCAACAGTTGTCGTAAAGTCTGAACTCCATAAAATAAGCCATTTGCAGATCGACCACGTATCTCTATTTTTTTGCGATCAACAACCATCGTATACCCTTCGGCATGCACAACCGAAGGATCCAGGATCAATCGAATACCAGCCGTTGAAGATGGGAGGTCGGTAATTTTCAGCGAATAGCCAAGATGAAGATTGAGTATCAGATTCAACTGATTTGCTACATTAACGAGCCCAGGATCTGATAATGAAGTAATGATCTGTATTGATCGATCTATGGTAAACACACCGGAATGTCCAACCATTGAGGTTGGCTTTGGAATAAGGTCTTTAGGGTCTTGAGCACTAAGTGAAGGTAAAGCCACAAAATAAGTTGCGACCAAGAGGCTAATGGTTTTTAAATTCATCAGGTTTATCTATTTAATTTTTAATCTTTTTTTACTCCTGGGTTGCACTTCAACAGATGACCATACATGCAAGAAATGCCCTATTTTTCATCACTTTCATTTCCTCACAATATACTATTCTCTTGCTCTTGTAATCTGTCTAATGATGAGACAAAAGCCTCCTCCTGGAGCCATAACGGCCTTGAAGCTCTTCGTGTTATCTGAACGACTTTTCTCGACCGAGTAGGCTAATTTATTGTTGATATAATGCGCCTGCTGTCCATCGTTAAATGTGGTTAATTGATAATCACCTTTTCCCAAGAAAGAGAGTGGAATATCCAAAGTTCGCCCGTCTTCATTTGTGTTTCCACCAATAAACCAGTCATTTCCTGTTCTGCGCGCGATGACGAGATAGGCTCCTGGAATGCCCTGAAATACCCGCGTCTCATCCCAACTGACGGGCATCTGCTGTATAAAGCTAAACAGATCAGCTTTTTTTGAATATTCATCACCGTTATCTGGAAGGACTAACAAGGGGGAATAATTGATAAAACAACGTGCAGTTTCTCCCACCACCGTGCTATTCAATCCTTTCTTATCAACCTTTTGACGATTTTGTAATCCATCGAGGTCATAATATCCATTGGTCATATCTAGTGCACCCGATAGTCCGTTGATGAAAGGAGCGCTAACAGCTTTAAAAGGCCCAAAAGATTTTCGGCTATCTTGCTGACCATGACAATACTCTTTGGCTATTAGATTGGGCCAGGTGCGCTCTTCACCACCAGGATGAATTGGATTATCATGGAATGTCACCAGCATCTGATATTTCGCACACAACCTCGTGATGCTCCTTGTGGTATCAACAAACTGTTTGCGATTGGTGACTTCGCCAGCAAGAAATCCATATTTAATACCCTTGGCTCCCCAGCGTTTAAAAGTTTGGAGCACTTCTTCAAGATTCCAATTTGATTTTCCTCCTTTCCCATGCCGATCGACATAAAGCAACACATCCACATTTTTAGCGTTCGCATATTTAATTATTGCTGGCATATCGAGATCTTCACGTGGAAAGGCAGGGCCTTTTTCACTATACCAATCTGCATCAAACAAGGTGTATGCCACGTCGTTTGTGGCTGCAAAGTCAATGTAGCGCTTGTAGGAGGCCTCATTGATACCATAAACAAATCCGTTGATGGTATCGCCATGGTTCCGCCAATCCCACATTGACTTACCCGGTTTGATCCAGGATGGATCCTCTATCTCACAAGGATCATTGAGATTTACAAGGATGTCGGATTCAATCAGTTTACCCGCCGTAGCGCCAAGCTGAATAACACGCCAGGGTGTTTTCATCGGTAATCGACAAGCCGATTTATCAATATCAATGCCCATCGACATTTTTCCGGATGGATTAACCAAATAAGCCTCGCTAAAATCAAATAATGAAGCTTCATTGAGTGCAACCCATGCTGAAGGGGTCTCGACAAGCAAGGGGAGCTTACTGAATTTTTGCTGACTCAATGGCTTGACTTCAAATGCAGAACCCTCAATATTCCGATCAATGCCCCGTGCTGCATAATCGCCACAGAAATTATATTCTGATAAATCTTTGGTAAACTCAAGCGCATCAATTTTCCCTTGTAACGGCAGATTATAGCGAAAGGCTATACCATCATCAAATACCCTAAAACAGATGTTAAATTGTAAACCTTTTTCTGTTTGAATATAAAAAATAGACTGATTGTAATGATTCAACACTTGACTTTTCTTGCCAAACAATGGTCGCCAAGTCTCTTGGAATGTTGATTTTTCAACCTTTTTTACTCTGCCTTCATAAAATGAGAGTGTGGTAGATTCCAAACCCAATGCAGATTGCTGAATGATCGCAGTGCCGTTATAGGACAACTCATAAGAGATCCTATTCCCAGTCTCCTTTACGGTTACATGAATCTTTCGATCGGGAGAATAAAGATCATGTTCAGCCGATGCGAAACCCTGAACTGCAAAAACAGTGCATAAGAATCCTACAACCAATAAATTTAAAATATACATAATAAGCTGGTTTTTCTGTTCCTTTCACCTTTTGCTACACGTACTAAGTTCTGTGGAAAAGTAGGCGAACCCTTTTCAACGTGTAAATCATGGCTGTTGATGGAATCTTATTTGTTTCATGATTATATGGTGTGATTTATTGTAAAACTATAATTGTGTCAACATCATCCCATCGGTCACTTTTGCCAATTGTTAAGGTTACACCCTCAGCAGTCTGATGAACTTTAACCGGATGATTGTTCGAAAGAAGTTTAGCAGAAGTAAATTTGCGACCATCAGCAGGGGGTGGCAAATTGATCACATTATTTTTAGGTGGTAAGAATAAGTGTAGATACGTTTTCTTTCCATCAACAGATTCAGTAGCTGCATAAGAGAGTCCCACGAGCTTTTGTTTATCTAATGACACATAAGCTTTACTTGGATGCGTATTAAAAATAGATGGGCCAGACTTATCCATTAACACACCAATGCGCTCGCAGAAGGAGGCTACTCCAATTTCCCATTTGCCGCCAGGGTGAGGACCAAAAGCCCAGTTCACGCCACCACCTTGACGGTTGGTGACAGACGCTTGCAGAACGGTATAACGGTAAGCTAGCTCTGGACAAATGATTACCGAGTTTTTCATCGCCCACCACTCACCTGTTATTGGCTTGCAGACTACCCATCGCGCTGCAGGATATGGCGGGTCTAAAGTTTCGAATGCACCATAATCATTCACAGTCTTATTCAGACCTCCATTTTGGATTAGAATAGCACCTGGCTGACGACTTAAGAATGTCTTACGTAAACGGGGAAGATCAAGAATTCTTTTTGGCACCCCACCATCCATGAAATAACCAGATACTTCTTTGCCGTATCGATCAACGAGCTCGGCATAATAGGCATTGATAAAATCGTTGTATTTTGTATAGGGAGGGCCATCATTGTAGCCTACACGCTCTTGATCCTCTTTGGTGAAATCATGACCATCACTAGGATGGACATAAAACATCACTCGGATATTTTTTGCCTTAACGGCTTTGATCATATCAGTTAAAACATCCCGTTTTGAGGTGTGTCCTGGTAGATATTTATCCATAACCTTGCTTGGAAACAGCACATTCATATTGGCATGTGAGGTTGTGAAAATAACATACTGAGCTCTCATCGCAGCTGCTTTTTGTGCTAGATCTTCTGCATCAAAATTATCAGCCAGCTCATCTAAACTCTGTATCGCGGATCCATCAATCCAGTCGGTCGATCCATATTGGTATTTCTTCCCTGGAAAGGAATAGTGGACAAAGAGCCCATAATGCATATTCAAGAAGTCGGCATTTGCTGTTAAGGAATCTTTCGCCATCGAAATGACTGGTTTAGGGCCAATCTCTTTGACTGTGACTGCTTGCATTGCGATAGTCCAACAAGGAAGCATAAGTATTAGACTCGTCTGTATACTGAATTTGATCTTCATCTTGATTAATTTAGTTTTTCTATTTTAATGAAATAAATGTAAGAACTACCATAAGTTCTCACCATATGACCATCCCTTGCGGGCAGGTTCTTTAATGTAAATATCAAGCTCCGGACGACCCACAGCCTTCATGGTTTTGGCATCGTAATTTATCTCGCCACCAAAACGTTGTGCGAGAATACCTACCTGTGACATCTCGACTAAACTTGCCGCATAGTCGAAATTTGATCCAGGTAAGGTGTGGCTCTTAATCGCTGCAATCCATTCCTGAACTGGCTTCTCCTCTAATATTCTAGGAATTGTTTTGGCTGGCGGGTTTTTCTTAAATTCTTCCCACTCCTCTTTAGGAACGAGTAGTCGGGGATCATTAGGACGCATTCCGGTAATCAATGTTTTTTTCTCACCAATCATGATCATCCCCTCGACAGGTAATTCGTCAATTCCCCATTCAGGTCTCACCTCAGGTTTGCCAAATCCTTCGTACCATTTCATGGTCACTGGAGCTTTTTCGCCCCGGGCTGCAAACTTCCAGGTTACTAGTGATTGTTCAGAAACAAATGAATGATCAGGTATTGGATTGATTTGTTTGCCCTCCGCATAGTATGGCATACCAAGACCTAATGCCCAGAAAGGGGCATCAAGGGTATGGCAACACCAATCGCCTAATTTTCCATTCCCATAATAATAAAATCCTCTCCAATCGCCTGGTGCATATACCTTATTGTAAGGGCGCTCGCTGGCCTGTCCTTGCCATAAATTCCAATCCAATTCTTTGGGCACTGGCATTGCCTGCGGAGGAAAAGTTGTAGATGGCACAAAAGCACCTGCTTTTGCATTATTAAGTGGTGGTTGCCAAGCATGAACCTCTTTAACCTGTCCGAGTAATCCCATGTCATACCACTCTTTGACCAATCTGATTCCGTTGGTGGTGTGACCTTGATTTCCCATTTGAGAAACAACGCCGTAATGTTTTGCCGCTTTTTTCAGCGTTCGTGATTGCCAGATGTTATGGCACAATGGTTTCTCAACAAATACATGCTTGCCTAGTTCCATGCAAGCCATTGCCGCTGCAAAATGCGTGTGGTCTGGCGTTGCAATGATTACTGCATCAATATCTCGGTGCATCTCATCTAGCATGACCCTGAAATCTTTATATCTCTTTGCTTCTGGACACGCCTCAAACCCTTGAGCAGATCGTCTGTCATCTACATCACACATGGCCACGATACTCTCTTTTGGAACTTGCGTCCAGCATGCTGAGCCTCTGCCGCCAACACCAATAACTGCAATGTTTAGTCGATTGCTAGGTTTACCGCTAACCATGTTTGGAATAAAAACTGTCCCTGTTAAAGCCGCTGAGGCTGTAGTAAGAAATGATCTACGTGATAAATTTTCCATATTTTAGTTAATTTTGAATGGCTACCCCTTTTTTTACTAGGATATAATTTTCGTTAAGTTTTGTTTTGAATGTGATGATTTCTCCTGTTGCTGATTTTATTTTCTTCGACCCAGCATAAAGATCTATCGGTTCAATACCCCATGGATTGCGGATACGGCAATCAGCTCCTGCCTGGGATTTAATCTTTACATACGCAATCTCTCCATGTTCGTGTGATGCGGAGACCATGAAATTGCCTCGGCATAATAAGTTAAACTGTACATCCCACTCTTTAGGCCAAGCAGGGAAAACACGAATCACCGTTTGCTCTCCTGGCTTTGATGGGATACTCTGACAAAGTGCATTCTGCAAAGCATCTGATGATCTTCCTAAACGCTCGGCCGTAACAGCCTGAGTCCCTTCTAGTATATCCATTCGATTTTCGAAAGTTAGCTTTGTTAAGGCCTTCATCTGATTTGGAATAAGATATTTTACCGCATCAGATCTACCTAACATAGCCCCTACAATGGGTAACATCGTGAGAGAACCTGCAAGTGTGTTGGCATTAATCCCATTTGGGAAGTAGCTATCGAAGGTGTTATTAGAGATTTTCAACATCTCCGCATTCTTCGATTCCAAGGTAAACAAATCGAAACACCAGATTGGCATGGTATTCAAATCAGGCAATGTCCATGGTTCGCCATCCACAACAGGAAGAAGTCCTTTGACAAAAGTCAGCGGTTTATCTTTAAGCGCTGGATATGCTGAGCTCATCGGAAGAGGTGAGAGGTTGGCTAAAAACTCTTTCCATAATGGACGTAAATCAGCATCCACCTGAAGAATCTCCGATGCTTTGATCGCCACAGGTAAGATTCCCATCATCGAAGAGATCTCTTCAACGGTGTTTTGTGCATCCCAGACGGGTTCATTGTCGTTCACATGGTAAATATGGTATTTCCCATCTGCAGCTTTTTTGACATTGGGGTAGTTGCGATAAAACTCGGCAATCCCTTTAACCATCGGATAGGCTGATTCAGCTAGCCACTTTTTGTCTTGGGTGTATTCGTAATTCATCCAATAGGTATAGGCGATCTTAGCCCCTCTGGAAAAAATATGTGTGACGGGTCCAAATGCTCCATTGCCAATGCCATTGTTCCAACGACTAAGCCATCTGTTGTGATTTGCTGCGAAGTTTTTAAACGATTCAGACCTCTTATCCCAAGGTTTTTTCAGTAGATATAACTCACTCATCTCATTCGCAATGGAATCGGGTAGGGCAGGATCGCCTTCAAATCCAATGGTCTCGGAAATGTAAATACCTTTGCTTCCCCATTGCTGCTTGGCCGATAGCGCACACGCATCAATCATGCGTGAATACATTTTGAACATCGGATTGATCAGCTCAAACTTATTTGCAGCCAGCAAGGCATTGTACAAGCAGCTTTGATTGGCTCCCCAATAAGAACCACCCCACGCACGTGTATCGCCATCGGTTGTCCATAACATTCCATTGAACTTGGTCATATATTCGCCTCGCGATGTGGAGGCCATCAAATAGAGGTAATAGGCATAGTTTTTTCCAACATAGTCGGCTTCTCCATCCTGGCTATGAAGCTGTATATACGATTGCTCCCAGAACGAATGCCACCAATCTTTATTTGAGGCAAGCATCTTTTCAGCTCCTTGCTTTGCTGCTGCTTCAACCTGATTGATCGCTTTGCCTACAACATCAAATTTTGAATCAAACGTGGCTGCGCTGGCGATGAGGATCGTATAATCCCTCTGACCCGCTAAAGTTGAAAGTTTTAATTCGGTGTCTTTAGCAATCCAAGCTCTTGTTTGCGCATCTGGAATCGTGATGACAACGGCTGATTTGCAATAATAATCGCGTTCTGAAGACTCCTGTGTCAAGATTAGCTTATCCCCAATGATGGATATTTTAGAGATAGACTTGTGCTTCCCTCGCTGAACTATAGGGGCTCTTAACGTGCGAAGATTAACCACTGACGGTGTTTGAAATGCTCTTGTGTCATGAACTTTAAGCACCATGACATCCTGTTCATTCCAGACAAAACCATTGGTCTGAATCCCTTTACCATCTGTTTCCACCGTTCCATCGTAGCAGGATAGATGCTGGTTGAAATTAGGCGCTGTAAATAGCGCTTCATTGCTTTGAAAATCGATATCCACAAAGCCAACACCACCACAATAATCTCGTGGGGTGCCATCAAAAGTGGTAGAGCTTGCATTGACATTGAAGTAGTCTACACGATTAATTTGTAAGTTAATAGCTTGTTGATTCGTCCAAATTAGACTACCCATACGACCATTTCCAATGGGCTGACCGGCCTCAGTCCGTTTCACTGGCTGGGTGTAGTTTAAGTCTGCTTTTGAGATTAAACTTTTATAATCAATGGTTGGAATAGTGACGAACTTTGGCGTGTTTCCTTGCGCGAACAGGATTGAAGCATTAAACCCCAATAATATAATTAAAATGATTCCTAAGCCAGTCGTAATCTTCATTTAATGTTGTTATTATATTTTTTACTTCTGATAGGCTGCTGGCACCTTGCTAAAGATGGCCTTGATCTTAGTCATATCGAATTTTAGACTTCTATCGTAGTTATAGATTCCATTTTGTTCTTGTTCCACATCCGTAAGCTGCGTATAGCAATAACCTGAGATGTATTTGGTTGTTAGGATCGCATCGGTAAGTTTCTCCAATCTATCGTACAATTCTTCTAACGATTTGGGTTGACTATACCCCCACGATGATTCGCTTAGCGATTTAGAGACCCACCCAATGCCGCCATACTCATCAAGCACATACGGCTGATTTTTGAATTTTTGTACGGCATAGTTGGTAAATATCTTCCCTTTCTCTTTTGGATCGAGGTAGTTCTTAAACTCTTCAGGATTCTGAACATAACAATGAGCCGTCCAGATGTCCGTTTTGTGATGGGTCCAGCCGCTGGCATCGTTGATAGGACGCGTAGGATCTAAATTTTTAGTGTTATTTACGATGTCATTAATTAATCGTCCAAACTGAATATTCTTTGATGATCCCGTTTCGTTAAATGGTGTCCAAGCAATAATCGATGGGTGATTTCTATCGCGCACCACAATCTCGAACCATTCGCTCATGAAATTACGACCACCTTCTGGATCATTCACGCCAAAGCCACCGCTAGATGATTCAGCCCAGGTGAGGTATCCTAACTTGTCGGCCCAGTAGTGAAAACGTTCGTCGAAAATCTTTTGGTGAAGACGAGCTCCATTAAAGCCAGCATTTTGAGAAAGTTGAATATCGTTTTTTAACGCTTCATCCGTTGGAGCAGTCCAAATGCCCGTTGGATAAAATCCTTGGTCTAACACAAACCGAAGATAGAGTAGCTTATTATTTAAAAAGATTCGATCACCTTCAATGTGAATCTTGCGCATCCCTGCATAGCTTTTTACCTCGTCAATCACAGTCTTTTTGCTGTCAATAACCTGATATTTAATTGTATACAGGAATGGGGATTCTGGCGACCAGGTTTTCACCTTCTTGATTGGAAGTTCTACCGCATTGTTATTTCCAGCAAAAAGCTCTTTTTGAGAAACGACTTTTTCGCCATCAAGAATTTGTACTTTAAATTTCATTCCTCTTTCAAGAGTATAGAACTGAGGCTCAATAATAAAACGACTATTGTCAAGATCTGCCGTAACATGACAATCTTTTAATCCGTTTTTTGCAACTGGCTCGAGCCACACTGTTCTCCAGATTCCTGTTGTACGCGAATAATCGCACCCTGCAGACTTCAAATCAAAGGATTGTTTTCCGCCTGGTTGTTTTCCTCCACGACGGTTGTCGATAACCCGTAACACCATATTATTGGTTCCACCAGGTGTTACGAAATCCGAGATATCAAAGTTAAACGACGAGGTTCCACCCCAATGATCACCTACCAATTTACCATCAATAAAAAGTTCACTCTGGTAATCAACGCCACCAAAATGGATTAGAATTTTTTGTCCATTCCACGCTGCTGGCACCTCAAGCTTACGCTGGTACCACATCTCCTCAATAAAATCTTTGTATTCGATACCAGAGAGTTTGCTCTCTGGGCAAAATGGAACATTTATAGCGCCCGTAAAACCTGCTGAATTGCTGTTGCCAGTTTTCATTCCAGTTTTCTCGAAATCAAACGTATAACTCCAAACGCCATTCAGATTTCTCCATTCCGTACGCTCAAATTGAGGTCGTGGGTATTCTGGACGGGGAATAGTCTGGGCATAAATAGCTTGGGTTGTTGCTGCGAGGATTGAAATAAAAAGGGCAAATTTTAATAGACGCTTATTCACAGTGCATATTTTAAATTATTTTTTAACAATTAAACATATTCTCAGTTATTAATAGCAGAACATGTTACACATAAACGCATCATTGGTCAATTGTTTGTTTGCTTTTCCACCAAGTTGCGTTGGGCTGAAAATCTTTTTCTAGCATTCGCAACCGTCTTTTCTCAACATTAATCAATAATTCGGTGTGCTGCTTCTTCAATAGTGCGGCGGCTTTGACCGAATCATACAATGGATCAGGAGTCGGCATCTTGGCCTTCACCTCAACCAGCCATTTGTCAAGTTTTGTCTGCAGGTCTTTAACCTGATTCGGATATTTATCATTCAATGGTTGAGATTCCGATTCATCCATCTTTAGATTATAAAGCTCGTTTCGACCATCCTCATGGTAGTAAATGAGTTTCCAATCTCCTGCCAAGACGGTTGAAGATGGCTCTCCACCTTGATTTCCATAATGGGGATAGTGCCAGTATAGCATCCGCTTTTTAATTGTATTCCCACGCAACAATGGCATTAAACTGACGCCATCTTTTTGTTTTTGCAACGCCTGAGGCAATCCCGCATACTCCAAAATTGTGGGAAAGAAATCTATTCCCATAACCGGAATATCGCAAATCTTATTTTTCACTTCTTGACCAGTCTTAATAATCAACGGCACGCGCGTACCAGCCTCCCATTGACGACCTTTTCCACCCCTGAGCGGCAAGTTTGACGTGGAGAAATCATCTCCAGAAGAAACGCCACCATTATCAGAGGTAAAAACAACCATCGTATTTTTATCTATGCCTAGATCTTTTAGTTGCTGAAGAACCAGGCCTACTGCATCATCCATCTGCTGAACCAGTCCTGCATAGATTGGATTATCTTGCGTCTGATGAACAGGTAATGTCCGATCAATAATAAAGCCAGTCTGATCTATCCCTTGCTTTTCAGCCTTATCTCTAAAATATTTCCATCTCGCCTGCGTCGTTTGAATGGGTGAATGGACGGCATAAAAAGAGAGATAAGCAAAGAAGGGTTGATGTGCATTTTTTGAAACCTGGTTTTTTATAAATGCTGCCGTCTCCTCCGCCAATCGCCTTGATAGATCTTCGCCAATTGGGCCATCAGAAAGTGTTGGATTATTATACGGTGAGAAATAGCCTCCAGATGGGGCTCCCGCCTGCGAGCCGCCTTTATTGATATCAAAACCATGATCTTCAGGATATGATCCCTCGCTGCCAAGATGCCACTTTCCTGCAAAAAAAGTCTTGTACCCTTGCTGGCGCAGCACTTCAGCAATTGTCACCGTGCCAGAAGATAAATTAAGTGCATATTCGGGTGGCAACAACTTGGTAAACCGGTTCATTTTTCGCCATTCTACACCTGAAGCTGGACCAATAAAATTGGTGATATCATGCCGCGGAGTATACTGACCAGTTAAGACTGTTGCGCGAGAAGGACTGCACACTGAACAGGCAGAATAGGCATGCGTAAAACGAACACCCTCTTGTGCCAATCGATCCAGATTTGGAGTCTCATAGTAAGTGCTTCCCGAACAGCTCATGTCTTTCCAACCATAATCATCCGCTATAATAAAGAGAATATTCGGCTTATTAACTTTCAAGACCTGACCAAAACTTGGGGAAAAAATCATCAATCCAGCTATCGTGAGAGATCCAAACAATGAAACTATTTTCATGTGATAGCTGATTGATTAAAGTGTAATTTCTTTCCCGTCATTCTTTTGAGGAGCACCTGGCGTGCTTCGGCCATCCTGAATGTATTTCAACATCAAAGCGCTCAACTCAGCAACAACAGCAGGATATTCGGCATATAGATTCTTCATCTCCCCTGGATCAGACTTTAGGTTATACAGTTGATATGGAGGGAGCGACTTGTAATTGGTTTCGTTGGCTTTAGGAGAACTCCATCCTCCTGAACCTGCAGAGAATAATAACTTCCAATCTCCTTTTCGAATTGCGAAGGCACCATCTATCGAGTGATGAACCGTAGCTTCCCGAATAGATGGCTGTGGGATTGTATTCAGTAACAATGGCATTAGGTTGTAGCTGTCTTCGCCCTCGTTGTCTTTAAGCTTATAACCAGTTATGTTGGCAAAAGTGGCCATAAAGTCGTTCAGGGAGATTGTTTGATCAACTTGGTGTGGTTTAATTTTTGCGGGCCATCTCACCACGCAGGGGATTCGATGTCCGCCATCAAATAAATCAGCCTTATGTCCTCTAAAGGTATAATTTGGATTATGTCCCTTTGCCTTTAACTCAGCAAGATTCGCAGAAGGACTGCATCCATTGTCTGAGGTAAATACGACAATCGTATTCTCACTGATTCCAGCTTTATCAATAGCAGTCAGAACCCTTCCTAACATTGCATCAACCATTAGCACAAAGTCACCGTAGTCATTTAATCCCGATTTACCTCGAAATTCGGCACTCGGCAGGATAGGAGTATGAGGAGCCGTTAATGGCAGATAGAGAAAAAAAGGAGACTTGCTCTTTGATTTCTCAGCTATGTAGGTCTCTGCATGACGTATGATATTGGGAAGTGTTTGTTCATGATCAAAATCAGCTGCTGTTGGTCCTTTTCGCCAAACTTTCATCCCCCCATTTTGGGTTATCCGATTGGGAACTGCCGTAGGTTTATCGTTCTCTACATAAACATATGGATCCATGTCCAATGATCCGGATATACCATAGAAATAATCAAATCCCAACGTTGTTGGACCATTCTTGATTGGCATCGTATAATTGATGCTGTCTTTTCCCTTTTCTATGTTATTCCACGACCATCCCAGGTGCCATTTTCCGATGCAAGCTGTCTGATATTTTTTTTCCTTCAAGAAGGAAGCCATGGTCTTTCTTTCTTCTGGAATGAGTGCTTTGCTATATCCCATTAAAACACCACTCTTCAAGGTAGAACGCCAATTGTAGCGCCCAGTAAGTATCCCATATCGCGTAGGTGTGCAAACAGCTGAACTTGAATGGGCATCGGTAAAAGACACCCCCTGACTGACAAGTCTATCGATATTAGTCGTTTTGATTTTTGAATTTGCATTCATTGCCGACACATCGCCATAACCTAAATCGTCAGCAAGAATGAAAATAATATTGGGTTTCTTAAACTCCTGAGAAATTGCAGGCATGCAAGCCATAATAACTCCCAATAGGGATATAAAAATCTTCGGCAGGCAGTTCTTGTTCATAGTTTGTAATTTTTCATCTGCTTTTTTAATATTTGTATCAAAATCCAAACCAATACTATTTTTTATTTTTAGAAAAAAAGATGAAAAAGACAAATGTTTTAATTTCTCTAAATGGAAGAGTGATGGAGAATTGAAATCTAGACAGAGAAACTCAGTTTTTTATTTTTATTTTCACTTTATTAATCATGCGGACATACGTTGTTGCATGTCCACAACCAGGCATGTGCCATTTAAACCTTTCAATATGTCCATTCTGGTTGGTTTCCCTGTTTCAATGAACTTCATCTCAATACTCCGTTCTTTTGCCTATTCATTCAAAGTATTGCAGATAAATTAAGTACCATTATCAACATGGTTTTTTTCTGCGGCAAATCGCTCAAAAATGGGAATTAGAAGGGCAACCAAAGAAAGGTAAAATCCTTCAATTGAGGTTTAGATCATGTTAAATCAGCCAATCAAAACACCTGAATCAAAAAATAGTACAATGGCAGGCCAATGGTGATATTGAATGGAAATGTAACTCCCAGTGCCATAGGGATATATAATCCTGGGTCTGATTTAGGGGCCGCCAACCGCATGGCGGCAGGTACCGCAATATAAGAAGCACTAGCGGCAAGAATGGCAAAAATAAAGCGGTTGCCGATTTGTTCAGTAACCAGGCTACTGGCTACGGCCACAACGCATCCATTGAACAAGGGTAAAATGATGGCAAGCAGGAAAACAAACCAGCCATGTTTCCTGAAGCTTGAGAATCGCTTCACCGTTATCATCCCCATTTCGAGCAAGAAAATAGCCAGAAATCCTTTGAATATATCTGTGGTAAATGGTTTTATTCCTTCAGCTTGTTTTGAGTCTGCAATGATACCGATGACCAGGCTGCCCATGATCATCAATACGCTCCCATTAGAAACAGCATGCTTGAGTATCCCCTTCATTCCAACCGTATTTTCACTTTCTTTGTCATATTTCATGATCAGGATAAATCCCATTACAATGGCAGGAAACTCCATCAGTGCCATTACAGCTATCATGTGTCCTCCGAAAGAGATGGACTGTATTTCCAGGAAAGTTACTGCCGACACAAATGTTACTGCACTCACTGACCCATACGAAGCCGCAATGGCACCTGCATTGCTTATCCCAACCTTGTCTTTTGCGAGGAAAAATGTATAGATGGGTATTGTCGCAGCAATGACCATGCCAAAAATCAAAGAATACCAAATTTCTGGGGTGAAGTGGCTATGCTCCAGTTCTTGTCCACCCTTGAAACCAATGGAAAAAAGCAGATATAGCGAAATGAATTTTATTGAAGGTGCTGGAATCTCTAAATCACTTTTCATCAATGCCGCTACAATGCCCAGTAGAAAAAAAAGCAGGGTTGGATTGGTTAAATTTGAAATCAGCACCTCAAAGCTATTGTTGTTGATCATTGTATTCGTTTATCTTGATTGATTAAATTTTAATCGCATACCTGCAGGCATTCCTTTGATTGATCCCTCATCAAAAGCCAATGTACCATTGACCATTACTTTCTTGATTTTACTGCGCAAGGTGCGGCCCTGCAAAGGAGACCATTTGCATTTGTAGCGCAAATTATCTGCTGTGACTTTCCATGGGTCATTGAGGTCTACCATTGCAAGGTCTGCAAAATATCCTTCACGAATAAAACCCCTTTCCTTCATCCTGTATACTTCTGCAACATGATGACTTGTTTTTTCTACAATTTTTTCAAGAGAGATCAGGTTGTTGTGGTACATTTCAAGAAGGACAGGTAAGGCATGTTGTATCATTGGCCCTCCCGGTTTCACCTCCTCATAAGTGCCCAACTTTTCTTTCCAATCATGGGGGGCATGATCTGTGGCAATGATGTCAATCTTGTTGTCGCTCAAGGCCTGCAAAAGCATTGATTGATTATCTTTGGATTTAATGGAAGGATTCCACTTTATCTTGTTGCCCAGTTTTTCGTAGTCTTCAGTGCTGAAATATAAATGATGAATGCAAGCTTCAGCAGTAATCCTTTTGTCCGCTATGGGAGTGTCATGATCAAAAAGCAACGCCTCAGCACCCGTGGATATGTGTAAAAGATGCAGCCGGTTGTTGTATTTTTTTGACAATTCCACCAGTTTTTTTGTTGACGACAGACAGGCAAGTTCATTTCTGATCAAACTGTGGTCACTTGGGGGTATTTCACCGTTCCATTTTTGTTTACTTTTCAGATAATTTGCATAGATCATGCTTTCATCTTCAGCATGCAATGCTACGAGATGTTCGCTCCTGGAAAAAAGTTTTTCAAGGTATTCAGGTGAATTACAGAGCAGGGAGTTGTTTTTATCAAAGTAAAGCCCATCATCCGTCAGACCGCATACATCTTCTGTGCTGATTCTGAGGGCCTCTTCAAGGTTATCATGGTTCAATCCCATGAAGAATGAATAATTGCCGAAGGATCGCTGTGAGGCACTTGCAAATTTTTCTTCCAAAGTTGTATGACTCAGTACATTGGGAATGGTATTGGGCATGTCCATAAACGAGGTTACTCCACCCGCGATACCTGCTTTAGATTCTGATTCCATATCGCCTTTATAGATGAGCCCCGGGTCTCTGAAATGTACGTGGGCATCAATTATGCCAGGAATCAAAATGCTGTCCTTGGCATCTATTTCCTTGACCAGCATATTCAAAGGAAGTCCAATGGCGTTGTCAATTCTTTCTATCCTTTCGTTTCGGATGTAAACATCGCCATGGAAATCTTTGTTTTCATTGATGATTCTGGCGTTTTTTATGATAATATGACTCATTGTTATGGATTACAGTAATCACAGTACATCGGATCTTCTTCACTTTTCTGGTGCGGATATCTTTTAATTTCTTGATGTTGGCATCTTTGGCAATGATACAAGTGCAACAATGTAGACCTGGTTTTTCTGCCGCAAAGTGAGCAGGGTAGACCTCCTTGTACAGAAGAAACAGAAAAACCGGGACATTGGCAAATGGGGCATGTTGATTTAATTTTTTCTATGAGTTTTTCACAAGTCTTTCCAATGGTCTTCATCCGGGTAGGGTTGAACATGGCCCTCATGTCGGACTCAACATAGATTTTCATCTGTTTGCCCGTCATGGTCTGAAAGCATTCCATCAGCTCATTCCAAGAACTTATTCCTTTGGTGATGTGTTGTTTATTTGTTGAGCCATCACTCAGAATGAGCCCATGTGAGGGGAAAAGCGCTTTTTCTGCAAATGCGCTCAAGGTTGTTTCATCATCCACTAATGCGCCACTGAAATTTGTATTTGTAGTGATTTCCCTTGCTGCAATTTCTAATCCATTCTTTTTGTCTACAAGAATAATCATTTCATCACCTGCCGTGGCAAAGGGTATGACCGGGTGGGGACCAAATGATCCTTCGCTGGCCACAGCTAAATCTGTTCCAGACAACTCCATACCCAATACGCATTTTTTCCTGGCAGTAGTCAAGGGATCATATGCCCTTTCAATTTCGCCGGTAAACGTTCCCAGTTGGTCGGTATCCAAGGCTTTGCATGTAACAGGAATAACTCCAAGTGCTTCTTTCAATAAGGGAGAAAGTACGACTTCTTTTTTATGTTGTGAAGCAATGAGTAATCTTCTGCCCTCAAACACGGGATGACATTTGCATGCTTTGTAACAAGAGCAGTGAGAATATGATTGCGGCTGCAGTAGACAGCGTCCTATCGCTGGCGTCCTTAAGGAACCATGTTGCGGATATGCATCCCAGAAACAGCAGTAAATAGGCACCTTGAAAGACTCTTTTGTATAGTGTGGATTTCATGTTATTTTTTCCTGGATGCAAATTTCAGTTAATTTTATATTATATTATTATTTATATTTGTAATTATATACATAAATAATAGTTATGAACTACTCCTTGCATCAACTCGCAATTTTCCTGAAAATTGTCCAGACAAAAAGCATCACAAAGACTGCCGAAGCGATGCACCTCACCCAACCGGCAGTGTCTATCCAGCTGAAAAATTTTCAAAGCCAGTTCAATATTCCGCTTATAGAAATAATCAATAAAAAAGTGTACATAACAGAATTTGGAAAGGATATTGCTGAGTCAGCGCAAAATATCATGAATGAAGTCAGTGTCATTGACAATCGGTTGACAAAGTACAACGGATCTCTCACGGGTACATTGAGAATGTCATCCGTATCAACTGGGAAATATGTAATTCCTTATTTTCTTGCCGATTTTTTAAGGGAAAACCAAAATGTTGATCTGCGTTTGGATGTATCCAATAAATCAACGGTGCTTGATTTGTTGGAGCAAAATCAATCTGATTTTTCTTTGGTTTCTGTTCTACCAAAGAATATGACCCTGCAAAGAATTGAACTGATGCCCAACTCACTTTACCTCGTAGGGGCAGGCAATCAATCTTTTCAAGTTGAATCACTCAATAAGCAAACCCTCGAAAAACTACCCCTGATTTATCGCGAAGAGGGCTCTGCCACCAGAATGGCCATGGAGAAATTTATTGAGAAAAATAGGATTACCGTAAAAAAGAAAATTCAACTCACTTCAAATGAAGCGGTAAAACAAGCAGTGATTGCCGGCATTGGTTTTTCTATCATGCCAGTCATTGGCCTGAAAAATGAATTGGAGCGTAAACAGTTGCAGATTATTCCAATCAAGGGGTTGCCTATCAAGACAGCCTGGAACCTGGTATGGCACCGCAAAAAAAGGCTTTCTCCTGTTGCAACTGCATTTAAAGAATATATTGAACAGCACAAGAAGGAAATCATTCAGTCAAACTTTAATTGGATTCAAGGTTTGTAATCTGCAGATCGGTTCATTTTTCTGCTATTTAATGATTATATATCTTTGTGAAACTGTTGGTCTATGACTGAAATAAATGTGCAATGGTTTGACCTGACCTTAGATCGGTTCATCGATGCAGCGCTTGCAGAAGATCTTGGAACAGGAGACCTGACCAGCTTGGCCACTATTGCAAAAGGGCAGACTGGCATGGCTCTCTGCTATATCAAAGAAGGTTGTATCGTTGCAGGAATCTCACTGGCACACAAAATATGTAAGAGGGTTGATCCGTCCCTGAAAGTTGAATTCAGCGTGAAAGATGCAGAAATAGTACAATCCATTGCCTGTGTCGGTGAGATATCAGGTTCTATACATTCCATTTTACAACTTGAGCGCCTCATGCTCAACTGTATGCAGCGCATGAGTGGTATCGCTACCAAAACCCGCCATCTCGTTGATATGGTCTCCCCATACGGGGTCAGGATTTTGGATACCCGTAAAACCACTCCCAATTTCCGGATTTGCGAAAAATGGGCTGTCCAGATTGGTGGGGGAGTGAATCATCGGTTTGGGTTGTATGACCAAATGCTGATCAAGGACAATCATATTCAGGCAGCAGGCGGAATCCTAAACGCCATTGAATCGTGTTTGCGCTACAGAAAAATGAACAAAAGTAAAGTGTCATTGGTTGTCGAAGTAAAAAATGCAGAGGAGTTCATCATTGCAAAAGACTTTCAGGAGGTTGACAGGATACTGATTGATAATTTCAAGCCCCAGCAGATCCAACAATTGCTTTCACACAATGACACAAAGAAAAATATTGAAGCCTCTGGAGGAATCAATGCATCAAACATCATGGATTATGCCCAAACGGGGATTGATTTTATCTCAATGGGTGACCTGACCCATCATGTTGAATCTGTTGACATATCATTAAAAATAAAGTAAGATGTTGTTTGAAAACGAGATAGCACATGTGGGATATTTGAGCAGGTCTGTGCCTGATGGAATTGACTTGAAAGAAGCGATCCTCAAAATGAAAAAAGAAAAAAATGCAGTCATTCTTGCCCATTATTATGTCAGTGAAGACATACAGTCTATCGCAGATTTTGTTGGTGATAGTTTGGCGCTTGCGCAGGCATCTAAAAAACAATCAGCTGATATCATTGTGTTTTGTGGCGTTCACTTCATGGCCGAAACTGCCAAGATACTGAACCCGAGGGCTAAAGTACTTTTACCGGACCTGAATGCAGGTTGTTCCCTGGCAGACTCAGCGCCAGAAGATGCATTTATTGCATTTAAAGCCCAATATCCCGACGCCACTGTGGTGAGTTATATCAACTGCAGCTCTGAAATCAAGGCCCTGAGTGATTTTATCTGCACTTCTTCGAATGCGATTGAAGTGGTCAATGCCATTCCAAAAGATAAACGCATCATTTTTGCTCCGGATAAGAATTTGGGGATGTATGTTCAGCAGGTCACCGGACGGGAGTTGATCCTCTGGGATGGAGCCTGTATTGTGCATGAGAATATTTCATTAGACAAGTTGAAAGTGTTGATGGCCAAGCATCCTGATGCTTCATTGATTGCGCATCCTGAGTGTCTTCCTGCCTTGTTGGAGAAGGCAAGCTTTGTAGGGTCGACCAAAGCCCTGTTGGAGCATGTACAGGTTTCCCCATTGACCAAATTCATTGTGGCTACTGAGGCCGGTATTTTGTATCAGATGCGTAAAGCTGTTCCCGAAAAGATGATTATTCCTGCACCAGCGTTGGAGTCCAACTCCTGTGCTTGCTCAGAGTGTCCGTATATGAAAATGAATACCATCGAAAAACTCTACAACACTCTGTATTATGAGCTTCCTGAAATCAATGTCAATGAGAAAACACAGGAAGGGGCATTAAGGGCATTGAACAATATGCTTTCCATCTAAGATGAGCCATCAGCATCATGATATTGTGATTGTGGGGTCTGGGATTGGCGGTTTGTCAACCTTTCTTTATCTGACTGAATCGGTATCATTCAAGACTGGAGGCCTTTCCATATGCCTCCTTGCAAAATCATCATTGTCAACAACCAACACCGATTGGGCCCAGGGGGGAATCGCTGCGGTACATGCCATTGGAGATGATTTTGAAAAACATATTGAGGATACCATGGTTGCTGGCGCACATGTCAATGACAATCAGGTTGTCAGGAAAGTGGTGGAGGCAGCGCCGGCTTTGTTAAATGACCTGATCAGGTGGGGTACTTGTTTTGATAAGGATGGTGCCAACGATTATGATCTGGCGATTGAGGGTGGGCACAGCCAGGCCCGTATCTGGCATGCTGAAGATCAGACAGGTCATGCCATCCAGGTTGCGCTGATCCAAAACGCAAAGGATTCTGACAAATCCACGATCTTTGAAAATACTTTATTGGTTGATGTCATCAAGGATCTCAATGGGAAATTTCACCTTCATTTATTTGATCAGTCAAGTCAGTGTTTTTTTGAAATAACCACTTCAAAACTGGTATTGGCAACTGGTGGAACGGGTATGTTGTACAGCAAAACAACCAATCAACATGTTGCCACTGGCGATGGCATATTCTTCGCAAAAAAATTAGGGGCAACCATTGAAAACCTTTCCTATGTTCAGTTTCATCCTACCGGATTGTTTCATGAAGGGAATGTTTCTTTCCTGATATCAGAAGCGCTCAGGGGCGCTGGTGCGGTGTTGAGAAATCTGCGGGGTGACGCATTCATGCATCAATACGATTCAAGGCTGGAGCTTGCACCACGGGACATCGTTTCACGTTCAATCATTACTGAAATGAATAAACAGGGAGATGCATGTGTATGGTTGGATACGACTCATCTTTCATCAGAAGCCATCAATCAGCATTTTCCAGCCATCAGATCCCAGTGCAAAGCCTTGCTCAACATCGATATCACAAAAGAAATGATTCCTGTAGTGCCTGTTCAGCACTATTCCTGTGGAGGTGTCAGGGTCGATGCATTCGGGGAAACCAATGTCTCAGGGTTGTTTGCGATAGGAGAGGTGGCCTCCACTGGATTGCATGGTGCCAATCGCCTTGCCTCCAATTCTTTGCTTGAAGGCATCGCTTTTGCAAAATTTGCAACAGAAAAACTCTTGGATAAGAAACCTGAAGTCCTATCGGAAGCTCCTGTTCATTTCAACTTGGAATGTTTTGATATTGACAGGACCCAGGTACAAAACCTGCTGAGTCAACATGCTGGAATAATCAAAAATACAAGTGGGTTGAAAGAGGCTTTGTCTGCACTTCAAAACATCAAATCAAATGCAGTTCCTGTGGCTTTTAATCCTTTCCACTTCGCCACTGGGGTATTGCTTGATGTTGGCATCTTGCTCATCGAAGATGCACTCAGTCAAGGTCAGAACAGGGGAGTATTTTACAATGTGGACTTAGTGAATAACCCTGTGTCTTAACAGGATGTCTTCTGCTATGGTCATGGAATCCAGCAATTGAAGTTTTACGGCCTTGTCCATTGTTTGGATTTGATTGCTGTTGAATTGATTGATGGCGGAATTATCCATGAGTATCTGAGGGCCTACGAATGTGTAAATTTCATCTATAGCTTTAGCTTCCATCATCGATGCATTCAGTGAACCGCCTGCTTCTATCAATACCTGGCAAATATTTCTTTCTATCAATTCTTTGTGAAGCATTTTCAGGTCGAACTTGCCATCATTGATCGGGATGCTGATGGTTTCAACATTCGGTAATGTTGTTGTTTCAGCCATATCGGTGACCAGGTAGATTTTAGATGAATTTCTTTTATAAAAGATGGAAAGCTGATGGTTTTCTTTCTTTAGCAGATCAAGGTTTTTATCAAAAACAATCAGGTTGAGTTCTTCTTCCATTTGATCCTTGATCCTGATGTTCATGGTCGCATTGTCCCGTATCACCGTTTTTGCTGTTGTCAGGATTGCGTCTGCTCTTGCTCTCAGGTGTTCATGAACATGGGCACGGCTTTGCTCATTGGAAATCCATTTGCTTTCGCCAAAGCGGTCTGCAATTTTTCCATTCAGGGTAATGGCTGATTTGAGAATATATTTGGGCCTTTTCAGGATTTGGTTGATGTTGAACGTGTCGTTCAAGGCGACAATGTCAGGCATTTCAAATACCTCAACAGCGACGCCATTTTTTTTTAAAATCTCAACCCCTGAAACCATTGGATTGGGGTCCAAGGAACCTATAATCACTTTGGGAATACTATGCCGTATGATCAAATCGGTGCAGGGAGGTGTTTTCCCAGTATGTGAACAGGGTTCAAGGGTAACATATAAAGTGCAGGTACTCAAATCAGCCCCATGTATAATGGCATTCTTGATGGCTATGACCTCGGCATGGGCTTCTCCAGCTTTTTCATGATAGCCTTCCCCCAGCACTTGACCCTCCTTCGAAACAACCAGGGCCCCTACAAATGGGTTGGGCCTTATTTTTTTAGGATCGGCTTTCCCCGCCAGCAAAAATGCTTTGTGTAAATACGCTGATGCGCTCATTTTAGGTTTAACTTTGCACCGCAAATTTACCTACAATTACCCATATGTTTACCGGAATCGTCAGTGCCGCTCTAATAGAAGACATCAAAAAGGAAGAAAATGGCTGGATTTTGCAAGTTGCAGCACCTTTGATTGCAACCAAGGTCCAGTTGGGAGACAGTGTTGCCATTGATGGTGCCTGTTTGTCTGTATTCAAAGTGGAAGGGACTGTGCTTTGGTTTTATGTTTCTCCGGAAAGCATCGACAAAACAATCATTCGCTACTATACACAAGGCACAAAGGTCAACATCGAATTGCCCATGCAGCCAACAGGGTACCTGGGAGGCCACTATGTACTCGGTCATGTCGATGCCTCTGCAACCATAAAAAAAATCATAGAAGGAGATCAGGCATGGTTTTTTACAATCAGTATTCCCGAACCATTTACCAAATACGTTGTTTATAAAGGGTCGATAGCCATCAATGGTGTGAGTCTGACCATCAATCAAGTTGTTGATCAACACATAGAATTGTGCATCATCCCCATCACCATTGAAAAAACCAACATGTCTCTTTTGAAAGAGAATGATAAAGTAAATGTTGAGTTTGACATCCTGGCAAAATATACAGAGCAGCTTTTACTAAAAAGGGAGAACCAACATGTTCAGTAACATCAATGAGGCTTTGGAGGAATTCAAAATGGGCAATCCCATTTTGGTGGTGGATGATGAATCCCGCGAAAACGAGGGTGATATTATTTTTCCAGCTGATGCGGCTACCCAGGAAAAACTCAATCTTTGTGCAAAGGAGGCCAAGGGACTTGTATGTATTGCCATTGATAAAGGAACAGCCGAGAGGTTAAATTTGTCTCCTGTAAATTCCAACCAAAAAGATAGTTTTCATACTGCATTTCATGATTCCATTGATGCCGTTGAATCGTTTGGAATAACCACCGGAATATCTGCCAAAGAGAGAGCCATTACTGCGGTTCAGATTGCAAACCACCGCAGCCGTCCGGAAGATTTCATCAAGCCAGGACATTTGTTCCCGGTGGTTGCAAAAGAAAATGGCGTCCTGGTGAGAAAGGGGCATACCGAAGCAGCAGTGGATCTCTGCTATTTGACGGGGCATTCGCCTGCAGCCATCATTTGTGAGGTAATGGATGAGGAAGGGAACATGATGCGCAGGCATGGCCTTTTTGAAATGGCCACAAAAAAGGGATTAAGAATCATCAGCATACAGCAAATCATTGATTACCGGGAAGCGATTGAAAACCATGTTGCCATTGTTTCCACATCAACCTTGCCAACCGGTATTGGTATGTTTGATGCAGCTGTGTTCAGAAACAACCTAACGGGAGTGGAACACATGGTTGTTTCTATGAAAAGCAACGAAGATGCTCCGCTTGTAAGGTTGCACAGTGAGTGTTTGACGGGAGACGTTTTCGGAAGTCTGCGCTGTGATTGTCAACAACAATTGAATTCATCCTTGTCTGCGATTGCTGAGCATGGTCACGGCTACCTGGTTTATTTGAGAGGACATGAGGGTAGGGGAATTGGTATCGGCAACAAAATTGCATCCTATGCCCTTCAGGAAAAGGGGCACAATACTTATGACGCCAATGAAATGCTCGGGCTGCCAAAAGACAACAGAAGTTTTACCGATGCCATTTGGATCTTGAAGCGAATTGGACTGTCCACAATTAAATTGATCAGCAACAATCCTGACAAGATAAATGCTTTGAAAGAAGCTGGACTGGATGTTGAGGTATTCCAGCTTCCAGTGGAAAAAACACCCTTCAACCAACAGTATTTAACCGACAAGATGAATATTGGCCAGCATACCATAAAAATAAAGTAAATGATCGCCATAGTAAAAGCCCAGTTCAACAGCGAAATCACGGACCTGCTAGAGGTAGGTTGTACGGAACATCTCACCGACCAGAATATTCCATTTACAGTTTTTGAATGCCCTGGTGCTGTTGAAACAGTTGTCTATACCACCAAGCTATTGGCATCAAAAAAGTACCAATCCATCATCGTGATTGGGGCCATCGTCAAAGGGGATACAGACCACTACGAATACGTATGCCAATATGTGACCAATGGAATCAGTCATCTGTCTGCACTGCATACAACCCCCATCATCTTTGGTATTCTGACCACCCAAAATGAACTGTTGGCATACGAAAGGGCTGCAGTTGACAAAATGAACAAGGGGAAATCTTTTGCAGAAACTGCATTGTTCATGATCAAGGCATTTGAAGATCTCGATCAATAAGTTTCAATGTTTGTATCTTCAATTCGATTTACATTGCCTCTGAGTGATACTACGGTTTGAAGGGCATTGTTGTATAGTCTTCATGAAACCCCAGCACATTGTCAAGATGCGTGAACTCCTGTTCCTCATGCATGGTCGTCAATACAATCGCCTTCATTCCTGCTTTGTATGCAGATTCAACCCCTTTGGGAACATCTTCAAAAACCAGACAATCTTTTGGGTCCATACCCAACAATGATGCGCATTTGAGATAGGTTTCAGGATCTGGCTTGCTCCGTGAAACATCATCAGCACTGACAATCACGTCAAAATAATCACGAATATTCAATCCGTCCAATACGAAATCAATATTGAACATGATGGCTGCAGAACCAATGGCCATCTTGATGTTTTTTTGTTTTGCAATGACCAACAATTCCATCAGCCCAGGCAAAAGCGCCAGTGATGGCTTGTATTCCGCCTGATACTGTTTTTCCTTCTCAACGCTCATCCTGTCTTTTTCGGCTGCACTAAATATCCCGGGGAAAATTCGTTCAATGAGCTCATGATTCTTGCCGTAACACTCTGCTTTTGCTTGTTCTTTGGTGATTCCAGCCCCAAGGTTGTTCAGGATCCTGTGCCAGCTTCGGACATGGTAATCCATGTCATCAATCATTGTTCCGTTGAGGTCAAAAAGAAAAGCCTTGAATCCGTCCATCATTTCAACCGTAGGATTTGAGTGCCTGCCAGCAGAAAGCATCCAAGACCATAATCTTCGAAATCAGGTGTTTTATCGAAGCCTACCGGTTGACCGTCCTTGGGTTCTTTCCCTGTCCCCTGAACATATCCCAGTTTGCCATTGGGATGCACAACCTCAGCAGTCATGGCATTCCAGGCTTTGATGATAGAAGGGGTGTAGCTGGCTTTGTCCAGTATGCCTTTGTTGATGCCCCAGGCAAAACCATAAATGAAAAGAGAGGTACCTGAGACTTCTTTTCCTCCAAAATGGTTGGGATCGTTCAGGCTCACATTCCAATATCCGTCAGGTCTTTGCAAAGGAAGCAATGCTGCGCACATGTTTTTGAAATCCACCAGGTATTCATCATAATGCGGGTCAGATGTTGGCAATTCATCCAAGGTTCTGGCCAAAGCAGCCACTACCCAGCCATTGCCCCTGCTCCAATAACAATCTTCACCATTGGGTTCTTTATAGGGTGGAACAAAGTCCTTGTCGCGCCACCATAAATGCTCTTGGCTATTGTACAGTCCGTTACCACCATGTTTGTTTTTTGTAAAAGCATACATTTGGTACATCCTGTTGAAATAGCTGGTATCGTTGTAGAGGTTTCCCAGTTTTACGAAAACAGGCATCGCCATTTGTAAAGCATCAACCCAGTTCCAGTCATCTATCTTGCTGGATTGTTTCATGTTGTCGATGCTGGCCTTGATGGCAGTGATGCGCTCAGGATGCTTTTTCCCATCCATCAAATACAGGTCGATGTAGGTTTGTCCACAACATTGGTTGTCAGCATTCCTGGTATTGATTCCTGCACGAAGATTCCATTTGTGTTTCTCACCCCACTGCAGCATATACTCCTTGTAAGCCTTTTTTTTGTCAGCAGCATACAGGGCTACCAATCCCTCATAATACACTGCCCTGGTCCATATATTGCTTGGCCTTTCTATGTTGGTGAAGATTGGTTTTCCTGCATCTGGCCATTTATCCATGAAATATTGGTTGGTCAGCCTCAGTGTCTTTTTGATGTTTTTTTTGCTTGGTAACTCCTGGGATGAAACCACCATATAAAACAATCCTAATGTGAAAAGTGTGAAGATTTTTTTCATTTGCATCCGTTGTATATGCAAGATAACCATAGTCAATACAGCAGGCACAAATTCTGCCTCAATTGTTTCCGGCAACGATTGCGTAAATAATTGCCAGTGTTTTACCAATTGAAGGTGCTTTATTCTAAATTTAGCACCACAATTGCTCAACATACATTTTTTACTTTTTGTTAATAGACAGGAAGACCAGAAAAATGGTGTTGAATTATAAACAACAGCTGCCGTGAGAAAAAACAAAAACCTTCCATTGGGTAAACATATGCCCAATTCAATTCTTCCAAAAAGGTTCCATACCACTGCATGTGTCGCAATGAGCAGGCCCAATCATTCCATTCAACTTTCATCCAAAGCGTTTACCAAATGATATCAAAGGATATGTGCAAAACATTGAGATCAATGATTGTATTGATCATGGCTGTGATCAGTTTCACTGCCTGCAAGAAAGAATTCAACGCATTCTATCAACGCCCAGATACCTTGGAAAAGCCCATTTACCAGCAACTTGAGGCAAAGGGAAATTTTACCCAAATGTTGGCATTGATCGATAAGGCGGGTTACAAGGCTACACTTTCTGCCGCCGGATACTGGACATTGTTCGCTCCGCATGATTCTGCTTTTAAGGTCTTTTATGCTGAAAAAGGAATCGCAGGGATAAGTGCACTTGATTCAACCGCATCCCGCCAAATTGTGACCTACTGCCTGGTCTACAATGCATTTAAGCAGGAACGAGTTTCAGATTACCAAAGCAATACTGGGTGGATTGAAAATGCTGCTTTCAAAAGAAGAACAGCCAATTATACTGGAGTTTATGCTACCAATGATTCACAAGGGAAAGCAATCAAAGCTATTGCATCCAACAGGAACAACAATAGCTTGCTTTATTATGTGGATGCCGATAACAACAACAAGCACTTGCCCATCTTTGATGCTGGATACATGACAGGGAAATCACTGACCGCAGCAGATTACCAATATTTTTATCCGAAGGCTACTTATGCTGGATTTAATGTGGCTGATGCAAAAGTGGTTGAAAAGGACATCGCTGCTGAAAATGGAGTAATTCATGTAGTCAATCGTGTGATCACTTCTCTTCCAAGCATTGATCAATATATTGCTGAAAATCCCAAATACAGCGAGTTCAAGAAACTATTGGATAAATTCATGGTTCAATATGTGATCAACCCCACGGTTACCCAGAAATACACGATTGTGACAGGCAAGGCAGAGGATGTGTTCACAAAAGTCTACAACTCGAATTTGGCTTTTTCCCTCAACAATGAGAATTTCCTGAAGCTTCAGGACAATGATGCACAATCAGATGGGTATTCCCTATTTGTTCCTGAAAATGATGTACTCACCAAATATATCAAGGATGTCTTGTTGGAGTTCTATCCCTCTGTTGAAGCGCTTCCCATCAATGTTTTGTATGATTTTATCAATGCCCACATGTGGAGGACAACCGTATGGCCTTCCAAGTTTGGATCCACGTTCAATGCCGTAGGGGAAGAAGCAAGGTTCAATCCTTCTATAGATGTTACAGACAAAAAAGTACTCAGCAATGGTATCTTATATGGCACCAACAAGGTGCAGCAGGCCAATGTGTTCAGCAGTGTATACGGTAAGGCCTATCTCAATCCTGATTACTCTATCATGACCAATTTGCTGAACCTGGACTTGAAATTCCAGATCTCAAACATCAAGCAAAAATATACCCTTTTCCTTGTCAAAAACAGTGCCATCAATGCAGCAGGATATTTTATAGATCCTACCGTCAGCAACAATGTCAACGAACAGTGGCGCTATATCCCTCCTTCTGGTGGTGCGCAGTTGACAGGCTCTTCTGCACTGGTGAGGTTGCAACGCATCCTTAACATGCATGTTGTTCCAGGTCGTGATATCACCAGCCTGAGTGGCAATGGAGTGGGGCTTACTTACTCTGGAGAATTTGTGTCTTATGGAGGGAACAAGGCATTTACTGCTGGAAACAGGGATTTGGCAACCACTGCCTCTGTACTCAGTTCAAAGACTGCTGCCAATGGTACGGTTTATTTTATTGATAGATTGTTGGAATTCAGTGAAGTTTCCATTGGAAAGCATATTGAATTGCTGGGCACACCTGCAGCATCACAATACAACTCCTTCTGGCAATACCTTAAATCCTCTTCTATTTTTACAGCAGCCACATCTGAAATTACAGGTGTTGCATCAGGCACCTTCTATACATTCTTTATTCCCGATAACAATGCGATCAAGGCAGCAGTGAATGCAGGGTTGCTTCCTGGAACAGGTGTTGCACCCAACAAGACTCCTTCGTTCAATCCTACCACACCAATTGAAAGGGAGCAGGTAGCGAACTTCATTTATTACCATATCCTCAACAAGAAAAATATTGCCACTGACGGACAGGAAAGCGGATCATTTGAGACCTTGTACAAGTTTCCCAACGGTGATCCTTCCACCATTTTTGTCAACAACACGGTTCCCAATGTCGTTTCTGTAAATGACATGATGAACAGGACGGCCAACATCACATTGGCGCCAAGCAATGTGCTCAGCAACAGGTGTACCATTCATCTCATCAATAATTATCTGCGTTTCAACTAATCTTAGATACATTTCTTATGATATACATGTCAAAATTATTATCAAGGGCTTCAGCATTGACGATTGTGCTGTCTTTTGCCAGTATGCTGGTAACAGCACAAACAGTGTTGAGGGGCAAGATCATAGACAAGGCTGGTAAACCCATCCAGGGTGTTTCCGTTTCAGAGCTTGATGCAGACAACCGGATTGTAAAGGGTGCCCAAACCGATGTGGCGGGTAACTATGTGTTGAACAATGCCAATGGTGCAAAGAATAGGATTTCTGTTTCTTTCATTGGCTACAAAACCATCACCCAAAAAATCAACGGTAGAACTTCCATCAACCTTACTTTGGAAGAGAACCAAGGTGATCTTGGAGAGGTTGTTATTACCGCCAGGCCTACCAGTTCTAATGGGATGATGAATATTCCTGAGAAAAACCTTACCACAGCCGTTGCCAAAATCAATGCCAAGGAGATGGAGGAAATGCAGGCGCCAAGCATCGATCAGGCTTTGCAGGGAAGGCTGAGTGGTGTTGATATTACTGCATCGAGTGGAGACCCTGGAGCTGCAATGAACATCAGAATTCGTGGTGTTTCATCCATCAATTCAACCGGTATTCCCATGATTGTATTGGATGGCATGCCATACGAAACAGAGATTCCAAGTGACTTCAATTTTGGAACGGCAGATGAGCAGGGCTATGCACAGCTGTTGAATATTTCACCTGCTGACATCATGACCATTTCCGTCTTGAAGGATGCAGCTGCCACTGCCATTTGGGGTGCCAAAGCAGCCAATGGCGTTTTGGTGATCACCACCAAAAGGGGAAATGTCGGAAAGCCTTCCATGAACTATACTTTTAAAGGTTCTGTATCACTTGTTCCAGATGCCATTCCCTTGCTCAATGGAGACCAGTATTCTTCGCTGATACCCGAAGCGTTCATGAACAGGATGGGTACAACCTTGAACACAACCGCCACCAGGGAATTCAATTATGATCCGAATGATCCTTATTGGTACCACAATTACAGCAACAATACCAACTGGATTGATGCGGTGTCTAGAACCGGATATGTCCGGGATCATACGCTGAGTCTGAACGGTGGTGGAGAAAAAGCAAAATATTTTGCATCGGTGGGTTATTTTGATCAGCAGGGTATTACCATTGGAACCGGGCTTCAAAGGATCAATACCAGGATCAACCTGGATTATAACGTTTCTGAAAAGATCAAATTCTTCACCAGTTTTTCATACACCCATTCTGACCAGACCAGGAATTATTTGGGCTCCAGTTCTGCCAGTGGCGAGTCTTCCATCCGTGGAATGGCATACATCAAAATGCCGAACATGAGTGTATTTGAATACAATGATCTGGGAGAACCCACCACCAACTACTTCTCTCCTGCAGCGAACATACAGGGACAATACAGCAGGGTTTACAATCCGGTCGCGATGGCGGATAAGGCCATGTACAGTATTCTGGGAGACCGTGTGATTCCCCGTTTTCAGGTAGATTATGATATTGTAAAAAAAGTGTTGAAAGCAACATTTGATGTTCAGCTGGACATCAACAGCACCAAAAACAACAGCTTCCTTCCTCAAATCGCTACAGGCCGACCCAATACGGAAACAGTCGTGAACAGGGCATACAATGGTGATATTGACGCGTTCAGCATCGGTACCAAAACTAGCCTTATTTATACGCCGAGGATCAAAAACCAGAACCATGACCTTCAGGCATTCATGAACATACTCACCAGTGATTACAAAGCTGTTTTCCAAGAAGCCATGACTTCCAATACAGCATCTTCATTGTTGGTAGACCCCTCCATCGCATCACGTACACAGAATGCTGAACTGCGCTCTGTTTCTGGCATGAACCAGAACCGTTCTGTAGGGGCACTCGTTGGTGCCCAGTACAGTTTCAAGGACAAATATCTTTTCAATGTGACCATGCGCGGAGACGGTAATTCAAGGTTTGGCCCCAACTACCGCTATGGCTTATTTCCTTCTCTTTCTTTCCGCTACAGGCTTTCAGAGGAAAAATTTCTCAAGGATGTAAAGTTTTTGGATGACCTGAGTTTGAGGGCGAGCTATGGTATTGCAGGAGAGGTTCCACGTTACGATTATCTCTTCTACAACACATATACAACCTACGACTATACCTACCTGGGGCAGGCGGGTATCTATCCATCAAGGATGGAACTGAAAAACCTGCGTTGGCAAAAGCTCCACGGAACCAATATAGGGTTTAACCTGAGCATGTTGGGTGGAAGGTTCCGCATGGATGCTGAAATATACAGGAACAGAACCAAAGACCTTTTCTTTGATGGACTTCAGATCGCTTCTTACACAGGATTCAATTCATTGTTCATGAACGTTGGTACCATGGACAACCAGGGTTGGGAAGTGGCCGTCTGGACGCAACCCTACAAAACAAAAAACCTGACCATCGGCTTTGACTTTAACCTCTCTGCCAACCAAAACGTCATCAGGGAAATTTCAGAATTCTATCCCAACACAAAAGGAGATGTTACCAAGAATGGTGAATACCTTCGCTTGCTTCAAGTGAACAATCCTTTCGGTTCATTCTATGGATACCGCTACAAGGGTGTTTATACGGATAAGGCTGCAACTGTGGCAAAAGATGGCAAGGGCGCTCCGATCATCGGACCCAACGGTCAAATCATCTACATGCGCTTTAACTATCCCAGCACCGATTATATTTTTCAACCCGGAGATGCCATGTATGAAGACATCAACAATGATGGAAACATAAACTACATGGATGTCGTATACCTCGGAAACAGCAATCCAAGGTTATCAGGTGGATTTGGTCCTTCACTGACCTGGAAGAACCTGCGCATCACCACATTCTTCAGTTTCCGCTGGGGCTACAATGTAATCAATGGTACCAAAATGAACACCACCAACATGTTCTATTTTGACAACCAAAATACTTCTGTGTTGGGAAGGTGGAGAAAAGAGGGTGATGTCACTGACGTGCCAAGGGCACTGATCAGTGGTGGCTTCAACTGGTTGGGCAGCGACCGTTATGTGGAGGATGCATCTTATGTGAGGTTCAGGACCATCACTGCCAGATACACTTTCAACAAGAAAGTTTTGTCCAAGTTGAAATTCAGGTCATTGAGTGGATTTGTAACAGCAGAAAATCTTTTCACCTTTACCAAGTACCTGGGTCAGGATCCTGAGGTATCATTCAGGGGATCTGATCCATTCAGGGTTTCCTATGATTACTCCATGACACCTCCTGCAAAAAACATCACCTTCGGATTGGTAGCCGGATTTTAAACAAAACATTGAACAGAAATGAAAATCTATTTCAAATACGCCTTTTCCTTGATGCTTGTCACAGCGTTGGGCGGATGTAAAAAATACCTTGACCTGCAACCGCTGGACGGGATCATCAAACAGGAATTCTGGAAGACCAAGGAACAGGTGAAGGCATCTGTGATTGGTATCTATTCATCCATGATGGAACCCTCTTCAGGATCCTATGGCAGACAGGATTATGTCCCTTCCATGACCGAGTTGTTTTTTGTTTGGGGTGAATCAAGGGCTGACAATGTTGCTACGGCAACTGCTTCCAGTGCAGATGATATCGCATTGGTGAATGTCAATACCCAGCCGACCAATGTAAACGTCAACTGGAGGCCTTTTTACCGGACCATCAATTTTTGCAATACTGTCATTGAGAAAGCTCCTGAAGTATTGGCCAATGACAATACATTTACCCAAGCCCAGCTTGACAATTATCTTAGTGAAGCGCTGGCCATAAGAGGCCTGATGTATTTCTACCTGGTCAGGAGCTTCGGTGATGTGCCCTTGAAAACAGATGCTACACTCAGTGATGAAAATATCAAGCCGATTCCGAAATCCACACAGGCCCAGGTCTTGGCACAAATTGTTGCTGATCTCAAATTGGCAGAATCCAAAGCAGTCAGGACCTATGGCGATGTGGATTCAGACAAGGGAAGGGTTACACAATATACCATCAACGCTATCCTTGCTGATGTATACCTTTGGATGGAAAAATATCCTGAAGCCATCGCAGAATGTGACAAGGTGATCAATTCCGGAAAATTTGGACTGATCCGTGGGGCAACCCGCAATGGTCCTGTGATGGAATACAACGAGAGCTGGTTCAATACCCTATATGCAGATGGCAATTCAAATGAAGGTATTTTTGAACTGCAATTCAGTACACAACGATTGAATCCGTTCTTCCCCATTTTTTCTGCCACCATCCCATCAAGAAGGTGGACAGCCACCGCAGATCTCATGGAAAGGGTTTTTACACTTGACCTGAATAATGACAAGAACATAGACATCAGGGGTGACAGGGGGTCTGTCAGTGCAGCGACTTCTACCATCTGGAAGTACATTGGGGCAAGTCCATTCATCACCCGACCAATTGATCAAAGTTTTGCACATTGGTTTTTTTACCGCTATGCCGATATCATGCTCATGAAAGCCGAGGCCTTGAATGAGTCTGGCAATGGTAAGGATGCTCTTGATTTGGTATACAAGGTCAGGGCAAGGGCCAATGCATTGACTGCAACAGACCTGGCGCCATCACCCACCGACAAGAACCTTATCCAGGATTTCATTTTGGAGGAGAGGGCAAGGGAATTTTGTTTTGAAGGCAAACGTTGGTATGATGTTTTGCGCAATGCAAAAAGAAAAAATTATGCTCGGCTGGGAATCCTGCTGAATACCATCTCACAAAGTGTGCCTTCCAATCTTCAGCAGTCTGCCCAAGCCAAGGCAAGGGATGTCAACAGCCATTATTTTCCTATCTATCTCTACGAACTGCAGACCAATAAACAATTGATTCAAAATCCTTTTTATAAATAATTAAGCCAGTATATGACCAGAAAAAATGTATTGCTCGCGGGAATCGTTTCCATCTGTCTGATGTACCTGGTGAACACAGGATGCAGAAAGATAGAGGTGGTAGAAAAGACGACCCTTGATGTTAACATCGTAGGATACCTGGACAAGAACCCGGATTCATTTTCATTGTTCAGGCAGATCCTTGAAAGAACAGGGACAGCTGCATTCCTGAATGCCTATGGTTCCTATACCTGTTTTGCACCCACCAATAGTGGTGTGAAAACTTACCTTAAAAACATTGGGGCAAGCGCTGTGGAAACTGCAGATATGGCAACGCTGAAAGACATGGTAAGGCTTCATTTGCTGGAGGATACCATCTATACCAATTCTTTTACAGATGGCAAGCTGCCAGTGATCACCATGTATGGACAATTTCTCATTACATCAGTGGTCAATACATCGGGTGTTTCCAGTTATGTCATCAACAGACAAGGTGCTGTTGTAAAATCCAACATCAGGGTTGGAAATGGCATAATCCATGCCATTGATCAGGTATTGACACCTGCCACCAAAACAATTTCCCAACAATTGGAAAGCAAGCCAGAATATTCCATTTTCGTTCAGGCCATGAAAGAGACCGGATTTTATGCGAAGTTAAATGTTGTGGATCCAGACCTTTCCAAAAGGTGGATAACCGTTTTTGCAGAAAGCAACAAGGTATTGGCAGACAGTGGATTTGCTACTTACGCTGCATTAAAGGCAAGGTTTTCCAAAACCGGAAATCCAATGAATCCGCTTGACAGCCTGAACATGTATGTTGCGTATCATGTCTCTTCAGGATTGAAATTTTTGGGAGACATCATCACTGTACCGACACATGAAACACTTTTGCCACAAGAGGTGGTCAGCATCAAGTTGATTGACCAGGATGTGGTGCTGAACGAAGACGAATTCAATGGTGTTGTTGAAAAGGGTGTTAAAATCACCCGTGATAAAAGTGATATCGCAGCAACCAATGGGGTTGTACATGATATGGCTGCTCATTACAGGGTGAAGTTTAGGAAACCTGCAGCGCTGTTTTGGGATGTTTCTTCTTTCACAGAGATCAAGAAACTCCCTGCTTTCTACAAGAAAGCCAACTATAATTTTACCAGGGCAACAGAAGCGGACAATCCCATTAAAGATCACTACTGGGGATGGGGTTCATTAGCTGGAACCAATGTAATGACCTATACTTATTCTTCTACAGGTTCAATCACCAACTATGCTGTCAACAATGACATCAATATGCTGCCACTGGGCCTTCCAAGCAGACCTGTTTATTGGGAAATGCGAACACCACCCATTGTAAAGGGCAAATACAAGGTTTGGATTTGTTACAGGGCGCAGAAACAGTCAAGCAGTTCCAACATGCTTTGTCAGGTGGAAGTAAATGGTACGCTGATGCAAAGAACCATGAATTTTACTGAAAATCGCCCTGCTGGTACTGATGCAGAGCTGGAGGCGATCGGATGGAAAAGGTATACCGAGAATGTCACCAATGTATTTGCGGCAAAGCAGGTAGGTGTGATAGATTTCCTTACTACACAACAGCAGATCATTCGCATTACACCGCTGAACGGAACACAGAACAACAACAACCTAGACATGATCCATTTCATTCCCATTGATCAGGATCAGGTTCTTCCAAGGTTTAAGCCCGATGGTTCTTTGTTGTTCCAATAAGCACCATATTAAAAAAGTAAATGAACAAATGAATAGCATGAAATACAAACGAAAACTCCAGCTGGGTGCACTCTTGGGGGCAATCATCCTGATGTCGTTGGGTTGCAAAAAGATGACGGAGGAACACAATGCGGTGGAAGATCCAATGCTTCAGAAAAATCTTTTTGAAGTCATATCCCAAAATCAATCCCTGTCCAGTTTTGCCAAGTACCTTGTTGAAACCGGACTGGACAAGACATTGGCTTCCTCAAAATCCTATACGGTATTTGCACCTTCCAATGAGTCGCTGATCCTCTTGGATGCATCCATCAAAGGAAGTCCTGTAAAACTGAAGCAGTTCATAGCCAATCATATTACTGAGGAACTTGTCAGTTACACATCAAGCACTCCGAAAAAAAGAATCAGGATGTTGAACGGGAAGTTCAACAGCATTGCTCCCTTTTCGATCGAGTCAGCGGTTGCCAGTCAATCCAATCAGTATGCGAGCAATGGCATCTTGCATACGATCAACATGTCTGTAAATGCACTGGAGAACTGTTGGGAATTCATTGCCAGCAATGCCTCAGCACCTGTAAAACAACGCAATTTCTTACAGTCCCTTTTCAGGAATATTTTTGATCCAACTACCGCAACAGTGATCGGAATCAATCCAACCACCGGCGACCCCATTTACCAAAAAGGAACTGACTCTGTATTTGCCAATATGTTCCTGAGAAATGTTCATGACCTCAGGGATGAATCCAAGCAGTTTACTGCATTCATTCTGGCCGATGGAGGTTGGGATGCTGAACAGGCGGCATATTCAAAATACTTTGCTACCGGAACAGCAGACAGCACAGCATTTGCCACAGCTTGGAACATTGTGCGGGACTTTGCAGTCGATACACTCTATACACCTTCAGGCCTTCCTGATACAGTGGTGTCAAAATTTGGAGCAAAACTTCCCATCAACAAAAATGCTATTGTTGCATCCATAAAAACCAGCAACGGATATGTGTATGTGATGAGTGCGCTACCTGTCGCCCCCGCATTGAGGTTTACCACAAGGGTGATAGAAGCAGAAAAGTATGCAGCATCCAGTGTTGACAGGCGCTCTGTGACCTATTTCAGGGACCGTTATAATGACCTGAGCAAAAATTTTTACTCGGATGTGCTGGTCCTCAACCATGGTGTTGCCATGTTCAACCTTCGGTATGACCAGGCTGAAATCCCCGCCATCAAGTACAAGGCTTATTGGGTTGCTGTAAATGATTTTCAGACCGCAACATTTACCCAAAAGCTTGGTGTGGGTTCTCCAGATGCTTTACTCTTGCCCTATGTCAATGTGGTTGCCAATACAAAAGGGGAGGTATACCTCGGAGAGTTTACATTGACCAGATATTCTCCTGTCCTTTCATTTTACCTGACCGCTGCCAATAGCACGGCCAATGCTGCCAATCCACTTGTTTGTGATTACATCAAACTTGTGCCGAGTTTATAATAGTGATTAAAAAAGATCTTGGTAATGATACATTCAAATTTGAAATATTTCAGCAAAGCATCTGCTCTTTTGCTTTTAGTCTTGATTGGGCAAGCAACCCTGGCCCAACAAAAGCAATCGGTGAAACAGAAGCCTGGAAAGGTTGCTGCACAAAAGGTTACAGTGAAGGGGGTGGTTACAAACCATTCAAACGGTAAACCTTTGGCTGGAATCACTGTCAGTTATGGCGAAATTGCAGCCGACCTTACTGATGAAAAAGGTATTTTCTCCATCAATGTTCCTGGTCTGGATGTAGAGCTCCATCTGAAGGGAGAGGGCTTCGAACCAAGGCAGGTTGCATTGAAGGGCAGATCAGATCTTTCCATTGCAATGATCAGCGAAACGGGAAAATCATTTCAACAAAATGTAATGTTGCAACATGGCAGTACGCCACTGCGCAACAATACTGCTTCCATCGGTGCTGTAAGTGTCAATGGAAATTGGAACAGACCATTTGAGTCCATCGACGATCTGCTTCAAGGTCAGGTTGCCGGACTACAATCCATAAGGAGATCAGGAGCAGCTTCAAAGGGGGCTAACCTGATGCTGCGGGGGCAAAATTCTTTATATGGCACCAACATGCCTTTGGTGATTGTAGATGGGATGCTTTTTGATCCAGCAGACTATGGCAACAGTTTGATGGGTGGCAATTATACCAATCCACTTTCGCTGATCAATTCACAAGACATCGATAACGTTTCAGTCATCAAGGATGCCAGTTCAGAATATGGAGCGAAGGGAGCCAATGGTGCCATCATCATCACTACAGGCAGGGCCAAACGCCAGGCAACCAGCATTGACTTCGGGGTTTACGGATCATACAACCAGATGCCGGAGCAGCTTCCCATGATGAATGCAGCTGATTACAGGACTTATCTGGGAGAAATTCTGCAAAGCAAGGGCATGGGTATTGCTACCATTGCCGCTATGCCATACATGAGAGACGATTCTTTGACCAACAGAGAGTATTATAAGTACCACAACAATACAAACTGGCAGGACAAGGTCTTGAGAAACAGCATCAACAAAAACTATTTCCTTAAAGTTACCGGTGGGGACAATATCGCTACATATGCCCTCAGCATTGGTTTCAGCAACATGGAGGGAGTGCTCAAAAGCAATGACCTCACCAAATACAATACACGATTCAATGCGGCTTTCAACTTCTCAAAACGCCTTACCGGTCAAGCCAACCTCGGATTCACCTACAATGAGCAAAACCTTCGCTCACAGGGAATTGATGCAAAGACATCACCACTTTTTGTTGCCCTGACCAAATCTCCCTTGTTAATTGCAAATGAAGTGAATGAAAAAGGAATTTTTTCTCCCAACCTGGGTGATACCGATATCTTTGGCGTAAGCAATCCTTCTGTATTGATTGAAAAGGCACAGGGTGGTTCAAAGAACTACCGTTTTGCCGGATCCTACACCTTCAACTATGATCTTGCCAAATCTTTGAAAGCATCAGCGATGATTGGTGTGTTCTATGATAAAAATCGGGAGAACATTTTTACACCCCGTAAAGGTGTGGCTGATGATACCCTGAGCAATGCCATTGCAGACAGCAGGCTTGGCACTCAGGTGAGAAGGTTGTTCTCTACCTATTTTGATGCCAAATTGGAATATGACAAGACCATCAACAATGATCATCATGTTGCCTCTCGTATTGGTCTCCGTTATCAGCAGAATGCTGCAGAGCAGGATTATACCCTTGGGTACAATTCTGCCACAGATGAACTGATCAGTGTTCAGAATGGTGTTGGTGCGCTCAGGCAGACTGGTGGTGGCATCAATGAATGGAATTGGATGAACAGCTATTTCAGTACAGAGTATGGTTTCAAGGAAAGGGTATTCCTGACCTTCAGTGCAGCCATGGATGGATCTTCCAGGTTCGGACCCAATGCAAAAGCTGGGCTCGGCATCAGCGGTGTAAGGTATGCGTTCATGCCTTCATTGGGTGCGGCATGGATTATATCTTCTGGATCTGCCTTCGGTAATGCTGCAAGCATAGACCTTTTTAAGTTGCGTGCCACGTTGAGCCGCTCAGGAAATGATGACATTGGAAATTATACGGCTAGACAAACCTATACTTCACAGAACTTTCTTGGCATGCAAGGATTGGTTCGTTCGGGTATTCCCAATCCATCCATCCAATGGGAAACAAGCACCAAGGCCAATGTTGGCGTGGATGTAGCTTTCTGGAATGACAGGGTGGCCATGAGCCTTGATCTCTACTCTTCCAAGACCACCGACATGCTGGTGTATGAAAAGGTATTGAGTGGTTCAGGATTTGAAAACGTGTTGACCAATGGTGGGGCAATGAAGAACAGTGGTTTCGAAGCCATGGTCAACATGAGGGCCATCAACCGATCTGCGTTGAAATGGGATCTTGGGTTCACGTATGCTACAAACCGGAATAAGATTTTGCGTGTGCCCAATGATCAATTCCTGACCAATACCCATGGAGCCACCATCATCACACAAAATGGTGCATCTGCCAATGTCTTCTTTGGATACAAAACCAACGGTGTTTTTGCCAGTTCCACCCAAGCAGTGGCATCAGGTCTGAAAACAAAAAATGCCGATGGTTCCTATTCCAATTTCCAGGCTGGGGATCTTCAGTTTGTTGACCTCAACGGCGACAGGATCATTGATGAGAAAGATATGCAACAACTTGGATCTGCTGCACCACGATTCCATGGTAGTTTTTCGAGCAAACTTTCTTTAACAAGGTTTACCATTGATGCATTGTTTACGTTCTCTCAAGGAAATGAAATCTTCAATCAATTGAGATACTATCTCGAATCTGCCAGCGGAACCGAGAATCAACTCAAGAGTGTGGTGAGCAGATGGCGCACCGAGGGCCAGGTGACCAATATGCCCAAGGCTTCTTTTGGTGATCCACGTGGAAACAACAGGTTCAGCGACAGGTGGATTGAAGATGGATCCTATTTGAGGCTTCGCAACCTGACGATTTCCTATGATCTTGCTTTCAGGGAAAAGTTTGTGAAAAACGCCTCAGTATACCTTACAGGAAACAACCTGCTGACCTTTACAAAATACATGGGATATGATCCTGAATTCAGTGCTGGAAACGCTGGTTTTGCACAGGGTATAGATGCAGGATTGGACCCCTTGTTCAGGGCTGTTACGATGGGTATCAGGATTGGACTTTAATACCGAGCAATGAGGCTTGGAAAAAATTTAATTATGAAAAGGAAAAGCGATATCATGAAAATATGTAGGATTGAAACAGCACTGCTGCTCTTGGTTGCTGTTGTTTTTTCGACGGGATGCCAAAAGGTTTTTGACATCAAACCCAAGGATACACTGGACCAGAGCCAGATGTACCAGAACGTCTACGATGCAGATGCTGCAGTCCTGGGTATTTATGGCAAGTTCATGGGATTGGCTGACCGCTACATCATCCTTAATGAGCTCAGGGCTGATCTTTTGGATTGTACACAGAACGCGGATGAAAATCTGCGTCAAATCAGTACACATGCTGTTGGCCTGGACAATCCATATGCAAGCCCCAAGCCCTTTTATGAATTGATCCTCAACTGCAATGATGTACTGGAGAACTTCAAAAAAATGAAGGTTGAAAACAAGATGACTGAATTGGAGTTCAACCAACGGTATTCAGATATTGGGGCACTGCGTTCATTTATTTACCTTCAACTGGGTATACATTTCGGAAGGATCCCATACGTGACAAGCAGCATCAAAAATGTGGATGATGTGAAAAATCCTGATACTTATCCAATCATCGGTTTTGATGCCCTTTTGGACTCTTTGATCAACTTCACTGAAAAACTTCCCTACAAAGACCTTTATCCTGCAGGAAGCAACCTCAACATCACTGTTGACGGGTACCAGACCCCAAAATTCTTTGTGAATAAAAAAGTCATTCTTGGTGATCTTTACCTTTGGAAAGGAAACTACCAGAGTGCTGCTGTCAATTATCGTGAAGTCATGGAAACCGGTACACAAGGTGTCGCCGGTGGTCAATATTACAGTCTGTATAAAGTGGGTTGGGACAGCAATGGTGATGTAGACCATTATATTTCCTATTCCCGTGCAGGTGATGCTTCAACACTGATCCAGAATACACAATGGAGAATCATGTTTGAACAGCCTTTTGGAAGCAGTGGATTTGACCGTGAGTGGGTATGGGTACTTCCTTTCGACAGCAAGTTCAATCCTGAGAATCCGTTGATCCGTTTGTTCTCACCTGTTGGCGGTAGTTATACTGTTCGTCCTTCCCAGTTGGTTACCGACATGTGGAATGCCGAGACACAGAAGCCCGCGCAGGGCGGTTCCATTCCTTATGATGCGCGAGGCCTGTTGAGCACCAAGCAAATCGGTGGTCAGCCCGTGGTCATGAAATACCTTTATAATTATCTCAACTACAACTCTTTGCTTCCTGTGAATCCTTTGGCCAAAACTGGCAAATGGTTTTTGTTCCGCCAAACCCATCTGCACATGCGCTTTTCTGAAGCAGCCAACCGTTCAAGAAAGTACAAATTGGCTTGGGGATTGTTGAACAGTGGAATTGCTGGTGCATTCCCTGCACCTGGTTCTGATGTAACCAATTTTCACAATACACTCAATGAATCTTACCCATTCAATTTTGATGCCAGAAACAGTGGAAGTACAGGCGTGCCCTATTACCGCGCAGACTGGTACAGAAACATAGGCATCCGTTCAAGAGCCAATCTTGTTGATCTTGCCATTCCTGCATCAGACAGTTTGCTGTCAATCGAAAATAGCCTGATCAAGGAAACAGCACTGGAAAATGCATTCGAAGGAACCCGTTGGCCTGATTTGCTCAGGATTGCCATCAGGAGAAATGATCCATCATTTGTTGCTGACAAAGTGTACAATAAGTTGATCAAATCTGGTGTTTCCGCAGGAGCAGCAACAACAGCCAGGGCCAAATTGTTGGCCAGGGATTGGTATCTTCCATTTAAGTGGTAAACACCCCGCTTTTCCTTGGCATGAAAAATGTGCAAGTTTTGGTTTGTTAAAACTGCAGGATCATGAAAGTACAGTTGTTTTGCATGTTTGCGCTGGTCCATGCAGTGGGTTTTTCGCAGGTCAAATCATTTCGTTTTGATTTCGGTTCCAAGAAAGCTGCAAAGGGGTATATCGCCGTATCACCCCGGACCATTTTTTCTGCCAAAACCGGTTATGGTTTCAGCCATCAATCTACGCCAGTGGCTGTCAGGCGTGGCGGCAATCCCCTGGAAGGAACGTATATCACTTCCGATAAACCCATTTACTTTTCAGTGCTTTTACCCGAAGGCAACTATGATGTTAAGGTACTGCTTGGGGATAAAAAAGGTGTCTCTTCCACCATCATCCGTGCAGAATGCAGGAGGCTCATGACCGGCCAAACCATCACCACAGAAGGTCAAATTCTTGCAAAAGAATTTTCCATTCACCTGCGTGACAGCATGATCAGGAATGCTGAAGGCAAGGTGGTTGCAAGGGTCAGATTGAAGCCAAGAGAGTCTACTTATTTGCATTGGGACAATCTCCTGACGCTTGAATTCAACGACTCCTTGCCAAAAATATGTGCACTTGAAATCACCCCCAATCATTCTGCTCCAACGATTTTTCTAGCAGGCAATTCCACTGTGGTCGATCAGGATAAGGAACCCTGGGCCGCCTGGGGTCAGATGTTCCCAGCCATGATTGTGCCCGGTAAAGCAATCATTGCAAATTATGCAGAATCGGGCGAAGCCTTGCGTTCATTCAAGGGAGCCAATCGGTTGGAGAAAATTTGGTCGATGGCAAAGCCAGGAGACTATCTTTTCATCGAGTTCGCACACAATGATCAGAAGCCGGGAGGAAGTCATCTTGATCCTTTCACTACCTATATGTCAACCCTTAAATCCTGGATTGCTGAAGCAAGAAAGCGAAGTATTACGCCTGTGCTGGTGACCTCAATGCACAGGAGGAATTTTGATGCATCAGGGAAGATTGTCAATACATTGCTGGATTATCCGGATGCCATGCGCAAAACAGCTATTGATGAAAATGTTTTGTTGATTGATTTGAATGCCATGAGCAAGGAATTGTATGAAGCCTGGGGTCCTCAGAAATCACTCAAGGCTTTCGTGCATTTTCCAGCAAATACTTTTCCAGGACAAGATAAAAAACTGGAAGACAATACCCATTTCTCAACATATGGAGCATATGAATTGGCGAAATGTGTTGCTGCAGCCTTGGCTTCATCATCTTTAAAATCCCTTATTCTTCCGAGTTTTCAGCAGTACGATCCAAGCCATCCATTGTCGTTTGAAAGATTCTACCTTCCTATGGGGGGAATGGTCAATGCCATAAAACCTGACGGAAATTAAATTGTTATACATGAAATCGATTCTTCTCTTTTGTCTGTATTTTTTATTGTTTCTCAACAATCTCATTGCCCAGCCAGTGTTGTCAACAGGAGGACAAGAAATGCCCAATGAGTGGATCGATAGTGCCACAGGTCATAGGGTCGTGAAACTGACAAGGAATAAAAACACCAGCAACCTCTCATTCTATTTCCACAACAATCCATTTATCGGAAATAAAATGGTGTATTACAGCAGCGACAAAAACAATACTGCCGGAGTTGCCAAGCAAGAAACTTTCTCGGTGAATTCAAGAAACAAACAGCTTCATCTGCTGGATCTGAAAACCTTTGCATCAGAACAGCTGACGTTTCATCAAAAACCCATGAATGGTGAAATTGTACATGCAAAGTCAGGCAATGTTTTTTATCAAATCCAGGACACTGTTTTTTCTGTGAATGCCAAC
>Ga0214921_10001117_pt1 | contig 46565 bp, 79 predicted proteins | sample LL1505_MetaG_FD_177992 | JGI IMG/M metagenome (GOLD analysis project Ga0214921, IMG submission 177992) | Freshwater microbial communities from Lake Lanier, Atlanta, Georgia, United States - LL-1505 | ecosystem: Environmental > Aquatic > Freshwater > Lake | place: USA: Georgia | collected... | reverse complement strand
GTCAAAAAAGCAAGTATTTAATTGCTAGTTCTCCGTGGACAGAAACAATTGATGCCCACTATGGATATCATACTTGGGCATGGGACGTCGCAGGATACGCTCGTATGCTTGAATCAAATGGATGGAAAGTCATTCGTCATGAAACGCCTGGCATGTTCCAGGTAGCACTGTGTGAGTCTTTAAACTTATGAAAATTCTTATTACCGGCAATGCTGGTTTTGTGGGGGGCTATTTTCACAAAGCGCTTGATGGTCACGATATCACGGGTGTAGATATAAAAAATGGAATAGACGCTCGTAAGTTTTTTGCAACAGACGAAACACGCTTCGACTTGGTAGTTCATTTAGCCGCGATAGTTGGAGGAAGAGCGACAATAGAAGGGGAGCCATTATCTGTAGCTGTAGACCTTGCAATTGATTCTGAATTATTCCAGTGGGCCTTAAGAACAAAACCAGGAAGAATTATTTATTATTCTTCTTCGGCTGCCTATCCAATAAAATTACAAGATTATGGTTCTACTCATCATCTGACCGAGTCGGATATCGACTTGAGCAATATTCAATCCCCCGATTACACGTACGGTTGGGCAAAACTAACCGGGGAGATGCTTGCAAATTATGCAGAAAAGGAAGGACTAAGAGTCCATGTATTCCGTCCGTTTTCTGGATACGGCGAAGACCAGTCGCTTGATTATCCCTTCCCGTCATTTATTAAACGTGGTGTTGAAAAAGCAAACCCATTTAAAATTTGGGGTTCGGGCAATCAAGTAAGAGACTTCATACACATGGAAGACGTCGTTGCGGCAACATTAGAAGCCGTACGACAAGACATACAAGGTCCAGTGAATTTAGGACTTGGGCGAGTTACCTCATTTAATGACTTGGCAACTTTAGTAGCAACTGAATGCGGTTACTCTCCTGACTTTGAAAGAATAATTGGAGCACCAGAAGGTGTCCAATATCGCGTTTGCGACCCTACAAAAATGTTGTCTTTTTACACACCAAAAATAACTCTTGAAGAAGGAATTGCCAGAGCTGTCTCACACTTGAATTTTGTATAAAATTTTTACTTATATTTAAACTCTAAAAAATGTTAGAATTGGAGGTCTTTTTTAAGGAGGCCCCATGTTCGTACGGCGTCGCCGGATTAATAAACCAGCAGCCATCATGGCTGTGCCTTCGGTTTTTTTCTTACTTTTAAGCATTTTTGGCTTTTCTGCTCCAGCCCAAGCATTGTCACCTGTTTTTGAGTCAACTGCGGCAGCAAAGGTAACCCTAGGTTCGTTGGCAAGCCGAACCCAATGTGCGGTTCTAGGCAAGCAGGGCATTGGTCCATACACAATGACTGGCACCGACGCTACCTCTGGCGATTCATATTCTTATGTAACCGATAAGAACTACACGCGAGAACAGCAGTTGTATGAAGGCCAAGAAGCGACCACCCAGTACCTGTCTTACTCCACATCTACAGGACAGGCATATGGTGGACGTAGTGGAGTAATTCGTCTCTTCTCTTCTGGCACTATTTCCTATGCCAATACTTGTAATAATCATGGAACATACGGTTCGGCGTTTGGACCAGAAATATGGACCGAGCCGTTTCCTGCTACGGCAAACCAATCAATTTCTTTTGACTGGGCTGCTGCTGGTGGTGGTGACGACTACGAAGCATACGGATACTTAGTTAAGGTTTCTGCGAGTGGGAACTCATACGACTATGGCTCTAGTGCTACTTCAACTTTAGTTTCATACGGGCGTGGGCAAAACCAATCATGGGTTACGTCTAGTGGCATAGTTCCATCTACTGGTTATTACAGATTCAGGTTTGTGAATGGTTCTTATGATGCAACTGGCGGTCAAGCCCTTGGTGCGTCAATGTATATTGACTCAGCAATATCTGTAGCCAGCGCAAACAGTATTACTTTTGCTCAGCCTGCCGACATAGTTAAATCTTCATCAAACCAAACATTTACTGTCTCAGCCACTGCTACTTCTGGGTTGTCGGTTACTTTTACATCTAGCACTACAGGCAAGTGCACCGTTGGTTCATCAACAGACAGCGGTGGAACTTCAACTGCAACGGTGACAGTGTTGGCTAGTCAAACAGGAACTTGCACCATCTCCGCAAATAGTTCTTCTAATAACTCATATGTGGCAGCAGCCACGGTAAGCCAGTCGTTTACTATCCTTGCAGGGTCTACGGCTCCGACAACATCTGGTGGAACATCAATGTCTGGAACTGTTGCCTACGGGGAAACTCTGACCGCAGTTGATGGGACTTGGGGTGACGGTGGGTCTGCTGTAACTGCGACAACCTATCAGTGGCAATCCTGTACTCCTTCTTCGTGTACTTGGACAAATATATCTGGCGCAACATCTTCAACATATGCGGTTGGTTCAGATGATGTTGCGAAACAAATACGAGTCCGCGTAACTAAAACAAACTCAATTGGGTCACTAACGGCAAACTCGGCTGCGTCCATCACGGTTCCTGCCCCAACATCTGTCATTGTTACAAATCTTTTAGATACTTCGGGCTCGGGCTCTTTGCGTTGGGCTATCACTACGGCGAACGCTTCAGCCACTATTAACACCATTACTTTTGCTTCAGGAAACACTGGAACAATCACGCTTACTTCTGCTCTGCCTGCAATTTCGGACAACTTGACAATCACTGGTGCTGGTTTAACTTCCACCATTATTGACGGAAATAATTTGTATCGTCCATTCAATATCTCGTCTGGCAAGTCGCTGACGATTTCTGACATGACACTTAAAAAAGGGCAAGCCACAAACGGCGGTCTTGTGAATAACGGTGCAGGCACTTTCTCTGCAACCGATGTTCGCTTCACGGGAATGACAGCAGGCTCTGCCGTGTTCAATAATGGAGGAGGTTCTGTCTCCACCCTCACGGATACAACATTTGATTATCTATATGTCGGTATTGCTGGAGACTATGGTTCGACGCCATCGGCTTTGAGCCAAACGGATTCCGATTACACAAACCGCACATACGTTTATGATTCGGTTTTTTCTAATAATACTTACGGAATATCTGGAGAAAGATTCTTCAAGATAAACAACACCCAATTTATCAGCAACACACAGGTTGGTGCAGAACTAGGCGGTCTTAACCGTCAGCAGGTAACTAACTCAACATTTACTTCAAACGGTACAGGCGTGTATTTCTCTTCATGGATTCCGACGGGTTGGGCGGTTGGCGTTGGCAACCAAACGGTTTCAGGTAATACATTCAATGGCAACACCACCGCTATTCAGTTTGCAAACAATTGGAATAACGGCTCTTCGGTATACAACGGAGTAAGTGCAAACTCTTTCTCTACAGCCAGTGGAAACACATTTGGTAATACTGCGAACAATACAACTAATTTCTCGGGCTCTGGATATGTGGAGTCTGGGAACACAATTACCACAACCACTACAACTACTTCTTCTACTACTACTACTACTACCAGTACTACCAGTACTACCAGTACTACCAGTACTACCAGTACTACGACTACCACTACTGTTCCAACTACAACTACAACTACAACTACCGTTTATATACCGCCAGTTGTTGTTGTTATTCCACCTGTTGATACTGGGACGACCAGTACGAGCGTCTCTCCTGTCGTCGTGACTCCCCCAGACGATACAACAGTGCCACTGCCGCAATTGCCAGAGCCTGAAACAGAATCCACAACAGTGACGCTTCCCGTAGGAACAGAACCAGAAACCGCACTGCCAGGAATAGTAATTCCACCAGTTGGAACAGAACCCGAAACGGTAGTAGTAATAATTCCACCAGGTGAGGTTACCCTCCCAGAGGCGGGAGAAGCAATATCCACGGGTGACCTTGCGGGTATTTTGGATACCGCATTCACCCCAGACGCATCCACAGAAGAAATAACTGCCGTCCTTGATGGACTCCTTGATGCCGACTTAACACCAAAACAGTTTGACGCAGTAGTAGACGCAACCCTTGGCTCGCTTGAAGAACCGGGTGCAGATGTTGGCGCTGTGATTAATTCATTCTTGGGGGCAGACCTAAGCGATAAAGAGTTCACCAAGGTTCTTGATGCAGTGTTCTCCGAAGATGTCTCTAGTGAAGTTTTCACCGAAGCACTAACAACGATGCTTGGTGCCGACCTTAGCGACAAAGAGTTGGACAAAGTTCTTGATGCCGCATTCTCGGAAACAACATCTCCTGAAGCAATGGTTTCCGCACTCAGTTCAATCTTTGATGGTCCAGCAAGTGGTGCGGATATTTCAAAGGTAATGGGTGCAGTGTTTGACGAAGACATTTCCGTTCAGGATACCAAGGCTGTTCTTAGAGACTTGCTTGAAACGAACCTGAGCGCGTCAGAAGCAAAAGCAGTATTTGACAATGTTTTTGACGGTGACCTCTCCGATGCAGAAACCATTGACCTCATCGTTGATGTTTTGAAAGACGGACTCACTGCAGATTTGTTGAGCTCTGTCCTTGGTGCTGTTTTTGACGAATCTGTAAGCACTGAGGTTTTGATTGAAACTTTTACCGCTGTATTAGATGGCGAACTGAATGCCGAATCAGTCGGAGTCATAGTGGATGTCCTTGAATCAGACACGATTACGGGTGAGCAAGTTGCACAAGTTGTGACATTAGTAATTGAACAAGAGGGCGGAATCGAGTCGGGCCAAGCAACCGAACTCGCAACAAGCGCCAAGGTTCTTGAAAGCATTGACGGCGAACAAGCGTCTGCAGTGTTTAGCGCAATCGTTGTTGCTGAGATTTCAGAAGAGGTTGGTGCTGCAATTTCAGAAGCACTCACCGATGCACCAACCGATGTTAAGGAATCATTTGAAGAAGAGATAAATGTGTTCGCCGGCGTGTTCGATACGTATACCGCATTAGGTTCCTCTATAGATGTTGGTACGAGACGAAGTGTAATTGCGGTAAACTTGGTAACCAGTACGGTGGCTCTTGCTGCTGCTGCTGGTGGAATACCAACCCCTGGACCTTCTGCTCCTTCTACACCACGACAAGATGTCGCGGCTCGGAAAGAAGAAGAAGAGACAGAAGAGGGTGGAGCAATCGAAGGCGAAGGCCCAGATTGGATTAAGCGAATATCTATTTACAAATATGAGGATGGAGTGAGAGTTATGGACTGGAAGAACTTTACAAGAAAGTTTGTTTACGGAGTTATGGCATCTGGGTTCACACTTGCCGGTGCCACGGTCATGTATTTCACTCTTTCTGGATTTACACAAAAGATTGCCCTTTGGGGAACTCTCTTGGCGTTTACTGCATCGATGTACTTGCACATGAAAGAACCCGACTCTGATTAGTTAGTACACAATAATTGGTGCATCTGTGTTGTAAAATCTATTAGCGCATAACCAATGCGCCCCTGACTCTGGAGATTTGTCAATATGAGTAAAGTTGCCTGGGACTACATCGTTCCAATGATTATGCCTGCTGACCTGAAAGGGGTTGAACCTGGAAAACTGCCAGAATCATTACTCAGAGCAATCCCAACTGGAGGAAAACTTCACCACAGAGCCGCAGACGCATGGAACGCAATGGTCGCAAAAGCCAAAGCAGACGGAGTCGAGCTTAAACCCACGAGTTCCGGCGACCTATATCGCACATACGAGAGCCAACTGGCGGGCTTCAAACAGCGCTACGTTTTGGAACCAGTTACAGGAACAAGCACGAAGACGTTCGAAGGAAAAACCTGGTACCTGAAAAAAGGCATGGCGATGCTGGCGACACCGGGTAAATCGAACCACAATCTCGGTTTGGCCATTGATATTGCTAGTGCATCAGAGCCGAAGAGATTGAATTGGCTTATCGCAAATGTTAAAGATTTTGGTTTCAGTTGGGAAGTTGTTCCAAGCGAGCCATGGCATATTCGTCTAGTAACAGGCGACAAGCCAACTCCAGCCGTTATGGCATTCATTGGTGGTGCCGCACCGGTGGCTGCTGCAAGTGCGGTACCAGCAGCAAGCGACCACAAAGCCCTACAAGAGGCTCTGAAGGCCAAGGGGTTCTATAAGGGTGAAATCAACGGTCAGAAAGACGCAGCAACAGACGCAGCAATAAAAGCATTTAAGGTTGCGAACAAGCTTGCAGCAGACTCTGTGGTTGGTCCAAAAGTAAAAGAATTGCTTGGCCTCTAATGGAGATTGTCTGGGCAGCCGCAGTAACTGGAGCATTCAGTGTGCTCGCTTTACTTGTTGAAAAAGGTCGACGAGAAAACATAAAAGACCATGGGGTTGTTAAAGAGACGCTAAACGCCATACGCGAAGACATAAGAGGCATTGATGATGACGTTGATACCATATCGCAAAAGCTGGACAATCACATTGGGGAACATGAGTGGGTCGATTTATTCAAGCCGAGCCATTATGAAAAGAAGAAAAAGAGCAAAAGATGAGCGGACCAGTAAAGAAGAAAGTGGTAATTGTCGATAAGCGGTCTCCAGAAGAGATAGCAATACAGTCAGCAATGCACTCCAACTACAACATAATCATCCCATTATTCAATGGTGACTACGTATATATCAATAATCCGCTCACCCAAAAAACAGTTCACCTTGGAACCAGCAGCGAAACATTCTTTGAGATGTTCTTGGGATTATGCGAAAAGGGCCTAACTGAAAAACTTCGAGGTGAAGTTTCATCATTCTCCAAGGAATCTGACGATAAGTGGGCTCAAGTTCTTCTAGATATAGATGAAAGACTCTTAGCAAAAACTGCTTAATAGGTTCAACGCAAGGCCATTGCTGCATTTTCGCTCGTTTTTGTGATACCTTTTTGTTGCACCACAATGCTTAAAGTCGTACATAGATTTTGTAATTTATCCAAAGGTGATGATGTCAAAAAAGCAATCAGAAACAGAACAGATTTGGCATAACGATAAACACAAAATAGTCTTGCGAATAAATAAGTCGGAACTAGAAGTTTCAGAGATACTCTGCCCCCACCAGGACTCCGGAGAATGCAAGACAGAAGACAACGAATGTATTGTTAGATGGTTCATCTCCCGCTACGGGATGGAGTGCAACGGTGGCATGTGTTATGCCGATAAAGAACTAGAAATTTGCTGGACGCTTGTTGGTGACATAAAGAACCCAGATGCTTCACAACTGTGGTTTATGCCGTTGAGTGACGAGATATTCCAGGCCTGGCTAGTTAGCCGCGACTAAGGCCTTGGCTTTCTCTTTGAAGATTTTTTCTTTGTTGCGTCCAGAGTTTTGATATACATCTCTTCAAGGATTTCGTCGTCCATAAAATCATTAATAGAAGATGAAGCACCAATCCTGATTTCCCTCAGTTTTGTTTCAACGTAGGTCTTGCCAAGCTTCCTTGCTCTCAGACTCCTAAAGTTTTCTGCTATCTCATATATGGAGTCATCCCCAAGTTGCGTGAGTATCCACATATTGTGAGACACCTCGTTGAGTAGTCCGTACTCTGCTAACCGTTTAGCCGCGATACGGACGTCACTGGGACCCCTGAACTTACCCGCGAGTACATTTGCCGCAGTCTTTGACGAAAACGCGTTTCTAGCGCTCTTACCAAAACAAAGAAGCGCGTAAGCACCACTTCCGTAGAAAGTTATAGGGCTCTTTGAGGTTCTACAATTTTCCATGACAGTAATTTACTAGAACGGGTCCGAATTTCCTATCTCTTCCTGGATATTCTCAACATTTAATTCACTGATAGCGCGTAAAAACTGACGTATATCAAGCTGCTGATTAATAATTTTTTTATTTAATTTGTAGACATTTTGTCGATTGACTTTTGTCTTTGTAATCAGCCCTGCATTCATCAATGATTTAACGGTTTTATCAATCATTGTTTCGCTCAAACCAAGATATGTCGCTATCGCCCTAATCGTCATTGTTGGGTCCTCGATAAGCGAGACCAAAACCCTCCCAGATGTGGACAGAAGATTGACGTCCCCATCGTTGTGATATCTGACTATTTTCTGTTGGTCTAGCGTCCGGAGTATTCGCTCAACAGCATCGGCCCCATTTGAGGAACTATCCTGGATGGCCTCTTCGAGGGCTTTTTTTATTTTTTCTGAATTCTGATTTTTCATGACGACATAACCACACGCATGTAACTAGATGGTGTACTATCAGTACTGACGACATTGGGGGCCTCAGTACTAATAGATACTGGGATATCTTGCGTAGTCGCTATCGGAAGACCGGCCATATAACGAAAGGTTAGCAGGTGGAACTCATGTTAAAAGACGCGTTGGGGAAACTATTAGAGACACAGAATTCACGACAGGACTGCAAGCTTGGACGGATAGTTGCCGGCCTGGACGGAGACACGGCGGACGCCTTGCTCCAAGTATTGAAAAGCGACATTACAACCATGTCATTAGTAAGAACATTAAATAGCGAGGGAATTTCTATAGGTAGGGAATTTCTTGGAGAAAAAAGGAATACCTGCCTCAAGGACCCAGAAGCTGCAAAAACCTGCTGCCTTCACAACCAGCTAGGAGCTAAAAATGGTAAGTAAGAAGACACCGAACAGCAATCTCGCTTCACGGCTAAAAACCTTAAAAGCAGAAAGCGATTCAGCTATTGCAAAAAAGAAGATTCTTGGGGATATCGCGGACGTTCTGAAAGAAAAGGGAATCCCTGTTGAAGACATCGCGGATGCGTCGATAAGTCTGAGTCATAGAACAACAACAGATAAAGACGGAAAACCGAAATCCTCAACCACAACAGCCATAAGGATTTCACCTACATGGGAGTCTGGTCCAAAGTGGCCAGTCATATCTCAGGGACCCAAAATACAAGTACAAAAGATAAAGACAAAAGTAAGTAAGCCAACTGGGTGGGAGACCGCTGTAATCGTACCTGATATACAGATAGGTCACTACCGTAAATCGCTTGATTCTTTCGAGATGGAACCGATTCACGACGAGCAAGCAATCTCGGTGGCTTTGAAAGTTATCGAAAAATTGAACCCTAACCAGGTTGTGATGGTCGGGGATAACCTGGATTTTGCAGAATTTGGCAAATATCTAACAGCGGCTCCATTTAAGATGCTGGCCCAGGCTGCAATCGACAGAGCTACCCACCTATGTGCCCAGCTCAGAGAAGCGGCCCCACGAGCCAAAATCACCTGGATTGCTGGAAACCACGAAGCGCGACTACCTCGGTATATACAAACAAACGCAGAAGCAGCATTCGGAATAACCAGAGGGATTAAACCAGGAGAGCTTCGCCCAGAATGGCCGGTAATGACCGTTCCTTATCTATGCAGGATGGATGATTTCGGGGTTGATTACCTGCCTGGATATCCAGAATCTGCCCACTACATCAATACAAACCTAATGGTTGTACACGGCGACAAGGTCGTATCAAATAACTCGACCACGAAGAAGTATCTGGACAACGAGCGTATATCAGTCATCTACGGGCATATCCACAGAAACGAGTATGCCTACAGAACAAGGAGAACAGACAAGGGGCCAAGAACAATCATGGCCGCAAGTCCTGGTTGCCTATGTAGGATTGACGGAGCAGTCCCATCAGTAAAGTCTGGCTCGGATGAATTCGGCAGACCATTACTACAGGGCGCGGAGAACTGGCAACAGGGCCTCGGAGTAGTTACATACCAGCCAATTGGCGTCGGCGGAGAAGAATTCTTCTATGAGCCAATGTGGATTTACAGCGGACACGGGATATTCAGGGGAGAAGAATACAGAGCATGAGCGAAGAATGGAATGAAGCAATCATCCAAGACCTCGACTTTCTGAGGGAAGCAGGTCTTATCGAAGTTATGGGTATAACCGATGACGGAGAATGGCTCTATGGATTAACTAAAACAACACTTGAATTTATGGAGAAATCAAGTGATAGTTTCGACCCTTACGAGGCTATGTCTACGCTTCTCCAAGAAGCACACAAGAATGAAAGCTCAAAGGATACCGAGGAAGGCTCTGACTAGTGACAACGATTATCGGCATCCAGGGTGATGGGTTTTGCGTTATTACCGCAGACTCGCGCATATCAACACTGGACGACGATGAAGGTCTCATTTCGCAGATAGCAAGCCTCAGAGAATCAAATGGGAAAATCGGTCTAAACGGCAGATTCATCCTCGGAGCTGCCGGCGACCTAAGAGCAATAAACATCCTGCATCATGCGTTCACGCCGCCGAATCCAACACCAACTTTACGAGGGAAGAAGCTTGACCACTTTGTTACAGCTAAATTTATCCCAAGTTTAAGGGAATGCTTTGAATCACACGGCTACGCATTACCAGAGAATGGCTCCAAGACTCATATAGCCGAGCACTCATCTACGGTGGTAATGGCTATCAATGGAGCGATATACATCATTGACGGTGATTACTCATGGATTTCTGATTCCAGCGGAGTCTTTGCTGTGGGCACTGGGGCTCAATACGCCATAGGGGCCCTCTCTGCCATACAGCCAAAAGGAAAGCTAACAATAGCTATTGCAAGAAAGATAGCAATAAAGGCTATGTCCATCGCAGCAAAGTGCGACCCATATACGGGTGCTCCGTACCACACACTGGTACAGGGACAAGAAAAAACCAAATAGATAACTTGTAAATAAAGAAATATTGGTATTCTTAGAACATGAGCCCAGTATGGATTTTCCCAATTATCGGCACTGTTATCATCATGGTGATAGTCGCGCTCGGGCTTTTTTTTGAGATGGGTGAATCTGAAGATTCAGACCTAATCAACACTAAACAAGATGAGGACTGAATAAGGCCGAAAACATCGCGCCGCTATTTTAAAGCATCCACGTTCTTAAATCCCTCTTAGTTACCTACCCCTACATAGAGGGAATAACACTAGGGGAGAGAAACACTACTGAGTGCTTCTCTTATTCTCTACATCACTCCAGGTAAGCCTCTTATTGGTGTGGAACATGTTGTTGGCAGTCATCTGTACTAGTGAGTACTTGGGGCTCTGTTCAATTGTTGTCTCAATGTCGTCATGGGTTATTTGCTTCCCCTCCATAAGGAAGTTAAGCGCTTCCTGTTCGTACATCATGATTGTCTTTTTATCTTGTGCGTACAAGTCATTCATAAAAGAAAGCATAACACACCTACCAAATACCTAAAACCACTTGACACTGAGTTTCAGTAATTACATAGTAATAATTACCTATAGGGAGTAAGAATGCTCTCTTTTTAGGAGACTTTTGCAAGTGACTAGTAATAAAATTACCCAAAAAGAATTGGATAAAAAAGATTCCACACCTGTTGCGTCTTTGTATATAGAAAGAAAAGACTGGTTCAAACTAGCAGGATGTAAAGGAAAGACAGAACTAATGTTTCCCAAACAACATAAGGACATTACCTACATTGCACAAGCAAGAGCCATCTGTAAGTCATGTCCTGTTCGAAGGGAGTGTCTCAATTACGCACTGGAGTTTCCACCTGCCGATATGCACGGTGTCTGGGCCGGGTTGACGAGTCGGCAACTAGCGGCAGAACAAAGAAGAAGGAAGATAAAACCTACTAGACCTACACTGGCACAGATGTGGGGAGGATGAAAAGAAAGGCAAAAAAAGGGCAAAAAGTTTGCGCGCGCGTTTTTTTTTCAATTTTTTTCTAGTCTTGTATGTACCACTTACAAAATACGGAGATTACAAGTCCCACAAAAGTCCATCTCATTTAATTGGGTAATTATTTGTTGGCAATCTTTTTTGCCGCACGGTTTCATTAATGTTTCCCCGCGCAAGTACGCAAGCACTTCTTCTTGCACTGTTGGCAGAGCAAACTGCGCATTTCCGGGCGAAGGGATTCCCTTTTCGTTCTGAATGAAATCCCATACTGCATAAAGAACAAACTGATTTACAGATATTCCTTTTTTATTTGCAGCTTCTAGTATTTGATTTTTTACATCACCCTTTAGACGGAGAGTTATTCCTGTCCATCTATCTGTGTATTTTGTCTTGCTGGCCTTACGCCCCATCGCGCTCTACCAAAGCCTGGATGTAGGCGGTGAGCGTCAAATCAACAGCTGATGATTGGTTGATTAGTTTCTGTTTGAACTCTCTTGTAACTCTGAGTGTAAGCGTTACTACTGGCTTCTCTGGAATTACAACTGGCCGGCCTGGGTTACGTTTCATACCCAGAATTTAGTTCAGGATGAATGTCCTCATTGCAACTACTACCAACCCAATTAGGGTCACTTTATGTAGGAAACTTTTATGGGAGTATGCAACTGACCCTATAAAAGAAGAAGAAAGAATAAGCAACAATAATTGCCAAATAGAAAAGCCAAACATTTATTCCTCAATTCGGAGAGGGACTTTATATTTCTCTCCTTCTATTTCTATCACAGTCTTTTCATATACCCGGATGAAGTGTTCTCGGTCCCCATTGGTATGCATCCCTGCGCCGGCAGACCCTAGCTTGCGCACTGTGAGTATGAGAGCCTCTTGGAGCTCCTGCTGGTTCACCACACCTGCGTTAGCGTCTTCCATTATCCGTTGGAATTTACCCCAAGCAATAATGGGTTCATCTGTTTCCCCTATTTTTGTATGCCTATTAATTGTGGAACGTCTTATCTCCCCTGCCTTAGGCATAAAGGTGGAAGTAGTAGCCAGCATAAGGAAGGTCTCCTTGCAGTCTGCGTAGCTCAGGTCATGGAGTAAGTCGTACCAGGACTTATAGATGAGCTGTACGCGGCTCTTGTCATCTAATGGAAGCTCTTGGTTGTACGTGGCGAAGACCTGGTCAACTAGGTTGGCTAATTCAGCTTTATCCATTATTAATCCATTCATCTCGCGCGCTTGTATCTATCGACTTGTCGTAGCGCTCTAGGAACATCTCGACATGTTCAGCGTCTCTGAAGATTAAGTCTATCCCGTTGTATGTCTTGCCGGCTTTGTTCTGGCCCATATGGAAGGCTGACGACGCGCAACCCAGGATGGCATGCCTACAGGCTTCTAGGCCGTAGGTATAGATGGCCCACCCCAGTGCGTTCTCCCTGTTGACGTCCATGCTTACTCGAGACTTATTGAACGTAAGTTTCCAGAAATCAAATATCTCTTGTTTTTGTGCTTTTGGTATTTCTTTAGCTGCAGCTGTCTTTGACTTATTGTGTTCGGATTGACCGCGCTTCCCCATGGGGTTAATACTATCGGGCTCTTCCGCCACCGTCAATAGTGAAAATAAAAAAGTAAGTACCAAAAATGGTAAAAACGGTTTTTGTTTTTTCAGCCTTACGAAAGGATTAATTTCGTTAACTAGAACATTACTAACTACGTAAAGAAAGAACGTAGTAAGTTAAAGAAGAAGCCCCCTTTGGAAAGGGGGTCTGGGGGAAAACCTTTGATTTTGTACCAACTAATCGCGGGCGTCCTCAGCTAGACCTTCCGTTTCTGGAAAGTGTTTTTAAGCGTGTAGATTTCAGCGATTGTGACGTCACATTGATACCTAGACCTATTGGGCTAGATGGGTTGTCACCATAGCAGGGTTCATCCACCACCGTCAACCGGGTAGAGGGGTTTTTCTGGAAAAATTTTATTTTTTTTCCGGAGCTCGAGCCGGCGATTAAATAAAAACAAATACTTGCACTTTTCAATAAAAGAAAGTGCTATGGTAGCGGGGCTTCCTTCGGCACAGTTCCCCAATCGCTGAAGAAGCACGGCCCGGGGTTGAGTCTCCGTTGTGGTAGGTGGTGTTGATTCCCCCGGGCTACCTTTTACTTGAACTTGCCGGCCTCGCTTGAGCCCCAGCCCCAGCGGCTGATGCGCATCTGCGTGTAGAACGCGTCGCGCTTAGCCTTGGTGTAGCCGAACTTTGGGCCGGCATCGTATGCCCATTTTTTCCTGTTTTCTTTCATTTTTGCCATATCCGGCCAGAGCTCGTTTTGGACGTCATAGAAATTCTCTTTTTCTGCACTCTTCGCCGGCCGCAGCGTCACGTGGTGTGTCAGGTCTACGTACGTAGAGTTGATGCGCGCAAGCTCATGTCGATGCGCGCGCTCCTGATTATTCACACTTCTTTGGTACCGCCGCCAGATTCTCTTCTTTTCCAGAAACCTGGAGTCGAGGGACCAGATGGCCAGGAACAAAATATGTAAAAAAAGAAGTTTAAAACTCATTGTCTTCCTCCTCAGGTAGCTGAATGCAATTGTAAGCAATTCCTAAATTTTCGAATATTTTGTTAGCTGCAGCACCGGATGCGCCAATCTTGGTGACCAGCTCTCCCAGGTAATCAGGTTTCTTGTTTTCTACAGAATTCTCCATTTTGTATTGCATCTGGTCCTCCTGGTCGAGAATCGCATTTTTCTCGAATTCTGCGCGCTGCTCGATGGCGTCTTCTTCTTCAGGGTTATCGATTTGCATAATACTCCTCCATGGCTGACGTGTCCTGGCCGTCGTGCCCATTGTAGTACTGATGCATTGCACTGGTGGAATCATGGCTGCCCCAGTTGTCGTACTCTCTTTGAGCTTTCTCTTCTTTGTCTCTTTGTTTATTGGCGCGGCGTTTGCCGGCTTTATAGATGATTGTTCCAAGAACTATGCCCATGTATCTTCCTTACTCCTGATTGCTTGATATCTGGATATTTTTGAATCTATTCGACGCAGCGAGTCTTTTATTTCTTCTTGTTCCTCGTGCGTAAACTTATCTTTATCTCCAATTATTCTCGTTGCAATTACTGCAGTTATCGTTGGCAGTATCACGAATACAGCTGTTGCGACAAGAACCATCCCAGCCATCCGCCCAATCATCGTTGATGGGAACTGGTCACCATAGCCAACAGTAGTGAAAGTCATGAATGACCACCAGAGACCATCAGCAAAAGAATGATTTTCCAAAATAGAATATATAGAAGATGAGCCAATAACTTCAACAGCCAACAAACAGCCGAGCTGTAATGCGCGTCTTCCACCACCGTCATGATAATTCATGTGTCTAGTATGTCTTTCTTTTTGTATGTCTAGTAATCGATTAGCGGTAACCCGAACCATCCGCGCTCGAGCATCATGCCGATTGCGGAGTAGCCGACGATATCAGTATACGTGTCTGTTATCGATTCGTTCTCTGGATTGTTTTTTGTTTTTTGTAGATTAATTAATCGAGCTAGCTTGTCGTGCGTGCGGACGAGTAGTCCATATCGACCAAACCTTGAGATGTTCTCATGACCGTAATCTTTTTGTTTTTTGATTAATGTCTCGAGGATTGAGTCGCGCACCATCCAGCTATCGAATTCAGCTGACGCGGAGGTCCTTGATTTTTTCTCATTTTCTGGATGCGCGCGGCCGGCAGCCAGGTCTTCAGATATTGCCAAAAAATTGCCATTTTTGATTCCCGCAGCCGCAGCTAGACATCCGAGCTGACGCCATTCATCAACCCAATAAGGACCATCAGAAGTAAAGAACTTAAAGTTATTGAGCATCCCATCAAAATGGGACGACAGATATTTCTGAGATTCTCGAGATACCTGGCCGGCGGCATAGATAACTTTTTCTTCATTTTTTCGCATTTCTTGCCATTCCTCTTCGAGACACTCCAGGTGATGGATAATCTTCTCGAGCGAGTAATCGTTAAAAATCTCACAAACCACAACCTTGGCAGCCTCTTGCCACCAACGTGGTCCGTCATTGCCGAGCTCATCCACCACCGTCAACATTATTTACCCTCGTCTAGTAGTTCGTCCCAGCTCCTGGGAGGGGTCGTTTCGATTTTCATTCTAACCTCTTCAACTATTTTTTCCAACTCGGAAATCCAGACCTGGTCGGCGATAACGCTGCCGAGCCCCGCTCTCTCTCCCACTTCATCAGCCCTGAGGATTCTCTCTTCAATGTACTCCCGCGAGAATGCTGCAGTTAATGAATTTTCTTTAGAATTCTTAAATATGACCGGGCCGTCTTCGCCATTAAGCGCCGACCTAGGAACATGCACGCCAGTGACGGCCACATCATTATCTGTAAAAACGAAGATAATGTTATGGACCTCTTCAGAGGTTTCGGCGATTTTCTCCATCACCTCTTCTATGAGCTCTGGCTTCATTTGTTCTTTTTTTAGCATTTTTTCAAATGCATCGCTGCCGGATACTGACTGATATTTATTGTTTTTTTCTTCCATGTACAGAATCTACCTAACTTTCGTCCACGTGTCTTTTGAGTCAGCTATTTTCAATTTTGCAAATAAGTGTAAAAACATCCTCGGGATTGGAGAGCTCAAGGATGACCCCAGAGAGGAAATCCACGGCGTCGTCTCCATGTCGTAATTTCACGGATTCTGCTAAGCGCATTGCCAGAACGATGCTGGCTTTTTGCTCTTTTTCTTTTAATAGATATTCCTGCATTCCAGTACCTCCGGTACCTTTGGTTGAATCCTTGCCCCCAGCCATCCGAACCCGACGAACGTTTGACCAGGAGCAAGAAATTTGTTAAAAAAACCGTTTTTTCTACTCGACCGCGGCCGGATGCTCATGAGGGAAAATCCCATTTTTATGAAGAGTCACTCGAGTGGCTGCCAGCACTTGGTTAAATTTAACCAGGTTATGGATGTCATCTATAAAGGTGTCTCGTGCCCAATCCATTAGGTACTGGTCGGTAATCGGTTCCTCATCAGCGCCCATCAGGTCGGCGAGGTTCTCCTCATCAAATGTAAGGGTGATATCAACAGTTACTCGTCTACCCACGGGTCATCCTCCACGGTCCGATTGTCAATAGATACTCAGATTAATGACTTTATATTTAAAGCCTCTGGGTCCCAATAACTCTATCTACTGAGCTTTTAAATGTCAACCTATAAAATAAATATATTTGTACCTCTTATGGGGGAAGTGTCAAGGGCGAACACTTGTTCGTCTATTGTTATCGGTATGGACAACAACACACGCTTTAGTACTTATATCCAAGCTCTCACCCAATACATTGAGCGAGAAGGCAATTCCCAGATTCCCGCTGCGCACACTGAAAAAATTCAAGAAAATCATATTTCTTTAGGTGCATGGGTTGGTTACATAAGACAGCGTTATCGTAAAAACCAATTGTCCGATGACCGGGTGAGAAAAATTCAAGAAATTCCAAATTGGCAGTGGGGCCCATTCAAGCCTGGTCCTGCCACAGACATAAGCAGAAATTCAGAAATTCATCAAATGCGTGCAGCCGGTAAGTCCCTGAGGGAAATCGCAGATGTATTTGATTTGAGCCGGCAGCGGGTCCATCAAATAATTAGAAAAAATGAAGATATCTAATTAAATAACTAGTTCCGCCAAGCTCATCCACCACCGTCATATAAGAAAAGGAGTTTTCATGAGACCCCCTCCTCCGTCCGGTAAATCATCAAGAAGAGAATTAAATCAATTTTCTAAATATTCTTCAATGGTTGTCAGCTCTCGAGAAGAGGCCCCGCGCAAATCCGTTTTCGGCGGGGCTCTGTTTGGCTTCGTGGGAATTTCTGTGATTTATTCGCTTTCTTTACTCGGCGTGACCAGAGTGTTGCGCAGTGCCGAAGTCGTTTCGTGGGCGTTGTCGTTCCCACAGGCTCTCGCTGTGTCTGCCCTGTTCGTCCTTGTGCGCACGATAGAGCGAGCCATTGGTTCTGTCGTAGCGTCCTCTAGGGAGAGCGTAGAGCATTAGAGAGTTATCTATTAGAGATACAACTGGTACACGGTGTCTCATCAAGTGAACGAGCGTGAGTGTGTGTGCGTGTAGTGCGATTCCAAATAGGGTCACGAATAGTACATAATAGATAACTTCATAGTTCATAGTTTTCGCTTTCGTTAGTTATCTATTAGTAAAGAACTGGCATAACAATAATCGGTGTCTGCTCGCCTACCCATGCACCAATGCAGTTGTAACTGATGTACTCCTCTGCTTCCTCATCGTCCATACCGTCACGCTCAATGCACACTGTCATCATTTTCTCCCACGAATAAACTGCCAATAAAGGCTCATTTATTCGTTGAGAGAATCCAATGAGTGCTTCATCAAACCCGTCCATGAGTAATGCGTTCTCACCCATTGACTCTAGGTGTTCGTTTATTTGCTTTCTTAGTTTGCTCGGCTTCTCTTTCTTTTTCTTTTTGATTTTCATTTTTTTCTCTTTTCTTAGAGTTATCTATTAGAGGTTGCTGGAACTATTTTGCTGGAGAGAATAATGCAAACGATTCTAATGCACTCATAAAGTCAATGCCTTCGTTCCACACTATGTTTTCGTAATCCAGTGTTGCTTGCTCTTGGGTGTACCCATTGTCCTCAATATCATCAAGAATCCCTTGCAGTATGTGAATTGCATGTTGCAGACTGTCTTGCAGGTCTTGTAGTGATTCATCAAGTGTTTCGTTGTCACTCATTTTTTCCTCTTTCTTAGTTATCTATTAGGGGATAGCGAACTACCCACCTGAAAGGAGAAAGCCGAACAGGTGGGTAGTTGCTTGCTCTGCCTACCGAGAACTGGTGGGAAACTCGGTAGGCAAGAAGTTATCTATTCAGAGTATGGGAGTTCGTTACCGTTTGCTTCTCGCCACACTTGCCTGAACATGGCTGGATAAACGCTACGAGCCTTGCCACCACTGGATAGTTGTTTCAGTTGCTTTATGGCTTCCTCTGCGTGGGGAACAATGATGTACTTGTTCTTACGAGCGTAAGTGAGGCACTGCATAGACAGTACTCCGTGAAACCCGTCATTATGTCCACACACTCCACCATCAGTAACCCACACTAAAGGCGAGTTCTTTTGCGCTTTGTTTTTCACGCCCCACTCAATGGCAGGGAAGTCAACTCCGTTGCCATATCCGTAGTCAGGTAGTTGCTCAACCATGCGACCTTTGTCAGCAACAATGAACATGTTCGTTCCTTCGTTGCCTTTGTCGGTGTACATGGCGATAGTAGCCCCAGGGGCATGTTCCAAGATTTCAGCAATTTGATTCTCGGTGAAAGACATTGACCCACTTGCGTCAAGAATTACCATGCCACCACTACCACGAACGGTACGGTCAAACACTCGCATTGAGGGGTCGGTCAATAGACGGTGCATACGGCGTGGTCTGCGACCCATGTTCGTTGCAATTCGCTTCTTACCGATATGACCCTTGCTGTATTTTGGCATTGGGCAACGCTCAATTCGGAGTTCTCCCCAACGAGGGATTCCTCTAGTCGCTTCCGTTGGAGTGATTTTGTCAAGGTCAGGATTACCTTCCTTGTTTCCTGTCTCCGATTTGCCTTTATTGCTGTGGGCAATTTCACTAGAGGAGTTATCTATTGGAGATTCACCCTCACCCGACTTGGAGTCACCTGCTTTTTTTGATTTTTTTGGTGGCTCGGGTGGTGGTGGGAACATGGCGAGCCTGTCCACCCACTCGGCAATTCGTTCTGTGTGAGCGAAACCAATAGGGGATAGACCAGTCTGACTGTCTGCTTCTGTGCTTGCAAGATTCCGTTCTTTGTCGGCTTTCTTGATTTCTTTCACTGCTCGCTTAGAAACTTTGAGAAGGATTTCTCCCCACTCTCGGTTGTGCCTGCGAACTCCATTGAGAAACAATTTGTTTGCACCTGTTCCTGCTGTTGCCACTGCTGTAGCGACACAACCAGCCCAGTCTTTCGTTGCACCCATGCGCTCTCCGTCTGCCGTTTCACTTCCGTCAGCGAGATGAGACATGTCAAACCCTGCTTTAGTGCATAGGTAATTGACACGCAATTCCTCTGTAACGATGAGTGCTTGTGCAGAGGCAATTTGCCTACCCACCCAAGCGTCCATGTCATTTGCAGGTGAAACTTTTGCGTGCATGAGTTCGTGCGCCCGAATTGCCCGAGCCTTTTCATCATCATCAGTAGGTGCGTACATAACTCGGTTGAGAACATTTGTCTTTGGCTCGCCTCGCACTGCTCGGCAGTGTTCTACATGCCACTTACCATGTTCCAAGTCGGAACGCCCGATTAGGGTCGGCTCTGCTTGAGCCGACCCCCTCTCGGAGTTATCTATTGAGGTAGGGAAGGCTTTCCCCACTGTGGTTGAGGTTGGAATTGAGTGTCGTGACATGGTTATTTCACCATGTCCACTGCAATAGCGTCAAGAATCTGCTTTGCCCTGCGCCCGAAGGTTAACTGGCATGCTCGTTCCATGCCGACACTCTTGCGAAGTGTGTCAAGAGCGATGAAGGCTCGGAGTGAGATTCTGTCGTCACCAGCGTCAGCCATGCGAACTGCATAGTCACGAAGGTCAGGTGAAAGACGAAGCAACGCCTGTGGGTGTGGCTTGTCAATACGAATCCGAATTGGGAATCGGTCAGCGAGAGCCGTTGGGAGTTCACCCATTGTCTCAATGTTCGTTGTCATAATTGCAGAGAATCCTGCAAGTGGTCGGATGATTTCACCATTTTCAGGGTGTTCATACGAAGCCGATTCAGGGGAATCAAGCATGGAGAGAAGTGTTGCGAACACATCGCCCGAAGCCTTGTCAACTTCATCCACGATGAGCCGACCACCCTTTACTCCATTACCCTGCCAAGCCTTGAGAGCCGAGCCATTGAGCCATTGGAATCCACCTTTGCCGTTTGGCATGAATCCACCTGTGACATCCATGTTGGTCATGTCCTCTGTGCATACCAGTCGGTATGCGCCTGCCTCAACATCGCCAGTCGTTAGACCTGCGTAAGTCTTTCCGATACCCGAAGGTCCGAACAGAATCACACGGTCAATGCCTGCGTTGAGTGTGTCCTCTAGTGCTTGCCAGCACTCGGGGAGTTTGGTTGCTGTATCTGCCATTTTCTTTCTCCTTGTTTGTTGTGGTTGGTATGGCAAGACCCACTGTATCGGGAAGGGTACAGACTAGCCAACATTTATTTATGACTATTTATATATGTAGCGAGTTATCTATTAGAGAGTTATCTATTAGAAAGAGTGCGCTCGGAGTTATCTATTAGAGAGAGTCGTTGGGTGCGTGGGCAAGCCCGAGCGAAGCGAAGGGTGCGCCAGCGTTATCGGAAGCCCCCCGTGAGCCGAGAGAGTTATCGGAAGCCCCCCGTGTGCCTGCTTGCTCGTTCCCCGAGCGAAGCCCCGCCCTGTCGGCGAGTTGGCCGGGGCTCTCTCTTAAAAGAAGAAGAAAAAGGAGAAAAAGTTATCTATTAGAAGTAATTACTTGTCTTGAGTCTTGGGGTCAATAACTTCGTAAAGACCCTTCTTGATTTTCCTGAAGTATGGAGAAATCCGTAGGTACTCAAGTGTTGTCGGGTAGGAGAAACCACATATCTCTACAAGTTGTTCGGTGGTGAACTGTTCTGCTTCGTGAAGTTTTGCCCACTCAATGAAAGCACCCCACTTCTTTTCTCGTTTTTCTGGCTTTATCTCGTCGAGCGACAAGACCGTAGATTTACCCAAATATTTCTGGAGTAGGTCAGGAATCACGAAATCCAGAACAGAGTAAGACCGCAGGAAAGATTCGGGCGGGCGAGCCTGACCCTCTCTTTGCCATATCCCTAGTACATGGAGTCCACGAACAATTTCTCCTATGTAGTTAACCTCATCTGCTGGAACGGCGAACTTGGATTTATGCCTCTCGGTTGCTTCGTCCCATAGTTCCTTGTTAACGCTGTTCACGAATTGTTCGGTTATTGCCTGCATAGTAATCCTGCTTTCTTGGATAATAGTTATCTATGGACTCAGTGTAATGAGCGGGCATCAGACTAGCAATACAACTATTTATAAACTGGATTTTTCTATAGGTCTACAATGCGCACCGGCTCATCCGCCACCGTCAAATAAAACGATTTTTTTGTACAGTCCTGCGGCCGGCGGCGGCGGTGGTGGTGGCGGTGGCAGCGCACGTTCTAAAAAGTTTGATTTTTTTCATTTTTTTAGTCCTGGCAGCGGGGCTTCGAACGGCGAAGTGTCGCCACTCACTCCTTTCCATTTTTCTTAAGGTGTTCTTCCAATGAATAGATAACTCCGTCAACCTCATCCTCTGCTTCCTTCACGCCCATAGCGTCAAGAACAAAGTTATCTATTAGTTCTAGTCGGTCCAGTTCCATGTCGGATAATGGCAGACCCTCAAACTTTGGTTTCAGTAATGAGACTGCCTGCATGCGCTCGTCATCGGGAAGTTGGGCAATTTCCATTATCGCTTTTGCGTTGTACATCAGGCGAGAGTTGTTCTGAATAAATAGCCCTATTGCTTCCGTGATGAGCGATAAGTCATCTACATCAAAATGGTCCGACATAAACGGATTCATGCGTTCCTCGTTGGATAGGTGTGTTGTCATGCTGTTTCCTTTGCTTCTGTGTCTAGTAGTAGTAGTCGGATGTCAAGTAGTAGGTCAACCATTTCGGCTGACGCTACCAACTCTCTGCCCGATATTGTGTTTATTGCCTTGTCAACAAGTGTCGTAACTTGTGCGATTACATCGTCACCCATAGTTATCTATTACTCCTTGTCTTTCTTTGATTTTTTCGGTGTTGCTTCCAACAGTGCGTGGAAGGATTCTGTGATTATTTTCTTTTTCATAAACTCACAGGCACTCGCCATGATAAATGTCATCATGCCAGTCTCCTCTGAAATCTCAATTTCCGACCACATAACTTCATCCCACTGTGGAACGCCCTTGTCATCGTAGGAGTATGTGCATGCGCCGTTTATTGCGTATTCATGCTCCCAGTCAACGCCACTCACGACTACGCCCTCTTTGACAGTCGTGAAAGGATTCTCCTTAAAGTCTTTGCCCAAGTCACCCCTTGACCAGCCTTCGGGCATTTCTCCGTTTTCTGCCATTGTGTCTTTGTATCCCTCAACTGCGAGAATCAAGAACTCAAACTTTTGAGTTGGAATTGCGCCGATAGCGTCCACCAAGCACTCACGAACATCGTCCTTGTGAATCAGTGGAACCATGCCAATTTGCATTTCGCTTTCATCATCGTCACCAATGGTCAGGCGTGTCTTTTCCTCTACATTGGCTTTGTCGTAGCCGACCAGCAACATCGGTGGGTTGTCGGACATTGGCTCATCTTTGCACATCTCGGTCTTTGCGTATATCGCTCGTTCCATAGCGTCCTCTAAGACGGAGAACATTTTTTGGTTTCTGAAATCATCAGTATTTACTGACATGGCTTACTCCTTTTGGTTGTGGTGGCTTCATCGTATCAGGAAGGGTACAGACTAGACGGGTTATCTATTAGTGAGTGTGGTCGCTATGCAAAGTCGCACAGCGACCACCACAACACCAATTAACCCTTTAATACTTCGTGTGCCTGAACTTTCATTGCATTGCACAGGCGCAGAAATGTTTCCATGCTCGGTGAGAAGTGAAGGTTCTCAATACGATTCACGGTTTTTCTGTCAATTCCTGCCTTGTCGGCAAGTTCCTGCTGTGACCACTCTCGCTCTTGACGCTCACGGAGTAGTCGTAGTGCAATTTTCTTAGATTCTTTCTGAATCATGGTACTCATGTTGTTTCCTTTGCTTGTTTGTTTTTTGGGGGGTATTGAGTTATCTATTAGAAAGGTTCAGTGATTACCTTCGCTTTCGGTGGCTTTGAGGAATAGGACTTACCAAAGTCGTTCATTGACTTGGTGAAGAATTTGAGCAACTTCTCATCACGAACCTCTCGGGCTTGGTAGCACAAGTCGTAATAAGTTTCCCAGTCTGTGTCTGATACTTCCGTTTCATCCACTTGTGCTTTGCGCTGTATCTCTGCCAAGAAAGCGTCTGCTTCGGGTGTCTCTGCCGAGCCTGCGTCATAAGTAGTTATGGTCTTGCCATTTTGATACAACTCACAGCCTGCAAAGAAGTCTGCTTCCTCTGTGAACTCAAGTCCGAACAAGAGTGTTGGGAACTTACTTGATATTGCGCTGATAAGACCACAGGCAGGTGACCATGCACTCTCAAAGTAAATCTTTATAGGATAATTTCCCTTTTTTCCATCCCACACGATATGGCATGCGCCCCACTTTGTTCCCCAAATCTCAACACAGTGACCGTATCCGTCAAAGCCGTTCTCGCTTAGAGTTGCGTATGTCTTGATTAGTTTCTCTACTCCTGCGTCATCGGTAATGGTTTTGTAAGCGAAGGTCCTGTCATCAACTGGACACATCTGATTCAGTTCTACCGTTGTCTGCATAGCACCTGTCTTGTCGGGCTCGGTAACTTGCATAGCGTCAACGAAAGAATCAAGGTCGTGTGAAGGTCCTCGTACTTCTAGGTTTTGGTAGCACCAGTTCGGCATGTCTAGTTCCTTTGATAGTTGTGGTATGACCCACTATATCCCCACAGGTACAGACTTGACAACTCATCCACCACCGTCATATAAAGTTATCTATTAGAGAGTGACCCACAAGTTTCTGCGCCCGACCTATCGGAAGCCCCCCGTGACTGCTTCGTTATCGGAAGCCCCCCGTCCACCGAGCCTGCCTGCGTCAGGTCGGAGCCCCGCCCCATTTGTTGCCAGCGGGGCTTCTTTGAGAAAATATTCGAGTTATCTATTAGTTAATCCAGCAGGTCCTCTTTGGCTGAAACGAGGTGGCATGAAGCGATTCGCCAGCCCTCTGCATGCGCTATGAGTGAGTGCTTGAGAATCTCTCGTATGCCCGTGAAGTAGTGAAAGACCTCATCATCTGGAATCCCGTAGTCATCAAAAATCGCACCGACTGGCTCTGGCGATATGGAGAAGTAGAGACTATGCCCGTGTGGGAAAATTCCTACAAGGTTTTGCCTCTCCTCTTTGGTTAGGTCAACCCAATGGACCTCACCCTCTCCACCGATTACTTTTTTCTCCTGAATTCTTGCTACGAGAATCTGAAAGGCGATAGATAGAAACGTCCAAATACGAGTGAAATAGTTATCTATTAGAGACATCAGTCAGTTCCCGATAATCTCAAAACGGTCACCCTCGCTCTGAATCATCCCGAGAGTGCTTCCACTATCCCAGTTGATGTGTGTCGTGCCAAGTGAATCTACATTTGTAATTACACCCTCATCACCTTCACGCAATTTTGTGTATGGGTCTGATGATGATATGAACCTCACTCGCTCGCCTGCTTTGCTCATTTTCGTTCTCCCAGTTATCTATTAGTAAGAATTCCAGTCAAAATTGGAATTGCTGAAAGCGACCTGCTCCGAACATACCCCAATGACTTCCAGTGTATTGCCGTTGATAATCCGACTACAACGCTCACAGAGGTAGGCAGTTTCGTCCCACTCTCCATAGAGCGTTGGTGAGACAATTTCCCCAGTGCTTCGGCACGAATAGAAACCATCATAATTTGGTTGATTTCCACAGAGGCACTGAAACCAGTCAGTCGTTCCACCGATGTATTCAGTGAACATACGGGTCACTTGCCACCACGCCTCTCGTAGTAACTCATTGCTTCCGTGAGCGTGAAAGCGTAGTCACCAGTCTGCGCCGAGAAACCGTCTGGGCGAGCGATAACAGTCCAAACAACAAACGGGTGGTAATCAGTTCCAGCCTTGTAACAGACAGTCACCCAACTTGCGTAACTGTCTCCAACAACTCGTTCTGTCTGCTTCGTGAGGGCGAGTATCGTTGCGCCAGTCTCAAGGATTTCTCCAATTTCTGGTTCGGCGAAAGTCAGGTCTGATGTTCTGCCGTTTATGAGTGTGAGGTGATTTTCCATTTTTACTCCTTGTGGTTAGGTGATGTCATCATACTGGACACGGTACAGACTTGCCAACTTATCGGAAGCCCCCCGTGTTCTGCCCTTGCTTCATCCTGGGAACGAAGCCCCGGCTGTAAGGCTCGGTAGCGGGGCTTCCCCCTGACTGGCTCGGAGTTATCTATTAGTGAAAGTTATCTATTAGAAATAATCCATTTGGAGAGTGGCACGGATTTCGCACCACTCTCCTAATAGATAACTATTCAGTCCACTCGCTGACTGTGAAACTTGTATCTACTCCAGCGAGCAGAGCGTTTAGTTTCTCGTTGAGTTCTACATCTGCGCCCATTTCGCCTGCCATTTCCACGAAACGACCCGAGTGAAACATCTTAGGGAGTTCGTGGCTCTCTCCGTCATACTCTCCAGCCTCGCTGAAAGAGCCAACGATAACGCAGTCACCTGCGAGTACTTGGTCAAAGAGAAACGACGAAACTGGATTTGCTGGTAGTCCAATGAGTAGCCCTTCGTCGTGTACATATCCGACAATGCGCCTTTCGTGATTTCTCACGCAGTCAAACCAGCCCCCAACGCTTTCACGAATAAGTATGTGGTCGTTCTCGTTGTTTAGTTCTAACGGGATTACTTCGCCTGTTGTCTTTAGTAGTAATGCTGTTGGCATTTCTGCCCCTTTCCTAGTAGTTGGAGTTATCTATTAGTGTATCGGGGGCATTTACGCCCCCGATACAGACTAGACAGACTAAGCGACTTCGCTTACCTGTTTGGTGGCTGGCTTCTGTGCGCCCTTCGCAGGCTTGACGGTGACACGAAAGAAACTTGTCACTTCTACGCAGGTTGAGATTACTTTCTTGCTAATTTCACCTTTGTCCTGTGCGCTATCCCAAGCCCGTGTATCCACTGTTGGCTTGGTCACTTTACGAAAGAGAGCAGGCGTGAGTTTCTCACGGAGTTTCTCAATGTCAAAGTTTCGGCGTGATGACGGTGAAACCTTTACAACGAGTTCGTTCACTTCTGTCTCGGTAATGCCCTCTGCCTGAAAGACGGCGAGCATTGTTTCTTTCACTTCTGCGAGCATTTGCTCGGCTTGCTCTTGGAGTGTCAGAGCCTTTAGATATTGCTCTGTTGCTTCTACTGCCCTTGCTGATGTAGCCATTTGATTACCTGCTTTCTAGTTGGTGTGGGTTGTGGCTAGCCACTACCCTACACCCCGAGTATCAGACTTTCCAACATACCTTGACAGTTATCTATTAGAGACTTGGGGCATACGAACACCCGTTCGGGTAGCCTGTGTGAGTGAGCGACAGAGCCGACAGTTATCGGAAGCCCCCCGTGTCCCAGCGCAGTCCTTCTGCGAAGGAAGCCCCGTCGAGAAAGCCTCAAAGCCGGGGCTTCCTTGCCAGCATTGTCCCGATATCACGGGTGGCTTCCAATAAGTTTGATTTCTTGGCAACACGACAGAGGCTCAACGCTCTTGAGAGAGAGATTGCCGAACTGCGTAATGCGAACGAGACACTACGAGCGTCTGTGTATCGGAGTGCGTTCAGAGTTATCTATTAGAGGTAATCGCCCCATCTCTCATAGATAACTTCACCAATAAATGGAGAAAGGGCTGGCAGGCGATTTGCCCACCAGCCCTTTGGGCTTTTCTCTGGAAGGGGATTACAGGTATTCAGCCACGCTCTTGTATGTGCTCGCATTGACATACTCTTGGTCTGTCATTTTCAGCACACGGATTGCCTGCGTGATGTCGTCTTTCTCACGCTTGTACTGATGTTCCGAGTAGTCTCTCGGTGCTTCGGGTTCAGCAGGAATTGCGCTTGTAGGAAGCAACACAGTTACAGAGAAAGATGACTTTCCTTTTTTCTTTTTCTGTCGGTCAAACCAGTAGTTCTTGGACACTTCCTCAATCTCGCCTTTGCCAGCCTTGACTGCTCTAAGGACTGCGAGGTTGAACGCCTCAACAGCCTTTTCGTACTTGGCTTGCTCTGCTTCTTGTGTGGCATACCGTTTTTCACGGTCAGCCAACGCTGTCTCTAAAGCCTTGATGAGCGAACTCACCTTGACTTTCACGGATAAGGACTTACTCATTTTTTTCTCCACTCCCATTGGGTCTAGTTGTGGTGGTACAACGGGAGTGATGTCAGCGTATCAGCAAAGGTACAGACTAGCCACACCCATAGTTATCTATTAGGGAGAGGGTCTTCCACCACCGTCAAATAATAAAGACTGAAATGAAAGAGGTCACGAAAGTCGTGGGGTCGGGCGAACTTATCGGAAGCCCCCCGTGTTGTGCCTGCGAACGCTCGTTTGTGCGAGCAGGTTGAAGCCCCGCGTCAAACTTTGTCAGCGGGGCTCCTTTGCGCTTGCGTCGAGATTTTGTTTTATTTGTATTGGTGGAATAGTTATCTATTAGTAGTAGATAACCCGAGAGCATTAGCCCTCGCAGTCATGCCCGTAGTAAATCTCATCAGCCGTTAGGCGCTTGCCACACTCAATGCATGGCGCAGATAGTGTCTCTGGCTCTGGCAGGGTAAGTGGGGTCAGTGTCGCTTGACAAATTTTCACAAAGTCTGTGGGGTACAGGTGTTCTCGCTCATCAGAGTTTTTAGGTGCTAGCGCCCACTTTAGCCAACGCTCATAATCTCGCTGGTAGGGGTCATCAGTCTGGCTCGGGTCTAGGTAGGTCTTTATGAAATGAGGCAGAGTGGTTAGTCCTAGTTGGCTCATTATCCCGATTAGGTTCATCATACGATAGCCAATCATTATGGCTAAATCGTTATAGGTAAATGCTTGCTCGGTATTTTCGTTTTCGTTTTCGTTTTCGTTCATACGCTCGCCCTCTCAAATGGGCACTCGGCTACTTCGCCAAAAATCGCCTCATACATATCACGCCCTGCCTGCCACTCACTCCACTCGCCGTCAGATGAGATACGGACACAAGAGCCATAGATAGTCTTAGCCCGAATAAGTATCGCCGTCACTACAGCGTCATAAGGCTTGTAGGCAGTCTTACAAAACTCAAAAAAATCTGGCTCATCTTTGCGCCACTCTGGCTGGCTCGGAATACCTGCCCAATAAAAAGTCTCATGGGCTAAGTCTCTGCCCTCACTTGTGAAAGCGCTTGCGTCACCATTTATAGAAAAATAAAATTCTGTAAATTCTGGCTCGCCTTCGCCGTTGCCGTTACGGATACAAATTCCGTTTGCGTTTGCGTAATCGCAAATGGTCTTAGCGTCTAGCGCCAATTTGCCGAACATATAAGCCGAACCTGCGTTCTTGCGTGGTCGGTATGTGTAATGCGTGTAACCCATAATTTTTTGCCCCTTGTGTCTAGTAGTTATTAGGTGTGAGACTATCGGTGATGATACAGACTAGCCAAATAGTTATCTATTAGTTACCGTCTGGAAGTGTGACGGTCTGCCCTGCGTAGATAGTCGTGCCGTACTCGCTCACAATATCGTCAAGTGCGTCAGTGTAAGTACCTGAACAGTGTTCACGAATAATCCCGTCAAGCGTGTCACCTTGCTGAACAGTGACCGTGATATTTGGGCAAGAGTAAGACGGACTAGATAGACCGAAAAAAACCAAAAGAGAAATGATGACCATAGCGATAGCCATTAGCCAAATGTTTTTTGCTAACGCCCGATAATGTGCGTCTATTTTCTCTTGTCGTTCTAGTTCCCTTGTGTTCATTGCGTATCCCCTTTGTGGTTAGTAGTTATCTATTAGGTTAGGCAAGGCTGGAAATAAAGTCAAGCACCCTCACAGAAATAAAGAAAGAAAGAAAAACAGCAGAAAGTTATCGGAAGCCCCCCGTGTCCAGTCAGAGCCTCTTACTCGGGGAAAAGCCCCGGCTTTCATCCTCTCGCGCGGGGCTTCCCCCGCTCGGAGCTCACCCGATTGCCCAGACGATTCACTGGCGCGCGCTCACGCGCTTGCCCACGCGATGCAAAGTTATCTATCAGTGAATCGGCGTGAATCACTAATAGATAACTTCGCGTTACTCGGACTCGCAACGACCACACAAGTAGTCAGGGCCCCAAGCATCGCCAATGTAAGTACCGTGTTCGCAATACAGACTTGCGCGATACCGTTCCTCTCGCGCTTGACGCTCATCGTAAGCATCGCAATAGTCAATAAAGTGTTTGGCGCAACGTGGGAATTGCACCATTGCACCTGAATTGTAATAACGAACTGGCAGAGTGAACTGGTACTCCACTAATCCCTCACAAGGATTCGACATATCGCCATCGTTCAGGCAAGTAATAACCGTTGTGTCTTCGCTCATTGCGCGTCTCCCTCTTCATCGTAGTAATCCTCATCTGAATCGCACCAAGCATGCAGGTGGTGACTCTCAATGATTGCCCATGCTGGCGCGGTTGCCTCGCCTCGCCACGATACACCGTTTGGCAATTCCAAGCGCTCATCGCCGTTCATATTCTCGTTGTAACTCTGAATCGCTTGCATGCACACTGGCACCATTGACGCTGGCACTGGTGGGTAGTGATTGCTTACTAGGTGAATACGGATTGACTCCGATAGACCTAGACCAAACTCATCGCTACTCAATTCCTCTGCAAATACTCTGCCCATAACCTTGCTCCCTTCGTAGTAGTTATCTATTAGAGTATCAGCGCTGGTACAGGCTTGCCAAGTTATCTATTAGAGATTGCGCCGTGTTCACGTGTGGGCAAGCGCGTGAGCGCGCGCCAGTCAATCGTCTGGGCTTGTTATCGGGAGCCCCCCGTGACGCGCAGGTGCCGAGCTGGGGAGAAGCCCCGCGGGCGGGTGTGTTTGCCGGGGCTTCCCTGTGGGGCTGTCGCATCTCTGAACACGGGGGGCTTCCGATAAGTCGCAAAGGTTCTGTGTCGGTATGATGAGCAAATGGATAAACAAGAAATAATTTTGATACTTACAGAGAATTACTACACGCTCGCTACGACTGGCGCACAAGCCATTGAGGCTGTCTGGGGCGATATAGCCGAAGGCAACTTTGATGACCAATGTAAAGAGTGGGGTGTGTCAATGAGCGAACTCGTTACAGAGGTGAACGCATTTGCTAAGTGGATTACAGACGCAGGATATTTATTCAGGGAAGCACGAAGCACCTCGCTTCACCTATTCTCAATAGATAACTAATTACCTACTAGCGATAGTTCCCTATCACTAATAGATAACTCGTAATCCGACTACGTCTAGTAATCGTCATATTCCTTTGGCTCGGCGTAGTAGTCAGAGTATCTGTCCTCTTGTGCCTTGACGATAGACGCTTCCTCGTTCCAATGTGAGTAGTCACTAATAGACGAGTGACGCTCATTTCCCCCACTACGGCTCTGCTTCCTATCCTCGTTGTAGCACTCCTCGCACCACAGGTTCTCCCACTTGTCCTCAATGAACCCAAATGGATAATCGGTGTTCGGGTCAATTTCAGACCAGTTCGCTTCACGCTCACAATGAACGCACTCGGTCTGATAGGTGTCTGTTTCGTATTCAGTGTTCATAATTATTTCTCGCTTCCTTGATGTTGTGGTTGGTTATATCCAATGTTCCAGTAACTAAATGGACTTGGACTTGGTGTGTAGTTTGGGTCTTTTTCTAGTTCTGCGTCTAGGTAGCCCTTCTCATAGCCCCAGTCGTATCCTTGACGCATAGCGTTCTCTATCGTGTCTTGGATTAGGTTCTCTTTGGCTTCTCGGCGTGACTTGAGTTTTCCAATAATTACAGCAAGCCATAAAGGACTGGATAGAAATAATGCGCTTATGAATACTGATGTGATGATGTTCATTTTTCCCCTTTTCTAGTTATCTATTAGTAGTTAGACATTTTTCGCACAAGTAGCACCCATACCCCGAGCAACGCTCTTTGGGTCTGTAAGGTCTGCGCCACAGATGACACACATTGAGTACAGCAAGCCAAGTTCAGCGCACTCCTCTACGGTCATACGATTATCAGCCGTGAGTTTATAAATGCCACCACGCTCGTATGTAAAGCGTTCTGACTTGGTGGTTGCTTCTGGAACAAGACGCATAGCGTAGAGGTTGCCACTTTCCTTGCTTTGCTTCACACGAAACACACCGTCAGCATTTCGGTACATACCGATAACAGTCACGGGATTTACTTCCGACTTGACACGCAATTCAGCAATAGCGATATCTTTCTCAACGGCTTCTATCTGCTTGATAGTCAGAGTTCCATTTTTCTGAAATGAATAGAACAAACTCGCATAGAAAGAATTAGCGTGATAATGCAATTCCAAATAAGCAACAGCAACATCTATTCGGTTGGTTGGTACTTCGCTCATACTTGCCCCCTTGTGGTTGTAGTGGTACTACAAGCCTAGTAAGACGCTTACAGACTTGCCAGTATTTGAGTTATCTATTAGAGGTTGTCCGTAGCCCGTGAGTTATCTATTAGAGATAGCCCTTTGAGGTTGTGGGCAAGCCCGATAGGGTGCGCCAGAATTATCGGAAGCCCCCCGTCTACGGCGAAGCCTGCCCCAGCCCCTGCTCGGGGACAAGCCCCGCGACAAAGTCTTTCCAGCGGGGCTTTCCCCTGCTCGGGGTGGGTTATCTATTAGTAAGTGAGTTCGCTGTATCTCTCATAGATAACTAAACGCCACGACACTCGGGGGGTGAGTGTCGTGGCGTGAGTTGAGTTATCTATTAGTAGTTAGTTTGAGTTTCTAACGGTCTTAGATATGAGTTGGTGGATAGCGTCTGCGAGCGAACCTGTAGCCTTGCCTGCGTCTGTAACTACTTCATCAGGCGTATCGCTGAAGCGAAGCACGCTAGATACTGAACTACGGTTAGCAAGTACGACTAGACGGACACGCCTACGGGCTGGGTGTTGGCTTGGTGCTACTTGGTTATCATCATCATCATCTTCACGGATAGGCGCAGCCCAACCACAAGTGACGATAGCGACATACTCCGAACGCTTAGCCAACTCCATTGACGCTTCGCTCTCCAATAGTTCATAGACATCTCCGTGAGCAAGTGGTGCTGATAACTCAACTCCAAATAGTCCGTCTGTAACGGATACAAGTAGGGCTTGCTTTAGGTCAAACCCGAGAGTGTCGTTCACTTCACTCTCCACTCGCTCGGCTAGTTCCATAATCTCCATTATTTATTCCCTTCGTGGTTGGTGGTTATTAGTAATCATCATACTAGCCAAGGTACAGGCTTGACAAGTTATCTATTAGGGATAGTCGGCTCGCTTGTGGGCAATCCCGAAGCGAAGCGATAGGGTGCGCCAGACTTATCGGAAGCCCCCCGTGACGCCTAAGCCTTCCCCTTCGGGGGAAAGCCCCGCGTGTTTTGTGTTTAGCCGGGGCTCTTGCTGGGCGAGTGCCCGGAGGGTTCGACACCCCCGCGAGCAGCTCAGCGAGACTTCGCCTTTCGGCGGGTGTCCCCGTTGAGGTACTCCCAAAGAGAGCCCTCACTCCAGCCAAGCTTCTCGAGCTCCGCCGACACTCGAGCCGAATTGGCTCTGTGTCGACTGAGCTCTTCCTCGCCATCGCCGACAATTGTCGGGCAGTGAATGATTGCCCGAAGGATTGCCTCTTTCTGAGCTTCGGTGAGCCGCCACTCGATTGTCCTTCTCATTGGCAAACCCCCGAGCCGTGGTCGCAACTGCAGCACATGAACTCGCCCTGTCCGCTTTCGTGAACAGTCTCGGTCTCGTGGTAGTGAGTTGCTTCGCTGTGTCCGCAGACACCGCACTCGACTGTCTTCTTCATCTTGTCCCCTTTCAGTTGGTGGCTTGCGCCACGCGCAACCTACCACCCGTGGTACAGACTAGCCGCTGTTCGATAGTGACGTGGATAGACCGGCATTTGACCAACCCAGCAGGAGCCCCGCACCTTGAGGGCAAGCCCACCTCTTTTGGTGGGTGCGCCAGAGTTTTGCCGGGGCTTCTTGCGCTCTTGTTCCAAAAGCTTTTTTGCTGGAGACGGGGGGCTTCCGATAACTCTTGCAATTCTGATACGTCACTGGTACATTTACTTACATGGAAGAACTACTAGAAGAACTACAGGACTACGTGGTGGAGTGTGAGATATTCGGCAAGCGCGTATCTCACCCATACGTCCATATCGTTGGCGTACTTGATACAGCGACAATAAATCTGCTTTATACCCAGAAGAAAATCGCGATAGACCGAGCGATAGAAAACGAGCAGTACAGCACCTACGTCTATCTCCACGAAAAGCCATACCGTATAAACGCTTTTGACTCCATTGAGAACCTACTTACTGACGCCGAGTATTGGGCATTACTCGCTGACGTATGTATCGGTACAGAGAATATGTGGCAAGAAAAGCACCTAATTCACGAACTACTTACCGCCAATAGGAGTGACCGTCACTTGATGATGGACGCTGATGAGTACGAGCAGTACAAAGAACTACCAGAGACGCTTACCGTTTATCGTGGGTGCATTGCAGGGCAGAACGAAGATGGGTTCTCATGGACGCTTGACCAGAGTAGAGCAAAGTGGTTTTCAGAACGTCTAGCGCGTGATGGAGATGAGCCAATAGTCCTAGAGCGAACTATCAAGCGTGATGACGCTATCGCCTACTTCACCCGTAGAGGCGAAAGCGAAATACTACTAATAGATAACTATTACTAATAGATAACTATTGGGGAACGCCATGACCGAGATATCGCTCAATTCCAAATTGTACAAATACATATGTGAGATGTTTCTTGATGAAGTACCAGTGTGCGATATTGCAAAACACTTTGGAATAAAATCAAAAGAAGTGAAGCAAGTATTGACGGAACAATTCGGTGATGAGTGGGAAAAGCAAAAGCGAAATAATCGCGCGACACTATCTCTAACCATGCCAAAAATTACCGAGCCAGATTTATTCGCTTGCCAACTAGCACTACTCGCGAATATCGGAAGAAAACAATTTGATGAGTTCGTGGCAACGGTAAGAGAGAACTACCCAGACAACTACAACGGGATAGACGCTAAGGCAAGTATGTTCTGTACTACTCCAGACATAGATAATGAAGAAATAGATTTAGAGTGTCTCGGTACTTTGTATCCACTAATTCATGTATGGGATTATCGCAATAAGGTTTAGGCGTTATCTACTAATAGATAACTATTCACCATGCTGTATAAGGGATTCCTAGAGCGTCTAGTTTGTACCGCGCCTAGTACGATTTGATTATGACCACAACTAACAAGGGAGAAAAAGTGACAACCATAAAAGCCCAAGACCTAAAAGAAGGTATGCGAATCAAGTACGTGGATAAGTGGGGCGGTTACACAACTACTGTAATTTCCGATGTTGAGATTGACGCTACGGGATTAGTTGTTGATGTAGAGGGTTATGAAGATGAGCAACTAGCAGAACCTACTTTTGATTCTTTTCCGCTTGATGAAGAAGTAGAACTAATCGTGCCACGCGAAAAGACGGGAACATTTTACGACTACTTGCCCGAAGGTAATTTCACCGAAGAAGATTTATGGGATGCGATAGCAGAGCAACACGGACTAGACCCATCTGAAATTATGGATGGCGATTTAGCCGAGTGGCTTTAGTCGCTCACGATTACCAACACTTTTATTCACTAATAGATAACTACCAGCGAGGGGAAAATATGAACATCACAAAAGAAAAAGTACGTGAGGCAATAAAAGCAAATATCATTATCGGAGACGGACATACTTTGTTTTATCCCGAGTATTACGCGCCACATTTTACGCTAAGTGAATTGACCGAAGCAGGGCTAGTAGAGAATCATGAATCTGATGGTTCTTACAAAGGAACGATATTCGCTCATGATGGTTCTGTAGTGGACGAACTAAAAGCAGTGTATAACCTTGATTTTTTGTACTGGGTTGCCATACAAATTGGCGCTGACACTAATATACGCTCAATGGGTCGCGGTTCGCAGGCTATGGAATTAGTCAGCAACATACATAAAGCACTAGCCGAATAGTTATCTATTAGAGAGTGTGGCGCGTTCTACGCGTCACACTCTCGCGGTAAATAGTTATCTATTAGTAATACACCGAGCGTCACCGAGCGCGAGTGTGAGTGTTCGCCAGTGAGCGCGAGTGTTCGGCAACGTACATCACCGAGCGCTACAGAGCGCCAGTGTCCGTCACCGAGCGCGCTACCGAGTGTGAGTGTTCGCCACCGAGCGCTACAGAGCGCCACAGAGTGCCAGTGTCCGTCAGTGTCCACCAGTGAGTGTCACCGAGCGCCAGTGGGTTATCGGAAGCCCCCCGTGTTCAGAGCCAAACACAACGCGAGAAAAGCCCCGGCCTCAACCGTTTCCCCCCGGGGCTTCACCGCGGGCGGGTTGGCGAGACGATTCGACACAACAGCCGCAAATGATTCCGGGGTGTCTTTCTCTAATAGATAACTCGTCTAGTCTGTACCTTTCCTGATACGCTGCGCGTATGACAACTCAAATCTGCGAACGGTGCTTATTCACTTCCAATGAGCGCGCGGCAACGCACGAAATATGGTGCGTAAATCACTACAAAATGTTCATGCTCGAGGAGCAGGGCGGCGAGGTAGTCACCGACCAGGTCGAGTACGCAAGACTCTGCGGACTCCTCGGACATACCGAGTGTAAGGTGACGGGTGTTTGTGAGTGCGAGAGACTGGGGTGCTAATAGATAACTATGGGCGGAGCCCCGCTCTAAACCTTTTCACGGGGGCTTCCGATAACTTAAACGTTTCCCCACTGACACCCGTCATTTGCCGGCCCACCCCAATGCGGATTCGTGCATGTAATCCAAACCGGGTAGTACTTCATCCGGCCGCGCGCATTAGGCATCTTCGTCTCTTCGAATATGCAGTACTCACATGGTGGGGCGAGAAGACTGTTCTTCTTCCAATAGATAACTGCCCGTATGTTTCGCAGCCGTCCGGCCAGTCTAGAAAAGCGCATCTTGTACATAGTCAGTCATCCCCTTGTCATTACAGAAGTCATGCTTGTATGAGTGAAGTTCCTCTACAACCCGGTTAACCGTCCTGCCGTTTGACTTAAGCCAGACAACGCCTAGCCTTTCCGAATTAGAGCTAGACGGGTCCAATGGCAAACCACACACAACACATTTAAAGAGAGAGTACATAGGTTGGGTCATAGGTACTACATGATATCCCGTGGCTAGTCTGATGCTGCATCTGTAGGATGACTCACGTGGTGGCTGACGGGTCACTACGGGAACCATCTTATTTCCCTTCGATGGCTGCTCGTACGTGGCCCGTCAGTGGTTACCCATCTGGAATATACTTTCCTGATGAAGATGTATCTGGATGGGAGAGAGCTCCTCTTTGACTTCCCGTACGACCAGGAACAGGTCAACGAGATGAAGCGTGTCGAGGGAGCTAGGTGGGACAAGGTCTCACGTATCTGGAGAGTACCAATAACATCTATTGCTTCGGCCAGAGAGTTCGCTCTCAAATACGAGTTCGACATAACTTCGGACATACTCAAATTCCAAGCTCCTAAAAGCATTACGTCACAGGGGGATAAGCGAGTATCGCTTCATGATGAAATGATTTATATGAAGTTCCCGTATGAAAGAGTAATTATTTCAGCGGTAAAGAAAATACCTGCCGTGTCCTGGGATGGCGATAGATATTCGTGGCGCGCACCATTGTCATCGATAACACAGGTAATCGAGTGGGCGAACGGTTTCGATGTACCCGTAGACGCCGGCGTGACAGCAATATTACAAAGAGTAAATACTGAAATAAATACACTGATAGAAGCTTCTCGCTCGACTGACGCCGACATCGTTGTCCCCGGTTTGACCGGAGAACTATTGCCGTACCAGAAAGCTGGAGTTGCTTATGCTGCGAACGCCAGACGAACGTTTATCGCAGACGAGATGGGATTAGGAAAGACGATACAAGCAATAGCAACGTTGGAATATCTGTCGTCACGCGAGGGAGACATCTATCCAGCGGTAATCGTTTGTCCACCAAGCCTCGTACTGAACTGGTCGTACGAGATATCCAAGTGGGTACCGCATAGACGAGTGAGCGCAGTAACCAATAGAAAGTCTTTCCCACTCGAGAACTCTTATGACGTCGTTGTCGTTGGGTACAGCAACATACAAGCGTGGCAGTCCCAACTAATGGAGCATGGCTCGTACGTATTTGACGAAAGTCATTACTGCAAGACATCGACAGCGCAAAGAACAAAGGCGGCAGTCAAGATAGCCAGAAGTACAAAGAAAAATACACCCGTGCTATGTCTAACGGGGACACCCGTAACCAATAGACCAGCAGAGTACGCAAGTCAGTTAGACATACTCGGAAGGCTGAAGGACTTCGGTGGTCTATGGGGCTTCTATCGAAGGTATTGCGCAGCGTATCAAGACAGGTTCGGTCAGTGGAACCTAAGTGGCAACTCACACCTCGACGAACTAAACGAACGACTACGTGGAGCATGCTACATACGTAGAACCAAGGACCAAGTCTTATCAGAGTTACCACCCGTAGTACATAGCCGACTAGTTGTAGACGGTTCAGCGCCGGCAATGAAGGAATACGTCAAGGCGGAAGAAGACATCTTGATGTACATCGCAGAGAGAGCCCGTCAATTGGCGATAGAGCAGGGACTACCTTCATACAACGCTGCTATGTCAGCAATGATTAGAGCAGAAGCGAACGAACACCTCGTACGACTATCGGTCCTTAGGAGACTGGCTGCTAAAGCGAAGATGGAAGCGGCAATAGAGTGGATACAAGAAAGAGTAGATAATGGAAAGAAAGTCGTCGTTGCTGCTCACCACAGAGACGTGGTCGACGAACTAGCCAGAAAGTTTGGCGGTCTGCGTATCCAGGGTGGCATGAAGGTTGAGGAAGTAGAGGAGAACAAGAGGAAGTTCCAGACGCTATCGGTAGAGGAAGCGCCAGTAATCGTGCTATCCATACAGGCAGCAAAGACAGGACACACCCTAACCTCATCCGAGGAGTGCCTATTCATAGAACTTCCCTGGACACCCGCAGACGTGGACCAGACCTACTCGAGACTTCACCGACTTGGGCAGAAGGGTTCTGTTACCGCTACATACATGCTGACCAGCGGAACAATAGATGAATACATTTATGCACTAATAGATAACAAAAGGTCAGTAGTGAACGCTGCAGTAGAAGGCGGAGAGTTCGCCGAAACAGAGGGTGCGGTTCAGTTGATACTAAACCTTATGGAGAAAGCCTCTAAGAGGTAATTACGCTTCTGTGTGTCTGGCGTTAGCGCCAGCGACTATTTCTTCGGCGATAAGTCTGGAGTACTTCTTTCTAAGTCTCCATATTTTCTTATTCATTTCGGTAAGTTGGCTGCTCATCCGTGCCTTGATTATTGCGTCATTATCGAATACACCATATTCACGGAATAGAACATCATGAATATCGTTGTCCTCGATAATTATGTCAGACACCCATCCAGCCCTCTTGTCGATAGCCATCATCAGTTCACACATACCTTCGGTGCCGAATTCGTAGTGAAGCTTTGCGACTAGTAGGTTGCAGAAGTGGTTACGGTACATTGCCGTTGCTTTTTGCGACTGCGACATAAACTCACTAAGCCAAATAGCTAGTTCTTCTCTAGTTGGCGCGTCATCAGGGAAGTCATCTGGGAAGTCCGATGCTTCTTCGTCGTGTTCTTCGCTCACTACTGCCTCACTTCGTGGGGGTTATAGATAAATGATACAACCGAAAATGCTTTTTATACTGACAAGAGTTTGTCTTGAGCTATCATCTTGGCTCGAGTAACCCAAGAGTTATTATCCATTGACGCTAACGCTCTCTCTACTGGAGTTGCTTCTCGGTAGTGGTCGAGGTACTCACCAATTGCGTTTAGCATTGACCAACCGTTGTACCCGTAGCCCTTTGCATTGTTGTCACTTTCATAAACACCCTTGACAAGAGACAAGACATTATCTCTATTTTTCTTTTGTCTTGACGTAGAGCCACTCTCCAGAGGAAATACAGCGTTAAGCACGTCGCCGAATATCTTTGTTCCAGGTGCGACTTTGACCGAAAGAAGTTTCTCGGCAGTTCTGGCGAATTCTGACGCCCAGACATTAGAGATATTGAGAACTTCATTTGCTTGCTCTATTGCGCTCTCAACGTTTCTAGTGTGACGAGCAGTGAACACACGCTTCGCAGTTTTCATACCAGCGATTACCGTGTTCTTACATACGGCACGAATAGAAGTATTTGCGAAGGTAATCGGCGTCTTGCCGTCGTGTCCGTTTCTTACTAATAGATAACGCTCAATGCTGTCGTTTATGCCCATTGGGTCAATGATTAGCGAGCCCAAGTCGAGCGAGGCGAAAAACTCACGCCCCTCGTTTAGAACGCCACAGGTATCCACTACTGCGTCACCCTTGCTAGCGCCGACTATCGCAAGCGCATAGTCCATGCACTCTTTGTTCTGTTGGACTACGTAGCGAGTTCCAACCGTAGATAGCCCGTCAAATGTGCCGTCACTGTTCACCCGTACGGTCGCGCGACTGTCATTGATGAGTACTGGCGAATTGTCTGGGTTTCTAATTGGCTCACCGTTATCGTCGCACACAGCAACCCGTGTTGTAACCACGTCGAAGTCAGCCTTCGCAGCCTCAAGCATTGCTTCGACTGTCTGCAACCCGTTCATTGATACCCCAAGCCTGTGCCACGGTATCTCTCTATTGGAGTACGCCATACGGGCTACCCCATCTGCTGTTATCTCTAACCCGTGTGCCATAGTCTTTCCTCTCGCTTACTTTCTAGATAGATTTATCTAATACAGCTTATAGGTATAGCGGGGCTTCCCGCGTAGGTCTGGCTCTGTTGGTCACGGGGGGCTTCCGATAACTGCCCAGATGTTTCTTGTTCGGGTGGCTCGGTGTTCGGGTTCTATTCTTGGCCACTACAAGTGAGCGCCGCTTCTACTCATAGTGGTCGCTCTCCAACGGTGGCCACGCACTCTCTAATAGATAACTTTCTTTCCCGTACATACAGCGAGAGTGTGACCCGCAGAGCAGGCCACACTCTCTAATAGATAACTCTGTGAGCTGATTAGACGGCTAGAGCCTCGCGGATATATCCAACGAGTTCAGAGGCCTGTGAGCCTCTACCGTTGGCCTGCACGCTCTGTGTCACTCCGATATTGCGAGCGAGCCAGTAGAGAAAGCTCAAGTTATAGACCGCTTCTAATTCCTCAATAGGAGAGCCGTCACTTGCGAATATGGTTCCCTTGTAAGAGCCGTCCGACTTGTGCTTGGTAATGAGCTTCGCTTTTGCGAGGTCACTCGCAGTGAAGTATGGCGCGTAATACTCGGGCGCGAACAGAGTATGTCCGTCCCCAATGATTACTCCCGCGTCCATAGCCTCGCGAGCTTTCTGCTTGATTTCTGTTGTGTTGATAACTACCCCCTATTTGTTGTGGTGTACTTGTACTGTATCAGCAAGGGTACAGACTAGCCAGCGCGATTTTTTCTCCTACTTGCGGGCAAGCCCGTCAGGGCGCGCCAGTTCATTTTGGTTTGTGTCGAAGCCGGGGCTTCCCTGTGTTTTGACCTGCCCTGTTGGTCATGGGGGGCTTCCGATAACAAATTCTCGTTTTTTCGATTTACTAATAGATAACTCTGGCTAGTCTGTAACGCTCCCGATATGGTGGTGGTACACCACACAACGAAGGGACATCACATGAACACAGGAACGATTTACTGGAAGGCTTTTCCGGAAGACAAAGACGCCGGACGTTTCCACTCGAGCGTCACGCTCTTTTTCGGAGACATTGACACATCAGAAGAAAATCATGACGCAATCTGCGAGGCGATTTTCATGGCGACCAACATGTACACCGGTCGTCTCTGGGAACAAATCGAGCCACAACTCGCTTCATACCGGACACACACAGCGTTGAGCGTTGGTGACGAAATCCGAATTGGTGTGAAGTTGTACCGTGTCGAGCCGGTGGGTTTCAGCGAAGTCGCAATCGACCACTCTGCTCCGAACTACACCGACCCAGATACCGGCTTCATCAGTTGGGAGTGACTAATAGATAACTGGTGCTTGCCCTCCCCCCGAGGGCAAGCCCAACTCATTTCGTTGGGTGCGCCAGTTTTCTTTCATTTTTTTTCGAGTTTTAGCCGGGGCTTCCCGATGTTTTGACCTGCTCTGGTCACGGGGGGCTTCCGATAAAAAGCCCAGATGTTTCGCAAAAGCCCAGATGTTTCTCTATGGCCAAACTCAAACGCCCCCGACCTTCTCTAATAGATAACTCGTCAAGCCTGTACCCTTTCCGATACGCTGATGTCACACCACACACCGAAGGGAAAACCATGAACCTCAATGAAGCAAAATCCATTGTTGCCAAATCAATTCAGGCGCACGCTCGCATGGTGCGTCTGATGTCCGAGCCGTACCACGACTACGAGACCGAAGCGTTGCGCCGTGACAGCCTTGACTACGAGGACTACCGTGACGCAACCGAGGGTCGCTGCGGTTTCCCTTGGGAGAAGGACACACCCGAGTCCGACTGGAACGACACCATTTCCCGAGACGCACACTTTCACATCGCACAGATTGCGTTCGGCATGGTTGAGGCTCTCGCAGGCTCTTGGCGTGACACATCGGCAAGCGAGTTCGCCGAGTTCCTGAACGAGTGTGGACTCAACAGCGAGTGGGTCGCACAGTACATCCCCGAGACCACTCCGTCATCCGACTGGTCTCCGTACTGACGGGCGAGGGGCGAGGTATCGCCCCAAACCCACCCCCCCCACATTGAGGGCAAGCCCGAAGGGTGCGCCAGTTCTCTGATAGATAACCCACACACGCCCAAGCACACAGGGGAAAAGCCGGGGCTTCCCCTGTGTGCTTTTATGGCCATCACACGGGGGGCTTCCGATAAGTTCTAATTCGCAAGACTTGCTAACTAGCAACCCGTGAGAACTTTCATCAAATGCTTTACTTCTTGTCAGGTGTTCCCTAGAATATAGATATGACCACACTTACCAAAACTTATGAAATCTGCCTACTGGCTATCGCCCAGACAGAGTCCGAACTTGTGTACTGGAACTCACGCCCAGACACACAAACAAAAACAGAAAAACTTGAGGGTCTAAACAACAGACACCTGTCTCTCACTCAAAAGATTACGAGCCTTGAGGAACAGATGAAAGATGACGCAGTACACGACCAACTAACCCGTGACCACTACTAATAGATAACTCAACAAAGGGAGAACAGAAATGAACGAAGCAACTTATAGGACAGTCAAAGCCGTACTCATTACGGTTCTGGTTATTTTCGTATCGCTTGTTAGTTTTACATACATACAGAACCAGTCAGAGAGAGACGCAGAGTTCTTTTGTACTGGCGCACCCGTAGTAATCCAAGAGGGAGACACGCTCTACTGGATAGCCCGTATGAATTGTGACGGGAACTTTATGGAAGCAGTGGACAGGCTTGTAAAGACATACGGCACGACACTCACCGTTGGAGACACCATCTACCTACCTACCCATAACAGTTGTGAACTTCGCCTAACTGATGGTGGACAGATGATAGAGGACTGTAAATAATGAAACACTTCTTTGACAGTGGCACAGAGTGGAACGACAGAGATGAAGCCCGTAGCGCAGGTGAAATATCTGAACTGGATATCGTAGAGCCAGAACACGATGACGATGACGATGACGAGGATATGGACGAAATATACAATGACGCAGTGTTCGGGTAAGTCTGGCTACTTTGTACCCGTAACGATACACTGATAGATAACTACTAGACAAGGGGAAAACAATGAGTGAAACGAAATATCCAGAGATTACAGTCCAACTCACTGGAGAGGACGGGAACGCCTTTGCGATTATGGGAACAGTAACCAAAGCACTTAGGCGAGCAAAAGTATCGGCAGATGAAATTGCTGAATACAGAACGCAGTCAATGTCGGGTGACTACGACAACCTATTGCGAGTGGCAATGGCGTGGGTGGTGGTTGAGTAATGAACAACCCAACCAGAGCAAGAGCGAACGGCAGAAGCCTCAGAACTGAATTGTCGGGAGATGAAAAAGTAGTGCGAGCGTACTGTTTCACTTGTGATAATTCTGGTGTGTATTGCTACACAGACATCTACTCGCTAATGGCAGATATGACCAGCGAGCGTTTCTATGGCAAGTGGGAGTTCGTGGACGCAGAGCAAGGAAACACTATTGAGGCGTATTGCTCAAGTTGTATCTCAAGCCGAACGAACAACTAATAGATAACTAATGAACACACAAGAACAACTATTCGTGAACTTCTGGAGTGTTGTCATTGACCAACTCGGTGGCTCACCATCACAGAGCGATATGGCTGAACTCACTCACGAAACGCAAGTAGCGTTATTCAGTTGGTGTTCGTGCGAGGACAACGAGGGTAATGAGAACCCGTACGAGGACTGCCCACCACACGGTGAGCCGAGATACATATGAACAGAACAGAAATAAAACAGGGAACGACTGTCCAGATACCCGTATCGTTCGGATACATAACTGATAACGGAAAAGGAAAACGACACACCACTGGAACAGTTGAGGCAACCTTCATTGAGTATCAAGGAACTGAAAAGGAATACGCCTACATTGTTCAGGGTGGAATTATTTACACAGTGAGTGTCGGACAAATAGTTATCTAATAGATAACTGGATACACCTGTGGCTAGGTGGTGAGGAGCCCCGGCTTTCTCGAAAAAGTTATCTATTCGTAAGTAATCTCGCTAAGCCACACTTCGTTAGCAACTGCGTGAATAAGGTCAAAGGCAGTCTGGATATAATCAAAGTGGCTCTGACCCTCTGCTGACGCTGACTGCGCTATTCGCTCAAGGGCTATCGCTTCGTATCTGGCTATGACATCATCTGTCTGGTCGTAGAGATACGGCTTTACGTAGTGGTCACTCATTGTTTTGTTTGGCGTCTACCCATAAGCCGTTCTCGACTACTTGGTAGTGCGCTCCACTGGCAGGTACAAGTTCACCACTCTCATTGGTTTCATACTCGCCGAACTTGTCAGTCCCACGCCACGCCCACTCGCAACAAGGTGTCTCGCTCTCGCATAGGTGTAGACCCTTGCTGAAAGTATCCCGTAAGCGAGGGAATAAAGTAAGAAACTTGACTACACAGTCGTGACACAGTACCCATTGCCTACTCGGGACATCAGTGAGTAGGACATCAACATTGTCATCAAAGCCCCCGTAGTAACCGAAGGTATCAAATGGTAAGACCCACCCATTATCTGGGTAGTTTTCCTGCTGTGTACAAGCACACTGCTCTCCACACCCAGAACAAGTGCGAAGATTACTCAAAGTTAGACATCACTGGGTGGTGGATAGACACAAGGGTATCTAGTCTCTCTTGCTTCTGGTATTCGTTTCTCTTGCTCTTGTCATCTCTACCCGTAACAACACCGAGACCGAAAGAACTATGTATTTCTTCTGGCTGTGTCTTGAGTGAGGACACTAGCAGTGAGAGAACCTCACTGCTGTATGAGTTGTGTGTGTCTGTGTTGTTAGCAAAGGTGAACCCGTAGCACCTGCCGATTATGTATGAAAGTCTGGTTTCGTATCTGGAAGTGAATACCTCTAGGTCATCACTCCACTCATCTGGATACAAGCGCCGACTGTCAGATATTGCGTGTGAGGTTGAGGTGTTCTCTTGCCACTCACCTGCGACTAACTCTCTACGATAGGCAGACCTCTTTACTTTCTCTGGGAGAAAGCCTCTCAACGCTAGGTCAATTCTACTTATATCGTTCGTCATACCTGCGACACGAACTGCGTTCTCAAGTATGAGTAGGTTACCCGAGTACACCCGTGCGCTCTTTGCGACTGTCACAAAGAACCTCGCTCTTTGTATAAAGCGTGAAAGTGTCCTACCAACTCTGGCGCTAATCCACTGTTGTAGTCATCTGCGATATCACACGCTTGAGAAAGCGAGAGACAAGGAATAGGTAGGTCAATGAAGTCTGAACTGTCACCTGTTGGTGAGGCTACGGTAAGCGACACTGCCCACTCGGTACGAATTCCATAGGCGCTCATACGCTCTGGGATAACTCTGGCTTGTATCAGTGCCCCCTTACGGTAAGCACCTCGTTCTTGGTTGTATGTAGTTGTATATGTGTGTGTGGTCATACTTGTAGCCTAGTTGGCGAGTATCAGACTAGACGCATTTTTCCAGAAATATGGATATCCCCTGTACGCTGTTCTGGCGTCTTACCCCTGCCCCTGTGTGGTTATGGTGTGGTTGTGGGGTAAGGCGCTTCTAAGTACGCCTTTGACGCTAGGTCAATACCATTTTCATCTGTATAGGTGACATAGTCCGTGTTGCCGAACTCAAGTATGGCTAACTCGTTGGCTATGCGTAGTAGGTCACGAAGTGAGAGAACACTCATCTCGTCACTGGTCATATCGGTAAGCATCTCACTCACCTGATAGGACACTGTGCGCTGTGCTATTACGAACTTGGGTAGGTGTGTATGCGAACTCATTTAGAGAACTCACTTGTTGAGGTAGTGCGTAAGAGTGTGGTGTATGCCCTTATGCGTCGTCTTTTTATTTCATTACTTACTGTGTGTTGTTGCTCTGGTGTCATTGTCTTTATGTAATCGACTGTCTGGTATATACCTAGTTGCTTCTCTGTGCGTATGTGTAGTGCGCTCATATTCACTTGTGGTGTGAGTATGTCGTTCACTATGCGTTGCTTGCTCATTACTCTAAAGACATTACTCATAAAGGTTGTTATGTAGTGCCACTCCTCTACTACTTGTTGGTATGTGTGTAGTGGGTTGATTAGGCGAAGTCTCCTGATACCTCTAATGGTGTCTGCTCTGGGTGATAGGTGGTGGATACAAGGTGTGCCCTTCATAGGTGCGAGGGTACTACTAGGTGGGGTGTTGGTAAAGGGTATGTGTATGCGAGGTGTATGGGGTGTGTATGGGGTGAGTATGGGGTGAGGTAGGTAGGTAGGTAGGGGTAG